>Ga0209393_1000432_pt1 | contig 20556 bp, 23 predicted proteins | sample SSWtaG_2_FD_184117 | JGI IMG/M metagenome (GOLD analysis project Ga0209393, IMG submission 184117) | Hot spring microbial communities from Sandy's Spring West, USA to study Microbial Dark Matter (Phase II) - SSWsed_130316 (SPAdes)... | ecosystem: Environmental > Aquatic > Thermal springs > Hot...
TGATTCTATAGCTTAATCCATGGTGCAGCAGCATGCTCAGCCACTTAACCCTAGGACGTTTACCTTTCTTAGGATTATTTCTCCAAGCCCTTGGATTGGCTAGCATCCCTTTAGCAGTCAAGAGCAACCCTAGATGGCAGTTCAAACCACTCTATCAGCTCTCTGTAGAGCTCTTTATGGGCATCCCTGATTGTCTTTAGGTTCAGGCTTAGGATCCTGTTATAGCATAGTTAAGAACTATCATATATCCTTCGAGGTGCTCTACAGCCTCTGGCTCTGGGCTAACCTTTATAGCTATTGAAAGGGTTAGCAAACCCTCATCACCAGAGGCCATTGAGTTTCTCCAAAAATGATCAAAGCCTTAGAATGCTTATAAGCATTAGCCATTCTCGACCTGAAGGGCTAGATTTCCAGTTGTAAATATATATAGGACTCCTATATAAATTATGTTGGTGAGAATCTTGGAGACCCAGATCCCTGGTTACGATATGGGTAGAGTTCCAAGAGCCCCGATAAGATGGGATGACTTTGAACTCCTCAAAAAAACAGTAATGCTTGGTGAGGATGATATAAAGTATCTTAGGATGGCCTGCGAGATCCTTAAAGATCAGGTAGACGAAATACTAGATCTCTGGTACAGTTGGGTGGGCTCAAATCCCCATCTGATCTACTACTTCTCAGATCCTCAGGGTAAGCCGATCAAGGAATACCTGGAGAGGGTTAGAAGAAGATTTGGTCAGTGGATCCTTGATACTACATGCAGAGAGTATGATCAAACATGGCTTGACTATATGTATGAGATAGGGTTGAGACATCATAGGACAAAGAAAAATGTCACAGACATGGTCACCTCAGTTCCCCACATACCTCTAATGTATCTAATAGCATTCATTTATCCAATAACAAGTACCATAAAGCACTTCTTAGCAAAGAAAGGCCACAGGCAAGAAGATGTTGAGAAGATGTACAACGCCTGGTTCAAGTCAGTGGTTCTCCAAGTGGCCATCTGGAGCTATCCATATGCTAAGGAAGGGGACTGGTAGCTAGGAGATATAGAGAAACTTAGTTTTTTATAGTCTCGATATCCCAGAATTTCTTAGAGTATATAGGGCTGTGCATCATGTGGATCAATCGTGATGATCTCGAGACTAAGATCCTTAGTTTGATCGATAGGATCTCGAAGGCTTATGAGTATGTGCTAAGAAAATGCTCCTCAAAGCACGGGATGACACCCTTACAAGCGGAGTTGATGATCCTGGTAGGATCAGGCAGTCTCGCTAGCAGTGTAACTAAAGCCTCGAGGTTCCTACTCGTAGCCCAGCCTACTTTGAGTGATTCGCTCTCAGCGTTGAAGAGGAAAGGTCTTCTGGAGACTTTTCAAGATAATACAGATAGAAGGGTAACAAGGTTCAAATTAACAAAATACGGCGAAGAGGTGCTCATGGAGCTTCAGAGGTGCCTCGAAGAATTTCGGGTATCGCTCAGAGATTTTGAAAGAGAACATCTCAGAGATCTCTTTAGAGGGCTCATAATGCTAACCCGTAACCTCTACAGGGTTGGTATTGTAAGAGAGGCTAGAATGTGTCTCACCTGCAGATACTTCTCAAGCAGTGAAGGTGAATACTACTGCTCCCTCCTCAAGATGAGAATGTCTCTCCAAGATCTTAAGATCGAGTGCCCAGATCATGAACCAGAAGTTCAGAGGCTCTCAATAGGATCCGGTTCACGGAGATCTAGTTTATAAAGAGCTTCGATAAGACGTCCATTCAAAGAGGTTCAAGTTTAAGTCCGAAGCCAACGGCCCCTAGTTGATAAGAGGTTCGATGATCTCAAGGATTATGATGATAAGAAGATCGAATCCCTTTAAAGGAGGATCGAGCTGGTATACTATGGGGTGTCATCGATCAAGACTGATATTATAAAAATGATGAAGGAATATATGGAGAGGCTATACAATAGGAAGCCATGGATACATCTCTCTAAACCTGTTATAGAAGATCTTGTGAAGAGTGGACTTCGAAGCATCATGCTCTACACCGTAGTTTGGCATAACTTAGAGCATGTTTCTATAGGTCTCAGCAATCTCTCTAAGAGCCGCCTGCCAAACCTATTAGCCTAGCCCTCAAGAACAACTGTTCTCCTAAGTGTCTTCAACAGCTTCTCCAACAACTCTCATCGCATCTCCATATACACAACTTCTCTCACCATAGATTTTACAACCTGAAAGCCCCGGCCTTCAGGGCGGGGAGGAGGTCAGAGGCTAGCTTATAAAACCCTCAACACTCAAAAAAGCACCCAGAAATGATTGTAAGGTATTTAGATATATCGTTAAGCCAAAAACAGTCTACTCCCATTCATGGAGGAGAGGCTAGGCCCAATAACAGGCTCAAAGCAGCTGAGATCATAGGGTCGAGGCTAATGATCAACGGGCACATGCACTCAGGAGGACTTAAAATCCACCAACTCCCATGGGGGTCTAGATATATATACATAGACAGCAGCCAGCAGAACAGGCATCTCTTAGTAATAGAGGCTAGTAATAGAGGGCATGGAAGCAGAGGTATGGAGAGACCTTGAGAAGCTCGCTGCAATCCCACTAGAGGGAAAACACCCAGCCACGCGAGGACAAAGCCCGCTTATCCCTGACGCCATCTCGCCTCGAACGGACAAGGCGATATATGCTTAATTTCCCAACTATAGCTGTCTGACCCCTCTCCGCCCTGAAGAGCGAGGCTTTCAGTTGTAAGCCTTAGAATGTTCTAGCTATATCTGAATTTAACTCCATGCCCACCTCTCTCTGGGTTAAATTCTATCGCTGGGTGGCCTATGACCCAGCATGTGCCGCACGAGACACATGCAACGTGGTCGAATCTAACCTCAGCTCTAGCCACGTCTCTCCAAGTTTCTCTAATAGCCTCCGAGGCTAGTGAGCCATTGCCCTTCAAGCCTTTTGATCTTCTGAGCATTTCGAGGTTATATCTATAGAGATCTCTGTAGGATGCGAATATACCTTTGCCAGGTACTGAGATTGTGTAGCAGTTGACCGGGCATGCTGGTACCCATAGCTTATATGGATCTCTGTTAGCCCTTTCATAGTCAACCCTTATGTGGGAATATACCCTGTCCTCTTCATAGACTAGGAGCCCTGTCCTCTCCTGGATCCTCTGTATAGCGTCTCTCTCCACAGCTTGGTTATTAATAATCGTTGTCTCGCTCCTACCTAGGAGCCTGAGGATGAGCCTGTATCCGGGGCCGTAGAGGAGCCTGCTCTCGGATAGGAGGGAGTTCCTAGCGGATCTCCTAATATCTCTATATATGGGTTCCAGAAGATCTAGATAGACCGCCAGCGTCTTCTCGCTGAAGTCGTGGTGCTTCCTAGCATATATATATGTTTGGGCAGCCATTATACCAGTCGCTATAGCCCTCCTCATACCATCTATAAGCCCGCCTATCTTGACAAAGGCTCCCAGGGCATCCCCCACTACTAGGAAGCCGCTTCTCAACGGCTTCTCAAGCATGGTCTTATAGCCCTTCGGTATGTTGTGGGCCGAGTATTCAACCAGCTTAGCCCCCTCGAGGTATCTCGACACATATGGGTGTGAGACCATCTCCTCCAAGATATCCAGGGGCTTCCCCATTTTATCTACTTCCTTCCTCATGCTATTGATCATGCTATCTATCGATACAACTATACCAACTGAGATCGTATCTTTATTGGTATATATAAAGCCCCCACCTATAGCCCCGTGTAGGAAATCCCCCATAACGGCTATAGCTACTCCCTCACCGCTTTTAAGGCCAAACCTCCTGTTTATCTCCTCCTCACCCAGCTGGTAGACCTGCTTAACACCGTGATACACCTGCCAAGGCTGTAGAGGCCCTCTAAGCCCGGCCTTTATAACTAGCTTGCTCGTAACACCGCTAGCATCTATAACTAGATCCGCATACAGCTCCTCCCTATCAGTCCTAACCCCAACAACCCTGTCCCCCTCAAACACGAGATCCTCAACAGCTGTTGCTGTAACAACAATCCCCCCGACCTCCTCAACCTTTCTAGATAACCACCTATCGAACTTAGCCCTTATAACTGTGTAGTCATGTCCAGTCGAGATCCTCCTGTGGACGAACCTATCTAGCAAGGATCCCTCGGTTATCTCTAAAACCCTATAGGATCTAGCGTCTGGAGAAACGGATCTATATCTATACTCACCGGGATACGACGGACTCGAGATCATAGCAAGCCTATATCTAACAACTCTCCTCTCCAGAGGCGCCTCGGACTCAAACTCAGGTATGAGATCGATTAACCCATATCCAGGTATATAGGAGCCGTAGAGAACCCCTCCAGTCACATTTCTTTGCCCGGGAACCTTGGCTTTCTCGAGTAGAACAACGTCGTAGCCTCTCTTGGCCAGGTAGTATGCAGCTGCACATCCACCGGGGCCTGCGCCAACCACTATAACATCGTGCTTATCAACCACCCTAGCCACCTCCTCCCTCTATCTTCCTTAGAAGGGCCTCGTATAGTTTTGGCAGCGCCTTATATAGATCCTCTATTATTACGTAGTGGGCTATCTCATGTATAGGGGCCTTGGGATCTATGTTGATCGATACTATATTCCCAGCCCTCAGAATGCCTACTCTATGCTGTATAGCGCCGCTGATCCCCGCAGCTATATAGACCTTGGGTGAGACAGTTTTGCCTGTCTGGCCGACCTGTATGTCGTGGGTTATGATCCCGCTCAGCTCCTTCACATCTGCATGTATAAGAGCCCTCGAAGCACCCATAGCAGCTTTAACACCCAGCTTATTCCTAACAAGATCTATTATCTTTTTCGCAAGCTCCACAGCCTCTAATGGGTTCTTAGGGTTGCCCTCAGCATCCCTCAGGATTCCGAGGCCGAGGCTCACTATCAGCTTCGCCTCTAGGAGCTCTGCACCTCTATCCTCTATAACCTCGTAGCCGAGGACCCTGATCTTTCTCTGGTAATTTGAGAGAGAAGGCTTATATCTATAGACCTCACCCTTTCTACTAGGATCTCTTGGGAGGGGCTTGAAAGACCCGGGCCTTAGAGAGGCTATCTGGGGTCTATGCCTAGGCGTATAGATCTTAGCTATCCTTGTTGCGAAGTCAGGCCTTATCTGGGCCAAAATATTTGTATATTTCTCCTTGAGAAGGCCGTGGTAGAAGTCCTCGACATCGAAGTCTATATTATCTGTTGCAAGCCCGGTGACGAGCCTATATGCGAGCCTGGGGGCTAGATCCCTGCCGAGCTCGTCGGCCATGAATATGAGGGCCCAGGGCTTCCTCTCCCTCACAACCTCCTCGAGAGCCTGTGTGTATGCGAATGGCTCATAGTCAGCTAGATATGGGTGCTCAACGGCAACAACATAGTCGGCTCCATATTCTATAAGGGTTTTCACAACCTCCTCGCTCACCACATCGCTAGCAACTAGAGCGCCTACCCCCATATTGACCTTAGACGCGATCTTCCTAGCCGCTGCTATCCCCTCTAAGCAGTAGCTTAGCATGTTGCCCTTTAGAATCTCTATGAATACCCAGACATCTCTATAGCTCTCAAGATCAGGTGTTGGTGGTAGCACATTTAGAACCTGCTGAGCCTGGGCCATACCCCTCTATCCCCTCAGGGCATTTATAATCTCCTCTGCAAGATCGTCGTAGTCAAATATCTTCGCAAGCCCCTTAGACATGAGACCCCTTTTAACCTCCTCTGGTAGGCTGTCTAAGAGATCTCCCTTCTTATACGGGCCATAGGTTTTGTCTCCATAGCTTACCTTATCAATATCTTTGGCAGCAATTAAAGAGGATCCCACAACTTTCCTCACATATGGCCTACTAATATCAACCCCAGGCCCGACAACCGTTGGAGACCCTGCAAGGCCTATGAATCTGGGGTCGGCTTTTATATCATCTGCATTGTAGATCTTTATATCCCTGTTCTTACCCCTATAGGAGTTTAGCAGCGACCATCTCCTACCGGAGAGAGGTATTGGAGGTGCTGAGTATTCAACATGGATAGTGAGCACAGCTGGGATCTCGACCTCGACCACCTGGATCAGATTGACAAGCTTTCTCCTAGCCACGATCGAGTTCCTCTCACCTATATACTCGAAATCGAGAACAAACGAGACATGTGGGATTGTGAAGCCGAGCTCCTGGGAGAGGGCTTCTGCGACCTGGGGCCCCACATTCCCCGTCTCCCCATCTGAGGCCTTCATACCGGCGAAGATCATGAAGTCCCTATAGATCTTATTCGCCTCCTCCCACAGGATCTTCGATGCTTCCTCCCTCGAAATCTTACCCTCTGAGAGCATGTTTATAAGGGTCTCCCTTATGGAGGGCTTATCGCTGTAGATCTTGTTTGGCAACAGATTCCTCCTATATAGATCTGCTGCGAGGGCCTCAACCCTTTCAATTGGTTCCCCGGTATCCACAGCCTTTGCAAGGGCCTCGATAGCCTCCCTATGGATTGAGAGGATCTTCGAGATACCCTTTGAAAGGGTATAAGATGTAGCCCAGGTATCTGATCCAGCCATCCTCTTATCACTCATAATATAGGCATCGTCAATACCGGAGATCTCTGCGTCGAAGAGCTCATTCATAATAGGTATTATCTTTGGATGCGGACCCATTGAAAGGGCTATCAGCTTACCACCAACCCTCCTCCTCATATAGTCAGCAGCCTCGATAGTCTTCCTATCATATGGATTCAACACTATATCCATCTCCTCCCTCCTGAGGATACCACCTACGCTAACAACCCTAGTAGTATTTGCAGGCACACCCTTGACCAGGGCGAATACCAGTATATGACATCCCCTTTTAAATTATATCATACCAGAAATATATTGAGACACAACGATATTGCAAACTGAAAGCCTCACCTTTTTAAAGCGGAGATGGAGACTTATAAGCCCTATATCCTCTAGTACCTTTGATGATAATGTCAACGCTAGCGAGCCTCGGTGGCCAATCTTTAGCTAACCTATGCCTCCAGGCTATGATAAAATCCATAACCCCGAGTCCCTATACAAAGAGATAGAGGTGATGAGCCGGAAACCTCGGCAAAAAGCTCTTCTATAGAATTAAAAGGGGAGGAGGTCAGTATGGGTATCCACTATATATGGCTGAGAGCCCAATCTTAAAGGGTTATTCATAGTTGACGCTCATACACCTTTTAACCTAAGACTAGATGCTTATTTGAGAACTAACTTTTGACCTCCCCCCTACCTTAAAGGAATATGCCTTCAGTTGTAACACACAACGGTTTAAACTCATAACCTCAATATCATGAAACGGGGAGAGGTCGTATATACTGTTAAAAGTGGTTTAAGGGTTATCCTAAAAGGTTTTAGTACAAGATTATTAAGATTAAGAAAATGCCTAGGTTACATTGCGGCGAAAGTGCCCTATATTTATAAGAACTTCCTACACGATTCACCAGATTGAAGAGTAGAGTTAATTGCTGGGTTTAAATACGGGCAGCCATGTACGGTCTTAGTAGATTGATAGTGTTAATCTGACCTCCTACCCGCCCTGAAGGGCGGGGGTTCCCCCGCCCTCTTACAGACGGTTCATAGGTCCCCCATCCATTAGGGTTTACATCTATCATTTGGGGGGCAGTGGGGGGGGGCAGAACTTCCCGAAATCTATTTTGATCCCAAGTGTTTTAAGAGCCCTCCTCCTAATGTTTAGCTTCCCAACAACATCTCTATTTGCTTCGAATCCACATCTAGGGCATTTTAATCTTCTATATCCGTTCTCGTCAAGCTTTGAATCACATAGTGGGCATTCCGAGGAAGTGCCCCTGGGATCCACTATCGCTAGTGGTGCTCTGTGCTTAGCGGATTGCCAATCTATCCACCTTTCAAGCCTGAATATCCCATTATGATCAGTTTTGTTCTATGGTTTTTCGGTAGCTTTCTAAGTGCTTCTATGAGCCCTGTGAGATCCTCTCTAGCCAATGCATATTGTAGCCTCATAGCCAGCCTGACCATCTTTAGTGATGATTTTCTAGCCCAGTCCTCAAGGATGTTTCTAGCCTTCTTGTGATAGGATCTGATTCTATTCAGTATGGCTTTTCTCCTCATCCAAGCTGAGTATCTAGGCGCTAAGTATCTTCTCTGAAGACTCTCTATAAGGATCTTCCATCCATAAGCAGTATCAACAGCTGTATTTATGTTCTGTCTATCTCGTGGTTGCCATACACAATTTTCTTCTTATTGGCATCAACTGCTATGACATCTCTTGGTTGGTATGGCTTTGGCCTTGGAATCCTCTTAGATACCAGAGAATCATCTCCCCACCTCGATATACGAGCCTTGCCTCTCTATTCCCATATTGGTCATATCTCCTATCCCAGCCTATGATCTTCATCCTGATCCCTCCCACGATCTCTACATAGCCATCTCTGATCCTATATCCAGATCCTGGGTGCAGCAGCATGCTTAGCTTCCTTACCCTGGGGGCGTTTGCCCTCTCACGGTACTTCTAATCGCTTTTTGATAGTTTTATTTCTGTGAGGGGGTAGCACTCAGCCCGGGATCGCTAGCTTCACCCTCACATCATGAGGCTCTGTTAAGCCTAATGCCATGGGGCTTCCATCTGGCGTGTTGCCTGCTGCTCCTCAATGCAGCACGAATCACTGGGGCGGCCCTCTGCTAACGAAGTAATTAGAGTAATTAGAGGCATTTAAATTTATCTCTAAATCAAAAACAGTCTCAATATGAAGGGCATAGGCCCCCACACCAACAACTATAACCTTGATGTCTATGTTCTTCGCAATTTTTGAGAGCTCTTCATACCCATCGATAAAAGGGGACAGCCATACCTTCGGATCCGCTCTAACACTATTTCGAGTGTATCCCCTTCCCGCTGATTTCCACCACCATGTGCCATTGCACCCCCAATATCCCTGATCATAGGAACTATGAAATCTAGCTCCACAGTGAAAGGATCAAACACCTCATCTTAGAAGGTTGGGGGCTTCTAGTTGTAAATGAAGTGTTCGAGAGCCATCTATTCGGAGGGTGTTTATAACTATCTGCTAGAGATCTTTCAGTATATGCTTATGCGGAGCCTCAAGATCTTTGGTAGCTCGTTTCCCAGGGGTCTTCATGTCTCTCCACCATCTATGCTTATGAATAGCATCCTCCGCCTTCTCCCAACCTCTCCTCCGTAGAAGAGGATTTCTGGGTGATCTGGATGTATGCAGAATCTATCTGCAGTCCCGTTCCTCGGTAAACCCTTTCCTATTGGTTTAAATGATTTTCCACCATCGGTGCTGAGATATATTGGGTTTCCAGCTTCATCAACGTAGGTATATATTTTAGCATGGGTTATAGGGATCAAAATATATTCCGTAAATATATTTACGTTCCCTGCGTCGATGCCTATGAGGAGGCCCTCTCCTGTTCCAGCGAATATGCGGTCAGGATCTTGAGGATCTATTGCTATTCCTATGTATATCATGACCAACTAGGGCCTCATACTAGGTTTCCCCATAGTCATAATGTATATATGAGGGCCTCATCTTCCACACCAGCAAATATCCACTCAGGCTCCAAAGGATGTATAGCTATCCCAAGAATATGACCCGCATAGGAGGGTTCGTGGAAGAAGCTCCAACTCCTCCTACTCGGGAATCTTTCGATAGAATCAAAAGCTCTAAATGTCCTCCCACCATCACTACTTATATAGATCATGGGGGGCTCTGTACCAACCAGAACAATACTCGGATCGTCAGGGCTTAGCATTACATCCCATGCCCATAGATCTTTAAATTATAAGAGTTCCCAGCTCCTCCCAGCATCCCTGGTAAGATAGAGACCCCACATCCTAACCCACAAACAACGTATGCTACTCGTGAGCTGCTGGGATGTATAGCTATCCCACGCACAGCATTAGCCTCTATACACCTGCCAACCGAAGTACGTTTCTCTTTATCTATATAAAATACATAGATACTATCGCTAGTGCCAATATAGAAACAATGGATTTATACTCCCACCCCATATACTCAGTAAATTTAGGGCCAGGGATTTTATATCTACTTACTATGTTACTTTATTATATGCTATTCAGCATCTAGGTAACGTAGTCCTATTTTAAATAGGATCTCAATATAAATCCCATACCGTCCATCTAAAAGCGGTTGTTTCCATCCTCGAGCTCCTCACGGTATTTCCAGGCCCCCCTTACCGCGGTTCAGCCACAGATCTCAGAAATCCAGGGTCATCAACAGGCTTAGTAGATCTCGATGTTTACACCACGAGCTATTACTTATCAACACACACCAATATCCCTAAAAGTAATAAAATAACCTTAAATACCATAAACAGCGTCTCTTCTCAAACCCGCTCTCTGATCTTATCCTCCATACATTTATAATCTATATAATATATAATTAATACATATTTAAAGATGGATGACTTGTTGTAATCAATGTGGAAGACAATAGTGAAAAATCCTATTCATCCTCTCTATTCTTCTTTAAGGAGCTCTTTTATAGCCCTTGTTGTACTCCACACCTTTATAATGCTGGTTTTAGCTATCCTATTGAAGTCCTTATCATTCGTTATAAGTATAGCGTTTGCTTTTAAGCATGTTGCTGCATGGTATAGATCAGCGTACTCCTCTTCTGAGAAAAAAAGGTTTACAATGCTCTATGTGGTTGCGATCTGGTTCAACTAGAATCGCTTTACTTATGATTAATGCATAGAGAACACCTGCTTGCTCTCTTATATCTGGCAATCTCTCCGATAGTTTATTTAGCCAAGACCTATATTCTTCGATAAGAACGCTATTAACAACCAACTATATGTTAGGATCACTAAGGAGTTTTAGGATAAGACGTGTAGTCTTCGTGTAGCCTGATTTAAAAGCAGCTATAAATACATTAGTGTTTAGCAGAAACCTTCTCTTCTGCAACCCTATTAGCCTCTTCCTCAACTTCTCTAGCAAGCTCTTCTAGATCTAGCTTGGCTTTAGCAACTTCTCTAGCAATACCTCTTAATAGCTTCTCAACATCGATTTTCTTAAGAACCAGGGTGTCATCCTTAATACTTAGAATAAGCAGCTTATCTCCACCCTTTAAATCAAGCTCCCTTCTTACACGGCTAGGAATAACAATCCTACCCTTCTTATCAACGACCACTATCTCCACAAATCCCACCTCTCTCACTATAATATAGCGAGGTACAAACTATAAAACCCCATATACCCTACCCCTTGTTGCAGTAGAATAATCCCACCGTCTCAGAGCCTCTAGCCACATACCCAAATTGTTATAGCTGAAAGCTATGCCCTTTAGGGCGGGGATAAGGCTAATGAAACAAGGTGTTATACTAGGTTTAACTGATAGAACTCTCCATGGTTAGTTTTTGTATATCTTGATGAGAAGCGGATCTCTAAGTATATTATGGAGAGACTCGCTAATTTTAGCACGAGCTCTGTTAAAGGTTCTGACCCCCCAATCTCCACCCAACCCGCTGATGCGGGAGGGTTTGCGGTCTTACCATCATAATACTTTCAACCCCAACATATCTTTTAGCTGTCCATCGATTCCCCATCTATCCGCTTACATCTGTCATTTGGGGAGCAGAACTCCCCCAGAAAATGCTTTGATCCCCAGCATCTTCAGAGCCCTCATCCTTATATTGAGCTTCCCAACAACACCTCTATATGCTTCAAAGCCACAGCTAGGGCATCTAAGCCTTCTATGCCCAGTCTCAGCCATTTCCATGCTGCCCTCTTTGATTCTATAGCCTGATCACTGATGTAGTAGCATGCTAAGCTTCTTAACCCTAGGCCTCCTACCCCTATAAGGGTTTCTCCTCTAAGCCTTTGCATTTACAAGCGCATCCCTATAGCGGTCAACAGCTATCCTAGATGGTAGCTCGAACCGCTCTCTAAGCTCTCTATAGAGCTCTCTATGAACCTCCTTGGTAGTCTTTATATTTAGGCTCAGGATCCTGTTTATAGCATAGTTAAATGCCATTATATATCTCACGAGAAGCTCTACAGCCCCCGGCTCGGGGCTAACCCTCAAAGCTAGAGGCCATAGAGCCCCTCCAAAAAGATGAAAGCCCTAAAAGGATTATAAGAATTAGCCATCCCCGCCCTAAAGGGCGAGGCTTTCGGTTATAAGTATTCTTATTCTTATCTTTGCAAATGCAAGCCTATCTATATAGTTCTCTAAGTATTTTCTCTACCTCCTCAATATATTTATGGGTTTTTTCAAGCTCGAACTTTATATCCTCAACGTCAACTATACCCTCGTAGAAAACTAATTCATGTAGATAGCGTTCTCTAGCTGCATACTTATCTCTAAAACCGAGCTCTGCCATTCTAGGATCTTTTTCGATCTCTCTCAAGAGCCTCCTCTTCTCCCAGTGACTTGAAGGCACCTTACCAACAAGCTTTAGCAAGAGAGCATTAGTTGACTGAACAATAGAATTCCAAGCCTTTTCAGCAGCATCTCTAATTCTAATAACATCACCACTTCTCACACCTTCCTCAAACTCTCTCAAAGCTTCCTCAAGAAACCTTTTAGCATCCTCAAGATACATCTTAATTCTCTCTTCAGCATTCAAAGCCGCCACCATAACCTCAAAATTCCTGTCAATATACTATTAATACGTTACTGTGGAATGCTCAACTCATTCAAAACCTATCCAAGCGATCACAAGCCATAATCTCTCTTAGCTCAGCATCTTCAAACCCCTTACCATCTCCCCTTTCAATTCTATAGAAGATCTTTTGCCGGGGTCTCCGGCCCGCTACCCCTATCCCTTTCATCGAGGGATTCAGGGCTATAGATTTTATCGTAGTCTCGGAGGCATAGGTTCGCTAGAGGATAGCACCCGAGGCTCGCATACATCGCTACCATCATCAAGAAGACTAGAGAATGCAGGACTTATAAACACCATCCCCACTTTAAAAGGGCAGGGTTTTCAGTTATAACTCCCTTCAACCCCGAAGGACAGTAGTTTACTAGGGGTCTGCAGGGGTTTAATACCTAGCCCCGCCATATAGGGCGGAGTTTGCTAACCGTTTATCAGTGTTGTGGGTAAGTATTTATGTGGCAATCGGCGTTGTCAATGGATAGCGGGGTTTTGATGCTGGCTAGTAGGATTCTTGAGAGGTATCCTCTCTGCGATAGATGTCTTGGGAGGTTCTTTGCAGGGCTTGGCATGGGTCTTTCGAATTTTGAGAGGGGGAGGTCTGTAAAGGTTCTAATGGCTATGGAGCTCCATGGAGGAGCCTCTAAAGATCCACAGGCTCTTAGGGATAAGATATATCTCTACTCTCTAAATGCTGGAGAGCCTTTTTCAAGTCTCTATAGGCATATATATGGTTTAGACCCGCCCAAGCCTTCTCCGTGCTATGTGTGTGGCGGTAAGGTGGAATCAATTATAGCTGATTGGGTTAAAAGGGTCGGCGAGTCTCTGAGGGCTATGGGGTTTAGGAGATTTATACTAGGTGTCAGACCCCCTGAGGGTTCCTCGGAGGCTGAGGAGGAGATAGCTAGGGAGTTCTCACTCCAGCATTGGGAGTCGATTAAGAATGATCTTAAGAGGGAGATTGGCAAGGGCGTCTCGAGATCCTATGGTTTTGAGCCTGACTTCAGCGATCCCGAGATAATGCTTATCCTAGACATATCCAGAGGATCTATAGAGGCTGTGATACCCTCCCTAATAGTTAGTTCCAGAGTTGTGAAGCTTGTGAGGGGTGTTAGCTTTAAGAAGAGGCCGGGGAAGAGATCTTTGGAGGATATTGTTGAAAGGGTCGCGGAAGATCTGGGAGAGGGTGTTAGGATCTCAATACCGGTGAGGGATACATCTAGATATAGAATTCTTGGCGATGGCTTCTACTCAATACTCGAAATCAGATCCCCCAAGCCTGGGAGGAGAAGCCTAGAAGCAATATCAAGTGCAATTAACAGGAAACAGGATATATACATAATAGATATAATTGGAAAGGGAAGAAGAAAAGATATAGAGGATCTAGCGAATAGAGTGAAGAGAATAACCTATAGAATATATATATATTCAAGCAAGAAGCTCGGAGATATAGAGATGGAGAAGCTGAAAAGCCAAAGCCCCATAACACTAGAGCAGAGAACACCAAAGAGAATAGTGGAAAGGGGAGGGGCTGAGAGAATATACAAAGGAGATCTTAAGATTGAAGCAATCCAAAGAATATCCGAAAAGACATTCGAGATCATAGCATCGACATCAAGCAAAATATATATCGAAGAAACCATAACAGGAGATGAAGGTAGAACATCCCCCAGCTTGTCATCAATACTAAGCACAGATCTAAAGCCTCTAGAGATAGATGTGATCAGGATAGAACTATAGCCATATCTATTTACAATACTAAGACATGGAGGAATAGCTCTATCGGAAGAAACCCCGAGGGTTAGAGACTTGACCTGCTTCTATACTAGGGATCATAATATAGGGTTACCGATGGTTATTTAGAGATCATAGGTGGGATTAGACCTAAGATCATTAGCCGAGATAGGAAATATATTGATGAATTGATGAATACGAGAATAGAGAGGCTTTCAGATATTATCCTTTCCGTCTCATCGATCATTTGGCTGGAGATGACCTGCGGAAATTTTCTATCCATTATGGTCATAGCGGGTTATACTATCCCGCTATTCCCAGTAATCATTAAAGAATCCTGAGGCAATGATCCCTCTAGGATCTTTTCCAAGGAGTTTTGCGTCATATACTAAGTAACTGGAATCATTGTTAGGGGAGGTCTCCCTTTTGCGTTGATCGACTCGGGGGAATTCCCACCCAAGAGTGCAGCATAGCTGCATGAAGGATCTTTTGAGCAGGCTATTATAGCGAATCTATTGTTAAATAGATCCATAAATGGGCCTGTGACAGGCTTTCTCTTCCTTATCCTAACATCTCTATCAACATAGATCTTGCTTACATTATTTGAGCATAGCGTGTGTTCCACGAGATCCACGCAGAGATCGTTTCCTAGCGATACTCTAATGTATTCCCTTTTATCAATACCTATTTTAACACTCCTCTCCCCATATATGATCTCCATGTGATCGCTTACTATATACCGCTTTTCCTCAGCATATCGATATCTACTATAATGCTCTCTACATCTGTAGCTCTAACTATGTGTAGGGCGTTATCTTTGATTTCTAATTCTATATATGCATACCTTTTATCTGGCTCCTTCAATACTTCAACCTACCAGATCCTCGAGAATCTATCGCTATCGGTTTTAGCGATGATCTTCCTCGGTACGGCTCTTTTCCTCTCAATAAAGAACCCCTCTATGCTTTCTCCATCGATACAGTCGAGGCCGTACCTTCGCCTGGTTTTATATCTCCCCAAACGTGGTCTGCGCCATCTACCTCTTCATATATATACTTGTAGCCTAGATCTTTTAACCTTGAAGCCATCCTCCTAGACGCATCTACAGGGACTATTCTATCCCTACTACCATGGGATATATATACCGGCGTCGAAGATAGATTCTCGACAAAATCCGCTGGATTATAGTAGCTCATGAGATCTGCAATGCCCTCCCAACCAGGCCTCTTCCTAAAGATTTCGATCGTCTCTGAGAGATCTCCTCGAGAAGATAGCGGGGCTATTGCAGCAAATAGGTGCGGAAATCTAACCCCTATAAACCATGTTCCATAGCCCCCCATTGAGTGTACTGTAAGATATATTCTATTAGAATCAATATTATATCTTTTTCGTAAGAAGATCTATCAGCTCGAGCACCCTACACCAATCCTATCTCCCTATAGGGAACCTCCTCATCCCCCGCAGTTGGAGACGCTTGAAGCACCAGTCCTTCTCACCATAGAGCTCTGAGAAGAATGGGTGCCCCTTAAAGCCGTGTAGAGATATTATCAGTGGTTACACCTTATCCTTGGAATATCCCTTAGGGGTTTTAAGCAATAGAGATGTACAGATTCGTTTGATGAAGATCTATAGCTCTCCACCCTATATGCCTCTGGATCTACAACCTTTAGCTCTAGCCGCAGGGAATCTATTTTCTCGCCGTCAACGTAGAAGTTGAGATCTATGTATACATAGTCTCCATGGGGATCTATAGGCTTTTTAGGCGTTATATATAGTAGGATGGGGAGCTCCTCGCCTTGTCTGAACATGTTAATCTTCCATGAGCACCTACTCCATAGATCATTCTCTACACATTCAACCCCAAGCTCCTTGATCTCCCTCATGACTAGAATAGGTATTGAGATGTATAATCCTTTAGCAGCCCCCTTACAACGTTGGGCTTTAAAACTCTGGATCTATGTATATATATGGGCTTATCAACCTCAACCAGCCTTGCACTAAACATCCACCTACCAGCATACCTAGAGACCTTGAATAGAAACCTATTTAAACCTTTACGAAGCCTGATAGGTACAACGTAGAAGTCATGTGCAAACCTCCTAGAAACATCCGAAGAGAATATCTTTAAGCCGTTGACGTAGAGAATAACATAGTCTTCATCAGAAGCACGCAGTCTCTTTCACCGGCCTCAAGCTCTGTGCATAGATATGCAATACCATACCCAAGCCTCCAGAAATCAGCAAACTCCTCACCATATAGCTTTGCGAAATCTACTACACCGCTCTCATCAGTCTCATACTCTATACATTTAGTATGCCTACAGCTATGCGAGAGTTCTCAGAGAGCTTGAGAGGGAGGGTATAGCATCTCTAAAGGCGACATATGACGATAACAAGGATAGGCTTAAAATGGGGTTCGGGTTTCATTGGGCTTGATATCATTTGATTTCAAGCCTTCTTCCCTTGGCCTTATAGCCCTCAGGATCCCTCTTCATCGGGATCTATATCGCTGGGCTCCACCCGCTCGGGGTGACCCCAACCCACAGCTCCACCCTCATAGAGGTCTCAGGTTCATAGCTGTGGGGAAACCCCGCATCCTATTCTCTATCACCACCCGCATCTGGGGCTTCACAAAAACCTCTAACAACCCTTATAAACTTCTATGAAACTCAAAACAGCCGTTGTGAGGCATCTGAGATCCATAAGCCTGAGAAGGTATATAAATATTGACGCTGTGATAATAGCTTCTGAGAATTCTAAACATAGAGAGCATACTATACCCATGATTAGATCTGGAAAACATGCCCCTGTAGAAAAGCCCATTGCAACAAGCTATAGAGATAGCTATGAAATGGTTGAAGAAGCTAGGAAGCACAGTGTGAAGCTACAGGTTGGATTTGTAATGAGATATCTCGATGCATCTATTGAGGTTAAGAAAAGGATAAATAATATAGGCAAGATCTTCTCTATAACAGCTACTAACCATGGGAAGAACCCGTTGGGATGGTTCTTAGATCCAGATCTCGCTGGCGGAGGCGCTTTTACGGATCACATAGTCCATGTAACAGATCTCATTAGATGGTACATAGATAGGGAATTTATAGAGGTAACGGCTTTCAAAGGGAGAAATATCGTTGAGAATATAGAGGTGAAGGATAACGGGATAGTGACAGCGAGATTGCAAGACTATATAATCGCATCTATAGACTATAGCTGGTCAAGGCCTCCTAATTGGGCTACGTGGGGAGATGTATATATGCATATTATTGAAGTGAGGGAGCTATAGTGCTTAACGCCTTTAACCAAAACATATACATATCAGATGAAAGGGGCTTCAGAGGTATATACTATGGCCCGGATGCTGATAGTAATATGATTAAGAGCTTTATAGATGCTATTAAAAAAGATATAGAGCCTATAGCGAGCGGCATAGACTGCTTAAAAGCCTTGGAAGTGGTGTTAGCAGCATATAAATCAATTCGTGAGAGAAGGACTGTTAGAATAGATGAAGTTAGAGTTTAAAATGCTTTCCAACCCTTCTATCTTCAAGCTTATAGCTAGCTATGATCAGTTATCTTAGATTCTCTTGCTTCTCAATCTCTACATGTATCTAATAGCTTCTCTAATGTGGAGTTGGTATAGAGTTTTCTATTCTTCATATGTATAAGGGCTGATGCGCACGATTGTTTTATTTTTGGATCCTGTATTTCGAGCTTCCTCTTAAATATCTTCTCGAGACCTTCTTCTATCTTACCTTTTAAGAGATCTTTATTCTCCTTATATACAGACCCTGTTAAGCCTAGTGGTATGTTTAAGCACTCAAGTTTCCTATATATAGTTTCTATCGCTAGGACTATTTCACCTATCTCCTCATCGAGAACATTAAGAGCCCATGGATCTTTCTCTCTAGCCGCCCTAAACACATCGGGGGCAAATGATGCTATAAGCCTTTTGGGGTCATCGCTGGAGTATATCTTCGAGACTAGCTCGTGCACTGATGATGCATTGAAATGTTTAAAAGCATAGCTGACAAGCTTTGTCATATCGATCCTACCATCAAGCGCCTTAACTACATAGGATAGAGCCCTAACTCCGATGGAGTAGGCGCTTCCACGATCATCTATCAGGTGACCCCAACCGCCTACCCTCCAGCTCTTCTCACCGCATATGCCGTAGAAATTGCTACCGGTACCTAATATGCCTATAACCCCGTTTCCTAACATGTGTATAGATACATGGGCTGATATGATGTCCTCGAATATTGATATCTCTTCACTTCTAAGAGGAATCTTTCTATTTATACAGCTGGCTATATCCCTATTCCATAGACCCTCTAGATAGCCTGCAAGACCGATTCCTATTCCTACTATATCTTCCCCTTTGATCTCCTTTAATATCTTTTCTAACGAATATAAGAGGTTCTCGCAGTATTTCTCTATACCTATTGAGGCTGGGTTTCCAGATTTGTTGATGATTAAGGTGTTAGATAGTTCTCCATTGATAGACACTACAGCTATCTCTATCTTACTGGCCCCGGAATCTATTCCTAAGATATATTTAGCCAATTTAGCCAATATGTTATTCACCCAATATCTTCCTGGTATCCTCTATGCCTAGCTCTCTAAAAGTCTCATAGCCTACACATTTACAGTCCACCCACATATCTATATATCTACGCACGAATTCGTCATCCCTTAAATGTGGGTACATCTTGTAGATCCTATCTATTTCCTCAACTTGCCCTGGCGAAAGGCCCTCACTGGGATCTAAAACCCTCACCTCCTCCACAAACCCTGATCTTCTTAGCACTTCTAATATACCGGCAATGCTTCCTTTGAAGTTATTATTAACGTCAAATATAGCCTTATTAGCATCTGTTACGTGAACGTTTAATTTTAGAAGCTCGGTATTTCCTTCCTCTCCCTCTTAATCCTCTTGATAAGCCTATAGATCTCGACAGATCTCCTCGTCCAGACGGCCCAATGCCCAAGAAGACCTCCCACAATGTTTGTCTCTATATGCTCGCCCTTCTCATTCTTTAATCTATATGTAGTCAGCAGATCGTTTATTATGTTGTCGTCATTTCCAGTATATAGTGCTATTATATAGTGCTATCTCGTTTGCGCTTCCAGAATCTATTATAGCCCGTACAACCTCGATTGTGTAGTATCTATTAAAGGGCGCGATTTTTATACCTACCAGGTTATCGATCTCTTCAGCAAACCTACGCCAGAATCTATATCCAAGGGGGATCCCCCCTACAGCAGGTTGTAGGTAGAATCCAAATATATCTATCTCCTTCGAGACCTCTCTTATGAATTCCATAATTTTATCATCGGAATACCTCCTTAAGTCTGTGTAGACTTAATAATGCTGCATGGTATCCCAGATCATACATTGTTCTAGCCTCTCAAACAGCCTGCTTGATATCTCCAACCACTCCCGCTATCCTTATTACACTCTTACCGATCCTCTTTTCACACTCAGATATAGTCTCTCCCGTTAATTCTAGCAGCGGCCTATACATGTTCGCGTAATCATCGTGAACCTTAAATTGTGTTGTGTGAACCGCTATAGCAATGCCGTCTGCCCCTGCCGATAGATAATATCTGGTCAGGGCGCTCTGCCTCGTAGCATCTATCCTGAGATCCTTCGTAAGCGCTAGTGGGCGGGCAACTATAAAGCTGCCCTCTCTCAACCTATCCAGTATATCCTTAGGAGGGATTGGTTTCATAAAACAGCTCCCAACATATATTTTTACTCCTAACTTTCCCTTATAATTTAATAGTCTCTGAAAGCTATTTTGAAATTCATAATAAGATTTATAAGGGCCGGTATTGGATCTCTCTATTGATGCGTAGATGCTAAGACTTAAATCTATTGGGGATTCTCGAGCCTGTTAAGACATGGATAATAGAGACTGACCTCCTCCACTTTCTTTCAATCTCCACCCAACCCGCTGATGCGGGAGAGTTTGCGGTCTTACCATCATAATGCTTTCAACCCCAACATATCTTTTAGCTGTCCATCGATTCCCCATCTATCCGCTTGCATCTGTCATTTGGGGAGCAGAACTCCCCCAGAAAATGCTTTGATCCCCAGCATCTTCAGAGCCCTCATCCTTATATTGAGCTTCCCAACAACATCTCTATATGCTTCAAACCGCATCTAGGGCATT
>Ga0209393_1000435_pt1 | contig 20400 bp, 21 predicted proteins | sample SSWtaG_2_FD_184117 | JGI IMG/M metagenome (GOLD analysis project Ga0209393, IMG submission 184117) | Hot spring microbial communities from Sandy's Spring West, USA to study Microbial Dark Matter (Phase II) - SSWsed_130316 (SPAdes)... | ecosystem: Environmental > Aquatic > Thermal springs > Hot...
CGTAGCGTTTCAAAAACTCCTCGCCACTGACACGCCTCACCCCCCTCACCACAAATTCGCCCACAAAAAGCCACTCCCGCCTATCCGGGCCCCGCCTCGTCAACACAAGACATATACTACCCTTAGTCAGCTTATCCACACGAGGTTTGCGGCAGGCGGGAAGTGGAACACCCAACACCTCCTGCGGTGCATTCTTCAAACCACTCTAATGAAGTCAATACAATACCCCCATAAGGACCAGTGACGTCCATGCAAATTCTTTAATCTACATTTAAAAATATGGTCAACGGACTGTTTACACAGAGTATCCAGCGAGCTTCTGGCGTGCCCCATTTAAGCGGCCGCCAATCATATATATTGAGGCTTGTCAATAAGATCGGTTGTAGCGTCTCTACAAGCTCAAACAATTCGTCGGCTTTTTCATCACATATCTGCGTCTTTTCTTCTTAAAAGACCCAGCTGATGTAAATAAACCAGTCTGTCGTTTCAGTCTTGGTCGAAACCTTAGAGAGAGCTAAGTTGGCATATGCCGCGAAGATTGCGTCGGTGGAGAGGGAATACGTCTCAAGGGGAGAGTTGCCTATGATAATATATGTGCCTTCGCTCCTCGCCCTTCGCTACGTAAGCGACGTCGTTGAAACAGTCGGGGAAGTCTTAGTCGAGTTCCGTATAAGAGAGAGGGCGTACTTCAAGCCTGAGCTGTTTACCAAGAAGGGTGTATACTCCCGCGCCGTAAGTCACAAGCCCTATATTTACATATACGAGGGCCTTAAAAGTCGGCGGGTAGTTTGACCTGTTAACACCGGTGTGTTTACTCCCTTGGAATACGTTGTGACGTGTCTACATCCTTTTGCACTTGAAGCAACGCAACCGATGGCGTGGAGAGAACCAGCGCAAAAAAGGTAAAAGCCTCACCATTCTGCTTGTTGAACTGTCCTGAGATTGCGTCAAGGTGCCTGGCTTAGAGGGCGTTATTTACGTCTGGACGAGGTATAGATTACATACGCCGCGAGTGTCAATACTGCGGCTAGCAGTGCGAAGATGACGTAGGTCTGGATGGGGTCTGCCACAGGCACCGTCGTGGTGACTGTCCGCGTTTTTGTAACTGTGGTGGTGTATGGGACTGTGAGGTAGGTGGTGGTTGTGACGGCTGTTGCTTGCGTAATTGTGGTTTTTTCCGTCTTTGTGGTTGTTGCTGTTGTTGTTTTCGTCGTGGTGACGGTTTTGGTTACTGTGGTCGTCGCGGCGGGCGGCGGGGTTGCCTCTTCCTGCAGCTCAATGTGGACTGTCTGTGGGGTCTCGGAGATGAGGTTTAGCGTAGCGACGTGTCTGCCGTCGTAGTAGATTTCGTAGACGCCGCTGGTTAGCATCAGCCTGTCGATGTACAGCCTATGTGGCGATTTAGTGTCGTTGTACACGTAGATTTCCACAGGTCTGCTGAAGGCGACGACGTGTCTGGCTGTCCAGACTGTATAGGGGTGTTCGTCTGGTGGGATGTAGAGTAGTCTTTTGACGTATCTAGCGCCTTCCCCCGCGATGAAGTACTTCTGGACGCTGACGTGCCAAGTGCGGTTTTCCCCTGTTTTTGGGCACCAGAGGTAGCCTAAGACGCGGCCGTAGTTGTCAAAAGGCTCGTAGTTGTCTACGTCGAGGTACGCGGCGCCTCTGCAGAGGCTCTCTAGCGCCGTCCTCGCCGGAGGCCCCAGCGGCTCGGACAGCTCGTAAGTGTCGTAGCCCACGAGCCTCACCCGCCTCCCGTCCGCCAGCGTGATGGTGTCGCCGTCTACGGCGTATAACATCTGGATCTGCGTTGCGTCATGGTCGGGGATCTCTATAATTACGACAGCGGCGTAGATAGAAGCCGCAAGTGCCAATAGGAGTAGACATTTCCTTGACATCTGTCTCGTTGGGCCGGGGGAGCTTTAAGTCTTTTGCTTATTGGCGCAATCCAGCTTACATTATTTAGCAACTTTTGAGGCTCGCGGCTCGGTTTGGGGAATCAGAAGACGTGGTCAACTGTAAAAGAAGCTCTTGAGAGTGCGCAACTTTTTGCTGTGATACACGTCCCTGAGGACGTGGGCTTGGCCTGAGGGTGTGTTTCGGGGTTTAGAGTGGGGTGGCGGCGCTATTCCGGCGTCTCTGTCGTTGGGCTTTGGCGTGTTATGACGGGCTTCAACTACTGCGCGGCCGCTGTGGGGTGGGTTTGTAAGTGGCGGTTGCGGGGTTGGGCGTTATCGGGGTTTCTACTGTTGTTTCTTGACTAGCTCTATTAACAGTTTTTGGATTTCTAACAGGGTTGTCTGCAGGGCGTCTATTCTCTTGTTGGTCTCGTCTATCCTCTTCGCCAGTTCGTCTATTCGCTTCTGCATCTCGTCAATACGCCGGTTCGTCTCGTCTATTCTCTTATTAGTCTCGTCTATTCGGACAGTGAGGTTTTTCGCAACTTCGTCTATCTTCTTGTTTGTTTCATCTATTCGGGCGATAAGGTTTCTCGCGGCGTCGTCTATCCTTTTGTTCGTCTCGTCTATCCGCATGGATAGGGTCTTGACGAGTTCGTCTACTCTTTTGTTTGTTTCATCTATCCGCGCAGTGAGGATCGACGCCAGTTCGTCTATTCTTTTGTTAGTCTCCTGTATTTGTGCGGCGAGGTTCTGCGCAACTTCGTCTATTCTCTTGTTGGTCTCGTCTATCCGTATGGATAGGTTTTTTGCGACGTCGTCTATTCTCTTATTCGTCTCATCTATGCGGGTAGAGAGACTTTTTACTATTTCGTCTATGCGTTGGTTTGTTTTGTCGATTTTGTCTTCTAATCTCGCTATCTCTGTCCGTATCTCCTTCAGCTCGCCTGTTATGGTGCCGAGGTAGAGGATGAAGACGTCTTCTGTGGTTAGCTTCTTACCCTCCCTGACCTTCCCCAACACGTGTTCCACAGCGGTCTTAAGCACGTCATAGGCAACGGCAGAAACGTCGCCCACAAAATAAACATCACGTCTCTATAAAAACGTTGTTCGCGTTGAGAAGCCCGTCTAGAGCTGTGCCGCGGCGTGGGGCCGCGGCACAGCCGGCCCGTTGGAAGGTCGTGTCCACGCGTCTGCTCTGCAGGCTTCTCTATCGCGGCTGGGTCTCGCTGGCTGGGGCCATCGGCGTGGGGACGCGTGTTGGAGTGGGCGGCGCCTCTCTGCTGGTGTGAAGTCTTGGGTTAGGCTGGGGCGAGCTCCGGCGTGATGTACCAGGCTATTATCCATCTGTCTTGTTCTTTGGCTAGGGCGAGGACGGCGGAGTATCGGAATTTCACAACTTCTCTGGCGGGGTCGCCTGTGAGGAGTAGCGCCGCAAGGCGGGAGAGGTGTGGGAGGTGTCCTACCACCATGACGTTGTCTATGGCGGCTAACCTCCGGGCCCAGGGGGTGGGGTCGTCGTTTGGGTTTAGGCCCTCCTCCTGTCTCAGGGGGCTACCGAGGTGTCTGGCGAAGATCTCGGCGGTTTGCCTCGCCCTCGTCTTGCCGCTGTGGATTATCTCCCCGGGCCTCACCCCCGCCGCGGCGAGGAGCTTCGCCACTCTTTCCGTCTCGGCGACGCCCTCGGGGGTAAGGCGCCTCTCTGGGTCCTCTGCCTCTGTGTAGGCCTTGCCGTGTTGGACTAGGAAGATCATCCACGCCGCGGCACGTGCAGATTTAAACATTTCTGCATCACGTATTTAAACCTTGTCGACGGCTGAAGTGTGGACGTGGTGTTGGAGAAGCCGTGGCGGAATTTAAAGGCTTATGCAGAGGCAAGGAGGGCGGAGGCTGTGGCGGAGCTTAGGGTGGCTTTCTTGCTGCTGGAGGCGGGTTATACGCGTAATGCGGCTGGCAAAGTGTTTCAAGCTTTTAAGTCGCTTCTGGCGGCTTTGGCGGCTGAGCGGCGGGAGGAGCTTAAAAGTCTTAAGGGGCTTGACAAAATCATCGCCTACGTGCCGACTCGCGTCATTAGGGAGGTGGCCTCGCTTTTAGGTCTTGAAAAAGAGGCGTTGGTGGCGCTGGCGCTTCACCAGTATCAATACAACGGCCCCGACCCGGAGGGGGTGATGTGCATCTACCCAGACAGAGACACCGCCGTTAGAGACATCTGTTGGCTCGGGGGACGGCTTGCGGAGTTGCTGGGCAGTTTTATGGAGGAGGTCCGGCTGTTCTGCGGCGGCGCAGTAGCTACCGGGAGTTTTGCAGAGCGGCGTTAGGTCTTGTCTACTACATAGAAGTGTTTCGCGCGTTGTGCCAGGCCTATCAACATGGAGAGGATCTCGAGGGGCGAAGCAAGGAGGACGTCTATAACATAGCGCCTTGCCTTTAGGCTTCCGTAGGTGTATACGAAGGCGTAGACCGCGGCGACGGCTATGGCAAGGCTGGGGCCGTGGAAGACAGCGATTAGGGATGCCGCCGCGAGAAACGTCGCGAGTGCCGCTGAAAGAGGCGGTATGGGGTTTCTGTATCTCGCCGCGTCTCGCAAGGCGTTGGCCCACCTGGCGCGTTGCCGCACGAAGTCGCGGAGGCTGTTGGGGCTTTTAGTAGAGACGCGGGTTCTGCTTTGGAAGGTTTTGTAGCCTCTGCGAAGTAGCTCCATGGCTAGGCGGAAGTCCTCTGTGACGGTGTCGCCCATGGTGGGCCAGATCTCCCGCAGGGCGTCTCCCCGGATTATCAACAGCTCTCCGTGCATGCCGAATATCGGCCTCCGGAGGACCTCTAACGCGAAGCGGAACCGGGTGACATCGTCGAAGTGTCTAATCCAGTCGAGGGCGTAGGCCAACGCAGAGCGCCCGGGCCTGGGGACGATGACGCCGTTGCCCGCCACGTAGCCCCGGGCGCCGTAGTAGGCGATGTCCTGCAGGAACTTTGCGTCGAGGGGGTAGGAGTCGTCGTCGAGGAATATGTACCACGTGTCGGGTCTTGTGTGGTTGAGCACAAACCACCTCACCGCTCTGTATTTCGTGCCGTCTTGGTCCCTCGGCACCACCAAGACGTTGGGCATGTCCAGCGGCCTGGAGGACACCACCACGTATTTGAGGCCTAGGCGTTGCAGTTGGGCCACGGTTTCGCGGAGGGCGGGGAGGACCTTTTCGGTGCCTACCGCGACGACGACGACTAGGTAGTTGTCTGCCGGAGGAGTCTCCGGCGGGACTCGCGGCTTTTTTAAAGCGCCTGAGGCTAAGACGAAGAGGTATGCGCCGCCTGCGAGGTTTAGAGCAACGTAGAGTATGTCGACCATGTCCCCCCCTCTAGGCTTAGTTTTAACAATTCTGTCATTAACTAAGTTAACGCATGCGCCTAACCGCGGCGTTGGGTCAAGCACAGGAAATTGATGTCTAGATAAAACTCGAATTAGATTCGTTAACAATGTTAATGCTTAAATGTACAAAGCGAGAAACACCTATGCCTAAGCCGACAAACCTCAAAATAGTTGCATTGTTGATATTGGCCGTAGTGGTTGCTACCGCGGCGCTCTACTTGTTTCGACCTGAGCCCAGCCCGCAACAGATCGACACTTCGTCTGGTGTGAAGAATCCGGAAAGGGTCGTGGTGGTGGTTAACCCCATGCCGAAGGACCGCGTGGAGAGGGAGGCGGCAGAGCTTGAGAAATTCCTAGAGGAGAAGCTCGGCGTCGACGTGGAGATCTTGTTTCCCCTTAACGTGGCGGCGATTATAGAGGCTCTTCGGTTCGGCCACGCGCACGCGGCCCTCGGCATAGGCTCTCTGCCGGCGGCTCTCGCCCTCGCGGTGGCAGACGTGGAGCTCCTGCTGGTGGAAGTCAGAGAGGTGATTATAGACAATAGGCACGTGGAGGCGCCGTACTACTACTCCTACTGGATTGTTTTAAAAGACGCGCCGTATAACAGCCTGCTGGAGCTGAGGGGCAAGAGGGCTTGTTTTCCCAGCGAGCTCTCCACGTCTGGCTACGTCTTCCCCATGTATAGGCTGGTCCAACTGGGCCTACTCAAGGCGCCGGCCGACCCCAGGCAGTTTTTTGGAGAGGTGGTATTCGCCGGTGGGTACGCCCAGTGTTGGGAGGCTTTGAAACACCGCCACGTCGACGTCACCATTATGGCCGGCGACGTCCCCGTAAAGCTCTACTGGGAAGCAATGAACAACAGCAAGGTGCTGGAGCAGCAGGGGCCTATACCTTCCCACGCCGTGTTGGTCTCCAAACGGCTACCGCCCGAGTTTAAGGAGAGGCTTAAGAAGGCGCTGCTAGAGCTGAACCAGAGGCCCGATTTGATGAGGAAGTTCGTATCGGCCATTTTCGTGAGGTTTGAAGAGAAGACGGCAGAGGAGCACCTAGGACACCTGCTGAGAGCGTTAGAGGAGACGGGCCTAAAGGATAGATACCTGAAGTAACACGCCATTTTTTGGCTTTTCTCCCTAAGGTCCTCTGCGTATTAACCAGGTTAACTGATCGCTTGTAAGTTGTTTTGGTTGTTAACAAAACTAGAATTCAATTCTTTAACAATGTTAATGCTTAAATATACACGTCCAGAGTTTCTCATGCCGAGAATTAAGCCAGACGGCACCTATGAGACTATAGCCAGTCTTGTTAATAGGCAGTCGCTTGACGTGGCGCTTGAAGCGGCGGAGGTCTACTTTAGCTACGACTCCACAGACCTCCTGCGGGGGGTTACGCTTACTGTGCGGCCTGGAGACGCCGTGGCTATAATGGGGAGGAGCGGCTCGGGGAAGTCTACGCTGCTTAAGATCTTTGCAGGTCTTCTGAAGCCGCGCCGCGGCTTGGTGAGGGTCTTGGGGTGCGCCACCGACGCCTCGTGTTTTGAGTCGGTGCGGTTACGCGTTGCCTACATTCCGCAGAGTTTGGGGCTGGTGGGCAGCGCCTCGGCGCTTTATAACGTCTTGCTTGGGCGGGCGGCCAGGCGCCCCTTCCGGTTTTTGACTGGGTTTTGGAGTCGGCGTGAGGTAGAGGAGGCTTTGGAGGCCTTGCGTGCTGTGGGGCTTGGGGATAAGGCTAGGACGAGCGTGGATAGGCTGAGCGGTGGGGAGAGGCAGAGGGTTGCCATAGCGCGGGCGTTGTTTCAGAGGGCGTCTATAATCTACGCAGACGAGCCTGTGTCTAACCTAGACGCAGACACCGCGGCTGAGGTGACTAAGCTCCTTGTGGAGCCCCGTCGAGTCGGCGTGGCGGTGGTTGCCGTCCTCCACGACCAAGACCTCGCTCTTGAGTTTTTCGACAGGGTCTACGTGCTCAGCGGGGGCGTCCTCAAGGAGTTATGAAGGGGCTCGTCGCCCTCCACCTACTGCTTTCCCTAGCCTTGGCGTTTCTCCTCGGGCTGACAAACCCAGCGCTGTACGTCAAGGCGGGGGAAAACGCCGTCAGGTTCGCCTCTCTGCTGGGGTTTAGAGGGGACTTGCTTCAGGAGGCGCTGAGGGCGGTTTTCGAGACGTTTGTAATCTCCCTCTTCGGGGTTTCCTTCGGCGGGCTGGTGGCCTTCCTCGTAGCCCCCTACGCGAGCCCTCTCGTCGTGGCGCCTAACCTCTCCTGGGCCGTTAGGGCGGCCTCAAGCGCCATCCGCACAGTGCCGGCGGTCCTCTGGGCGGTCTTCTTTGTAATTTTGGTGGGGCCCGGCCCCCAGGCCGGCGCGTTAGCCCTAGCCCTCTACACCTCTACGTATCTTGTGAAGCTTTTCTACGAGGCGCTGGAGACCGTGGATCGGGAGCTCTACTACTCGCTGAGGGCCATTGGCCTGAGGGGGGTTCTGCTCGCCTCTGCGTTGTTTACTCACGTCAAGAGGCAGATAGCGAGTCATGTCTTGTTTATGTTAGAGTATAACGTGAGGACTGCGGCTATCCTGGGGTTTGTGGGCGCCGGCGGCGTGGGGTATTACATACTTCAGTATCTCTCAATTCTAGACTACGCGGCCGTCGCCACCTACGTGGCGACGACTGTGGTTTTTGTGGTGGCCATAGACTCTGTGAGCTACTTGGCGAGAAGCCGCATCTAATTTATATACACTTTCCTTCACCGCCGTGGCGCTTACTAGGCCGTGGCTTAGGCGGAGGCTTGGGGTTTTTGACATGTATGCCTTGGTGCACTCCGACGTCCAGAGCACCTACTACTTCTTGGTGGGGTTCGTCGCCCTCTACGCGGGGCAACACGCCTTCTTCGGGGCGTTGTACGGCATCACGCTCATGGCCGCCATCGCCTTTACCTACGGCGAGATGGGCTCCAGGTTCCCCGAGACAGGCGGGTCCTACCTATACGTGAAATACGCCTTTGGCGCCGTGTTGGCCTACGTATCGGCGTGGATGATAGCCTTCGACCAAATCATAATGGTGGCGTACGGCACGATAGATGCGGCAAAAACCTTAAACAAAGCGCTGGGCCTCGGCATCGCCGACTCCCTCCTCGCGGCGGCTCTCACCTCGGGGCTTTTCGTCCTCACCCTAGTGGGCATCAAGGAATCAGCCACGTTGGCCAAAGTCGTCGCGTCGCTGGACATCGCCGTGGTCCCCACACTCATAATATCGTCCCTCCTTCTCCTCCACCCCTCCTGGCCCCCGCACTTCAACTGGGGCGGCGTGGAGGCGGCTAGCCTCCTCTTCGCGTTTTCACTCCTGTCCCGCGGCTTTACGGGCATAGACGCCATAGGCCAGCTGGCAGGCGAGGCCCGCGAGCCGCTTGTCCAAGTGCCGAGGGCCACGGCTCTGGTCGTGGCGATGGGCACCTTCTACGGCCTCGGGCTGACGGCGGCCATCATGTCCGCCCTGCGGCCCGAGGACATAAAAGACCCGGCGGTTGCCCCGCTGTATCTAGCCGCGTCGATACACCCCGCCCTGCTCTACGCCGCCTCACTGAACCTGTTCCTTGTGATGACCGTGGCGGCGCTGGCGGGGTACATCTCCTTCTCCCGCATGATGTATATGCTGGCGGAGGAGGGACACGTGCCGGGGGTCCTCGCGAGGTTGCACCGCAGGTTCAGAACCCCCTACGTGTCCCTAGTCGTTGTCTACCTCATATCGCTGGCCCTAGTGCTGCCGGGGGAGATAGAGATAATCCTCGCCATATACGCCATCGGGTCGCTCCTAAACTACCTGCTGGTGGCCGCGGCGCTGGCGAAGGCGGCCAGAGGCGGCACCCTATACAGCGCCTTCAAGACGCCATATGTAGCCGGGATACCGCTCTCCGCCCTCATCGCCATGGCATTCCTACCGGTGGGCATCGCCCTCACAGTCTTGGAGAAGTACAGATACCTCTGGGCCCTCGGCTTGTGGCTACTCGCCGGAGTCGCCCTGTTTCTACTACAGCGGCGCCGCGGCTAGTTTTTATAATACAGATCCGCACCACCACATGAGACTCAGGGGAAGAAACGTTGTGGTGGCAGGCGCGGGGCCCGGGCTGGGCTCCGCCGTGGCGAGACGCGCGCTGGAAGAGGGGGCAACGGTCTACGCCATCGCAAGGCGGCGCGAACACCTAGAGCCCCTCGCAACCCTTGGGATAAGGGTGGGGGCGTTCGACCTCTCCAAGCCCGAGGGGGCGACGGAGGCCACAGACGCCGTGGAGAAGGAGCTAGGCCGAGTAGACGGCTTGGCCGTCACCGCGGGCGGCTGGACGCCGGGGAGACTTGAAGAAACAGACGAAGACGCCTTGGAGGCCATGCTCTCAGTAAACCTAAGGGTGCACCTCTGGACCGTCAAGTCCTTCCTCAAGCTGATGAGGCTGGGGTCCGCCGTGGTGCTCGTGACCTCCATTTGGGGACCTGTTAAGAAGTCCCCCGGCGCCTTGGCCTACACTGTGAGCAAAGCCGCTGCCGCCGCCTTGGTGGAGACCCTGGCCGCAGAGCTTTTAGAAAGAGGCATCAGGGTCAACGGCGTTGCGCCCGGCGCCATGTCTAGAGAGGCGGAGGCCGCAAAACTGGGGGCGCCAGTTGCGCCGCCTGAATACGTGGCAGACGTAGTGCTGTGGTTGCTCACAGACGAGGCGAGGTGGGTAACCGGCGCGCTGATACCGGTAGACGGGGGGAGGCGGTTAACTACGCCATGAGCAAAAGAGAAGACCCACGACGCACAGCCGTCGGCGCCGATTTAGCCGGCAACGCCGGGCGGGGTGACCCGTCCAGCGCCGCCGGTTTATCCCCCGTATCCCTCCAAGGGTGGGGCCCTTGGAGGTTAGGCCCGAGGGCGGCTGTGCGTCGTGGGTTGTAGTGTTGTACTTCTATGTTTTTAACAGTTGAACGGTAATACCTATATATTATCTTTTTTATCTGTTAATTTGTAAAGTGTCACTATTTAAACATTTAGGTATAGAGGCAACAGGCTTATATAGTTAGACCTTCGCCGGGCTATGTATGTGGATTTAACCATGGCTGTGGGGCCGGAAACCCCCGTGTATCCCGGGTCCCCGCCGCCCGCCGTTCTGCAGTGGAACAAGATAGACGTCCACGGGTACTACATCAACGTGTTGTTCTTCCCCGAACACGTGGCGACGCACGTGGACTCCCCCGCCCACTTCGTCCCCGGCGCTAAGACCGTGGACCAGATAGACGTCTCCAGGTTCTCCGGGAGGTTCGTCGCGGTCGACTTCAGCCGCCTCTCCCCGAGGGCCTCCGTCGGGCTGAGGCAGTTCGAGGAGGCGCTCCCGAGGGGCGTGGAACTGGGGCCGGGCTGGGTGGTGCTGATCAGAACCGGCTATGACGCATACGCTGGGACCGACAAGTGGCTGGAGCACTTGGGCCTTTCGCCGGAGCTGGCGGGGCACCCAGCGAGGGTAGACGCCGTGGGGGTCGACGCGCCTAGCCCCGACCATGAACCGTTTGAGGTCCATAAAATCCTGCGCGGCCGCGAGGCGTTAAATGGTACCTTGACGAAGCTCGCCGCTGTTGTGAACCGCACCGGCCAGTTCATAGGTCCCCCCATGAAGGCGGGGGGCGGCGGAGCACCCGTGAGAACTGTCGCCGTTGTATGAAGGCGCCGTCTACAAGCGCCAACCTGGGCTCCGGCTTCGACGTCGTTGCGGTGGCTCACGACGCCTACTTCGCCGAGGCCTACGTAAGGGCCGGCCCCGGTTGCGGCGTCTACACGAAGTTCAGGGGGTTTGACCCCGGCGGGGACAACACCGTGAAGAGAGCCTTCACACACCTCTTCGAGAGGCTTGGCCGTTGCTGGGAGGTGGAGGTTGAGGTGGACAACAAAATCCCCGTGGCGAGGGGTCTCGGCAGTAGCGGCGCGGCGTCGGTGGCCGCGCTGGCCGCCTTTCTCCGCGAGGCGGGGCTCAGAATAGATCCGCGTATAGTGGTGGAGGTTGCCGGCCTCGGCGAGGCGGCCGCCGCCGGCTCCCCTCACTTCGACAACGTGGCCGCCGCGGCTCTTGGGGGGGCTGTGGTGATAACGTCCATACAGCCCTTGGAGGTGGTCAAGTTCACGCCTAGGCTTACCTTCGTCGTGGGGGTCCCCGACGTGCCGCCTATGCCGGAGAAGACGAAGCTCATGCGGAGCGTTCTGCCCCGCGAGGTGCCCTTCAGGACGTATGTGGCTCAGCTGGCGAGGGTCTCCGCGTTGGTGGCCGGCCTCGCCACGTCGGATCCCCGCCTGGTGGCGATCGGCATGGCGGACGAGGTGGTGGAGCCGGCGAGGGCGCCCTACGTACACGGCTACGCCCGGGTTAGGAGATACGCCGCAGAGGCCGGGGCCTTAGCGGTTGCCATATCCGGCGCAGGTCCTTCCGTCATAGTCCTTGTCGATGATAAACACAGCGACGCGGTTAAGGCCGCGGTCGCCAGAGCATACGCGGAGGAGGGCTTGCGGGCGGAGGTGAAGATGGCCTCTATCGCCCGGGGCGCCTTGGATAATATTTATTAACCTGCCCCGATACATACATGGTTAAGGTTGTGAAGCGGGACGGGAGGGAGGAGGAGTTCATACCGGAGAAGGTCGTGGTAAGTATCCTCAAGGCGGGAGCCCCCGTGGACGTGGCCAGAAGGATCGCGAGGAGGATCGAATGCCTAGTGATGGACAGGGAGACCGTGACGGCGCAGGAGTTGACCCGCCACATCTTGGCCGAGTTGAAGAAGGTGAATGAGCAGTGGTACAGGAACTGGATTGTCTTCGACCAGGCGGTTAAGAGGAGGCGGACTGAGGAGGAGCTGAGGTAACCCCCTCTGGGGTGCAGTAGATTTTTTCCCTCGGCGCTAGCCTAAGCGGATCCCTGAACCTCCCCGGGAAGGCTTCTACGTATTTGTTGAACTCCTCCAAGTCGAGTATCCTCTCCTCGCCGTTATACGCCTTGTCCACGAGGAGGTCTATGTAGACTATGCGGCGCCCCCACTCGGGCTCCGTGTTTATGTTGAGGTATGTGCCCACGTGTCTCCCCTCCGCGGTGTAGTAGCTGTGTACCACGTAGTTTCCCGACCGGGGGACGCAGGTAAGCGCGTAGAACCCCCTCTCGATCCTAACCCCAAGCCCGTCGAGAACGCCGCCGGGCTTCAGCGCCCTCCTCACCACCAGGACCTCCGGCGTCTTCCTGACCACCTCGCCCCGCATCCTCACCACATCCCCCCACGGCTTCAGATGCAGAATCTCCACGGCGCCCTGCGCCAGGTATTCCACAGCCCTGTCGTAGACGTCCGCCCCCGAGTAGTCAAGGAGGTCAAGGCATCTGCCCAGGCCCTGTGCTCTAAGCGCGTGGTGTCCCTTGACCGTCGGGACTGCGGCGGCTCTCGCCTCGTCTAGCCGCGTCTTTGAGTACTTGTCAAACATGGCCACAGCGAGGCACTTCCCCCGTCTAAGCACGGCGCCGGGGGCGCCGTCCTGCGACAGCTTGAGCATCTCCTGGTAAAGCTCCTCGGCCTCCTTCACCACGGCGTCTTCCTCCGCGTACCGTGCCGACGACTTGAAGTGGAGGCCCATGGAGGCGTAGTTCCTCAGCCTGGTTTCGGCAAGTATCCTAAGCTTGAGTCTCTCCTCCTCGGGTATGTGCCTGCTGTATGTGGTTCTGCCTGTGGTGTTGAGCTCGAGGAGCTGCCCCTCGACGACGATTTCAGGTACCGCGACGCCCGGCATCGGTCCGAGGGGCGGCTTCACCACAGTAAACACGGAGATGCCGCCGCGCTCAACCACGTAGCGGCTCGGGACGTCGAAGACCAAGCCGCCGGGGCCCTCCACCTTGTTCCGCTCCACAGCTCTGCCCACGAAGACCTCGTGCCGCCCTACCGGCGATCTGAAGACTATGGGGTCTACGTATGTCTTGAGCTTCTCCGAAAAGTAATCTACGGCGTCGCACTCGCCTAGGATAACCACGCCGCTTCTCGACTCGTGGTCTTTCACCGTCAAGTGCGGCGGGGAGTTGTCGAGCTCTATCTCAAACCTCTGCAGTATCTGGGGCGTCGGCTGGACGATTTTGAAGCCCCAGTCCAGCGCCAGCTTCGTCAGAGCCGTGGCGAACACACCTCTTATCCTAGCCCTGAACATCTTTTTAAGTAAAGACCTGTTTAATAAACGCTGACGCGTGAAGACTCCTTCCGCTACCGAGAGGTGAAGATAAATAGTAGACACATCTCTATGTTGTGATTCCCATAAGTGTAATGGTTACCGGCGTGGGCACCACGTCTTTCCGCGTGAAGGGGCGTTTCGGCGTCGACAAGCCCAGCGACTTCTCCGCACCGCTCAGGCCTATCATCAGCTGGAACATAACCCGCCGATGCAACCTCAAATGTCTCCACTGCTACATAGACGCCGGGCAGGCGGAGGCGGGGGAGCTCTCCACAGAGGAGGCTCTTAGGCTTGTAGATGAAATGGCCGAGGTGGGGGTCCCCCTCATCCTCTTCACCGGGGGCGAGCCCTTGACGAGGCCCGACTTCTTCGAAATCGCTAAACGCGCAAAAGACAGGGGAATTAAGCTGGTCCTCTCCACCAACGGCACCTTGATAACGCCGGAGGTGGCCAAGAGGCTTAGAGAGACCGGGTTCGTCTACGTCGGCGTCAGCCTCGACTCTATCGACGAGAAGTTCCACGACGAGTTCAGAGGCGTGCCGGGGAGCTTCGCGGCGGCTCTCGCCGGCATTAAAAACGCCCTGGCGGCCAGGCTCGACGTGGGGCTCCGGTTCACCGTCACCGCTAAGAATATACACGAGGCGGGGCGCTATGTGGACTTCGCCGCGTCGCTCGGCGTGAAGAGGATAACCTTCTACCACCTCTCCGCCGCCGGGAGGGCGCAGAAGTTGCCGGCTGATTGGTGGTACACGCCGGGGCAGTACAGAGAGTTTATCGAAACACTGATCGCCAAGGCGCGGCAGTACGCGGGGAAGCTGGAGATCGAGACAACCCTCGCCCCGTTTGACGGGGTGTACATAGCGATGAGGCTCGGCAACGGCGACGAGCAGTATCTAAAGTTTGTAGAATCCACCGGCGGTTGCGGCCGTAAGATAATCTCCATCTACCCCAGCGGCGACGTCTACCCCTGCCAGTTCATCGACTTCTACAAGCTGGGCAACGTGCGGGAGAAGTCGCTGAGGGAGATCTTAACCTACAAAAAGCTGGAGCCATTTGTCCACACCGAGAAGTACCTCCGGGGGCCGAAGTGCTCCTCCTGCCCCTATAAGCAGTACTGCAAGGGCGGCGACAGAGCCAGAGCCTACTACCTCACCGGCGACATGTTCGGCGACGACCCCCTCTGCCCCATACCGGCCCTCCTCTAAAAGTTTGACAAAGAGCCCCAATAACCCTACCGACGGCTTTTGACCAGCTCCATCAACAACTTCTGTATCTCCAGAAGGGTGGTCTGGACGGCGTCTATTCTGGTGGAAAGGCTTCTAGCTAATTCGTCGATCCTTTTGTTCGTCTCGTCGATTCTGGCGGAGAGGCTCCTCGCCAGCTCGTCTATTCTTCTATTTGTTTCGTCTATCCGCGCCGAAAGCGACTTAACAACATCGTCTATGCGTTGGTTTGTCTTATCTATCTTGTTGTCCAGCGTGGCGATTTCAGCCCGTATCTCTCTTAAGTCGCTCACGATGGTGCCGAGGTAGAGGATTAAGACGTCTTCTGTGGCTAGCTTCTTGCCTTCTCTTATCTTGTTCAGGACGTGTTCAACCGCCATCTTAACCGCGTCGTATGCAATGCCAGAAACATCAGCCATAAACACCACGCCGCATCTCTATAAAAACCTTTGCATACCGCAGGCAAAAGTTGTGAAGCGCCTGCCAAAAAGGCCGTGTGGTGAGCTCCATATATACATGTAGCGATGGCTGAGGCGCTGGTCGATGCGTTGCGGCGGAAATAGTTTTATTCTGGGGATTTGGGGCCGGTATGGTTGCGGCTTGGGCGTCGAGTATGGCCGGCGCCGGGGGTGGGCGGGTATGAGGATTAGGGTGGCGACTAGGGGGTCTAGGTTGAGTTTGTTGCAGACGGAGGAGTTCCTTTCGCAGGTGAGGGCGGTGGAGCCGGGGGTGGAGTTCGAGGTCGTGGTGGTGAAGACCACCGGCGACGTCATCCAAGACAAGCCGCTTTATCAAATCGGCGTTAAAGGCATTTTCGAGAAGGAGGTGAACATGGCGGTGCTGAGAGGCGAGGCCGACGTGGCGGTGCACAGCTTGAAGGACTTGCCGTCTGAGCTGACGCCGGGGCTTGTGCTTGCGGGCTTCTCCAAGAGGGCGCCTCCCCACGACGCCTTGGTAAGCACACGTGGCTACACCCTGGAGTCTCTGCCCAGGGGCGCTGTGGTGGGGACCTCCAGCGTGAGGAGGGCCGAGTTCATCAAGGCAATACGCCCAGACGTGGAGGTCAAGCCGCTGAGGGGCAACGTAGACACCAGGGTAAACAAGGTTCTGGCTGGGCAGTACGACGCCGCCGTCATGGCGGTGGCCGGCATATATAGACTATATGGCGATAAACCACCTGTCGCAGTAGTGCCGCTGAGGCCGGAGGAGCTCCCGCCGCCCCCAGGCCAGGGCATCGTGGTGGCTGTGGCTAGGGAGGAGGATGCACACTTGGTAGACCTGCTCAAAAGGGCCAGCGACCCCGCGGTTGCCGAGGAGGCGTTGGCTGAGAGGACGTTTTTAAAAGAGGTAGGCGCAGGCTGTCACGTGGCCATCGGCGGCGTCGCTCGGAAGACCCCGACGGGGCTGGAGTTCACCGCGGGATACGCCTCGGGAGGGCGGGCCCATGTGGTGAAGGTCTTCGGCGAAGACCCCGTGGAGGTCGGGAGGAGAGCCGCGGCGTTGGTGGCAAAGGCGCGGGGAAGGATGTAAATCCCACGGGCCCGCATGTCGCCCGCCGGGATACATCCCAAGTGGTACGAGAGACATGTTAGACACTTCAGACACGCCCTAGCCGCATTGGACGTTGGCGACGGCGCTGCGGCTTGTTACAACGCCTACGTGGCGGTTATGGCGCTGGCCAGGGGGATCCTCGGCCACAGCCCCTACGGCGATTTACACATCGTCAAGAGGTTGCCCTCGTTGGTGGAGGAGGCCCTAGGCGGCGCGCCGCCTGAGGTGAGGCAGTGCGCCGAGTGTCTAGAACGCAAGGCCTTCTCCGACGAGGGAGCCCGCTGCGTCAAATGCGCAGAGGTCGTGGCAAACGCCCTCTACCAGGCCTTGGAGAAAAGCCCCCCGTCGCGGAGCTCGTAAAGCGCGCCACTCGCCGGGCAGTGCGTCGTAAACGCCGCCAACGCCCTTTGCCGTGTCCAGCTACTACTCCAGCACCGAGCCCCTCTTAGAGGGGTCCAGAAACAACGCAGCGGGCGAGGACGCCCTCAGCTGAGCTCCATGACCTGTGCCTCGTCTTGGGAGGGCTCCGTCAACGTGGCGAAGGTTTTCAGAAGAGTTTTACCAGAGCCGTCCCGCCTCCACTTCACAAAGCTCCGGGACGAGCCTCGGCTTCGTCTGCTAGCTCCACATCTGTGGAAAGCTTGTGAGACGGCTGGCTCCCCGCCGAGTTGCAGCCCGAAAGAAGACGCCGGAAGGGGCCCTCCGCCGCTACTCGGCGACTTTCTCCACCCTCTTTCCCATCTCGCGGCCGCCTAGGAAGTCCCGGACGCTGTAGAGCACTCTGTACTCAGAAACGCCCAGTTGCTTCACGGAGTCTCTTATGTAGTCCTCCAACACCTGTCTAGACACGCCGTGGACCATGAAGTAGCAGGGATACTCCCACTTCCCCGGCACTGTGTTGCGCAAGACTACGTGTGTGGTGATGTTGAGCCTCGCCGCGGCTTCGCAGACGGGCTCCCGCAACACCACCATAGCATTTTCCCTAAATCCTACCGCCTCGCCGTCGAGCGTGCCGTGGAGGTCGCGCAACACGCCGAGTTTGATAAACTCCTTCACCTTCTCCACCGCCTCCTCCTGTGAGACCCCCAGCGCCTCCGCCGCCTCCCTAAACGGCTCAGGCGTCAGCGGAAGGGACTTCACCTTGGAGAAGAAGGCCATGGGAACCCCCAGCGACGAGGTGGGAGGCGGGTTCTCCGGCATGACCTCCCCCTTCGTCCAAGAAACTCCACGTCTGAGATCGAAGCGGACGTCCACCTTGTAGCTCCGGAGTGAGTACAAGATGACGTAGTCCAGGCCGTACTTCTTGGCGACGGCGGCCACCTTAGCCTCCAGCTCCTCCCTGCTGCCGGCCTTAGTCACAAACCAGAGGTTGTACGGCCTGTAGTCCCGCTGGAAGTTGTGACTCACGTAGGGGTCCTTGTTGACCTCAGCTGCCACCTCCTCGATGACGTCCTCAGGCACCGACATGCCCACGAGAGCCGCTTGGAGCCCCCTGGACCTGTAGTTCAAAATAGCGCCGATCCTCTTCAAAACCCCTGCCTTCACGGCCTCCCTAAGCCTCTCGATGACCCACCCCTCATCGGCTCCCAGCCTCTCGCCGACAGCCTTAAAAGGACGCACCACAAGAGGAAAGGAGTACTGCACCTCCATCAAGAGGTCCACAGTCTTCGCGTCCATGTCCACACGCCGAAATACACATAAAAACATTACCAACGACCCACCGCCGGCGACACCTGGAGGCCCCGCCTCTTGCGTACGACGCCGCTGGAGGGCCACAAACCGCCTCACTGGTCGGCTAACCCTCAACGGGTAGTTCACGTTCTACATGTTCAGGCCCAGTCTCGTGGAGCGCCTCCACGTGCAGAAACCACGCAGATTCCACCAATACCTCACCTCCTCGCGCCCAAGCCCGTCGGCGTGATGCTCACCGCGTTAAAAGCGCCGCGGTCCGCCTCCCCAGCCTCAAGGCGGAGCCGCGCGGTTTTGACAGTCTCCTTGGCGGCTTTGTGTAGCTTTTCACCCGCCTGAACAGATTCGCGTCGGCCGAGGCAAGTCCTCTTCTAAAACAGCCGGTTCAAGATGTGCTCGGCTCTAGACGGCGGGTCAACTACAACAGCCTTTGTCTCCACCACGTCCACCCTCTCTTCGCAAGCTCACTAACAGGCGGAGGCGGTCAAGGCGGCTTGTGTACAGCCTGTCTGGGAGTTAAAAATCTGGATCTCGAGTCTCACTCTCCGGCATGTCGCCTCGGAGGCTTGCTACAAACAAGCCCCATGTATTTAAAAAACTGTGGAGACAAAACCGTGAGGAGGATTACCGTCGATTTCGCCCCCGGCGTCAAGACCGAGTTCGCCGATAGGGAGAGGGCGTTGCGTCAACTGGGGGAGTGGGCTGAAAGGAACACGGCGTATCCTGTGGTCATCTTCGGGCCGGAGGGTTGCGGCAAGACGGCGTTTCTTAGGCAGGCGGCTTCTGCGCTGAAGGAGCTCAGCTTCGACGTGTTTTATCTGCATCCTCTCGACAGGGTTTTTACAGCTGATATCGACGACGGCGACGTGAAGGAGCTCTTTTTTCAGCTTGTGAGGAGGACTCTGGAGGATGGGCTTTGGAGCCGTGTCGTCTTCGGCGTATTTGACTTGGTGCGTGAGCTTTTAAAGAGGAGGAAGAGGAAGGTAGCCATAATCGCTGACGACGTGTTTCAGGCAATAGGTCTCAACAACGCCGCCGCCTACGTAAAGGGACTGCTCAGCACCATAGAACACCCGCGGTACGACTACGAAAAAATCGTGGTGCTGGTGGCAACCAGCGAAGGCGTTACGAGGTGGGAGATCGGACGCCACAGATGGGCCTGGTCGATGCCCATGTGGAACATGACCACAGACGGCTTCCAACAGCTGTACGAGAGGTTGCCAGAGGAGAAGCCTCCCTTTGAAGAGGTGTGGCGCTGGACAGGCGGAAACCCAAACATGCTACGGCAACTCTACGTGGCGGGGTGGGACGTGGAGCGGGTGGTGGACATGCTTATCAAAGAGAAGAGGCTTATCCCCTTTGTCAACAGCTTGTCGCAGGAGGAGCGTAGGTGGCTTGCCGACGCCGTGGAGGACCCAGACGCCCTGTACCAGCGGGAGAGAATTCCGTTAATGGATAGACTAATGGAGCTGAACCTTTTGATATACGAACTTTACCCCAGAAGGCCGGACTACTGGATAGACACGCCGCCTCCCGAGAAGGACCCTGAGCTGGGCATAGGCAGAGACGCCGCCTGGCACACGCCGATACACAGAGAAGCCGTCAAAACGGCGCTGAAGGCGAGGCGGTAGACGCTGCACACCCACCGTTTCAAAGCTTTTTGACCCACGCCTATAACCCTATTTCTCCCACTACTTTTCAACCCTTCTTGAGATTCTACCGTTTTTAAGGTTGTCTTTTTATGTTTTTGCTTTTCCTGTGTCTCTTCGGATGTCGCTGTAAGACTTCGCTTTATGTTGATTAGCCACGGCGACTAGATGTGTCGAGACGCCGTTCTTCGGCGGTGGACAGTGACGTAAAAACTAGCTCTGTTTTTGGCGTGGGGTTAGAAGGGCGTGCCTTCTTTTAGCCAACGGGCGGCGTCTAGGGCGTGGTAGGTGAGTATGAGGTCGGCGCCGGCGCGTCTTATGGCAGTGAGTATCTCCAGCGTGATGACCCTCTCGTCTACGTAGCCGGCGGCGGCCGCGGCTTTGACCATGGCGTACTCGCCGGACACGTTGTAGGCGGCCAGGGGGACCCAGGGGAAGTGGATCTTGACGAGTCTGACCACGTCTAGGTAGGCCAGCGCCGGCTTGACCATCACGATGTCGGCGCCCTCCTCCAGATCCAGCTGAACCTCCTTCAGCGCCTCGTAGGCGTTTCTCGGGTCCATCTGGTAGGTCCTCCTATCGCCGAACTTAGGCGCAGATGCGGCGGCGACGCGGAAGGGGCCGTAGAAGGCGGAGGCGTACTTCGCGCTGTAGGCCATGATGCCGACGTCGTAGAAGCCGTGGGCGTCCAGCGCCTTCCTGATCTCAGCCACCTGGCCGTCCATCATGCCGCTCGGCGCCACGAAGTCCGCCCCCGCGTCTGCGTACGCCACGGCCTCCTTGGCGTAGAGCTTAATCGTCTCGTCGTTGTCCACGTACCACCTG
>Ga0209393_1000436_pt1 | contig 20395 bp, 18 predicted proteins | sample SSWtaG_2_FD_184117 | JGI IMG/M metagenome (GOLD analysis project Ga0209393, IMG submission 184117) | Hot spring microbial communities from Sandy's Spring West, USA to study Microbial Dark Matter (Phase II) - SSWsed_130316 (SPAdes)... | ecosystem: Environmental > Aquatic > Thermal springs > Hot...
TGAGAGAACTTCCAAGCATCGGTGAACTAGCTGATATATACTATTACACCGATACTGAGTCATTCAACCAATAATCTTCGCTAGATTCTGAACATGTTGTCTCTAAGATACTTGATTAAGACTTCGTTTTCCTTCTCTATTTGCTTAGTTAACTCTGTTTTCGCTTTAATATAATCTATAAATTTAATATCCTTACCAGTATACTTCTTAACATAGTTTTCATACTCCATATGCTTATCGAGAAGAGAGATGAAGTTTTTTAATTCTTCATCAGTCGGCTCTCTATATGTATCTTCATGTAAAACAATGTTTAACGGAAGCCTTGGTCTTAATGGAGGAGATTCTCCTCTTACACCAATACATATTAATGCAAGTGGAACAACGCCCCTGGGAAGCTCGAACAATTGTGCAATACTCTGGGCATAGAGTAGAGGGCAATCAAGTATAACTGAACCTAGACCTAGAGATTCTGCAGCGATAATTATATTCTCTACAGCTAATGCAGTTTCGAATATGCTGATTATAGTCTCGACTGGATGCTTATCTGAAGATAGAACATGCCTATGCTCTAGTATGTCTAACATCCTAGAGAATCTTCTTAGATCTCCGCATGCCAATAAGATTATTGATGCATTTCTTACTGAATCTACTTTACATAATTCAGCTAGCTTCTCTCTTTTCTCTAGGCTCCTAACCCATATGAATGAATACAACTGATAAAATGGTGGAGCTCTCACACCAACTTCTATAAGTAATTTAACGATCTCATCAGGTAAACTGACAGGCTTAAAGATCCTGATACTCCTCCTAGACTTTAATAAATTAATGATACTTCTCCTTCTCATAAAACCCAATCTACCTTCACCTAAACCGATAATTTAACAGGTAGTATGCTCTTTAAATAATCTTCAACAATGTATCAAGACGAATACGCTTCTCAATAAGTAAATCAACATTAAGATTTTTAAATAGCCTCTACTAATTCAAAATTCGGGAGAAAACAGGCCTGCGCCCGGGTGGCCGAGTGGTTTAGGCGGCGGGCTGCAGACCCGCTACACGGGGGTTCAAATCCCTCCCCGGGCTTCAAATATCTTCTCTTCTACTTCCAGCTTGACATAAAAATTAGAGTAGTTTTAACTCGTCATGTTTATCAAGTATGGATTATATGGGATTAGCTGGATTTTCATACATGTTTTTTACTCGCTTTTAGTAAATTGTGTAGTAGAATATGGGCAATGTTATTAGGGTTGGTGCTGAAGCTATTATTTCAAAATCTACTCTTATGGGTTTGGAGGTTGTTTCAAAGCATAGAGTCCCTAAACCATATAGAATTCCAGAGCTTGATAGAAAGATTAGAGAATCTAGGATGATTCATGAAGTTAAGGTGATTTTAAGCTTGAAAAGAGCTGGGATTCCATGCCCTGCAATATTATTGATCGATAGAGAGGAGGCAATTATATATATGCAGTATATTGATGGAGTAGAGCTTCGAAGATGGCTTGATGGAAAAGGAGAAGAAGAAATGGTTAATGTTTCACATTCTCTAGGTAGGTTAGTTGGAAAAATGCATAAATTAGGAATTGCACATGGCGACCTAACAACGTCGAACATCTTGATAGATAATTCAGGTAAACTATACTTTGTAGATTTTGGATTAAGTATATTTACAAACGAACTTGAAGATCTCGCAGTAGATATTCATCTACTAGATAGAAGCTTAGAGAGTGGGCACTTTAGTGTAAGAGAGGTATTTATGGATAGCTTCCTTCAAGGATATGCAGAGATAATGGGAAAAGACTTTACTAGGGATCTAATCTCCAAGATAAAGGAGATAAGAATGAGAGGTAGGTATGTAGAGGAGAGAAAGAAATGAGGTTTACGCTTGCTACGACAAACAAAGGTAAGATAAAAGAATTTGAAGCCATCTTTAAACAATTTGATCTAAAATATAGAGTAGAGCTTTTAAAGACTAAGGAAATACAGTCCATGGATCTTAAAGAGATAGCTAGGGAAAGTGTAATCTATGCATACAGTATTCTGAGAGAACCTGTACTAGTTGAAGACGCTGGTCTCTTCATTAGAGCTCTTAACGGTTTCCCGGGGCCCTACTCTTCCTATGTATACAAAACGATAGGAGTAACAGGCATCTTGAAGTTAATGAGCAATATAACAGATAGGTCAGCAGTCTTTCAGTCGGTAATTGCATTCTACTCACCATATACTGGGATTAAATTATTCTCTGGAGAAGCTGGTGGCGAGATATCTTACGAACCTAGAGGTACTAGTGGTTTTGGATTTGATCCCATCTTTATACCAGAAGAAGGAGATGGAAGAACATTCGCAGAAATGGAGGTACATGAAAAGAATAAGATTTCACATAGAGGTAAAGCAGCAATGAAATTCATAGAATGGATTAATGGTTTAAAGACTCTCCCTCCACCCTATGCATCCGTAGAGTAAGGATGCCGGAGACGTTATTATATCACACCTTTATGTCATACCAATTTTCTTCTCAAGATAAATGTTGGAGATATTTCTAATCCATCTAAGATCGTTAAAGTAGAATGCTCTTATATCTTCTAGATTATATAGTGCTAGTGCAAGGCGTTCAAGGCCACCACCCCATGCTAGGACTGGATATTTTACACCGAGAGGCTGTGTAACTTCAGGTCTAAAAATCCCCATACCTATTAACTCAAGCCATGTATTCTTATCTCTAAGATATACTACGGCTTCAGCTGAAGGCTCAGTATATGGGAAATAGCTAGGTCTAAATTTTACATCCTTCAAACCTAGACGAGAATAGAATTCTCTAATCAACCCAATTAAATCTCTAAAACATACGCCCTTATCCATTACTATCCCTTCTATTTGATGGAATTCAGCTAAATGCTTCCAATCCACCTTCTCATTCCTGTATATTCTATCTACTGAGAATACTTTTATAGGAGGGTCTGGATGCTCAGCTAGATATCTTATAGTGGTAGCAGTTGTATGAGTTCTAAGGACTAGTTTCTCAGCTTCTTCTCTCTTCCATAAATATTTCCATCCAAGTGAGCCTGTTGAACCTCCTGTTTCATGTACATTCTTTACTTTTTCTACTAGATCTTCAGGTAGCTGACCAATCCTCGGCTGGTCTAGGTAGAAAGTATCATGCATATCTCTTGCAGGATGATCTTGAGGCTGGAATAAAGCATCAAAATTCCAGAAAGCAAGCTCGACAACCGGCCCTCGTATTTCCTCAAAACCCATTTCAACAAATATTTCTTTAACAATCTTTATTAATCTTTGAAGAGGATGCCTTTTACCAGTGTAGACTGGTTTTGATGGAGCACTAACGTTAAACTTGCTAAATCTATATTGTCTCCAGGAACCTGATATAAGCATGTCTTGAGTCAATCTAGTAACTTCTTCTATTTCCAATTCTTCTTGCGGAATCTGTAAAGCTTTTTCAGTGAGTCTTACATAATATTTCTTGACTTCATCAATCTTGATGACAGACTGTCTACTCTTTAAATTTAGACAAGCATTCTTCAAATCTTCATCAAGGCTTTCAAACTCAATAGATTTCTTCTCTCTTAGTTGTTTAAGAATCTTCTCCTCACTTGTTTCTCCCGGATAATAGATGAGCTTAACTAATTTTTCAGAGTCTCTAGTTTCTATTTGTATCCAGCCGTTCTTCTTTGCCCAGAGTAAACCTATCTGGAAAAGATTTCCATCGAGATTTCTCCTTAATTCATCTATACTAGCTAAACCACCTAGAACTGAGAGTTGATCTACTAGCTTCCTCTCAGGAAGTCCTTGAAGAGAATAGATCTCTCCTTCTGGACCCAATGAAACAAGATGGATTGTTTTAGCTTCTACTTCAACGAACTCTTTCTCTCTAAGCCATTGAACAGTTTTAGCTACTGTTCCAACATCTCTATTGAGAAGACTTGCAGCTTCTTCAAAACTTAAAGGTTTACCTACTCTTCTCAATATCTTGATAAGATTCTTCTCAAGCCAATGGAGCACAATCTCCGAAACAATAAGCTACCCCTCTAAACAATACTTACCAAACTCAGTTAGATTTAAATCTATTTCTCATATGATACTGTATCTAGGTCTCTATGAACTGATAATCTTCTTGAATCTCTAGACTATCAATAGCTTATTTTCTCAGCGATCTTCTTATCTTCACCTAAACTAATCTTCTATTCCTTTTTCAGACTAGCTTCTCGATCGTATTTTGAATCTTAGCATTTCTTGGAAGCTTGCTGGGAAATTCCTCTCACGATTATTTATAGTATGTTTGTTCGTTATTCTTCAATCCTAGAATAAGGTTAAGCCCCTCCTTAATTTCTACATCAATGCTTCATCGAGGTATTTTCCACATTGGCATACTCTTTTGTCAGGTATCTTTGGAATAGCTTTCTCCAATAGCTTCCTAACTTTTTCAACATTCTCTTTCATAGTTTTTACAACTTCTTCAGCGCTTACAGGTTTCTCAGCCCATACATCATAATCTGTTATCATAGCTATTGTTAGATAACACATTCTGGCTTCTCGAGCTAGATTGACTTCAGGTATAAGAGTCATCCCAATTACATGTGCTCCCCAGCTTCTATACAGTTTTGACTCAGCTCTAGTTGAGAATCTTGGTCCTTGGATACAGATGTATGTTCCACCTTTGTGTATAGGTAGGCCAATTGAAACTCCAACATCATATACTATGTCTGTAAGCTCTGGGCAGAATGGGTCGGCCATACTTACATGTGCTACCTGTCCTCCATCATAGAATGTTCCAGCTCGGCCCCAAGTCCTATCAATATACTGGTCTGGGAGAACAAGTTCTCCAGGCTTGTATTCTTCTTGGAGGCTTCCAACAGCGCTTGGAGCGAGAACTCTTTCAACTCCAAGTTCTCTTAGAGCCCAGATATTTGCTCTGTAGTTTATAGCATGGGGTGGAATAGTGTGCCCTTCTCCATGTCTTGGGATGAAGGCTATCCTTATCCCCGAGTATTCTCCGACAGTAATATGGGAGCTTGGAGAACCATATGGCGTATAGGCTTTTATCTTCTCTACATTCTTTAGAAGACCTGGATCATATATTCCTGATCCACCAATCAACCCTATTCTACATCTTCTATCTTCGACCATGATTATTCACAAATTACGGAAAATATACTTTAAGATAAATTTTACAGATACTAGTCTAGCATTTGGGCAATTTCTTTGAAGGATTTTTTAATGAATCCTCTAATCTCTTCACCTCTGCATGTAGCATTGTATAGTTTTCTATTAGATTTTAATGCATAGAGTTCGAGAAGCTTCTTGCCGAAAGAGAGCTTCTTCTTCTTTGTTTTAAGCCACTCATCATCAACCTCCTCAGTATTCTTAGAATATGCTCCTATTTCTTCTCCGAAATCCATTCCTGCTAATACTATCTTCTCGAATCCTAGAGTATCTGCTAGGAATACAGCTCTATCACCATCTGTAAATCCTCCAAAATTGTAGAGGAAGCCAAATGGTCTACATTGTGTTGTCCCGAGTATCTTTTTATGGAGTAGGGGTACAAGTCTTTCTATTCTATCGATATTGTCTCCATGTGAATGAACAACCATCGCTAAACAATTCTTTGAAATGTCGATTAATACTTCATCACCTCCATCGAGGTCTGTTACAACAATATCTACCCTTAATCCTCTTTCTAAGAAAGCTTTTGAAGCCCCATCAGCCACGATAATAACTACACCATTAAGCAACTCTGAATTGATGAAGTTTGAAATATCAATGGTAAGCGATGGTCCTGCTCCAAATATTACTGCAGTACTCCTATCACAAACTTTCTCTCTTAACTCATTTAATGAGATAGCTCTTCCTGATAGTAATTTGTTTAATAGTTGAGCTGATGAGACGTCTTCTTCTATCGAGTAGCCCATTTCTTTAACTATCTCGAGGTATATTGGCTCCCATTCTTCCCAATCCAATTATTCACCACCTACCTCTTAAGAAGTAATCTTGCTCTCCCCACATCTATATCGATACATGCTGCAATATTTTGAGGATGAATACTTTCAATACTCTCTACATAAGCGTAGATTCTTGAATTATCTGGAAGATTACTCCATCTTTCAATTATCTTCTTGACAATCTCTCTGAGGGTATCTTCAACGAATCTTGTTGATTCTAGTGAGTCTACCACTACTTTTGCTTCATCTACTCTCTTTAAGTAAGAGTATAATGGAGAACTGAAAGAAGATTTGACAACATTTAATAATTCAATTATATCTATCTTAAGGTTGTTAGAAAATTGGATGAAGACTCTGGCTCTTGCTCTCTGCATATGTGTAGCTTCCAATCCATGATATAATGTTTTTACTACTTCTCTTGCACAGGGGCATGCTGTTAATCCATAAGTTTCCACTCCGATAGATTGTAGTATCTCAATCCTATCCAAGCTATTAACTGCTCTTATTTTTACAAATAAATTAAAAGGTTCATAGGAGATAGATCTCGTAATTGGCGACTCAGCTCTGTAATAGGCATTTGAATAAATATTAACGTATGCCTTACTAGAATGAGGATTATCTTTAAGAAGTTTCTCGGCAATCCTTCTTGCCATCTCTTCTAATTTTACGACTTTTCCTGAATAATCCTTTATAACCTCCATGATTGCATGATATAGTCTAGATGTATGTATGGCACGTCTATTAACAGGTAGATCTATGTAAACATCAAACCTTGGCACTATAATGATTTCAAGCCCATTTAAGAAAATCCTCCCAGCAAGCATCCTAATATTCTTAAATCCAACCATCTTTATCGGAATAGGTATCTCAGCTTCTTCATCTTGAATATTTGGGATCTCAGACATCTTCACCTATCCTCGGCTTACCTAAATAATAAGTTAATCCGTAAAAATAAAAAGATGAATACTTGGTTGTTTTCATAATTTTTGGGAGAAGAAACTTGAAGATTAAGATAGATGCTGGCTCGAGGGTTCATCTTGGATTTATTGATCCTTTAGGAGTCTCAGGACGTAGATGGGGCTCTGTAGGTCTATATCTAAATCAGCCTAAGTTATCGGTCATAGTCGAGAAGTCTGACAATCTTATTATTCATGGACCTAGATGGTTGAGAGATATCGCTTCAAGGATTTCAGAGAAGCTGAAGATAAATGGTTTGAAGATCACATGTGAAGAATACATCCCTAGGCATGTAGGTCTTGGGTCGGGCACTCAAACTATTCTCTCCATATGTTTAGCGGCTTCAAGACTCTATGGATTAGATTTAACATTAGAAGAGATAGCTGAAATGTTTAATAGATGTAAGAGGTCTGGAGCAGGTTACTGGCTCTTCCAGAAAGGTGGTTTAACCATAGATGTTGGGAGAGCTCCTTCCTCGAAGCTTCCACCCCTATTATTTAGATTTGATCTTCCAAGTGAATGGAAAATTTTGCTAGCTATACCGACTATTGAAGGATTAGGATTGCATAGTAAAGTCGAAGAAGAGAGTTTTAATAAACTCGATACAGCTTCTCTTAAAGATGCTTCAACAATCATTTTAATGAAACTACTCCCATCAATAATGGAAAAGGATTTCTTCAAATTCACTGAGGCAGTAGAAGAATTAGATGCTTTAACTTCTAGCTTCTTTAGAAGTATCCAGCTTGGAGCGTACCATCAGTTATCTAGTAAGGTGGTAGAATTAATGAAGAATATTGGTGTACGTGGTGTTGGTCAGAGTTCATGGGGGCCGACAGTCTATGGTTTCGTAAGGGAAGACGAAGTAGAATATATTGCTGGAAGGCTTAAACCTGTGAAAGTCTTTAGGTATGTATTTACAGAGGCACGTAATCATGGTGCAGAAATAATAGAATTATAAAAAATATTGAGGGTTGCATGTGTATCAACCGTTGAGTACTATTTTGCTTTAGCTGTTTTCTTAAGTATGTTTCTTATAACGTACTTTAGTATTCCCCCATGTTTATAGTATTCAATCTCTATATTCGTGTCAAGTCTCGCAATTACATTGAAGATTATTTCTGAACCATCTTCTCTTACTGCTCTTACCCTAAGCTTCTTTCTTGGGTATAATCCTTCTTCTATCCCCTCAATATGGAAGACTTCTCTTCCTGTTAGCCCGAGAGTTTTCCAATTTTGTCCTTCTTCAAATTGTAGTGGTAGTATACCCATGCCTACTAGATTACTTCTATGTATACTTTCAAAGTTTTCTGCAATCACGGCTTTCACCCCAAGGAGGTATGGTCCTTTAGCAGCCCAATCTCTTGAGCTTCCCGCACCATATTGTTTTCCTGCAACTACGATCACGGGTATACCTTCTTCCATATACTTTTGAGAAGCTTCATACACTCTCATTAACTGACCGGTTGGGAGGTGTATCGTCCAACCTCCTTCTTTTTCAGGTGTTAAGAGGTTTCTTAGCCTAACATTATCGAAGGTACCTCTAATCATTACTTCGTGGTTTCCTCTTCTTGAACCATATGTATTGAATTCTTCTGGTCTAACCCCTCTTTCAATTAGATATCTTCCTGCTAAACTTTCCACTGGGATCGATCCTGCAGGTGATATATGGTCTGTAGTTATTCGGTCACCTAGTAAGACTAGAGTTCTAGCATTTCTTATATCTCTCGGTTCTGAGGTTTCAAGAGTTAAGTCTTCAAAGAATGGAGGTTTCCGAATATAGGTAGATTTCTCATCCCATGGGTAGAGATCTGTTGCCTCCACCTGTATTTGCCTCCACTTCTCGCCCCCCTCAAATATCTTACTGTATCTCTTCTTAAAATCAGATGGGCTGATCGCCTTCTCTATAACTTCTTTAATTTCTCTATTACTTGGCCATATGTCTCTAAGATATACCGGCGCTCCATTCGGGTCTAATCCTAATGGCTCATTGTATAAGTCTATGTCGAGTCTTCCTGCTAGAGCGTATGCAACAACGAGTAGTGGGGAAGCTAGGAAGCTGCCTCTGGTTAATGGATGTATTCTGCCTGCGAAGTTCCTGTTCCCACTTAGTATGCTTACAGCGTAGAGCTGATGAGATTTGATTGCATCTGAAATCTTTGGTGGGAGTGGTCCACTATTACCTATACATGTTGTACAGCCGAATCCTACAATATGGAATCTCAGAGCTTCTAGATACTGGAGTAAGCCTGACTTCTTAAGATATTCAACTACTACTGGGCTTCCAGGTGCAAAACTAGTCTTAACCCATGGTTTGGTAGATAAACCTCTTTCTACAGCTTTCTTAGCGAGGAGGCCTGCACCGATCATTAGTGTAGGATTAGAAGTATTTACACAACTCGTTATAGCTGCTATAACTATGCTTCCATGCGTTAATTCCGTCTTTAACCCATCGAATTCTATGGGTGCTCTTGCAGATGAGTCTACGTTGACCCCCCTCTTTCTAGATTCTTCAATGTACTCATTCAATACCTGAATGAATCTTTCTTTTACTTTGCTTAATGGGATTCTATCTTCTGGATTTAATGGGCCTGAGATTGAGGGCTCGACTTCACTTAAATCTATCGTTATTACATCCATGTATTCAGGTTCTGGGGATGATTCATCTCTAAATATCCCAATCTTCTTTGAGTATTTCTCAACAAACTTAATATGTTGTAAACTTCTACCGGTAAGCTGGAGGTACTTTAATGTTTCAGTATCTATTGGGAAGTATGCTGTTCTCGGACCATACTCTGGAGACATGTTAGAGATTGTTGCTCTATCTGGTGCAGATAATTTACCAACACATGGTCCAGTAAATTCAACTATCTTATCTACTAGGTTCTTCTTTCTAAGTATCTCTGTAATCGTTAAGACTAAATCTGTAGGTGTTACTCCCTCTCTCGGTTCTCCCACCAATTTTACTCCGATAACTTCAGGTATCGATATATAGTACGGTTGTCCAAGCATTACTGCTTCAGCTTCTATTCCTCCCACACCCCATCCAAGAACCCCTAGAGAGGAGACCATCGTCGTATGCGAGTCAGTACCTATAACAGTATCCGGGAATGCTGCAAGCCTGCCATTAAACTTAGTTAAATGTATGACTTGCGCAAGATATTCAATATTAACTTGATGTATTATCCCAAAACCAGGAGATGCAACCTTCAAATTCTTGAACGCTTTCTCAGCCCACTTTAAGAATCTGTATCTCTCTATATTCCTCTCAATTTCCACTTCCATGTTACGTTCAAGAGCATAGACAGTACCATAATAGTCTACTTGGACTGAATGATCTAGTATCAAGTGTACAGGGACGAGTGGATTAATAATTTTAGGGTCTCCTCCAAGCTTCTTTACTGCATCTCTCATTGCTGCAAGGTCAATAAGTGCTGGAACACCTGTAAAATCCTGTAAGATTACTCTACTGGGAAAGTATGGGATCTCTCTCCCGATATTGTCTCTCCAATTTATCAGCGCTTTTACGTCTTCTTCTGTAACGATCTTTCCATCTAGGTTTCTGAGAGTGTTCTCAATAAGAATTCTTATGGAGTATGGTATTGAATATAGATTTACATCCTTGACCTTAGCTGGATTCCATATTCTTGCATTCCCCTTATATGTTTTAAATATCTCGGTTGCATTCGAAAATTTCATCGATAATACTTTCATTATTCTTTCTTATATACTTAGTGTAACCATACAGAATGCGGAGGTCTTGATTAAATTCTTAAGAAAGATGGAGATAAGTATTAAGATGCAAGTTTTTACAATGCAATCGTTAACTCTTTGTCTTACGAGACTAAGAATATGCTTGAGAAACCGTAGTCAGACTTCTACAGAAGCTCTTTAGTGAGACTTGACCCTTCTTTAATACCTCTTTTTCCAACGCAACTTAGGTTTTAGGTGATAGTTGCATAGACCTTCCTTCAGATTCCCAGAGGATGAGGTTATCTAGCTACTATGAACCGTATCTTAGAAATTCAGTAAATAATACAAGGTTAAGAAGAAATTAAAGAACTTATTATACGAAAAGTTAAGAGTAAACTTTACAGTATTCTAAGGAGCTATACTTTTGAAATCTTGGAAATTATGAAGTGGAAGTAGAAGAAAGAAACCTTTTTAATTAGAGATTGAGTAAGCTTTACTGGGATGCTTTTTTCTCAGCTTGTAGAGTATTATGAGAAGATTGAGGCGACGACCAGCAGGATTGAGATGACGAACCTTCTAGTAGAGTTGTTAAAGAAGAGTCCACCAGAAGTTATCGATAAGATCGTCTACCTTACGGTTGGAGAGATTTATCCGCCTTTCGTAGGAATCGAACTCGGCGTAGCTGATAAATTAGCTTTAAGAGCTGTTAAGTTAGCTTCAGGTCAATCTGATAAACTCATTAAAGAAGAATATGGTAAGCTTGGAGATATTGGATTAGTAGGTGAGAAGCTCCTCGAGAAACGTAGTCAGATAACGCTTCACATGAAAGAATTAACAGTTCAGGAAGTATATCAATCATTAGAGAAGATTGCTAAGACTACTGGGGAAGGAGCTATGGATGCAAAAGTGCAGATTTTAGTTGGTCTACTATCTTCAGCGACACCTAAGGAGGCTAAGTATATTCTGAGGATAGTTACAGGTAAGCTGAGGCTAGGAGTAGCTGACATGACTATACTTGATGCACTCGCAATACTATATGGTGGTGGGAAAGAAGCTAGAGAGCTATTTGAGAGAGCTTATAATATAACTTCAGATATAGGTTATGTTGCAAAGATTGCTGTTACTGAAGGATTAGAAGGAATAAAGAATGTAAAGATAACGATTGGTAGACCTATTAGACCTATGCTTGCTGAGAGACTTTCATCAGCTGAAGAGATACTCTCAAAGATGGGTGGATTATGCATAGCCGAGTACAAGTATGATGGAGAGAGGATGCAGATACATAAGAAAGGTAATGATGTAATAATCTTCTCAAGAAGACAGGAAAACATTACTTCACAATACCCAGATGTTGTAAGAATGGTGCAGGAGAGCATTATTGCAGATACAGCAATTCTAGAATGTGAAGCAGTAGCGATTGATAGAGAGACAGGAGATATTTTACCATTCCAGGAATTAATGCATCGTAAAAGGAAACATGAGATAGATAAAGCAGTTGAAGAATATCCTGTAAGCTTATACTTCTTTGACGTATTATACGTTGATGGAAGAGACTTAACTCTCCAGCCTCTTGAAGAGAGGAGAAAAATACTTGAACGAATCATTAAAACAAGTGAGAGGGTCAACCTAAGTAAGGCAATCTATACAGACAATCCTTTAGAACTTGAAAGATTCTTCCATGAGGCAGTTGAGATAGGATGCGAGGGGCTCGTTGTTAAAAGCTTAGGCAGAGAAGCAATCTATAGAGCTGGAGCGAGAGGGTGGCTCTGGATCAAGTATAAACGGGATTATAAGAGTGAGATGATAGATACAGTAGACTTAGTTGTGGTTGGCGCATTCTATGGGAGAGGGAGGAGAAGTGGAAAATACGGCGCACTCCTCATGGCCGCTTATGATCCTGAAAGAGACGTATTTCCATCAGTTTGTAAAGTTGGAAGTGGATTCACAGATGAAGACCTAGAGAAATTACCAGCCATCCTTGAGCGGTATAAGATACCTCATAGACATGCGAGAGTCGAGACAGGCATGGAAGCAGATGTATGGTTCGAGCCAAAGCTTGTATTGGAGATTATAGGTGCGGAGATAACCCTAAGCCCAATACATCGTGCAGGATGGAACATAATAAAAGAAGATACAGGGCTAGCTATAAGGTTCCCAAGATTCACGGGTAAGTATAGATTTGATAAAGCTCCAGAAGACGCTACAACCATCAAGGAACTAATACAGATGTATAATTCTCAATTAAAGAAGATAGTCGAAACACTGACCAGTTAAGAAGATGTGAGAAAATGTCAGAAGAAGAGAAAGAACAAGTAAAGGGTTTAGCAAAGATAAAAGAATACCTAGAGCAAAAGATTAACGAGCTAGAAAAAGAGTTAGATCTTCTAAGACAGATAGTTGAATTAGTAGATAGAGAACTTGTCGAGAAAAGTTTTAAGAAGCCAACCATACCTTCAGAAGCTAAAGAAGTTGTTAAAGAAGCTCCAAGGGAAGTACCCGTTAAACTTGAGATACCTTTTACACCTGAGATCGAAGAAGGTAGAGTTAAGATTCTAAAATCTAAGACTGGAGACAGCTTAGCAACAGTGTATATTTCACCAAATGAGTTGAGATTCATTATTAATCCAAGCATTAACGTTAGCTATGATATGAAGCCTTTCTCATCATTCCTAGTCAAGAAGGTTTTAGAGGCCATGGCTAAGACGGATTTAGAGAGGATTGAGAAAGGCAGGCTCCCCCCAGGTCAGGAACTAAGCTATAACATAATCCAGGACGGTGACAGAGTTAAAGAAATAGTGATAAGGAATTTTAGAGAAGAATACAGGCTTAGAGAGATAGTTAATGCTATTAGATGGACTCTTGAGACGATAATTGAGAAGCAGTCTACTCGCCAATAATAGTCGCTATTATCTTTCTAGACCTAGGCCTAATGTCTAGCTCAACTAATACAACTTGCTGCCAAGTTCCAAGTATAGGCCTACCGCCTCCAATAGGTATAGATATGCTTGGACCGATAATTGAAGCTCTTACATGGCTATGGCCGTTATAATCTCCCCATTTAAGATGATGCTTATATGCAGCATTTCTCGGAGCAACTCTCTCTAGAACATTAAATAAGTCCTCTCTTAAACCATCCTCGTACTCTATTGTTGTTAGAGCTACTGTAGAGCCTATGGCAAACAAGTGCAATACCCCCTCCTTTATACCAGACTTTTTTACCTGTTCTTCAATCTTCCCATTTAAGTTTACTAGATCACCCTCTCCAGAAGTCTTAACATTTATCTCGCCACGGTAAACCTTCATATTCTACACCATTTTGAAGAGATTTCTAGAGAACATCATAAATATATCTTAGAATAAACGTTATCTAGAACAGTGTAGAGAGCCATGGTGAACTGGCAAAACAATGCTGTAAAAATTTTCCTAGCTGCATTACTAGTTTTAGTATTACTCCTTCAGAATGGTTTACATACTGTATATCCATATCCCGAAGTAACAATAACTATTAAAACAATAGATAACGTAGCTTTACCAAATGCAATAGTAAAAGCATATACTGTCGTGGATGAAACTAAGTATCTCAACGATACTAAGACGACAGATAGCAGTGGAAGGGTTACGCTCTCAATCAAAGAGAAGAAGATTTATAGACTTGAAATATTTTATCCTAGTGGTTTCCTAGTTAATGTTACAACAAGTTTTAACTACTCTGCTTTACCAAAGAAAGAATTGTACGTCAACGTACTTAGTAAGTGGACTTTAAGAATTACCGATAAGTTTGGTAGAGATCCATTACCTAATGTACCTGTCCGGATTAAACTTCCTGAAGATGAGAGTATAACCTTGGCAGGCAATACAGGCTCCGACGGAAAAGTTCAGTTCAACTTTGTCCCGCTGGGCATGACCTCATCCAAAGTCTATGAGGTTAATATTACTTATGCTGGACAAAATTACATCAAAGAAGCTGAATGCTCTGAAAAAAATAAAGAAGTCGCTATCAAGCTTGAACTTTTCAGAGTTTTAGTAGCAGTTAGGGATGTTCTTAATAAGCCAGTAGAAGGTATAAGGGTAGAGATACGGAAACAATTAGATGAATATGCATTATCCACGGGTTCATCAAATTTAACTGGATATGCTGTGCTAAAGCTGGTTCCAAATGGTGGTTATTATCTTATTGCTAAACTAGGAGAGTATGAAGTCTATCGTTCAGAAGAGAAGATTGTTAAAGTAATGAATGCTGATGAGGAAGTATCTATAACTGCTCAAGTTGTAAGATTAAATATTACAGTATACGATTTTGATGGTGAAGCTATTATCTCGAATCTTAGGGCTGAGCTCGCTGGAGAGATAAGAGATAGTGGGAATAGGCTCGTATCGACAGCCTCATCTCTAAAGGGAGAATTAAGGTTTGGCTATGTACCTCTTGGAAGATTCAGGTTGAACGTTTTTATCGCTGGAATTAATGTTTATTCTCAAGAATATGAAATAAACGAGCAAACTGCTAAGGGAAGTATTAGAGCAAGATTCTTTGATGCTAAGTTAACGATCGATGGGTCTTCTCTCGTAAACTCAACTATAACTAGGTATCTAAAAGGAGTATTAAAGAAAGATATTCTGGAAATACCCCTGGATTTCTCAACCGGGTATATGTCTCTGGAAAATGTGCCTGCTTATAATGGATACTTAATTAAGCTTTACTACAAAGAATACGAAGTGGCTGAGACAAAGATTGACATTACGAAAGACGGAGAAGAAATATCTATGAAGATAAGAGGAAAGAACATAACCGTAAATACCCTTAACCTATATGACAAGCCTTTATCAGCTGAGATAAAAGTTTATCTTGAAGATGGTGATGAATATTTCAAATTTAAGACTGATAATTCTGGCTTAGCGAAAACAGGTGAGTTCCTGCCTATAACATATAAATTCAAAGCATATATTATGGGGGTTGAATGCGGTGAAGTAACCGTCCAACCTCAAGCTTCAGAGTCATATATAATGAAGCTGAATGTTGGGGATGCCTACATTAAACTATATGATAAAGACCGAGAATCAACTATCCCAGATACATTGATAGAATTATATGTAGAAAACTCGAAGGCAAGTAGCACGACGAATGCTTCTGGGATTGCTTTCCTCAAGAATATACCTTTTACAAAATACCTGTATAGAGCATACATGTATGGTTTTAAAGTTGGAGAAGGAGAAGTAAATATAGGCTTAGATAGGCAGCTCGTAGAAGTGGTTGCACATGGTATCTTAGATTTAAGATTAACTATCGTAGATGGTGAAAAACAACCAATAGATGGAGGGAAGATCATTATAACAGTTGGAGACAAGGAGATAGCAGCAAACATAGATCAGAATGGTCAAGCTAGAATACCTAATCTTCCAAATACAACCCTCTATATCGCTGGCCTATACTATAAAGATGTAAAAGTAAGGACGGATACTCGTGAAATATATCTAGTTAGCGATGAAATGCCTGTAACACTCAGTGCAAATATCTATACATTACAGGTTTCTGTGAAATTGAAAACGGGTGAATTAATGAAGTTCGGAGAAGTTAATATCTATGTAGGCGGTAAGAAAACTTCGAAGATCACTCTCTCAGAGAATAATCCATTTAGTGAGAGGCTTCCAGGAGGGGAATTAATGATAGAAGTAGTATTCAAGAACACTAGGGTTGCTTCTAAGAGTTTCACATTAGATGCATCGAAAGAATTACCAATACAAGCTGATGTATATAGGTTTGTGACTACTTTCTACAATACTCTCGGTGAAAGATTGAAAGGGCTAAGTCTAAGGCTAGAACGTGAAAATACTCTAATAGAAGAATTAGAGACGGATGAGAATGGAATGATAGATACTTATCTACCTGGAGGAGCCTATAAAATTAAAATAAGCTATGGTGATAATGAATATAGTTCCTCTATTGAGATAGGCAATGAAACTCAGTTAAACTTTATGCTTCCAATACAAGTATTTAATCCGGTCATCATAATGTTCCTCCCACTAATAAATGCAGTAATAGTCTTGCTGCATTTTATGGGAAAGCTTAAAGCTAAGGGTCTTCGTCAAAAGAAGAAACCTATGAAAACGATTAGAAAAGTACTGAAGATATAAGGGGTGGATACGTTGAGGAAGGTCAGTAAAATACTGGATTTCTTCATGTTTACATTATTGATTATACTATTTGGATTACTGATCTTTGCGATGATATATAGTATTAGAGGAGAAGTCTTTCCAATACTTGTAGTAAAGAGTGGAAGTATGGAGCCAGTCTTATCTAGAGGAGATGTAATCATTATACAGAATGTCTCCCCTGAAAATATTAATGCAGACCCAGTAAATGGAGACATTATAGTCTTCTATAAACCTGGTACGAACGTATTAATTGTCCATAGAGCTGTACAAAAAGTTGATGAAGGATTCATAACGAAGGGAGACGCAAACACTAGTTCAGACTATTTTTCACCGGTCCCTCCTGAATATATCATTGGAAGATGGACTGGAATAAAGATTCCCTACTGGACAGGTCTAGGATATCTCTCACTATTCCTTAGAGGTGAAATCTATCCACCATATGGGAAAATAGTATTGATAGTCTTGATTATTTTAAATGTATTCCTGATTGTAAAAGATGTTGTTTCAAGAGTGAAGAAGAATTCTCAGAAAGAGAAGATAATAGAATCTTAGAATAATCGTCTATTACTGTCCCTGTGGCAGTCTTCTTTATAACTTTTAAACAATACGCTATAGCATTAAATAACTCAGAGAGTTCGAGACCCTGCTTTAAGTATGGTTCCACCTTGCTAATATTGACAACTAATTCAATTAACGCGTATTCTGCTCTACTATATGGCTTAATAATCTTAACCCCCTCATACGCTTTAACAACTAAGCAGTGGAAATTTGCAAGACTTACCTCATCGTAAATATTCTTTACAGTAAACTCGATATATGCTTCAGCATTCCTCAGTCTAGCTGCATCTACAACTTCTGAATCTTCAATCTCTTCTCTAAGATACTTATCCTTATCTTTCATGAGGTACTTAACGAAAACAGCTGGATCCCGTGTGATATTTACTACACCTACACGTTCTTCTATCAGATTCTTGTATGTCTTAGTCTCCTTATAGATTCTAAGAAGGAATCTTGAAAGATTATCATCCAAGAATCTCAAACCCATGGGTGCAGCATCTACTTCACCATCTCTAGATTTAGTTGTTAAGATAACTTCATAGACCATGTTTGGAGATACGTTGGGCAAAATATTTCTGATAGGCACGTATCCCATACTCATACCGTTATTAATCTCTCTACAAAATGTGTTTTAAGTTTACTCTAGTGAGAACGTGTAGAATAGAAATCAGAGCTTATCCTTTATTTTACGGAATCCAGCCTGTTAAAAGTGTAACTGCAATAGAAGAAGCTAATAAATCTGCGGTTGCACCTGGTCTTACTCTCCAGCTTCTCCTCATCTTTCTATCAAGCTCATATAATGCTTCTAATCCTTTCTGGGTGCTTACACCTCCTAAACTTAGAATTCTAGAGGCCATGTATGATATCTGGTTTGCTATTGGTTTTCCACCTCTTCTTAATATATGTGTATCTAGGTATTTTGAGAGAAGTTCGAGGAAAGTTTGAGCAAGAGCTTCTCTCATAGGCATTTTCTTAATATTCCTTACTAGCCTCATGGCCCCATACATTGTTCTAGGATATAGTCTAACCCATTCATAAGCTACTATCTCCCTATCTATAAAGGGGCTTAGAGCATGTAAAGGTTTCAGCTTATTTTTTCTTATCTCAATATACGTTTCATCGTTTAACACATCCATAAAAGGTATTCTACCTAAACCTCTCGGTGAGACAAGTCTTACAGCATTAAATATATGGATTGTGTCTCTCCAATCCATTCTTAATAATATTATTTTCAGGTTCTTTTTGAGAGTTCTAAGTTTTACTGGTTTAGTTCTCGATAATGAAGATGCAGCAGCAATGGGAGATATTAATAATAGTGCTCCTAGATGCGTATTCCCACCTTTCTGGTATATCATCATACTCATAGCTCCTTCATAGATTACTTTCCCTAAGCCTCTACCACATCTCTTATAACCAGTCTCTGCAGCATTCTTAAAGCAAGAATATAGTGTTGAGGAAGATAAAAGGAAATGTTCAAATAATGTTTCTCTAAAATCATGGTACCTATCAACTAGCCCAGGCTTAGGTGTTGTGGATACTTCTAGTAGTAGAGCTGAGACGCATCTTGAAGCTATCCAATCTAAATCTGTACTTAACACTGTTACTTCACCATTTTATCCAGTATCTTAGGTATCGATTCTATGGTTGTAAGCCCAAATACTCTGAACTTTCTCAACATATTCCAATATGTTAAGTTGATATTACCTACCAATCCCTCCAAAAACTTTTTTAGGTACATAGTCTTCTCCTCTCCTTCATAATCCATGTCAAGCAGTAGTATTACATGGGCAGGTTTTAACATACTGATCTTTTCCACCAAGTCTTCTCGCGACCTGTATATTATGATTGTCCCTTTTACACCTAAAGCTCTTAATGCTTTAAGGTCTCTCTCTCCTTCAACAATTATTGGAGAACCATCTTCAGATTCTTTAATTATTCTTTTAATTATCTCTAAGAGTTCCTCATATTCTTCTATGTATCTATGCTTCTTCGTGGATATCACCCCACATATCCATTACTATAGTCATCAGAAACATTAATCTTCCATTTATTAAGATAGATTACCTTCTAGAAGATAATAGAATCTTATCTTATGCTCCCATAGTTTAAGAAAAACCGTGTCCAAGAAATCAAGGTTTTACCATTTTTTGACAGCTTATTCTACTCGAAAACAAATTTAGTAGCTCAAGAAGTGATACGGTTGTATTACAAATCTTTTTTACATATGTAGTTTCAACTACATCTCAGATTCGGAGGTGAGAACTGGATGAAGGTAGTAACAGTTCATCTTCCAGAAGCATACTTGGAAGCAATAGATGAGCTCGTTAGAAGAAAAATCTATCCGAATAGAGCTGAAGCAATTAGAATGGCTGTAAGAGACTTTATCCAATCGGAGGCAAACATAAGTGAATGATGAAATCTTTATTGATGCAGGTATACTAAATAGTGTAAGAATAACATTAATAGGCGTAGGAGGCGCTGGATGTAATACAGTTAATAGACTATCATGCGTAAACCTAGGTAACGTTAACCTAATTGCAGCAAACACTGATGCACAACATCTAGAAATAATCAAAGCACCACATAAAATAATCCTCGGGAAAACAATAACAAAGTTTAGAGGTGCGGGTGGAGACCCAGCTAAAGGAAGAGAAGCAGCTGAAGAATCCATAGATGAGATTAGGGAGGCACTCGAAGGCTCGGATATAGTATTCATCTCGGCTGGGCTAGGGGGAGGAACGGGTACTGGTGCAGCACCACTAATAGCTGAAGTAGCTAGAGAAGAAGGAGCGGTGGTTATAGGTTTCATAACTCTTCCATTTAAGTTTGAGGGAAATGTTAGAAAGAGGATAGCTCTGCAGGGACTAGAAGATATGAAACGTAACTGTCATACTGTTATTGCAATAGATAATAATAAACTCTTAGAACTCTATCCCCAGTATAGCCTAAATAATGCTTTTGCAATAGCTGATGAAGTAATAAGTAATATGATCTTAAGTATTACCGAATCTATACTCAAGCCTAGTTTAATCAATATAGATTATGCAGACTTCAAAACAATAATGATGAGAGGGAATCTAGCAGCTCTA
>Ga0209393_1000438_pt1 | contig 20381 bp, 19 predicted proteins | sample SSWtaG_2_FD_184117 | JGI IMG/M metagenome (GOLD analysis project Ga0209393, IMG submission 184117) | Hot spring microbial communities from Sandy's Spring West, USA to study Microbial Dark Matter (Phase II) - SSWsed_130316 (SPAdes)... | ecosystem: Environmental > Aquatic > Thermal springs > Hot...
ATGATACTCCTCATCACAGCACTCATAGTGTTCGCCGTACTAGCATTCTACGGGCTCTCAAAAACAGTAGTACAGCAAGCACAATCAGGAAAACAAACAGTAGTCATAACCCGGGCAGAGGTAACAACAATGCAGCAGGGATGCAGCTGGGGCGGGAGAGCTATCGTGTCAGTCTCGCTGTACGTCAAGAACACCGGGAACGAGCCGGCAAGGATAACAGCCATCGGAGTAAGAATGTATCTCCCGAATTTTCGTGACTTCAGAGAGAATTTTCAAGGGATAGACGTTTGGTTGCAACCGGGCGAGGCTAGGGTCTTAAGCCGGGTTCTCTGGATTGACGAAGGGTGTGCTAGACCTGCGAACCCGTCTAGTAACTTCCCCGGGGACCCTGTGTACGTGGCTGTTAGAGTCGGGAATAATGAGATCGGCACGACTGTTAGGGCTCTTAATCCTCCATGATGGGGGGCTGTTGTGGAGGTTCCATTATCTGTGGCTGTTTTGCTGGTGGCTGTCGCCCTGGTGGTGGCTGTACTGGCGTTTAGCGCTGTGCCCATGTTCAGGGAGGAGAACGTACCTCCTGTTAGGGCTTCGTTCCCGGCTGGCAACCCAGCGTACAAGGCTGGCAACACGTACTACGTGCCACTAAGGTTCAGCAAGGGAAGAGACGTGATCGTCTCGGTCTGCAGGATAGACCTGGTTTACGTGGACGGCTACGGGCGGGTCTCGTCAGCAACCATCCCCGGAGCCTCGGGAACCTTCAGGGACGGTAGCCTGACCCTCAGAGTCTCCGTGGTTGACAAGCCCGCGATAGACACAGTCCTGATCGTGAGCTTCGCGAACCCAGACTACAGGATAGCGTCTGTAACCTTCTATTACTGCCTGCGGGGTGAGGCGAGCCCCAGGTGGAGTGAGACCCTGCTAGTGCCTGAGACGGTTCTAACGCCCTAGAGCTTCCCTGGCTCTGCAACCGCCCCCCTCACTCCTCCTCTTTTTCCTCTTCCTCTCTTCTGCTAGGCTGGAGTGGTGAGAGTGGTGAAGCCACTCGGGGGCTTGAGGGCTGTTGACGCGGAGCTCGGAATCCCTGGGGACAGGGTTTTCTACAGGACGCCTGATGGGAGTGTTGTGGTTGTTAACGATGACTTCCTCAACGCGGGCTACTTTAGGTCTAACAGCGTGGACCTTGTTGTCACCTCGCCTCCGTACAATGTCGACGTGGTGTACGAGGGTTACAGGGATAGCCTGCCGTACGAGAAGTACTTGGAGTTCACGGAGAGGTGGTTGAGGAGGGTTTACGGGCTGTTGAAGTACGATGGGAGGGTGTGCCTGAACATCCCCCTCGACAAGAGCAGGGGCAGGGGTTTTGAGGGTTTCCAGAGCGTCTACGCTGACGTCGTCTCCATAGCTAAGAGGGTGGGGTTTAGGTATTTCAGCACCGTGGTGTGGGTTGAGGGCACGATATCCAGGAGGACTGCTTGGGGCTCGTTCGCTTCAGCCTCATCGCCCTACGTGATAGCCCCCGTCGAGATGGTAGTACTGCTGTACAAGGGGAGGTGGAGGAAGGCTAGGAGCGGCTTATCAGACATAACTCCGGGGGAGTTCAAGGAGTGGACTCTCGGGCTGTGGACTTTCCCTGGGGAGAACCCTGAGAGGGTCGGGCACCCAGCCCCCTTCCCCCTGGAGCTCCCGAAGAGGTGTATAAAGCTCTTCTCCTACGTGGGCGACGTGGTGCTCGACCCGTTCGCGGGTAGCGGGACTACCCTCGTGGCGGCTTACATGCTGAGAAGGAGGGCTGTAGGCGTCGACGTAAGCAGGAGGTACTGCGAGATAGCCAGGGAGAGGCTGATTAGGGAGGCTAAAGCCAACATCAAACGGCTACTCTAGCACCTCCCCCTCCGCCGGCTACCCTGGCGGGGCGAGAGGATGAAAGAGGGGGAGAGGGGGAAGGTGAGGGGCTCGGCTGTGCCCAGCTAGGGGAAGCAGTCTCCTTTCTCTGCTCTCTTCGCGGCGAGCGTTAGTGTTTTGTGGAGTAGGGTGTTTATCATGGGGTGCCAGTATCCGTGTTTGTACCCCCAGGGGCTTGGCGCGAAGTGCACTTCTCCGTTTGTCTCCACTCTTTTAACTCCCAGGATGTCGTATAGCTCGATTTCCACGGGCTCTACCTCGGATTCGTCGGCTCGGAAGAGTATCATGTAGTACCTTGGGAGGAAGCCGGGCACGTTCCCGTCTCTCAGGTGTTGCGCCCCCTTCACCTCTATCCAGGATGGGACGTTGTACTTGGCTTTGAGCCCCGCTACCTTCGAGGCTAGGGTTTTCGCCACGTCAGCCAGGTACTTGGGGTTGTATGGGAAGTTGACTCCGTGCAGTATCTGCCTCACGTTGCTGGTCAGCCAGGTGTTCACCACGAACGCGTAGTGGCTTTCAGCTCTCAGGGGCTTGAAGAGCTCGGAAAGCTTCCTCAGGTCGCATATGTCGCCCTGAGTTTGGGTTTGAGTTTGGCTAGGTAGGGTCAAGGGGGCGGTCACCTCTCAGCCTCGCTATAACTAGTAGGGAGGAGGGGGTATAAAAATGTGTCGGCTCATTGCCGAGACCTCCCGATGAGCTTCCGCTCCACCTCCTCCCTGAGCGTTGCCCTGAGCGTCCTCGCGTCGCCTCTAACGACCACCTCCACCCGCTCCCCCGGCACTAGAGGCTTCTCCCTTGTCTTCAACCTCTCCTCCACAGCTTCCCTGAGCTCCAAGTCTACCTCGTAGCCCACACAGCTCCTACCCAGCCTCCTCGCTACAGCACAGGTAGTCCCCGTGCCCAGGAACGGGTCTAGCACGGTCTCACCCCAGTAGCTGTAAAGCCTTATCAGCCTCTCCACGAGCTCCTCGGGGAACACGGCCGTGTACTTGCTCCACTTCTCGCTCGGCGCGACGTTCCTCACATCCCAGACCGAGAGGTACCACTTCTCAGCCTGGAACCTCCTAACGTCCACCCTGCTCTTCTCCCTAACGTGCTTGGGCACGGAATCCCTGTTGAAGTAGCCCGGCTTCCTGAGCACGACTATCTCCTCGTAAATGTTGTCAGGGTAGTAGTACATGGGGTAGGGGTGCTGTACGAGGACTCCGCTACGCCTGCTAACCCTAATGTAGCCCTCGGGCTTCCTCCAGACTATCTTGTCCTGGTACTCGAAGCCGACCTCGTAGACCATCACGTGTATCAAATCGGAGACTATAGGGTACAGCTTACCCTCCACCCTCACGTCCTGTGTTACGAAGCAGGCTACCCTGCCAGGTCTCAGAACCCTGTACACCTCCCTGCCCACTCTCTTGAGGAGCTCCAGGAACTCGCCGTAGGAGCTGAATAGACCTGGGAAGTCGTATGGGGCGTTGTAGTAAGGGGGCGACGTCGCGACTAGGTGGACTGAGCTTGAGCCCAGCTCGGACATGTTCTCCGAGCTCCCGAACACAACCTTGATGAACACGCCCCCGCCCCCAACCAGCATTATGCGAAGTGGAGGCTAACTACAAAGCACCCTAGGCTGGTAGCCCAGGAGCGGTTGAACCAGGAAATTGAACGCCACTAGCCAAGACGGCGGCGGGCTACAGCTTGCTTGTGAGGCGCTGGTGGAGGCTAGAGCGTTACCTCCTCTTCCTCCCTCCTCTCCCTTCTCCTCTGCGGCGCGAGCTGCTTGATCATCATCTCGTCGACTACTGTCTCCTTGCCGTAAGCTAGCGACATTACGTCGCCTACCGTGCCAAGGGCTTCCACCTTCTCGAGTAGCCTTCTGAGCGTTCCTAGCCTCGGGTAGCCTTCCAAGACTACCCGTCTTACGTCGTTGAACGTTATCTTAGCGTCTGCTAGCACTTCGTAGTCGTCCGCGTAGGAGGCTACGCTCAGCCCGTACGCTCCGAGCCTCCGCGCGGACTCTCTCACACCCTTGGTCAGGGCTTCGGGCTTCTCGTACGCTACGGCGGCGATCGGGGTCAAGTTGAATGGCGGGTAGTTGAGCACGACGGTAGCGGGCGGGCTGTCCGGCTCTATGTGGACGCTGAAGAGCACCTTCCTGCTCTCCGGGTCGAAGTTGAACGAGCCCCAAACGCCCCTACTCAGCCTCGTGCCTCCAAGCCAGAGTAGCTTTCTACCCTGGCTTTCCAGCTTCTCCTTGACGCGGTTGAACCTGCCCTCCGGCCCGTCAGCCTCGCCGGCGATGTACGTGAACCTCGTCTTGTGCGTCCCCTGAAGGACTGCTGACACGGGGACTAGCCTCTCGCCCACGCTAGCCACATCCTTCATGAAGTCTTGTAGCGCCTGCTCCGCGTCCGGGTAGTCTTCGAGGGGTTTCAGCCTGCGGGAGGATATCGCCCGCAGCACCCCGGGCACCACGCCGGGCACCGTCTGCGCTCGCCCGCTCTCATCCTTCATCAGGTAGGCGTGCGTCTCCAGCTTGATCGTGGTGCGAACAGTCTTAGCCTCTATCAACACCTCTATTTCGCGCTTCCCCTCCAGCCTGGCGAACGTTATCCCGTGCCTCTTCGCGAACTCCTTCACCCTAGCAGCCATGAGAGGGCTCGCCGAGAGCCTCAGGTGGTCTCGCACCACGGCGTCAACCATCCAGTCCGAGTACTCCCCGCTGTACCTCACCTTTATCTCGTCAGCCGGCTCCCCAGCCTCAGCCCTCACTTTCAAGGCTGTGGACGCGCTGTACCACACCTTATCCCCGTCCGGCAGCCTCCCGCCGACCAGCCCGTCCGCGACCTTGACTACGAGCTCCCCGCGCTCTGGGTAGTCTTGCTTCTCGTACTCCACCCTGGGGACGTATAGGAACGTGCTAGAGCCAGCTATGAACACGGACTTAGTAACCTCGTTGACGACAAGGTACCTGTCGCCCGTGCTCCTCCTAGCCCTAGCCTCAGCCTCGGGTAGCGAGAGGATAACGTTCTGGAACCGCCATTGTAGCTCCCACGGGAGAGCACCGCTAGCCCTCTCCTCGGCAGTCATAGCCCTGGAGCTCAACCCAGAGCACCCGTATTCTCGAAGCTACAGCCTGCGTAAAAATGGCTGAGGCTGTTATAAGCCCTCCAGCCCCCAGGGTATCGCGGGGCGACCTCGGGTGTCCGCGTACCTGAAGTACGCGCTCCACTACAACGAGGAGTACGGCTTGGCTGTCGCGTTCAAGTCTGTTGACGGCAGACCGCTCCACGGGTGGAGGGAGTACGCGGAGCACGGCATGGACCCCGCCACCGTGAGGAGCCTGTACCGCGAGCACGTGGAGAAGCCTGGGAGGCAGGCTCTGAGGCTCGCTGTGCTCACGGGACCCTACGTGGAGGGCTCTGAGAGGCACTTCGTGGTCGTCGACGTGGACAGCCCGCCGGTGGCTGGCGAGGGGCAGGCTCTGGAGCTCATGAAAGCCTTCGCCAGGGAGGGGTACCAGGTTGTGAGGGCGGTGCGGGGCTTCCACGTGCACGCGTTCCTGCCCAGGGGCGAGAGCCCGCCGTACATGTTCACCGTGTACACGGAGGAGGGCGGGGGCAGGAAGACCGTGGGCGAGGGGGGAAGCCTCTTCCCCCACCCCTGGAGCACGGTCCCCTCGCTCCGACCGCTCGGGAACACCTGGGCTAGGTACTCTTTCGTGCTCCCAGACGGCTCCACCGTCTCCAGGTTCGAGGAGTACCTGAAGCGCAGGAAGGAGCTCGAGCCGCCCACAGTCTCGCTCACAGGGCTAGTCGAGGACCTCTCCTTCCTCCTCTCAGCCAAGGTAGCTTTCTACAAGGCTGAGAAGGTAGCCCCGACCGCGACCGTGCAGGCTGACGAGGGGGTGGCGAGGAGGAGCCCAGTCTACCAGAGCTTCGCCGACTTCTACGCCGCCCTAGCCTCCACGCCCCTGCCGACGTGCGCCGCCTGGGTTCTGCACCACTACGCCAGGGAGTCGGGCGACGAGTTCACAGCGTGGTCCATAGCCTCCTACCTGCAGGACATGTTCCCGGACATTGTCGAGAAGGTGCCGAGGGGGAGGAGGTTCCTGGTGGCGTCTGCCGCCGCCCTCTTCCTCGCGCACGTGGTGGAGTGGCTGAAGTTCGAGGAGGTGCTGGAGGCGGTGAAGCCAGCGCTCGAGGGGTGGCCCGCCGACGAGGGCGCGACCCTGGACAGGAAGCTAGCCTACCTCTTCCTCTCGAGCGAGGAGGGGTACGTGTACCCGCGCTACGGAGGTCTAGGCTCCCTCACCCCGCTACGGGTGTGGAACTGCGCGGACGCCTGCGTCTTCGGCAAGATGTGCAAGGGCAGGAACCCGTGGAGACCGTTCATCAGGCTCGTCAAGAGGAGGGAGCTCGGGAGGTCGCTCTACGAGCCTGGGGCGGCTAGCGAGATGTAGGGCGGAGGCTTCACTATGACAGCCTTAGAAAGCCTCCTGAGCACCCGCACGTAGAACTTCCTCCAGTTCTCGACGTCCCTGTTCCGCACGACGGCGGCTTCGCCCCCGGCGATGTAGGCGAGCCACGAGGGCACGGTGGAGAACGCAGGCACCTTCGGCGAGACCACGACCACACCAGGGTAGAAGTAGCCGATGGCGTACCCCCGACCGGGCACCTCGCCGGGGGAGCCGTAAGCCCAGATGACGAACAGGAGCTCCTCCCACAACCTGACACCCCTCTTGACGTCCGCCAGGGAGCTCGACACCTCCGGCTTCATGCCCAGCACGAACTCCGCCACATTCCCGTGCCTGACGACCACAGGGCTACCCCTCCTACCCAGAGACCACACGTCCACCCCGAAAGCCCTGTACCTGCCCAAGAACGACAAGTCAACCTCCACAACCTTCAGCGCACCATTGCCCGGGGAAGCCTCAACCATCCTCAGCGCCCACCGAAACACACATACTAACGGTCAAGGCTATTAAAGCGAGCGCCTCCCCGAACGACCGACCCTCCGCGGGGCGGCGCGAGCCCTGTACGCGGACGACTTAACCTTCTCGATGAAGACCGAGGCGAGGGACTCGTAGAGCCCCCTGGGCGGTCTCTCGAAGACCACCACCACCTCGTAGTTCGAGAAAGACCGCAAGGTGAGGTTGCTAGTGCCAACAACCAAGTACTCGGGACGAGAGCCTATGACCGCCACCTTGCCGTGAAGCCTGTCAACGTAGTAGACGGAGTAGCCCGACTCAGACAGCCTCCTCACAGCGTAGCTGTTAATAGACCTTTTCTCGCCGTCAAGGTAGACCTCCGATGACCCCCTCACAACAGCCGGGAGCGAAGTCAAAAGCGAAATATACGGCTCCGTGAGAATGTGCATGTACAGAGAGAAAGAGTAGTAGGGGAGCGTTGAGAAGAGGAAGGAGTAGAGCTCGTTCGAGCTCAGCACCCTAACATCAGCTTTCATCCACAGCTCTCCCTAGTCAGGCATGCTCGGTGGCGGCGAGAAGAACCTCAGAATCAGCCTCAGGAGCGGCGGACCATTATCTCTCAGATTCATGATGTTTATCTTGCACGTTAGCTCACCTCTAGTGCCACTCTGTTCAAACACGAACATCGGGTCTAGCGGGAAGAGCAGGAGCGCCACGAACACCAGAATTATGAACATAGCCCCAGCAATGTACTGGAGCTCCTGCAGTATCGGTCCGAGTATTGTTCTGCCGAAGATTATGGGCGCGAACGACAGGAGACCCGCTATCAGGAGTAGCCCTACGATGAAGTACTGCATGAACATGACCCTTCTGTACATGGTTAGGCAGTACTGTGTCACTTCCGTCGTCTGAGCCAGAGCTACCACGGAGGTTGCCAGAGCAACAGTTACGAGGGCGGCGAGAGCAACCGTGTACATGGTTGACCTCTGCCTCTTCAAGACCTCCCTAGCCTTGACCTTCCTCTCGGCAGACCTCACCCTCAGTATCCAGTATGCTCCCCCGAACACGAGTAGCCCTCCGAACACCAGGTAGAGTGGTCCGATGAACTCCAGCGAGGAGTAGAAGAGTATCAGCAGTAGCCCTAGCACTATGAAGGCTACCCCGCCCAACTGCATGATGGTTAGCAGTCTCACGCTCGGCACCCTACTGTAGTTTACTGTGGCGGAGGGTATAAATACACCTCCAGCACTACATAGAGAGCGGGTGGGCGGAGTGTCCGCTGTATCCGTGGTTGGGCAGATTCCGGGGTTGCTGAGCACTAACGCGAACGTGCTGATACTCAGCATGATAGCCGCCTCGTCTAAGGGTGTCAGGGTATTCGCGACAGCACAGGTGGTTGAGAGGTTCAAGCCGCTCTTCGACGAGCTGGGAATCGCGGTGCAGTTAGCCGACAGCGTGCCGAAGGAAGGTTCTTACATCATGATCAAGCTCAGGGGCGCGAGCATCACCATCCTAGTGTACGACGGCGGGAGCCTGGTGAACAACGCCACAGTAGCGATCAAGAAGTTCGAGGAGGCGCTGGTGAACGCCGTGACGAGGCGGGAGGGCAAGGCGGAGAAGCCCGGCGTCTACGAGCTCGTGTTCCCGGAGAACATGGTCAAAGAGGTCTCCGAGCTAGTGTTCGGCGAGGGAGTAGAGGATGATCAGCTATGACGACATGGGGGGAGAGGAGTATGAGATGGTCGCCGAGAGGGGCTGGCGGAGCCGTGCCTACGTTTACACGGTGCCAGGGATACCTCCAGAGGTGATGTGGTGGTTCGCGGAGGTCAAGAGGAGGCATGGCGCGGAGATAGCGAGGCTCGTGTTCTACGCTTACGAGGCGTACGGGAGGCGGGAGGCTGAGATTCTAGCCCGCAGGCTACTCCAGTTCGAGTCGTTCGAAGACGCCCTGCGGCTCCTGGAGCACTATGCCTCCTACTTCGACGAGAAGGGCAGGCGAGCCCTCTCTGGCCTCATCTACGAGTACAAGTACGTCCACTACTTCAGGCAGTTGCTCGACGTGCTCGACGAATCGCACCCTGGCGACTCGCCCGCGAGGGAGGCTAGCATAGCCCTGTTCCACGCCATGGCGTCGCGCGGGGTGTTCTACGCGCCCGCGTGCGTGGTGAACTTCGTGGAGGTAGCCCTCGGGCTCGCCCCCAGGCTGAAGAACAAGTGCAAGGACTCCGCCAAGCACATAGAGAAGTACTGGAGGGAGCTCGGGCGAGGGGTGAGAGGGGGAGAAGGGTGAGAATATCCCCTAGGACGCTCCTGCTCATACTGGTAACCTTCCTGTTCATCATGTTCGTGTCCCAGGTTCTCTCCCAGGTGCCCGTGAACGAGGTCACCCTACCCTACATCGCGCTGTCGGTCGTCGCGTTCGCTGTGGTCTTCGCTTTGGTCCTCGCCTGGGACTACATCATACCGATGGTCTTCAGGTCGTACAGGCTCGGGGAGTGCAAAGTCGAGGACAGGAAGTTCATAGTGTGCAGGTACAGGAACTCGCCTGAGGTGGTGGGCTACGCCATGGTGAAGGTCGTGCCCTCAGCCCCGATAGCTGACATGCCTAAGGAGCGTAGGGAGTCGCTACTGCAGACGATACAGGGCATAGTGGCAGGGGCTCAGCACGAGGTGGTGGTAGCGTACATAGGCATGAAGGACAGGTACCACGAGAACATCATCAAAAGGCTCCAGGACGAGAAGAACAAGATGCTGGCGTTCGCCAGGACCGAGACGCTCAGCGTCAGGGAGAACCTGAGGAGGATAGACACGGAGCTCCAGATACTCCGCCAGGTGCCAATGATACTCGAGGGCTTCTACGTGGCGCTCGTCAGAGAGTACGGCACAGACCCAGACGAGGTGAAAGTAAGGCTAGAGGCGGACAGCAGGTCGCTCGCATCCAAGCTCGAGGGGCTCGCGGCAACCGTCAAGATAGTGGAAGGCGAGGAGCTGAGGGAGCTCGCGCTCTACATGCTCTTCGGCTCAGTAGTCCAGCTCACACTCTAGCCCCCAGGCGGGGCGGGAGGAGAAAGAGATGTAAAGAAGAGAGGAGGGGCTAGCTGGGCGGCACGCCTACGCTTTCTCCATTTCCATCTCGTACATCTCCAGCTCTCTCTCCGCAGAGCCCTTCCTCCCCGGAGCCCGAGCCCTGGACAGGAACAGCATGGCTACAACGCCTGCCACCGCGCCTGCCACTAGGGCTCCGAAGAGCTGTAGCAGGTCTGGCTGTGCCACCGTGCGTGTGACCGGCGGCTCTGTGACCGTGATTAGCACCGTGTTGTTGAGCACCTCAACCCTGTCAGCCACCAGGGCTTCTATTGCGTGCTCCGGCGGCAGCAGGGCTACGTCCTCGGCGTAGTGCACCTGCAACCTGTAGGTGGCGTTAGCGTAGCCTGGAACCTCGGGGGCGAACTCGACGACCACAAGGTTGTCCCCTGGCACGAGCCCCTCAAGCCTGTACGGCGTCAGGTCAGAGGAGACAAACCTCCCGTTGAGGTACACCTTCACCGCCCCGGGCACAGGCTCGCCCGCGACTCCAACGAACCTTATGACCACCACTCCTCCTCCCAGGTAGTCTATGGTGGCGTTAGCCACAGCAGGTCTAACTGCCACGGTAGCCGAGTGCTCCGCCACGGCGTAGTATGAGCCGTCGCCGCACGTCGCCTTCAACACCTCCTTCACCTCCCCCTTCTGGGCAGGCTCGACTCTCACCATCACCTCCCTCCACGACTCAGCCGCCACAGAGGCTCCGCCCACGCTCAGACTGCAGTATAAGCCCTCGACAGCCGAGCCCGTGAGCCCGTCGTACGCCTTCACCACCACGCCGAACGGCACGTAGGCAACGGGCGTCCCCTTAACCTCCAGGCTGAGGTGTAGAGGTCTGGGGTCAACCCTGAGGGCGTACGTCTCGGTTACCGTTACAATCCCGTTGCTGGCGCTAGCTGTGAACACGTAGACTCCGCTCCTGTTGAACTTAACCGAGCCCTCCAGGGGCAGGGCTGTGCCGTTAACGGAGAGGGTTACGGCGACTGCGTGGAAGGCTGTCAGAGAGTAGCGGACGGGCTCGCCGACCACAGCCCTGCCGGGGAGGGACATTCGTAGCCTGGGCTCGGGCAACAGCGAGTAGACGTATGTCTTGTACCCGTACCTTACCGCCACCGTTGGGAACGTGCCTCCGAACACGTCGGGCACCCTAGGCTCCGGGAGCTCCAGCACAGCCACGGTCGCGCGGGTGGGGAGCCTGTAAACGGCTAGCTTGCCCCCGCTGTAGAGGTAGACGTGGTAGCCGTCGAAGCCCACGTATCGCCCGTCAACCGCTAGGACAAGGTAACCCTTGGAGACGCGGTACACGAAGCCGTCTTCGCTCACAGCAATGAACTCCTCAGTAGCCGGAGCCCACGCCACAGCCCTAGCCAGCTCCACCGTGAAGCCAACCACCTCCGCCTCCCCTCCCAGCTTGTACTCTATGTACACGGTGCCGCCGAGCGGCGCCCTGCCGAGGATGTACGCCTTGCCCAGGGCTACCACAGCACCTATAGGCTCTATCGCGTCCCCGTAGGCTAGCCACCTGTTGCCCTCAGTATCCTCGATGTACAGGGCGTTGCCAGACCTGTAGACTGCGAAGAGCTTGCCGCCCGCTACAGCCGGGTAGAGCTTGCCAGCCCCGCTGAACTCGTACACGGACATGTTGAAGAGTACCCTGTTGCCGACCGCGACAGCCCTGCCCAGCAGGTCTACCACCGGCTCCCCCGAGCCCAGCTGGAACTCTCCAACCAGCCTGGTGCCCTTGTAGGCTAGGTATGTCCCGCCCGTGTAGAGCACGAGCTCCCTCTCCCCGTCAAGGTCGACGTCTGCTAGGAGCGCGTTGCGGTACTGCGGGTAGGGGCTCCTCAGCAGGACGTAGTTGTCGACCACGTAGTCAGGCAGTAGCAGTAGCTCGTCGTAGCCGTCGCCGTCGAAGTCGTAAGCCACAATGTCCGAGGCTACCACCTGGAACTCGACCCAGCTACCCCCGCCTCCAGCCGACACCGGGTACAGGGCGGCGAGAGCCGCCAACACCGTCAAAGCCGCGAGCAGAGACCGCAACACACCGCACCACCCCAACTCCCGCAACGCAAGCATAATTAACTCTTCGCAGACCGCAGATACCTTATCACGTGCTCCCGCTTGTCCTGCATCGGCACGTCAGAGAGGAGAATAGCCTCCAGAAACCTGTACAGTAGATCAGGGTTGTGCAACGACCTGTCCCTGTGCCCGCGCGTGGCGAGAGACACGAACACGTTCACAACGTCCCTGGGGTCCGAGTACTCCCCCGCCTTCAGCTTGCGGCTGAACGTGGTCGTGTAGAAGATCAGCCTCCCCGCCTCGTCCAGCACCAGCACCACCCTCCTACCTACGGGGCTGACTATAACCCTCAGCCTAGGCATCACTCTGTCACCTCAGCCTCCGCCACGGTAACCCTCCTCCTTCTCCTCCACAAGAGCACGAGAGCCGCAGCCACGATCAACGCCAGTATCGAGGCTAGCTGGATTTCCCTTCTCTGCCAGAGCGGCTGAGGTGGCGGTGGGGGAGCCACCTCAGTAGCCAGGGGCGACAGTACGGCTTCGACTGTGATTATCTCCCCAGCCTGCACCTCCACTATCTCGTAGTGTGCCGTGTAGCCGGGTGCTGACACCTGAACCGTGTACTCGCCCGGCTCCACGTCCACCACTAGTGTGCCGTCTCCGGTGGCTACTACTGTCCCGTCGAGCCTGGCGACTGTTATCGAGGCGTACTCCACGTTAGACCTCACCTCTATCCTGCCCGTGGGGAGCGGTGTAACGTCAAGTACAACCACAGCCCTCTCCCCTACCCTGGCTGTTAAGTTCTTAGCCGAGTACCCGGGCTCCATGGGCTTCGACAGCACCTCGTACACGCCAGGCTGGACAAGCACGTGCTTGGTCTCGCCGGCTAGCACGACAACAGACGCCACAACAGCCTCCTCCGGCATTCTCACCACTTCGACAGCAGTATGGGTCCTGGAGCGGAGCACCAGGACGCTCGAAGTCAGCTCACAAGGCACCCTGAGAGTGTCTGCGCCCTCGCGGAACGTGATGTTAGCCGCGAGCGAGGCGCACACGTCGACGGGTTTGAAGTCGAACACGACGACCTTGTAAGTCTTAGCCAGGAGCTCCTTCTCCTCGCCCACGCTCCACTCCACCGCTCTGTCGTCGAGGGACACGGTCGCACCAGTAATGTTGAGCCCTGCGGGGGCGACCACCTCCAGCTTGACCCGGCTGGTCATCGGCACGGGCTTAAGGGTGACTGTGACAGGTCTGACTACGAGTACCTCCTCTACTGCCGGCTTGTGGTGCGGCTTCTCAGCCCGTATGGTGAGTTGCCTGACACACTCCGTGTACACCCTCAGGCTACCGGTGCCGGCGAGCTTGCCGTTCACGTACACGGTGGCGTCAGGGTCTGTCTCTACGTCTACGTAGCATTGCCTCACCACCCAGGACTTGTACGGCAGAACCTCTACGGTGCCCTCGCGGTGTGCCAGCACGTAGTCCCCGAGCGGGTAGAAGAGGGCGCCGTCGGGAGCTCCGGCCAGCACGTACACAGCCGAGTCCTTCACGGACAGCACGTAGAGACCTCCAGCCCTCGACCACGAGGCTAAGTACCCGTTAACCTGGAGGTTGGTGGCGTTCGGAGGCAGAGCGTACCTGAACTCCCCAAGCGAAACCTCCACGGGCACCCCGAAGCTCGCAGTCAAGCCTGACACGGGGTCCCGGACTCGCAGGACGTCGCTCCGCTCGCTCCTAGCTCCGTCCTCGCCCACCCTGACTACCTCTGTGTCGTAGTACAGGACAGCGTAGTACTTGCCCCTCTCCGAGTCGCAGGTAACGTGCTTGGGGGGCGAGAGCACCAGGTACTGATAGCTTGCTATCGGGTTGCCGGCGAAGTCGTAGAGCCTGAACGAAGCCCCATCGTAGAGCACCACGCACCTCCCGACACCCCCGAAAACCCAGACACCGGGTATGGAGGCTGAAACGCCGTACTCGCTGTACACCACAGCTCTGACGCTCTGTATCAGGAGTGCCCTGTTGCCGCCTACGACTACAGATTCTACCCCGCTGAAGGTTTCGAGCGGCACGTACTTCTCGGGGAACGATGCCACAGAGTACTTAACTGTCGGCACAGACACGGGCTTATCCTCCTCGGACGCCTCCGGGTAGTACACTTCGTCCCTGTCTAGCAGGATTACGTGTTGCCCAGACCAGATGACAGCCCCCATCGGTAGCCTGTACGCGCCAGCTGGCAGAGTGAGCTTCATGGCGTGCCTCCCGGCGTACATGACCCCGTCTATGTCTGTGAACGCTACTAGGATGCTTGTTCTCAGGGGCCACAGGGCGGCTGTGAATCCTTCCTCGGACGCGACGTTAGTGAACACGGCGTCGTCCGAGAACATGCCCACAGCGTACCCTGGAGCTGGGCGTATGCCAGACCGGGTCACCACGTAGGTTGTGTCTGCGTCCGGCACGTAGTAGCCTACGGGCGTGGGCACAGCTGAGCCCACCACCTCGAAAGTCTTCCTAGCGGCGTCCACCAGCAGTAGTGTGCCGTGGGAGCGGGCTAGTATCAAGTCGCCGAAGAGCTTAACCATCTCGGTTATCCTGAACGGGAACGAGGCGGAGCTCGCCACGCTCACATGTAGCCTGCGGGCGTCTAGCACCTTAACTGTTACTACTCCCTCGTGCTCGACGTACAGGGTTTCTCCACTCAGTAGCAGGGCTCCGGAGCCTCTGAGCGGGAGCTCCACCTCGAACGCCGGGTTAGCCAGGCGGTACGACGACCCCTCCTCGGACTCGACGGAGTAGGCTACTAGGGGTATGCCCTGAACCACGTCGTAGTCTATGAACCTAGGGGAGGCTGACAAGGGCACGGCGACATCGCTATCCCCCTTGATTACCTTAACGAACACCACGCCACTCTCCTTGTCATACACGGCTACAGTATCCCTCTTAGCGCCGACGAAGACGTGCTCGGGCGAGAGGTAGAAAGCCTCGCGCATCACGCCCGTGCTCAGGCTGAACACGTAGACGCCTCGAGCACCCCTAACCACGAAGAACTCGCCTCCGCAGAACACTTCCATCGCTAAGTCTCCGCCAACGCCCGGGAACATCCTGCCAGCCGGGAGGTTGAACAGGAAGTGGTCGAACACCAGCCACGGGTAGCAGACTCCAACAGCGACCCTGTCAAACCTCACTAGGGACGGTCCGAGCTGCCACCACTCTACTCTGTCCTCCTGCGAGACCGCGAGGTAGCCCATCGAGCCGGCTAACACTACCGCCACAACGGCTATGGAGAGAGCGCGCTTAATCCAGGGGGGAACCAACACGTCAACACCAGGAGAAAACTAGGAGGTGCGGGTATATAAACGATGCTAGCACGCCTCTTAGGGCACGCTTCCGCCCTGTCAGCTGGTTAAGTGGAGCTTCAGGGTCATTGTGCCCTCGACCTCGATCTTGGTGAAGCTCTTTGTGTCCTTGGTTACCTGGTTCCGCTCCAATATCGCTACCTTGTCGTCGACCAGCAGCACGTTTACCATGACCCCGAACATCGCGCCGAGGGCGGACTTCTTCAGCGGCTCTATGACGGTCTTAGAGCCGTCAGCGTAGTACACCGTTATCTTGTACGAGCTCACATCACCCAGCGTCACCTTGGGGTAGACGCCGAGGCTCACGTTTTCATTGTTAAGCAAGGCTGTCACCCTGTACACTCCGCCCAGGTTCTCGATGACTACTTTGCCCGGCTTTGTGAACCCCGCTCCGACGGTGCACTTGGGCGTGTGCATGACCCGCACCTCCACCCACGTGTCTATCGTCCTGCCGGAGACGTGCACGAAAGCCCTGTCAGGGACTAGGAAGCCGAAGAGCGCCTGCTGATGTGGCGTATTCACCTCCAGCCTGATGCCGCCTTCTTTGAGTGCCTCGACAAGCTCTCTGGGCGAGAAGAGCTCAAGCACGTCCACAGCCAGGGTGGAGGACGACGCTGTAAGGGTGACGCTACTCAACGGCGTGGAGAGGACTACCGTGTAGCCAGGTGCCAGCCCTCTGACTGTTATCACCCTGTCCCTGAACACACCCTGGTAGTAGACTTCGCTCCCTATATGGGTGCCGTTGCGGTTATTCCTCTCTCTTGCAACCCCGTAGGCTACGCCGTACTCGGCTAGGTTGCTCACTCCGCTGCCGGATACTCCTGGTCTCTTGGAGTCGTCCAGGTAGAGTTCAACCCTGTCTGGGCTCGCCCAGAACCCCACGTAGTGCTTGCTCCATACTGGGGCGTTAATTTCATCGAGTTCCCCGATTATTCCCATCTCTCCGCTAGCCCTCATGTAGAAGCCCGTGTGCCTACCACCCCTGTAGAAGTCGAAGTAGTACGGGATTTCGGAGCGCATCAACAGCTTTATAATCCCTGGTGAGCGGTCTTCGTAGTTTGTCTCGTAGTCTGTGGCTTTGAACTCTGCGAGCACGAGAACTCTGTCATAACCGTATCTGCTCATTGTCACGTTCGTCGCGTAGCCTGGCTGGCGTATTGATGCCCACATGCGCACTCCCGAGCTTTCCAGCGTGTAGTGGACGTATCCTTGAAACGGCGAGTTGTAGCTTGTCGGTACGGGCGTTTTAGAGTGTGTGCCTTTGTACTCTACGACTAGCCCCTGCCTAGTCTTGGCTAGTGTGCCCCCGCTTAGCTGTAGCTCGTCGCCCGGGTGCACCCTGGCTGAGGCTGAGACTGAGACTTTCTCGAGCTGGAGCTCCTGCGTGCTCGCCTTGCCGTGCTTGCGAGGCGGTAGGGCTAGGTTGAGTGGCAACTCATACTTCTGATCGCCAGCTAGGAGAGCTACCCTGGTCAGGGTGACAGGCTCCTTGTAGTGGTTTCTGGCGGCGACGTTCGCCCGCACGCTAAGCGACACCACCTGGTCGCGCCAGAAGCCCGAGCTATGGTCGCGAGCGGGCACGGCACCGCAGTACAGGTCTAGCGTTAGAGTGACCTCTGGGGTTGGTGTGGGCACGGAGAGGTTCATCATCGTGTTCAGGGCGTAGCTGAACATGGCTAAAGCCGCGCCCATGATGAGCAGGGAGGCCACGAGCAGGTGAATAGTCTGCATCCCCCATTCCTCCTGCTATTGCTAGGTGTAGCCTGGCGGGTTTAAACTATACGCTACAGCTGGGAGTCTCTCCACTCTAGCGTGCGAGGACGCGTAAGGTAGCCTCCCCTGCGGGGGAGGGCTGGTGTTAGAGTGCTGGGGCTTGTGCTTTCTGGAGTAGTTTTGCGAGCTCCGAGGTCAACCTTGGTGTTACCTCGCCCTCCGCTATGGCTAGTGTTGCTATGGACAGGGTGATGTTGTCCACGAGCCTCGCAGTCAGCTTTATTCTCCCTGCTGCTAGACCCCGAGCTAGTAGTGCTAGTGTGTGTTTGCAGAGTGTGTGCCTTGCGGCTAGGGTGTGTGCGAGGGTCGCTAGTGTCGCGGTGTCGTGGCTCCACTTCTCCCTCCTCCAGTAGGCTTCCTCTAGTAGTCTTCCTGCTCTGGCGGCTGTTGTGATCGCTGTGGGGCACGTGCACATCATGTAGTGTTCTGAGACGTACACTCGGTAGGGTTTCACCTGCTTGCCGTTCCTCTTCTCCACCGTGGATGGCAGTATCTCTGCCTTCACGTACCCGTCTCCAGAGTCCTCTCTTATCACTCTGCTGTAGACGTTTGTGGCTTTCTGGAGGTGTTTTGATACCAGGTGCTCGCTAACTCCGAGTGCTGAGGCTCTCACCTTCACGAGCGTGTAGACCACGCCTAGCGTGTCGAGCTCCGACATCTCGCCACCCTCCTCTGAGCGGGGCTCCCCTCAGCTGTTCCCGCCTGTTTACCGTGGCGGTAGTGTATAAATGCTGGCGTGCGGGCTTGAAGGCTTGAGAACCGAAACGCTTTTATACCCCCTCCGCTACAGGTTTGAACCTTGGAGGTGTCTGGTGTGGTGGCGAGGCTCGGGTTCAAACCCTACGTCGCAAACCTGGACGACCTCCTGAGGGGAGGGATACCTGAGGGGAGCTGGGTGTCCCTCTACGGACCGCCAGGCGGGTTCAAGACACTCCACGCCCTCGCGTGGTGCCTTTCCGGGCTCGCCAACCGCGACAGGTGCGTCTACGTGTCCACGGAGATGGACTACGCCCAGCTTAAGAGGCAGCTGGACTCGCTGGGCTGGAAGCTAGGCAACGTGTACGAGAAGCAGTTCACGAACAAGATTGTAGAGGACAAGGAGTACGGTAGCTACGAGATGGTCTGGGTCGACCTGGACAGCCTTAGGTTCTGGGCTTTCAGGCTGAACAGGCTTGTCTCCGAGGAGAAAGGTAGTGGCGGGAGGAAGCTCTACTTCTGGTACAATGACCCCACCTTGCTCACGCACCTCGTGATGACAGCTTTGGGCGCTGTGGGCGTCCTCGAGAGGGCTGTGTCGGAGGTGTCCTTGGACGAGGTTCTCTACGCCAGGGTCAAGGACGGGCTCTACGGGGAGGGGAGGAGCAAGTTCAAGGTGAACAAGGACGTACGAGCCAGAGTCGTGATCGACAGCATGTCAATGTTCATCCTCGGAAGGTACGCTACCGCTGGCAAGATACTGACTGACATGAAGGTGAGGCTAGCCGCCCCCAACATCACGTACATGGTGACAAGCCACGTGTCTAAGATGACGGAGGAGGAGCTCGGAGCCAATATAGGTCACATAGTGGACGGCAGGATAAGGCTCTGGCAGGAGCTGGACGAGAAGTCTGGCGAAGCCAGGCATCACGGATGGATAGTCAAGATGCGAGAGACAGACCACTCGCGGAGGCTACACAGCGTGTCGCTCGAGAAGCACGACCAGGCGATGAGAATCGTGTGGTCGTAGCGGGCGCGGGCACCCAGCCTCCTCCCGTTTTTCTCACCCGGCTAGTTGATGCTCTGTGCGAGGAGCCCTACAACCCGCTCCATGTAGCCTGGCTCCTCCAGCCCGGTTGCTGGGGCTACCTTCACGTGCACCACGTCCCCCGCACGCACCCTACCTCTAAAGGTGCGGGAGGGCAAGACAACAGCGTACTTGCCGCCCCCAAGTGGCACCGGCTGCTTCACGTACTCTACTCGCCCGCCCCGAGCTGTCTTGACCGCTACGAGCAGGCTACCGGCATCCACGCCGCACGCCCTCCACAGCATCTCCACCTGCATCCTCGACAGCGTGAAGAACATTGTAGAGCTACTCTCAGCCACGACCGCGGGCTTAGCGATGTACGGCACCCTAGGCAGGCGCGGGGGTCTGCCCGTGAACGGCGAAACCCTCACCCACACCACGCCGCCCAGCCTGAACCTCTCCACGGCGTCCTTGGGGAGGATGGCTGCGCGCGGAACCCCGCCCACAGCCACTTTAACCAGGTTCACGTAGAGCCCTCTCCCCCACTCCTCCGCGCTAGCTACCGTGATAGTGTACGCCTCCGAGGGCGGCAGAAGCCTCCTAGGTAGCGTTACGAAGTGTGATAGACCCCGCCTGACCCGTTTGAACACAGCCACCTCCCACGCCACGCCAGGGCACCTCTAGGGGGGCGTCGCGGGGGCTACGCAGTCTCACCCCGCCTGCTGGTTTTGCTGTTGCTGTCTCACGCCGGGAGCCTGCTGAGGCGAGGTAACAATGAACTGGTCTTGCTGGGGTTTCGAAATGATGTTGTAGATAGCCTTGGCTAAGCCCGCGGAGGAGGTGGAGGAGCCTGCGGCTGTAGAGGATATCCCGGCATACGATAGCACTATCCTAGCATCGATGACGAGGGCATCGGCCGTCGCCATGATTGCGGCGAGTACAAAGGACTTCTCCTCAGACGCGAGTAGCTTTTTCGCCCTGTCCACTATTGTCGGGTGCGTCTCAACCGCCTTCAGGGTTACCAGGGTGCTCACGACCGTCGCCGGCTCCCTCCTAACCGCGTCCCCCAGGTGCTTCGACAGCTCGGGGTCTGAGGCTACCGCGCTCTCCAGGACTCTGTTGACTCTGGCGGCGAACTGGGCGTCAGACATGTACCGCTTGTAGAAGCTATCGAGCTTCTTCTCCCCCACCTCGGACATGACCTTGTCTAGGAGCGAGTTTAGCTTCCCGAATTCATCCCACGTCACCTCTGAGGCGGGCTTGTTGTAGAGCTCGGCAATCAACGCCCTCCTGTACTCGGGCATCTTGAGCTTGCTCACGAGTTTCTTGAAGATGATGTTACCGACCTTATCCGCCTTATCGCTCGCTACAGACACCCCAGCCGACTTCCCAGCCTCGGTTGCCAGCTTAGCGAAGAACTCCTTCTTCTTCTCTTCCCCCGCTGAGCCGAGCTTGACGTCGAGGTCAATCAGGTTAGAAGCTCGTATGCCAACCTCCTCGGCGACCTTCAGCGACACGCCCCTCAAGCTCTCGAGAGAGAGCTTGCTGAATATTCCGTCCACCGCGCCTTTCTGCACAAGCGTCTCTAGAGCCGCAGTAGCCCGCCC
>Ga0209393_1000449_pt1 | contig 20091 bp, 26 predicted proteins | sample SSWtaG_2_FD_184117 | JGI IMG/M metagenome (GOLD analysis project Ga0209393, IMG submission 184117) | Hot spring microbial communities from Sandy's Spring West, USA to study Microbial Dark Matter (Phase II) - SSWsed_130316 (SPAdes)... | ecosystem: Environmental > Aquatic > Thermal springs > Hot...
GGGTTCAGCTCTACTGCTAGAGATGCAGGCCTCCTACTATCTGCTGGAAGTCTCAAGACGAATATTCCAGGCACCGTTGTAGCTCTACGCTCCCAGTCCTTCCCATTTCTAAGAAATTCTAGTAGCTTCTCGTCAGGCATTGACGTTGCACCTCTCAAGATAGAATTCTATGAGCTTGTTTATTATCTGGTCGTATGATTCACCCTTTCTTCCAAGGCTTTTAAGCCTATCCCTCGTCTCTCTCCTAAGCTTTATGGATGTCAATTCATCCACATTCATACTGTTTCATAATTGGTTACTCCTAGATAAAAGGCTTCTAGACCTGGCTGAAAGTGCGTCCTCAAGCTTAATGAATAGTTCTTCATATTCTCTTAAAGCTTTCTCTAACGCCTCGTCATAGCTTATCCCTCCAGAATCTATCATGGCCATAAGTTCTTCAACCATTCTCCTAGTATCAGGTGTGACAAGCTTCTCGTCGATACTCTCTAGAAGCTCGATGAGCCTCATACCTAGTTCCGTCGGTTTAAACGTTCTGCCCTCTTTTACAGCGTAACCCCTCTCTAGGATTAATTTTGGGAATGACGCTCTAGTAGCATCTGTACCTATACCATTCTCCTCCAGAATCTTCAGTAATTCAGGTTCCGTAAGCCTTTCAGGAGGCCTTGTGGAGCTTTCATGAAGCTTTAACGAGACTACCCTAAGCTTCTCGCCCACCTTCAAACTCGGTATAGGACTGTCCTCGGGCTTAAAGTATGGATATATGGAGTAGAATCCAGGGTCTATAGTATGTGAACCTGAAGCCTTTAAGAGAGCTGGACCAACCCTAATATCAGCCCTCCTATGACATCTTACAGCGTCTTGGTAGAAGCCGTTGGCCAGGAATCTTCTAGCAACATACTCCCATACAGTCCTCCTAACATCTTCTCTAAGATATGGCTGGACAGGGTATATTGGTGTATGTGCCCCATCGTCAAGCCTGCCCTGTCTAGGGTTGAATGCCACCTCAACACTTACCTCTAAGCCTTTGCATGAAGCTTTTAGAGGCTGGAAGTAATCAAAGTCAGGCTTATACCTGTTTGTATCTGTCCTCGGGTAAGATATGTATCCTTCAGCGTAAAGGTCTTCAGCTATATCAAGTATCCTGGCTGCTGACAATCCGGTAATCTTGGACAAATTTCTAAGCATATCATCGGTCCTGAGAGGTGTCGGTCTAGAAACATTCTCATGTTCTTCCTCGAAGCCATCTACTAATCCATAGGTAGCCTTCAACGCTTCATTGTACATCTCCTCAGCTTCATCCCTGCTCCAGAACCTACCGCTCTCAGCCTCAAACTTCTCACCACTAGAGTTTTCAAGTACTGCTTTTATCGTCCAGAATTTTCTAGGCTTGAATGACTGCCTCTCCCTCTCACGCTGGACTATGAACCAGAGTGTGGGGGACTGGCATGAACCCCAGCTTACCAGCCCATCGTACCCCTCAACCTTTCTAGCATACCCTGTAAGCAACCTTGTGAATGCTGCTCCAGTCACCAAGTCGAACCTTTGCCTAAACAATGCCTTCGAGACCCATCTCCAGTTTAGAGTCTCTTCCAGGCTTCTCCAAGCTCTTCTAAGCTCATTGTAATCTGTAGAGTTAAACCTCATCCTCATATACTGCCTACTACCGTTCACCTTCCTCCATATCTTTAGTATCTCCATCCCTATAAGCTCGCCTTCAGAGTCGTTGTCAGTAGCTATAACCAGCCTATCAGAGACCTTGAATATCTTCCTCAACTCTGCCAGCGACCTCTTGTCCCTAACCTCGTCTACGAATTCTCTAACCCTAAACAGCTCTCTAGGCCTGCATCGACCCCACCCATAGCCTTCGGGAAACTCTGAATCCATCAAATGCCCTCTAACAGACGTGACTACTATATTCCTGCCTCCCAATGCTTCCCTAATCCTCCTAGCGACGCTCGGCTTCTCAGCAACTATAACATACCTCATCTAGCATCACTCAATCCATAACGCTGAAGAATATCTAGTTACACATTCCATGTGAGCGTATCTAAAATGGTCTCCGATTACAACTTTAACATTATTGCTCTTGAACCTTCCATCGCATAGAATGCATCTATTAGGATTTTCATCAATAATCTTTACATATCCCCCGGTAATCTCTTCTTTTCTACTCTTCTTCGTTTCATCACTCTTCTTATTAGACCCTCTATACTTCTTCAAAATCTACTTCACCTCGAGCATCCATGTTAATGAATGTTATGCTTTTCTCGTACTTCTTCCTGACTGCTAATGTAGGTTTTGCACCAGCCTTCTTCGCAAGTCTCCTCAGACAATCTATTATGCTCATCGGATATCCTAGTGTTATACTTGTATTCTATCAATAGCATCTTTACATCTTTTAATGCTACGAAGTCTAGGTGCTTGGATACTTCAGCTCTAATATCAACCCAGCTGTATGGGTTGAGAACGCTCCCAGTAGACCGCTCGAACCATGTGCCGCTGGGATAGGTCATAGGCATCCAAATATGAGTTCCGCCACGTCAATATATCTCTTATAGACCACCCTGAAAGTGGGCTTATCTCCTAAATGTCTCTAGGAATGCTTTGACGCATCCAGCTCCTCCCTCAACCATCTCTACGTAATTCATTGATGTTAGTTGAATTCCCCTGTAAGCCAATTGTAGAACTCTTCCTCTGATGAAAAATTGTTTACGACGAATGGTTTTGAATGAGTCCTCCACTGGACTCCGTCATAGCTTATGCTTGAGTTCCAGTATCTCTCATGCAGCATCTTAGCTTCCTTGAACGGTAGGAAGGTTATCTTCCTGTCCTCCATCGTTATCGGGTCCCAGTCTATTATGGCGATCCTATCATCTTTCTCCTTAATCACTACGCATCCATGATGACCGCCCCTATCCTTTAACCCTATCGATAAGTATCCTGTCGGCAGCTCTTTTCCAACCATATCGTAGTAGGCATAGTATAGGGATACTAGCACTGTTGTATAATCCCAGCATACGCCTCTCTTATATCTAAAGCTTATCTGGGCGCCTACTACAGGCATGTTCATCACATCAACGTTTCTCACTTCTTTAAGGTATCTATCACCCATAAGAGTCTCAAGATTCCACCATGTACCAACCATTATGAATGTTAGATTCTCCCGAGCTGGTGAAGGGAACTCGTAGGTGAAGTCGTTCCTCCACCTCTCGTATATCTTGTATAGGTCTGAGAGGAAGTCTTCCCAGCTTCCATCCCATCCATTAGTGATGCTGTATACATACTGCTTCATCTCCTCGTTGTAGGCGAATATGAACCTGTCTTCGAAATCATAATACCCCATCAAGGTATAGTTTGATGGTACTACAAGCTTGTTCGCAATTGTCTCCAACGCTCTAGTCAGGTTTCTGTTAGCTTCCAGAACATCCATATAACTACTATATAGACGATTATAGTTGAACTCCATCTCAGAGAGGGTTAATGATAGATTCTTATTCTCTTCAAACAACCTATCATAGTCTTCTTGTAGTTCCTGGTACATTTTCCGTAGTGCATCATAGCTTTGAGCAAGATTGTAGTAGTCGTCCTCCCTCTTCAAAAGCCTGTTCCTCAACTCTAGATTCTCACGGCTGAATAGGGCATACGTATAGATGTTTATCGATGCGAGAATGAGGATTAGAATAACCGAGAGTATTAATCCAGCCCTTCCACCCATCATTAAAATAGCCTCGGCTAGGTTATTTAAACATTCGTAAAGTATAGGAGGTTTCAGCTTAAGCCTACCCACGCTTTCTTAATCATCTTGACGAGTCCGAGCAGGAGTGCTCCAATAGCGATGTGGACAAACTCATCTAATAATCTAATACGTCCATCCCATCCATTACCTATCAGTTCCATCCATCCTGATGGCATAGGGCTTCCCGTTACTATTCACTGTGTAGGATGGCTAGGAATGAGTCTTAAGATAAAAAAGAGGTTGTAGATGCGCTATCCTTCATGGGACGGGAATAGTTTTTGTCGCCCCTATTCTACGCAGGCTTCTTGAGTAACAGCTTCTTTTTTACTTCCTCTATCTGCCATCCTTTCTCATCTGCTAAAGCCTTAGCTATCTCTCTAGCTTTCTCAGCTGATACACCATACCTCTTGGCAGCGTCAAGTATGTTTAGTGAGCCTCTCTTCTCAACCGAAGTTGCTATAAGCTCCTTAAACTTCTCGGGCGTTACCTTCTCAGCTTTAGCTGGACGCTTAGGAGCAGCAGCCTCAACCAATGCCTGGACTTTAGGCAATAGAACTCTCGCACAATCTAGGCATAGTGCTACTTCTTTTCCTGCAACCCTGCCAAGGTCTACACCAACCCTATCACATATTATGCAGTACGGAATCCTTACCGACATTCTCTCGGTTATACCATGTATATGCCTGTATAATTGCTTTTCGCTACAGCTATCCGCCAATGACTATAGGATGGTTAGGATGCATATATGGAGATCATTGGCGTCAGCTAGATTATTTGGCTATCATTAGGGCTTGGCTGCGGGTGGGGCTCCTGAGATAGAGCATCTCTAAGCTCCCTACACCTATGCCTTACCGTTACCTCGGTAACGCCTGCAGCCCTAGCTAGGTCTTTCTGCCTTACTTCGCATCCTTCGCATGCGATGTATAATGCTGCAGCGGCCACCCCTACGGGGTCTTTGCCTATGACCAAAACCTTCATCCTAGCTTGGTCAAGTATCCTTAACGCTTCCTGGACTGTCTTCTGGCTCAAGCCAAGCCTCGAAGCGATCTTCGTTACGAAGATCGATGGGTCTTGGATAGGAGACTTTAATCCAAGATTCTTTACTAGTAACCTGTATGTCTGTGCAACAGTCTTCCTCCTAACCATCGGGTATGCTCTCTCAAACTCTTCAAGGCTTCTGGGGACATTCATCAGCCTGCATGCAGCATACAGCGATCCGGCTACGATAGACCTGATACTCCTACCCTTTACGAGACCCTTCTTCAAAGCCCTCCTATAAATATCCATCGCGGTCTCTGCAACCTGCCTCCCAAGAGACAGCTTATCCACATAGACCTGTAGTATATATGCTGCATGCTGGAGGTTTCTAGCTTCAGTCAAGCCTGCCGTACTCATTGAATCCAGCTTCTTAAGCCTAAGCAGGTCCTCTCTAACCTCTTTCGGAAGCCTCCTACCAGTAGCATCTACATCTACCTGGTCTATTGTTGTTGAGAGGCCGTAATCGTGAAACATTATTGACAAGGGTGGACCAGCCCTCCTCCTTTCTATCCCTTCTTCATCCTTGACCCAGTCGGGTCTACTGTCAAGTCCCCTCTCGACCACCACGTACCCGCAGCTTGGGCATGAGACCTCTCCCGTAGCAGGGTCTGTAACTAGTATGTCGCTCCCACACTCTGGGCAGACAGACCCCTTCAAATGCTTCCTCTTCAAGCCTCTACTCTCAACCTCTATACGTATAACCTACACATAGTTCATACAACCTCTTGATAAACATTGTTCAACACATCAAACGTTACATCCCCACTTCACACTAGCTTGAACACCCATGGCTTGCTTTGAAATATTTTTCTCTTTTGATTGATTTAGACTATATTAGCATTTGACACACAGATTATACAACTTCTTACCCTCTTTTAATTGATACTAGGGTTAAGAGATTCTCTAGATATTCTAGAACAGAGGGTGATGTTACATCATAAGATGAGTGCAACGGATTTGATTCAGGGAAGAAGTCTTAACCTATTCTTGAGACTCACCACATTATATTATCTATAGCGGCCATAGCTGTAGCAGTTGCAGTGTCAGCCATCTCTCTAAAAGCCTTAAATGAAGAGGGCGGGCTTCAGCATCTATTAGAATTTACAAGATGCGACGATGGCATGGCGTGGCGTATTATGTTATTCAAACAGGTATATTTATTATCTACTTTTTTCCTAAATAGGAGAGGGTATTTCCGCTCCATAGCTAGACTTAAGCCTCAACTCATATACCGTGGCCCTCAGTCGATTAGAAAATCATTCATTTATCAGAGTCATAGAGTCTGCATCAATAACAATTGCTACAGAAGCTATCATATCCCAATATATCAGAAGCTTTGACATGTCAAGATCATCATAACTTAGGTCTTGAGATTGCGCTGAACAAAACAAGAGGAATGCTTATAGATTAATTCTGAATATTCGATTCAAAGTGATGGAAAAAGATTATGAGCGCGTATGCAATGCATTATCGCTTGCTACGGCCGCATCTTCAACCATAGAGGATGCGTCATATTCTATGAGCTAATAGTTCTTGGAGCTTAAATTTCTCTAAAAATCGTAAGAAATAATTGTACTGATGTATCATCTCGGCTTCCTCGTAACCCTGCAACCTCGTCTTTAAAACACCAAAGACCCTCGAAACCTAAAGCAACGACCCCCAGCTTACCGGCGAGTTTATCGTGATAAGAGATTCTTCAGCTTTCTCAGCTATAGTCAACGAAGACTCAATTGGACTCACCATTCTGTCTTCTTCTACAGCCTAGACGGAGATTGTTTTCGATATCTTTATGAGTTTTGAGGAGCTGCCATCTGTAAGTTTGTACTCTTTTACAATTGCTCCTTGTAGAAGTTGGGGATACAGGGATAGGTTTCCTGCAACGTTTGATGGTACAAGTATCTTTGGTTCAAGCGTCTCATACTTGCTGTTCTCCAATGCCGTGACTTCTACGCTGTTACCCTTCTTCACCAATTTCAACCTTAACCTTATTGCCAATTCCTTAAACCTCATCAACAGGATGTATCCTGCCGACCTTCTCGAAAACGACTTCTTTCAATAACCCTATCTTCTCCATGAATAGCTACCAAAACATACTGAAAAGTTGATCTTATATAAAGATTGGAGGTTGATAGCAACCTTCACATTAAGCTTTAATTTACTCTTCTCGAGACTACCTTGAGCATCAAAAACGGATGAAGCCTGAAATTCTCCGAAGAGTAAGACTAATCAAAATATTATTCACCCACCCATCTCTAGCTACGTAGAGTTTGTTTTCACATTCTTACGTACGTACTTAAATTTGGTTGAAAGATCCTTCGGATATCTTGAGGAGAGGATTATAGTATTCCATCATAAGCTAAGTGCGAGAGACTATGTAAAGAGAGTTATAACTCAAACTACTCCTTATCCTATTCACAATATACTACTAAGCCGCAAGAACAGCAAGTAAGTGGAAATGCTTGGATAAGTATTATTCTAGAGAAAGCAAAAAGGCTGATAATGCTTGGATAACTCAGAATAACAAATACTCTCTTAATAGGAGACTATGCCGTTTCTGCAAGGCATATAAAGAAGTGGATAAACATAGGTTGATAGCAAGTGACATGGAAGAGTACGATGTGGTTATTGTAGGTGGCAGAATAGCCGGCTCCGTTGCTGCAAGAGATGCTGCAAAAAGAGGTTTTAAGACTTTGTTAGTTGAGAAGTTTAAGACTCCGAGGAGCAAGCCTTGTTCTGGAATTCAGTTTGAGTATTTTGAAAAGCTTATTGGTGAAAAAATACCACGTGAAAAACTCTGCGTTAACGAGCTCTTCAAAGTGGAGATAGTAACTCCAAGTGATAAAGTCTTGAAAGGTAGAATGAAGATGCTGAATTTTTGGAGGTTAACTCTCGACAGTTGGCTTAACTCGTTGGCTGCGGATGTAGGTGCAGATTCTCACGACAATACTTCTCTACTCGATTTTGTTGAAAGCAGAAGTGAAGACAGGATAATTGTTAAATTGTCTTTGGAGAGGGGACGAGAGAAGTTAAGACCTGCTATCTTATTGGAGCTGACGGGATGCTTTCAAAAGTTAGGAGGAGGCTGCGCCCACAAGATTTTGATAGGAAAGCTTCAGGAGCAACGGTAAACTATTATTTTATTGGAGAAACAGAATTAGATCCTAACACGCTCTGCATGTTCTATAAACGAGAGTTTTGCCCTCTAATGTTTGCATGGGTTTACTTGAAAGATGACAAATGGGTGGTCGGCACAGGCGCCAAAGAGAAACCCTTACAATATGCAGAAAGATTCTTCAATTATGTTAAGGAGAAATATAGGCTTCGCGTTGAAATCGTCAGAAAGGAGGGTTTCTCTTCAACATTAAAAAGTACAGTGTATTTAGGAGGGGGAAGAGTATTGCTAGTGGGAGATGCCGCGGGATTAGTTGATTTATACCGAGGTGTAGGGATGGATAATGCCGCTCTGAGTGGGCGCTTGGCAGTAAAAGCTATAATAAAGGCTGAGGAAGAAGGCTTAGAAGCTACAAGAATATATGGAAATCTAATGAGAAAAGTCTTTCAGAGATTAGAAGTAAATATGAAAAAGCAAGTGAAAAGGTTCTCATCAGATACCGAGCTTGAGAAAAATCTATCATCAATAAACATGCTTAAAGGAGGACTGTACATGCTCATAGCCAATCAAATAAACAAGATACTGCCGCCAGAAAAACTCATATTCCTCCCACCATAAATCAAACCTCCCCACCACTACCAACATCATTAATTAAGAAGGTTTTTGACTTCTTATTAAATAGCATATTTCTGGAGAGAGGTTAAACAATCTGAAGTTACAAGCATTGAGATAGAGACGATACTTATGTCAAAGTTGGGAGCTTGAAACAGCTAAAAGAGCTCGTACTCAAATAATATGAGCTGCTCTCTAGATGGTGTCCCCACTTAGAAAACTATATCGTACCCCTTATTTTGATACTATCTTGACTTATTTTGAAAGCTTCTTAAGATGTATACATAATATGTCTATGGATTGTGTCTTCAACGTATGTCTGGAAACTTGACTATTCTTAGGAAGCTTATCGATGAAGCTGGAAGAGCTTACGGATACCCAAGCGAGAGGACAATACTAGTAGAAGTATCTTCACATATAAGGAAATCAGACATACTAATATTCAAGAAGAAGAGTGAACTATACTGTGAGAAGACAGGGGACAGAGCCGGAAAGACTTTTAGTCGTAACACCATATATAGATGAAGAAGCAGTAGAAGCATCACAAAAACTAGGAATAGAAGTATGTACAAGAGTTTAAGAAGAGAGGAAATAAAAGTTTACTCTAAACCAGAATGTAGTTAGACATGGGACTACTATCTTGATAGTTTTTCTATTGCTTCTTTTAGTAGTTTCATTGTCTCGTTTAGCATTTCTCTTGACTCTCTTGTTAGTGTTTCTAGTATTGTTGTTAGCTTCTCTAATATCTCCATACTTCTACATTATCAATCTGAAGTTTTCATCTGTTCTCTTCGCAAACTCTCTAAACTCTTCACGGTAATCTCTAAACTCATTCACGAAGCTCCTAAACTCACTCCTATAATCTCTAAACTCTTCTCGGAAGTCTCTGAATTCTTGTCTATAGTCTCTGAACTCGTCTACAAAACCTTTGAACTCGCTTCTATAGTCTCTGAATTCTCTCTAGTAATCCATGAATATTGCCCGTATTGCTCCAAAACCTTCCTAAAGCTCCTCGTGCTGTGGTGACAGCTTAATCGTAAAAGTGTTTTATAGCTATCACTTTGTCATGATTAGGGTCTTTTTTTATCAACATGTAATATGATAACGTTTGTATCGATGTATATCATCAATATCTCTCCTCTTCCAGCATCTTACTTAGTCGACCGTTGAGCAATCTTGAGGCACGATCTATTAAGCTCCTCAACATCTTTACACTCTTGCTCCTAGAACCCACCCCCTCACAACTTCATTCAAGCCCTTTTCTAGAAGCATTAGCTCCAAATCTCTCCGCACTAGCATGTATTTATGCAGCATGATTATAATTCATGTAGGTTATAATAGAATTTTTATTGTTTCGTTCTTATATCATCAGTAACTCGATGAGCTTTAGTCTCTTAGGAGTCGGTTCTACTTGATAATCTAGGGGTTTCTCACCAGTATTGAGGCTTTTCGCTATACCTTACTTTATCTGATGGGTCGTCTACAAATCTCCATTTCCCCGATCCTGTGGCAAGCAGGATTATGCCGAGCTCTTCGGTGAGCTTATCATTCACGAGAACCTCCTCCTCTATTGGCGATATTAAGACATCTACTAGCTTAGGACCTATCTCTCTATCATTTGTTACCGCCCAGACTTCAAGGCCTTCTCTAACTAGGAAGACTCTTGAGGGGCCGCCCGCCGTCCCCACTTCAATGATGCTGGATGTGATAGGTGGAGGGTAGAGGGTAAGACGCTTTGCCAGCTCTATGGGGATTAAGAGTTGAGGGCTATCGGTCTCGAAGCCACTGTTTATGAGAGCGGAGACGTCGACAATCTCCCCCGACTTTCTAGGTTTCAGCTTTAGCTTGATCCTTACGGCCATACTCCCCCACGCACCTCAGGTAATAGATGTGCCCTATCCTTCCACGCTTGAGCTGGTAGATGTGCCCTATCTTCGGCTTCATGCCATCATATTAAATTAGTTTAGGAGCTTATAAGCTTGCCCTAGCCAATAGTTTCAAGGTATTGTCCAGATAAGAATTTTCACCAACTTGCTGTTCTTGCGGCTTAGTAGTATATTGTGAATAGGATAAGGAGTAGTTTGAGTTATAACTCTCTTTACATAGTCTCTCGCACTTAGCTTATGATGGAATACTATAATCCTCTCCTCAAGATATCCGAAGGATCTTTCAACACTGTTCCTCATACCGAGCCTCTCACGTCTGTATTCTAGTCCAAGTCTCTCCAGAACTATCTATACATTGATAATATGGTACTTGTTATTGCATCTTTCCAAGCCAGTCTTGATAAACTTTACAGCAATTATAATGTTCCTACTCCATGAAGCATATATAGCTGAAGCTCCCCTTAATCTACGTCTAGGGTGGATAATACATATGCTGTAGCCTCATCTACCGCTACAGCATTCCTAAACTTCTTCTCTGCAGAGAGTATCCTTGAGAACTTGTGGGGCCACTCCCAACACTCTCTCTAGAAGCTATAGTTATACGGGCCTCTCAGACAGATCTCTAAGGCTTAAACCAGCAACATAAAGTATAACAGTACAAGATTCTCGGTTAATGGATAGCTGTTAAATCTGTACAATCCGGATATACTATTAAGGATCAAATTGTAAAGCAGCGTCTGTCGTCATCAGGTCGGCTACTTCCTTAAGTCCTAATGAGTCTTTGGGGACTCGCTTACCTTTCGGGGAGATATTTATATTTCGGGGCAAAAGGGGCATTAGTGGGATAAATACGGCATATGTGGTTAGGGCAGATGATAGGGGGAGAATAAAGCTGCCGAGGGGTATTGTATCTCCAGGCGATAAGATTCTAGTTATACCAGCTGGGAGGAGGATTGTCCTGATAAAAATACCTCCAAAACCCGTTGAGATGAGTTCCTCATGGCTGAAGGCTGAGATGGATAAGAAAGAGCTAAGAGCTCTAGCTGAATCCCGTGCAATCGAGGAGAGTGAGATGAAGCTGAGGAGGAGGGATCTTGCTGGTGGAGACTGACGTAATCCTGGCCCATGTCAAGGAGAAGGATTGGTTAAAATCTTATGCAGACAAGATACTTAGAGCAGCGGATAGTGGGAGGATAAGACTCTCTACAAGCTGCGAGGTTATCCATGAGCTTTACTAAATATCCCTTAAGCTCGGTATCGAGATGGAAACCTTACTGAGCAAGATAGCTTCCCTAACAGGCATAAACAACATAGACTGGATTCCAGCAACTGCGGAGATTGCTCTGGTAGCTATGACGTTGATGCTGGAATACAATCTAAGCTCAATATTCGATGCATATTACGCTGCTACAGCCCTACTCTCTGACCCCGATGGAACTGTGATATCGACAGACCCGATCTATGATAGAATACCTGGAATTAAAAGAAAGGATCCAAGGGAGGTTGCCGGGTTGTTACAATGACGTTTAAAAGGAGACGTTGGAGATCATAGATCGCACCGCCCATGTGAGCTATCCATGGGCTAAGCTCTATCATTAAGCTTTACATGGTGAAATTGGTTTGAGCCCATCTCATTGTATGGAGCTATCGTTAACTACTAGCTATCGCAAGCGAGGACAGCAATCTCGATAGAGGACCATACATATACTTGGACGCCTTTAACATATAGCCTGGTCTCCTCTACGGCTATACACCTCCTATACCTAGGCTCTACCGGAATCTTGACCATAGATACCTTCCTGGCAAGGTCATGTATAGTGGATTTGCTTATAGGCTCCAACGCCAGGCTTAGAATCTTCGATACCTTCCTACAGCTTCCATGAAACATATATTCTAGGACTGCTAAAACCTTAACCTCCCTACTTTTTTATTACGCTTAAAACAACTAGAGATAATGGACACAACATCCATGCAATCAATAAATGCCCTCCAGCCTTTAAACATACCCTTATCGGGACACTATCTATCTGATAATGGAAAGGGTTATATACTTAAATATGGGACAACCTTGGATAAACTGATGAGTGAGAGTGGAAAAGAGGCGTCGAAAAGTACAGATGATACAAAGCAGGCTACAGTAACATCTACTGTTGCTCCACCATCTAAGAAGACTCTAAAGTGGGGTATAGTCCACATATATGCAAGCTACAATAACATCATAGTTCATGTTACAGATTTAACAGGTGCTGAAACTATTGCTAGAGCTTCAGGTGGAATGTTTGTAGATGCGGGTAGACTTGAACCAACACCTTATGCTGCTACTAGAGCAGCATCATATGTTATGGAGATTGCTAAAGCTAAGGGAATAAATGCTGTACATATTAGGGTACGTGCACCTGGAGGGGTTAAAGCTAGAACACCTGGTCCTGGAACACAAGCAGCTATCAGGGCTATAGCTAGGTCAGGCGTAATGATCGGTAGAATAGAAGACGTTACACCTATACCACATGATTCAGTTAGGAAGAAAGGTGGAAGGAGAGGGAGGAGAGTCTAAAAGGGTAACCAGTATAGTATACTAGTTTTATATTTTAGTTTAAAATAATCAAAACTTTATCCTATAGTATTCAGTAATTCAAGTCAAGCATTGAGAGGGTTAGGTTTTTTCGTTGGAGTAGATCTGGGAGCTACGAATGTAAGGGTTGCATTAGCCGATTCTACTAATAGGATTCATAGGAAGATTAGAGAAGATACGGTAAGAGATAGCTCTGGAGAGAAGCTGATTGAACAAGTCTGTAGTCTTATAAGAAGGGTTGGAGGGAGAGAATTGGATAGAGTTCAAGCAATAGGGGTAGGCTCTATCGGGCCGCTAGATTATAGAAGAGGGGTACTACTTAATCCTGCAAACCTTCCAGTAGGAGAAGTCCATCTAGAAGAATCTCTAAGAGAAGAATTCAAGCTCCCAGTCTACATATTGAATGATTGTACTACAGCTGTCCTAGGTGAGAAAGTCTTCGGTCTAGGTAGAGACTCTAATAATCTCTTCTACGTAACACTAAGTTCAGGTATAGGTGGAGGAGCTATAGTTGATGGAAACCTCCTCATAGGGAAGGATGGAAATGCTGTTGAGATAGGCCACATTGTAGTAGACATAGATGGTAGATTAGTATGTGGATGTGGGGGTAGAGGGCATTGGGAAGCATACTGCTCTGGAAAGAATATCCCATCATTCGTGAAATATCTAGTAGAGACATATCCAAGTGAATTCCTTGGTGGAAGAATCCGAGAATTAATCAAAGATGACAATTTAACTACGGAGAACCTGTTCCAATTAGCTAGGGAAGGAGATGAGCATACTTTAAAGATAGTTAGAGAGATAGGGAGAATCAATGCAGTAGGATTTGCAAACATCAATACATCATTTGATCCTGAATTAATTACTATAGGAGGAGCCATAGCACTCCATAATCCCAGCCTCATCCTAGAACCAATAACTAGCCAGATTAAAGAATATACTATAAATAGAGTCCCAGAAATAAGGATAACACCATTAGGCGATGATATTGTCCTATACGGTGCAATAGCCTTAGCGATGAATCCACCACAGATTCTACGCCAGAAGTAACTGGAGAGTTCGAAGAAGCAAGAGTTAGGAATAGTTAATTGTTATCGAGGCATCAAGAATGGTAATGTAAGATTATAGGGTTAACGTTTCCTCTCTTCTCTGTAAGCTTATAAGTCCTATATTAGAATAACTCCCCTCTGAAGACCTGTTTCGTATCCGAGAACTTTAATTCCTAGATGCCTCGATAATAATTGACATGAGCTTGAGAGAGCTTCAGAAACTTATGGCTGAGACATATTTAGAGAGAGACTTGAAGAGGGGTGTGGAGAAGACTCTTCTATGGATGATAAGTGAAGTAGGTGAAGTTGTAGATGCATTCTTGAAGGGGGATTCTGAGCAGCTTCAAAATGAAGTATCAGACCTTCTCGCATGGCTCTTAAGTTTCTGCAATATTGCTGGGATAGACCTTGAAACGGCTTTTACAACTAAATACGGTGATGGATGCCCTCGATGTAGGATGCGGACATGTAGATGCGAGTTTAGATGAAGCAGCCTTAAAACCTAAAGGTTGATAGTCTCCTAGATTATGCAAGAATGATTTAAAAAGAAGTATATACATCGTTGGTTGGGTTGCCGACGATCCTACAGTATTCTAGAAGTGGACGAAGTGAAATAGATTTTGAGAAGAGGGTAGAGTGCCCGGTATGTATGGGTGATTTTAAAGATTGTAAGCTTGAAAGATGCCCGTATTTGAGAGATGTTAGAGATTTGTTGTTAAAGGTTTCCAAGATGAAGGTTGTCTATGGTTCTTCTCCACCTTCTATACTTGTAGGTTCATGGGGTTATCCAAAAGTAAATCTTGGCCCCCTCCTCCCTCCAGTTATAGAAGATACAAGTTTAATGGAGAAGCATGAACTCTGGCTAGATATACCTTTAGAAAAAATATTATCAATGAGGTTAAGCTTAGTTTATGGGAGAAGACCTGTCAAGGTTTATGATGCTCGAAACCCAGATAAGCTCCTCCAAGCAATTCAAGAAATAGCCTTATCTCAACAACCAGTCAGCATAGAAATGTTCCTAGAGAAAGAGCCTAGAATTAATCTAAGCTTCTCTATAAGAACTAGCCCAACTGGGCCGGCGGCGCCCTTAGAGAAGATTCAGTTAACAGAGAATCCTAAAACTCTAAATGTTGTTGAAAAGATTGTTTCAGACGTAGATTTAAGGGCAGGCGAAGCTATAGTAACACTCTACTTAAATGGTGTTCCAGAATATGGTATAACTAGGCTTTTATCGTCAGGAATGATTGGAACAAAACATAGGAGAAAGATTGTACCAACTGAGTGGAGTATTACTGCTGTGGATGATGTTCTAGGTAGGAGATTCAGAACCTACGTAAAGACGTATGACTGGATTATAGAATACTATCTATATTGTTTTGAAGCTCACTATAATAGAGTGGCTATCTTGATGATGCCTGGACCATGGAGTTTTGAAGTTATAGAAATATGGAGAAGATTCGGTAGCTATAGGATATATGTTGATTCTGAGCTCCCTGGGGAAGCAGATAAGTATCCAGAAAATGTTGGAGGAGCTTACCATGCATTGAGGTTACCGATACTTGAGAAACTCTACAGAGAAAAGAGGCAAGCATCTATCTTAGTAATCGCAGAAGTAGGTGAGGAGTGGATACCCTTAGGAGTTTGGAGATTTAGGGAAATATGTAGAAGAGCTTTACAACGTCCTCCTAAAAAGTTTAATACACTAAAAGAAGCATTAGATGAAATTAAGAAAACAACTCTTACAGACTCTAAATACTGGAGGCAACTCTCAAGAGTCCTAGAATTTCATAAATTCCAAGAAAGTATTACAGAGTTCATGTAGGTCTACCTGTATTACATAAAATTGTGTTGAATAACAAGATATATTAAGATGTTGAGGGAAGATCCGAATATGTCTGAAGCCAGACCTAGATTTTATAGTTTACCAAGCCTACCATACAGTTATAATGCTCTCGAGCCATACATTTCTGAACAGCAATTAACAATACATCACCAGAAGCATCATCAAGCATACGTTACAGCTGCAAACCAGCTATTAGAGAAACTTGATAAAGCTAGAAGAGAAAATGCAGACATAGATATGAGAGCGACATTAAAAGCACTATCATTTAACATTGGCGGACACCTACTCCATTCACTATACTGGGGGAACATGGCTCCTCCAGGTAAAGGTGGTGGAAAGCCAGGCGGAGTCCTTGGAGATAGGATTGATAAAGAGTTTGGAAGCTTTGAGAGGTTCAAGAAAGAATTTTCTGAGACTGCTGCAACCGTTGAAGGGTCTGGATGGGCTGCATTAACATTATGTAGGCAAACAGATAGACTCATACCTATGCAGATAGAGAAACATAATACAAATGTTTACCCAATGTTTAGGATACTATTTGTTATAGACGTCTTTGAGCATGCATACTACATCGACTACAAGAATAATAGAGGAGAATACTTAGAGAAATTCTGGAATATCGTCAACTGGGATGAAGTAGATAAACGTCTTCAACAAGCTTTAAAGTAAAACTAGAAAAGCCATAGAAGCCCTCAATACATGCTAGAAATATTTTTTAACGATTTCAGTAAGATATAAACTATGTATGGTTATGGGAGAATAGCTGAGATAGACTTATCTGATAAGAAAATTACATTAAGGGATGTTGATGAGTATCTAGCATACGAGTTTATCGGTGGACGGGGCTGGACAGCATACATAGTCTTCAGAGAACTAGATAAGATCGTTGATGGCCTACATCCAAGCAATGTTCTTGTCGTTGCAACCGGACCTTTAAATGGTACATTATTCCAAGGTGGTGGGAAAACAGAGTTTGGAGCATTAAGCCCACAGACAGGTATCTATGGTGATAGTAATGTAGGTGGTTACCTTGGTTTCCGTCTTAGGAGAGCAGGAATAGACTGCCTCATTATTAGGGGTAAAGCGCCTACACCATCATACATATATGTTGAAGATGGTGGAGTCGAGATTATTGATGCTCCAGAGTTATGGGGTTTAAACTCAAGTGAAGTAGATAGGAAGCTTAGGGAAAAACATGGTGGAGAATGTTCAATAGCGAGTATAGGCATAGCTGGAGAGAAGCAAGTCTCTTTTGCATGCATCAACGTTGACTGGAATCTTAGAAAATATAGGCATGGTCAAGCTGGAAGAACAGGAATGGGTGCAGTAATGGGGTCTAAGAATCTAAAGGCTATCGTTGTGAGAGGAACAGGAGAAGTCAGAGTAGCTGACTCTGAGAGGCTTAGAGATGCAGCTAGGAGATTCCAGAGGCAAGTTCTAGATAGCCCAACCTACGATATTTGGAGAAGGCAAGGAACAATGATGACGGTAGAGTGGGCGAATAATGCTGAAGCTCTACCAACATACAACTTCCAGAAGACTAAATATGAGTATGCAGATAGGATAAGTGGAGACGCATTAGAGAAGGTTAAGATCTACAGTAGACCATGTTCTAACTGTATAGTTCCATGCGAACACGTTGCACCATTTAATATTGGAGGAAAGAAGGGAGAGATTGGCGTAGAATATGAGACTGCGGCTATGATTGGTTCTAACGCTGGTCTCAAGAGTCTTGAAGAAGTAGCATATGCTAACTACCTCTGCGATGACTATGGGCTGGATACTATAACGATGGGCTCGGTCATAGCTTTTGTAATGGAGTGCTTCCAGAGAGGTATACTGACTCAAGAAGACATAGGCTTTAATATTGAGTGGGGAGATATAGATGCAGTCGCTAAACTAATCGAGATAACAGCTAGAAGAGAAGGATTCGGAGAATTAACATCTCTAGGAGTGAAGAGATTATCAGAGAAGATAGGAAGAAGCTCTGAGAAGTTTGCAATGCATGTTAAAGGATTAGAGATTAGCGCTTATGATCATAGAGCTGCACCTGCGATGGCTTTAAGTTACGCTACATGCGATATTGGAGCACATCACAACCGCTCATGGGCCATAACATACGACTTACAAGTAGGCAGATACAGTTATGGAGAAGACAAAGTTGACAGGGTAATCTATCTACAACACATTAGACCTCTATTTGATATGCTTGGAGTATGTAGATTCTACTGGGTTGAGCTAGGCGTAGACCCAAACCTCTACGCAGAAGCATATTCAGCAATAACTGGGAAGGAGGTAAGTTTAGATGAGCTCTTGAAGAAGAGCGAGAGAGTATGGAATCTAACTAGAACCATGGCTATACTTAGAAAGAAAATAAGCATCCAAGATGATATGCTTCCAGCTAGAGATTTTGAAGACCCCGTTCCCGAAGGTTCAACTAAAGGCGTAAAACTCTCAAGAGAAAAGTTCACCGAAATGCTGAAGACATACTATAGGAAGCGAGGATGGGATGAACGTGGATGGCCTACGAAAGAGAAGTTAATAGAACTTGGATTGGAAGAAGCAGCTAGAAAACTATATGGGTAGACTCACATATTAACAGAATTTCAGAGTCCGGAACCTCCTCAACAACGTCTGTACTTCTCTCTTTATCTTTTTGGGATCTTCACCTTCCATAGCTCTATAGATAAGTTTAGCAATCTTCTCCATCTCCCTCTTACCCATGCCTCTTCTCGTAACTTCATTTGTTCCAAACCTAACACCTGCATCTGCAATTATACCGCACTCTTCTAACCTATCTCTAACCTTAACTCTTGCTTCGCTATCTTGAATATCCAGTACGATCTGATGACTTTCAGTATACCCTCTGTCTTTAGCTTTAAGAGGTACTCCTAGAGAATCAAGAGAGGATGCTAGATGCTTAGCATTCTCAACAACTTTCTTCGCATATACCGACCCATACCGTAACATTTCTTCGACTGTTACAGCGTAAGCAGCCAATCTGTTTAGATGAATATTATCAACTATTTTGTGATATATGTTTTCTGAAAGCTTCTCGTAAACATCAAGGTTGTTAGTCAAGACTACCGCGCCTTGAGGTCCTGGAAACGTTTTATGAGTAGAAGCATAGACTAGGTCTGCTCCTTCTCTTATAGGGTCTTGGAAAACTCCGCCTGCAATCAAACCAAGTATATGTGATGCATCATAGGCTAGTATACCCCCATAACTATGAACTGTCTCTGAAAACTCTTTAACAGGATGTGGAAAGAGTATCATGCTACCTCCTAAGACAACCAGTTCAGGCTTCTTCTCTTCAATGATCCTCACACTAGCTTCTACTATTGGAGTGAAGTATTCTTTTGATGATGGTAGTTCTATTAATTCTGCTCCAATAAGGTCAGGTATCTTTATCCTCTCATAGCCGGGATACCCGCCATCCCCAGAAGATAGTGTAGCGAGTCTTCTACCTTTAGCAAATGTATGGGATACAAGGATAGCTGCAATATGTCCTGAGAGTGGCTCTAACAGTACGTGGTCGACCTTGAAGAGTTTACGAGTTAATTCTTCAGCATAGGTCCACAGTTCATGTATGTATTTTGTACCACCATAGAATTCAGGTTTGAGAGCATATCTTCCAGCGAGGTCTGTTGATAGAGCTTTCAAAGCTTTAGGGCTTAAAATATTCTCGCTAGGTATCAGATTCAACGTTTTACGTCTATAATTCTCATGGGATTTAATAAGCTTCCAAGCGTTTTCAAGCTTCCTACTCATCTTCATCATTCACCCTTCCTTAATGGTCTTAGATTCGATAAGTAATTTCGCAGTACTTCTACATTCTCAGCATGTACGCTTTTCCTTCTCTCATCAACGTATAATCCCATCTTTCTCGCTCCTCTAACGCTGAGATTAACTTCTTTCAATTCATTTATTGAAAAACCTCTGCCAATCCTCACCTTCAAAACATCATTATGTTTTCTTCTAACAATAGGGTTAGGTCTCTCCATACGCTGGTATCTTTGATGAGCTATTTAAAATACCGTACTTTCAACAGAAAAATAAGAATTCCTCAATAGTCTACAGCTCGAGATTTCTAGGAATGTTCAGTGAACATTCGCGAATTTAAAGCTTATCTAATCTAGGAAATTAAGAATCCTCCGAAAATGAAGGTGGATGGAGAAGTCTTTCTTAAAATAGTAGTGTTAGCGACTATAATGTTACTCCTAATCAATGGGGTGCCTGCATC
>Ga0209393_1000451_pt1 | contig 20046 bp, 18 predicted proteins | sample SSWtaG_2_FD_184117 | JGI IMG/M metagenome (GOLD analysis project Ga0209393, IMG submission 184117) | Hot spring microbial communities from Sandy's Spring West, USA to study Microbial Dark Matter (Phase II) - SSWsed_130316 (SPAdes)... | ecosystem: Environmental > Aquatic > Thermal springs > Hot...
GTCCAACCGGCTCTGGAAAAACTACTACGTTATTTTCGAGTTTAAGAAGGATAAACCTTTTTGAAAAGAATGTTCTAACCTGTGAGGACCCAATAGAGTATCTTTTACCTCTGACCAGACAAACTCAGGTAAACGAAGAAATAGGCTACACCTTTGCTAAAGCAATAAGAAGCTTTCTTAGGCTTGACCCTGATGTGATCCTTGTGGGCGAGGTAAGGGATGAAGAGACAGCGGAGATGGCAGTAAGAGCTGCCTTGACTGGCCATCTCTTCCTTTCTACCCTTCACACAAACGACGCCATTTCAAGCATAGCCCGCTTGAGGGACATGAAGGTGCCTTTAGACCTTTTAGCAAGCTCTTTAAAAGGGGTAATTGCCCAAAGGTTAGTCCGAAAGATATGTCCCTACTGTAAAGAAGAATATCAACCTCAAGACTCGCTCCTTGAGTATTATAAACTTCCTAAAGAACAAATTTACTTTCGAGGTAAAGGATGTCCTCATTGTCGAGGAAAGGGATACTTGGGTAGAACGGTAGTTTGTGAAATTTTCTATGTAGATGATGAACTATCTAACAAAATTGCCAATGGTCATTCTCTGTTTGAAATATATAATCTTGCTAAGGCTAAAGGGTTTAAAACCTTACAGGAAGATGCAGTTGATAAAGTGCTAAGGGGTATAACGACGGTAGAAGAGATTAAGAGGGTTGTTGGATAGAGAGTTAAACAGGCTTAAAGATGCCACTATATAGATTTAAAGCTTTACTGCCTGATGGAAGCGTAGTTGAAGATGAGGGGATATACGAAAACTCTATGCAACTCTTTAATGAGCTAAAGGCTGAAGGTGCCCTTTTACTTGAATACACTGAAAAAAGGACCATACTTCCCAAGGTCTTTTCCGGAAGGGTCAAGAGAAAAGAAATAGCAGAGTTTCTTCATCAACTTTCGATTACTTTAAAAAGCGGCATACCCTTGATTTCAGCCCTTGAAGATTTGGAGCCAGAAATAAAAAATAAAGCCTTAAAAAAAGTTGTGCGGAACATAAGGCTTTCTTTACGAAGGGGAGCAACCGTTAGAGAAGCCTTTGAAAGGACGGGGATTTTCAGCGGAATCGTCCTATCTCTAATCCAGATTGGCGAAGAATCTGGAACCCTTGACAGGACTTTTGAAGAAGCTTCTCAACACCTCTATCGCATAGATGAGATTATATCCCAAACTAAAAGGTCTTTAATATATCCTTCCTTTGTGCTTCTTGCCATGGCTGGAGCCTTTGCCTTTTGGATGTTCTACGTCCTCCCTCAGATACTAAAGGTGTTTAAGGAGATGAACATCAAACTTCCAACGCCAACGATCCTTCTTATGAAGACCGTCGATTTCTTTCTAAACATAAAGTTTATTCTACCCATTATTTTAGTTGGTGCTATCGTCTTGTTTGTTTTCCTCTATCGGCATCCAAAAACCCAGGCTACGATTGAAAGATTTTTACTAAAAACACCAATCCTCGGGAGGGTAAAAAGGATAAGTTTCCTTGCTTTCTTCTTTGAGCATTTTTCCCTTTTGCTTTCAGCAGGACTTGATTTAAGACGGATACTTTACCTTTTGAAATCAGCCTTTCCCAACAGATATTATCAAAAAATAGTCCAATCCATGGAGGAGGGTATAACTGGCGGAGAAACCATCGCTGATACCCTAAGAAAGCATGAAGTGTTTCGTCCGATTGACATAAGGATGGTCGCTGTTGGAGAGAGAACGGGAAGGCTTGAGACTCAGATGAAGATGCTTTCCACATTTTATTATGACGAAGTTAAGAACCTAATGGACCAGTTAACTAAGATCCTTGAACCGGTTATCCTTACTATCTCGGGTATAATCTTTCTTCTCATCATCATAGCCCTTATTGGTCCTGTGTATGAACTTATATCTCAGATTGGTAAAAGCTATTAAAAATCTACCAAGGCTGACTTTAAAGCGGAAACAAACTTTTGAGCTAAGATCTCTCCTTTCTTGGCACTGGCAAGCTTTGGGTTCCCCCAGATGCCTGAGCTCCAAAATTCCTTCTTATTGGGAACAATCCAATGCTTTGGGAACTTTGGATAGTCCTCAAAACCACCTTCTTTTACTAAATCGGGCTTGAGATAAAGGATTAGAGACGTTTCCCAGTCACCTGCGTGAGAATCTGAAGACGGAATGTTTAACTCAGAAAAGGCATCTTTTAAGAGGTCGCAGATGTTAGCAACAAAGGCCTTGGTTTCTGGGCGACTTCTTACGAATTCTTCGCTGGCATCAACAAGATAGCAAAAGTGAGTTCCGCCAGCGTGTCCAGTGAGGATAATAAATTTTTTAAAACCAAATTGATATAATTCGGAAAGGATGTCAAGGATAAGATGTTTTAGGGTTTCGCCCTTTATGCTAATCGTCCCAGGCAATCCATGAGTGCTTCTACAAACCCCGTAGTAAATAGGCGGAGCAAGAAGAGCATCTATTTCCTTCACGGCGAGTTTGCAAAGCTCATAGATGGTGTAAAGGTCTGTTGCCAAGGGTAGATGAGGTCCATGTGCTTCTATGGACCCTATGGGAATTATCACTTTGTCCTTTTGTTGAAGATAAAATTCAAACTCTCTTGATGTCATCTCTTCAATTAGCATAAATGAACCTCCATTTAAAAGATAGCGAAGCTAAGCCTTCCCCATTAAAATTTGCCCCTTTCCAAGCGTGGAAAAGCATATACCTTGCTACTACTCTGTTTTCTGTCATTAATTACCATAAAACTTATTACACCATTAGCTCAAGTTCCTCGTTATAATCTTTTACTCATCCTTACCGTAGTAGCTTTGCGGGCTTTTTCAGAATTTTACGCTAATCCCAAGATATAGCAGAGTCTGGACAATTATTGATAGCCTCTTCACAATTACAGGTCGAGCATCCCTCTTGGTTCTTAACATAAGCCTTGCCTTTATCCGCAACCAATGCAAAGTTCATTATCAACTTTAACTTCTGCCATGACCTATCCCCCTTTAGGTTTTTTAGAATTAAAATAAGATACATGTTTTTTATTTTACTTGATTTAAATCAAAATAACAGCAAAACCATATTTGTGATTAGCCATTTTATTGCTACTTCGCAGATTATACACTTAATTTTATCATTTAGAATTTAAACTAAAAATATCCTGCCTTTAGCATTGTTTATTTTTGACACAAAATATGGAGCAAATGGATGTTTTTTAAATTGTTTGTAATGTAACCATCCTCTATTTACGCTTAGAATTACATTGTGGTGAGACCCATCGATATGTTCGGAGTCACAGCCTTATGCCAAAAGTTGGTTCTGTATAAACCTAATTACTTAAGAAAATTTATCAGTGTCATAAGGGCAGTTAGGAAGGAAAAACCGATGGCTATTAACCACTGCATAAAGTTTAAGCGCTTCTCAAGGCCTTCAAACCTTGCGCTCATTTCTTTTAACAGGGCTTCAAACCTTGCGTTCATCTCCCTTTGCTGGGCTTCAAACCTTGCGTTCATTTCCTTCTGCTGGGCTTCAAAGCGTTTGTCCATCTCCCTTAGTAGGGCTTCATACCTTTCTTGAAGAAGCATTTTTAAATCGTTAATCTCTCTTTGCTGGGCTTCAAACCTTGCGTTCATTTCTTTTTGCTGAGCTTCAAACCTTGCAATCATCTCCCTTTGCTGGGCTTCAAAGCGTTTGTCCATCTCCCTTAGCAGGGCTTCATACCTTTCTTGAAGAAGCATTTTTAAATCGTTAATCTCCCTTTGCTGGGCTTCAAAGCGTTTGTCCATCTCCCTTAGCAGGGCTTCAAGTCGTTTGTCCATCTCTCTTGAGAGAGCTTGATGCCTTTCTGCTTCAAGCAACCTTAAGGCTTTTAATTCCTCTTCCAAACGTATTAACCTTTCAAGTAAGGGAATGGCATATAGTTCCTTTTCTTTTTCTTGAAAATAAGTGGTTAGAACATCAGGAAGCAGAGAAAGGATTAATTGTTTTAAGTGTTCTTCAGAAAGGTGAGCCTGCATAAAAATAAATTATAGTAAATCTTGAGATTTGTCAAGGTCCTTTGGGAGGACGACAAAAAGAGGTCGTCCTGAGGCGAAGCCGAAGGACCTCTGAGGGGCGTAAGCCCCGAAGGACCTCTGAAAGAGGCCCTTCGCTGACGCTCAGGGCGACAGAAGAGAGAGGCCCTTCGGGCTATCGGCCTCAGGGCTTCGGCTCAGGGCGACAAATAAGGGGCCCTTCGCTGGCGCTCAGGGCGACAAAAAAGCCCTTACACAATATTTTGACAAGCCTTTAATTTTCGTTTAAAATTAAAGAGCATAATAAAAACTTACTATCAGGAGGATTAAATGGCAAAGAAGGGGGATAAGTGGCTTAAGCATACCTGGGAGTTTGAAACTACGGAAGATCCTTACGCCATGAAGGAAGCACCAGCCGGAGAAGCAGTTTGCCCTCGCTGCAAATCGGTGTTTAAAGACAAAAGATGGTTCATAGATGAAGAGTTAGCGGAAGAGCTCTTAGAGGTAGAAAATGTGCCTAAGCTTCTTTGCCCTGGTTGTAGGAAAGCTCTTGAAAGCTATGCTATGGGATATCTCTACATCTCCGGCGAATTCTGGAAGACCCATCGGGATGATATCATGCGGCTAATTAACAACGAGGTTGAAAAGGCACGCGGGCTAAATCCTCTTCATCAAATAATCAACATCGTAGATGACGGCGAAACCACCATCATTGAAACAACAACTGACCACTTAGCTCAAAGGCTTGGCAGAGCCCTTTATAGAGCCTATAAAGGAGACCTTGAATTTCGTTGGTCAAAGGGAGACAAACTCGTCAGGGTCTACTGGAAAAGATAATCAAGTCCTCCATGCCAAAACCTTTAGTTCTTTTTCTTGATTTTGATGAATTTGCTCATCCTATACTGGAAACTTCTAAATTTTTACTAACACATGTCTACCAGGAAAGTAAAGTAATCCTTTTTCACATCATTGAGGAGGCTTTAACTACGCCGGCATACGTTCTACCTTACTTAAAGTTTGAGTTTAAAAAGGTTGAAGAGGAGCTAAATAAGCTCATTGAGAAGGCTAATTTTGACCGAGAAAAAGTTGAAAAAACCTTAGCTTTTGGGGAGAGATGGGCAAACCTTGAAAGGTTTCTACACACACTAACCCCTGAGCTTTTAATTATTGGTTATAAACCCCATCTTTTTAAGGTCCCGTTAGCTGAAAAGCTCTTAGAAAGACTTGAATTAACCTTCTTAGCTGTGAAAGAAAAACCTATCACAAACCTTAAAAGGATCCTTTGTTTTTTTGACCAATCACAGGATGCCACTTTCGCTTTAAAGTTAGCTGCTAATTGGGCAATCAAAACTGGTGCCAAGTTGACAGTATTAAACTTTTATTTTACTAAGCCTCTGGTAGGCGTTAATGAAATTACCCTCCATGAAACAATCCAAACATCGATTACAAAAACTCTCCAAAAAGAGCTTTCGGAAGCAGACCAAATCCTTGAAGATGTCCTTATCCTAAAAATTGATAAAATCCATGACTTACATAGAATGGTTAACCAAGGTTTTGAGGTAATCTTTATGGGAAGAAAGGGTGAAACGCTTGTCCAGGGGCTCGGCTCCTTTTCTAAGCACATTCTTCGCACATCACAAGTCCCTGTCTGCGTGGTAAAAGCCTAAAGATGGAATACGTGAGCTTAATTTTCAGTCTTTTTGTTATTTTAATTTGCGCTGAGGTATTTACCAACGGCGTTGAAATCTTAGGAGAAAGGTTATCTCTTTCGCAGGCAGTAGTTGGAAGTATCCTTGCTGCGGTAGGAACAGCCCTTCCTGAAACCATAATACCTCTTGTAGCTATCCTACTCTATAAAGGTGAGGGCGGTGATCAAATAGGAGTGGGTGCAATTCTTGGTGCCCCTTTTATGCTGGCTACAATCGGAATGTGCATGGTGGGGCTCGGAGCCTTGATAAGCTTTTTACAACGAAAAAGAGACTTTGAAATCTATCTTGAAGAAAGCACCTTTAGAAGGGATTTTTCTTTCTTTCTGCTAAGCTACAGTTTAGCCATAGCTGCAGGAATATTCTTCCCGGGAAATAAACCTGCCCATTATATCCTTGCATTTCTTCTAATTTTGCTTTATTTAAACTATATCTATAGAACTTTTAGAGCAGATAGTCTTGAAGTAGAAGCTCATGAAGACCTATATTTAGCGAAAATTCTTAGGAGGCTTTCCTTCAATGTTGGGGAAAAGGCTGAGAGGTTCTTAAGCCTTCTTCAGGCTGTAGTTGCCGTTCTTATCATGGTAGAGGGTGCCCATTTGTTTGTTGAGGCTATAGAAAAGATTTCTACTAAATTTGGGTTAGACCCCCTCCTTTTTTCTCTACTCATCGCTCCCGTTGCCACAGAACTACCGGAAAAGTTTAATAGCTTCCTTTGGTCCTTAAGGAAAAGGGATATCCTTGCCTTAGGAAATATCAGCGGAGCCATGGTCTTTCAGTCTACCTTTCCCGTTGCCGTAGGGCTTATCTTTACTCCTTGGAAGATTGAGGGTTTGGGGTTGCTCTCTGGTCTTATTGCCATAGGCTTAATCTCTGTATACTGGGTTTACGTCTCCCGTTATAAACGTCTCCCAATTCCTATCCTTCTCCTTTCTGGAGTTGCTTATGTTTGCTATGCAGTCCTTGTTGTTCTAAGCATCAGTCATGGGAGAGTTTAATTCTTATTTAGAGTGGCTTTCAACCTTTGAATTTCACGGCATAAAACCGGGTTTATACAGGGTTCAAAGGCTTCTATCTAAGCTTGGGAAACCTCAGAACAGGTATCTAACTCTCCATGTTGCTGGAACAAACGGAAAGGGGTCAACATCAGCTATGCTGGAAAGCATTGCCCATTCCCTTGGTTTAAAGGTTGGGCTTTACACATCCCCTCATCTTTTTAAACTAAACGAAAGGTTCCGAATCAACAAACAGCCTGTATCGGATGATAAACTTTTAGAGGGTTTAAAGGTATTGAAGAAAACCTTAGAAAGCCAGCAAGCTACCTACTTTGAGTTGACAACTGCCCTTGCCTTTTTAATCTTTGCTGAGGAAAAAGTTGATATAGCTATCATTGAATGCGGGATGGGTGGAAGGCTTGATGCCACAAATGTGATAAAACCAGAGGTCTCGATCATTACCTCCGTAGGTTTTGACCATATGAAGTATTTAGGCGACACCATAGAGAAGATTGCCTATGAGAAGGCCTGCATCATAAAAAGGGAAAAACCTGTCGTAGTGGGCAAAATGGAAGAGAAAGCCAAGCAGGTTATCCTTGAGAGGGCAAAAAGGCTAAATTCTCTTGCCTACCTTTGGGATAGGGATTTTAAAACAATACCCTGCGAAGGCTCATGGACCTATGTAGGGAAAAACACTGTTGAGGGGATTTTTCTTAATCTTAAAGGCTATTATCAAGGGTATAACCTTGGTTCAGCCTTAAAAGCTATAGAAATACTTTCTGAAAAAGGCATTTTGCCCTGGAATGAAGAAAAGATTAGAAAGGCTTTACAAAATGTTATCTGGCCCTTAAGATACCAAAAACAAAAGTTTTTTGGAAAGGATTTCCTTTTTGACTGTGCTCACAACGAAGAAGGAGCTTTAGCCTTAAGAGAAAACCTTTTAACCGAAAAGGAAGAAAACTACAAGCTTTTATTACTTGGAGCCACAAACGAAGACGGCACAAAACCATTCCACAGGCTCTTCGAAATACTCGAAGACCTTTTTCATGAGGTTTTTATCTGCGAATTTCTTTCACCGCGACGAGTTGTTACAATTTCAGAGTGGAAAGGAAGGCTTAAGAATAATGATAAGGTTAAGTATTTTAAAAACCCAAAGCTTGCTTTAGAAAAAGCCATTGTTAGCCCCTTTTCAGGCGTGGTAATCTCTGGATCAATCTATTTTGTAGCTGAATGTTTTAAAGTTTTAGAGAGTATGCAGAATGTTTGATCATTTATCTGAAGAACAGAAGTTTGTCCTATCTACTCCGGGAGACCTTTTGGTTATTGCCGGTCCTGGAAGCGGTAAAACAAGAACGCTTGTGGCTAAAGTAGTAAGGCTTCTTGAAGAGGGCATCCCCCCTAAAAAAATCTACCTTTTAACCTTTTCTGTTAAGGTAAGCTTAGAACTAAAAAAGAAGCTTGAAGAAGTTGGTTTAAAAGAGGTAAAGGTTGATACCTTCCATGGGTTTGCCTACGACCTAATAAGGGAGAAAGAAGGAAAGCCTCCAATCGTGCTATCCGAAACAGAAAAAGAAGAGATATTGAAAAAGCTTTTTCCAAGAGTAAGGGACCCTTTATTAAGAGAGGAGCTAAAAGGGATATACTATGCCTATCTTGAAAAGAATGGGCTTTATGACTTTGATTTTTTGGTCTATAGGGCAAGTGGGCTTGAAGGCTTAAACTTTAAGGACTGCTATGTTATCGTGGATGAATTTCAAGACCTTTCCCAAGACCTTTTTCCTCTCTTAGAGTTGCTAAAGCCTGCAACCTGGCTTTTTTTTGGCGACCCAAATCAATCCATCTATGGGTTTAGGGGGGCAAATCCAGAAAAGCTAAAGAAATTCTTAGAAAAGGCTAAGCCTACCCTCAAGATATGTTATCTTACTCAAAGTTTTCGCTGTCGAGAAAATATTCTAAACTTTGCCGAAAATTTTAAAGCCTCTCCTTGGTCCTCTCCAAGGTTGAGGAGCACTATCCCGGGGGGAGAGGTTTTAGGTTTTTTAAGCCCTGATGAATTTTTGGAAAAGGAGAAGATTTCAACGATAATCAAGGAGCACCTTGGAGGGTTAACGCTTGAGACTGCCAAAATAAATCAGGTCTCGCCTGATGAAATCTTTATCCTTTCCCGATTGAAGGTTCTCTTAGCTCCTGTGAAAGAATGGCTCCTTCAACAGGGCTTTCCTGTAAGCCTACCAGAAGAGGAAGCAAGGGAATTCTATCAAGAACTTTCACAATTTTTGCAGTCCCAACGAGTTCACCATCTCACTGTAGAGCAAGCCCTTTCTGAAGTATCTCCTGAATTGAAAAGCTATCTACTTAATTTGTATGAACTCTTTGAGAGGGATAAGGAAAAATTCTTTGCCTATCTTTCAAATCTAAAGGAAGTTGATTTAGTCCTACCTACAAGGCAGGGGATTAAACTCATGACTATTCATGCGAGCAAAGGTCTTGAGGCAAGGATTGTAATCCTCATCGGGGGAGAGGATGGTATCATACCACTAACCATCTTTAAGGATTATGATTTAGAAGAAGAAAAACGGACGCTTTTTGTGGCTCTAACCAGAGCCAAAGATAAGTTTTACTTCTTTATTCAAAGGGGAAGAAGGGCTTACGGGAGAAGTTTTGAGCAACCTTCTCCCTTCTTTTTAAACTTTCCCATTGAAAAGTTAGAAAAACCTAAACCCAAAGCTAAACAGAAGAGACTATTCTAAAGGCTTGACCTACTCTTTTAGCTCAAAACCTTCCTTTTGAGCAAGCTGTCTCATCTTAGCTAAAGCTTTTTTCTCGATCTGCCTAATCCTTTCTCTGCTAACTTTGAAGATGGTCCCAATTTCTTCCAGTGTATAGACTTCATACTCACCGAGACCAAACCTCATCCGAATTATCTTTTCCTCTCTTGGAGAAAGGGTTGAAAGAAATTTTTTTATCTTCTCCGATACATCCCTTTTTCTTGTCACTTCGTAAGAAGAAAGGCTCTTTTTGTTCTCAATGAAATTACCAAGGGTGCTTTCCTCGTCTCCGATTGGAGTCTCTAAGGAGATGGGGTCTTTTGCGGTTTCAAAGATAGAAAGGATCTTCTCGTATGGGACGCCTGTTCTCTCTGAGAGTTCTTCTGGAGTTGGCTCTCTACCAAGCTCCTTGGACATCTCATAGAAGGTTTTAAAGACATAGTTCCTCAATTCAAGAAAGTGCACAGGTAATCTTATGGTGCGCGTCTTATCAAGAATAGCTCTTGTTATGCTTTGCCTGATCCACCAAGAGGCGTAAGTGCTAAACTTATTCCCCTTTCGATAATCAAACCTATACACTGCCCTCATTAAACCAAGGTTTCCCTCCTGAATGAGGTCCGCAAGGGGTAAACCTTGTTTTGTGTATTTCTTAGCGATAGAGACAACAAGGCGCAGGTTAGCCTTGACCATCTCATCCTTTGCCTTCTCGATCTGGGCAATGCAATCCCTTATCTTTTGGCAGAGAGACTTGAGCTGTTTGTTTTTTACATACTTTGCTGAACAGGTTTCTACTAACCTTTCAAAATAGTTTACATAGCTTTTCTTTGGTTTAAGATTTGGGTCTCTTTTTTTCCATTCTTCGATCTGATTTTTAGCTTCCACAATCTCAGGGAGGTCCAAATTGCTTTTAAGGATTAGATTAACGATAGTTTCAAATCCACCTCTTATCTGTCTTGAGAGCTCCTCTTCCCTTTCAGGAGTCAAAAGTTCATACTTTCCCATCTCCTTAAGATAGATGGAGAGAAGTTCCTCGCTCCCGGGCTCAGCGTAGCCCTCCTCTTCCTCTTCCAAAACACCTTCTGAGTAAGTAGTAAGCTCTTTTATCTTGTCCTGGACTCGTTTTTCAATGTATTCCTCTCTTTCGTATGGGTCGAGCTCCTTTAACTCTATACCATGGCTCTCAAGAAGGTCAAAGATCTCCTCCATCTTATCAGGGTCGCTATAATCCTCAGGTAGCATTTGGTTTAAAAGGTCGTAGGTTAAACGCCCTGACTTACCAAGCTCAACAATCTTCTCCTGCAACTCCTTGTTTGCCATTACTTTATCTCACCCCTTTGTTAGGTTTAATATAAAAGTAAGATTTCATAAATTTTTTTCCAACCCCACCTTATTTCTTATCGACAAAAAAAGAATTTTTTGAATAATGAAAAAATTTTCAAGGATTAAATCGTGGAAAATTTCTTCAATTATGGCTAATTTTTAGCTATATTTAAACATTTATTAGCCCTTTCGTAGTTTTTTAAAATGATACATTTTTCTATAGCAATTATCCTCAATATTATAAATGCTTTTTTCAAAAAAACAAGATAGAAAGAAGCAGTTCTAAAAATCTTTTTTCTCTCCAGTCATTCTGAGGCCTCCCACTTTTTGTCACCCTGAGCCTCCCACTTTTTGTCGCCCTGAGGCCGAAAGGCCGAAGGGCCACCAAGGTCCTTCGCTTCGCTCAGGAAGACAAAGAGGGGTCGCCCTCAGCCGAAGCCCTGAGGGCGTAAGCCTGAAGGGGCTGCGAAGGGCCCCTCCGAGGTCCTTCGGGGCTTACATCCCCTCAGGAGATGATGCTGCTGCTGAGGCTATTGATAGGATACTTGATGAAGGAACCTGTAATGGCAGTGTTTATGCTTTTGATATCTTAAGTGGAGATCATTGTTATACCACTTATGACCATACGCTTAGGTACACTTTACTTATTTCATTTTAGTGTAGTTGGCACCCATGTGGTTGATTAGACGATAGCTCAGAGATAAAGTTCTGCAGGGAGGGCAAAACTTTCCCTCAGTCTAACGGCCTTCTGCGACCTGAAGAACCTTCAGGGCTTAGGCTCTGAAGGACTCCATTACTTCTTAATGGCAAACTATGCTTGCAAGAATTTTAGGGTGACTTTAATGCCTTACTTAAGAAAATTTATCAGTGTCATAAGGGCAGTTAGGAAGGAAAATCCAATGGTTATTAACCATTGCATAAAGTTTAAACGCTTCTCAAGGGCTTCAAACCTTGCGCTCATTTCTTTTAACAGGGCTTCAAACCTTGCGTTCATTTCCTTCTGCTGAGCTTCAAACCTTACGCTCATCTCCCTTTGCTGTGCTTCAAACCGTTTATCCATCTCCCTTAGCAGGGCTTCATACCTTTCTTGAAGAAGCATTTTTAAATCGTTAATCTCCCTTTGCTGGGCTTCAAATCTTACACTCATTTCTTTTAATAGGGCTTCAAACCTTGCATTCATTTCTTGCTGCTGAGCTTCAAATCTTGCAATCATCTCCCTTTGCTGTGCTTCAAACCGTTTGTCCATCTCTCTTAGCAGGGCTTCAAGTCGTTTGTCCATCTCTCTTGATAAATTTTGATGCCTTTCTGCTTCAAGCAACCTTAAGGCTTTTAATTCCTCCTCCAAACGAATTAACCTTTCAAGTAAGGGAATGGCATATAGTTCCTTTTCTTTTTCTTGAAAATAGGTGGTTAGAACATCAGGAAGCAGAGAAAGGATTATTTGTTTTAGGTGTTCTGTAGAAACTTGAGACTGCATTCAAGTAAAATTATAGTAAATCTTGAGGTTTGTCAAGGTCCTTTGGAGGAGGTTCGAAAAATCCTGTTCTCCCCCCCAATTTTGCCCATAGCAGGATCTTTCCTTTCTTGTCGCCCTTAGCCGAAGCCCTGAGGGCGTAAGCCCCAAGGGGCAGCGAAGGGCCCCTTTCTTAGGTCCTTCGCTTCGCTCAGAGGTCCTTCGGTCGCTGGCGCTCCCTCAGGACGACCCCTTTTCTGTCACCCTGAGGCCGAAAGGCCGAAGGGTCTCTTTCTTAGGTCCTTCGCTTCGCTCAGGAAGACAAAGAGGGGTCGCCCTGAGGTCGAAAGGCCGAAGGGGGACCAAGGTCCTTCGCTTCGCTCAGGAAGACGCGCTGGGAGGTTCTTCGGGCCTTACGGCGTGGGATGACAAAAATGTCACCTAACCTATTTTCCAACGGTAGCGAGATAGATAACCGTTTCTTCTTCACCGTCAAGGTGAAGTAGGTCGTTTAAGTCTTCGTCAAAGAAAGCTCCAACTGGGCAAGCCTTAAGACCAAGAGCAGTGCAAACAAGAAGAAGATTTTGACAGATATGACCGCAATCAAGGAATATATATCTTAACCCCCGCTCTCCGTATTTGGACATGGTTCTTCTTAACACAGCCGACCAAATAAAAACAACGCTTGCCGAAGCCAAAAAGGCTTGACCAAGGGCGATTTCCTTTAATATATCTCCAAAGTAGCCTTCAGCTAACCTTTCAAGGGAAAATTCCCTAACATTAAGGTGGTATAACCCGGGGGCAATCTCCGATGAAAAGTTAACGGCAAGATAGGTTTCAATTGGATAAAGGGCTCCTGCTGAAGGAGCAGTCCTTAAGAGATAATTTCCTGCAATAGCGGTAACACCTTGGGTTGCATAACAAAGAAGGGCAACCTCTTCTTTGCTAATTTCAAGCCGGCGATAGTTTCTTTTACTTCTCCTTTCAGCAAGGATTTGAAATAAACTTGCCGTTTCAGGGAAATCTTCTATCTCTAACTTAACTCGAGGGACATTTGGATATTCTTTAAAAGGTGCCGCAGGGAGAATGTCCTTTTCTCTTTTGAAGATGCTTCGAAGAGTTAAGTTTGTGTTTTTTAAGTAAGTATAAGCAAGGGTTTCTTTAAGGCTCATAGCTTATCCGATATCCAATCTTCTTTAAGTGGACCTGGAGTGCGGAGATAGCAGCAGGCGTTACCCCAGGGATCCTCATAGCTTGCCCTATAGACTTGGGTCTTATTCTGCTAAATTTTTCCACCATCTCCCTTGACAACCCTGCAACTTGAGAATAATCGAGATCTTCTGGTAAAGCAAGATTTTCAAGCCTTTTAAACTTCTCAACCTCCTTAAGTTGACGCTCAATGTAACCGCTATACTTTATCTCAACTTCAACCTCCTCCAACACATCGTCGGGAATGTTTTTTAATTCCTCAACGAACTCTTTAAAAAAATAAAAGTCAACTTCAGGCCTACGCAGAAGTTCGACTATCCTCTGGCTACCAGCAATGGGAGTTGAACCTCTGCTTTCAAGGTAGGGATTAACTCTGTCCGGGCTAATTTTGGTTTCCTTTATCACCTTCATTGCTAAGTCAAATTGTCTTTTCCTTTCAAGATAAAGTTCCCAGCGTTCATCGTCGACAAGGCCTATCTTCCTTCCTATGGGGGTTAATCTAAAGTCTGCATTCCCCTCCCTTAAAAGCAGACGATACTCTGCTCTTGAGGTGAACATCCTGTATGGCTCATCCGTTCCTTTTGTGACAAGGTCGTCGATTAAAACGCCTATGTAAGCTTGGGAGCGGTCAATGATTAACGGCTCTTCGTCCTTAGCTAAAAGGGCAGCATTTATTCCAGCAACAATGCCCTGAGCTGCTGCCTCTTCATACCCTGTAGTTCCATTTATCTGTCCTGCTAAAAATAGCCCGGCGATTAACTTTGTTTCCAAGGTATGTTTTAGTTGGTCTGGGAAAACAAAGTCGTACTCAATCCCATACCCTGGTCTAAGAATAACTGCTTTTTCTAAGCCAGGGATGCTTCGAACAAGCTCAATCTGAACATCAACGGGCAAGCTGTTGCTTATGCCGTTTGGATAAACTTCAACAGTGTCTAATCCCTCTGGCTCGAGGAAAACCTGATGCCTCTCTTTATCCGGAAAACGAAAGACCTTGTCTTCAATTGAAGGGCAATATCTGACACCTCTTGACTTTATTCTACCGGTAAAAAGTGGGGACCTATCTAAGGATTTTCTAATGATATCATGGGTTTTTTCAGTGGTATAGGTAATGAAGCAAGGAATTTGTGGAAGAGGTGGTCTTTTGCCCCTATTTTTGAAAGAAAAAAGGGGAGTAGGATAATCGCCCCATTGAATTTCAAGTCTTGAATAATCGATCGTCCTTCCATCAAGCCTTGGACATGTTCCGGTTTTAAGCCTTCCCATCTCAAAGCCAAGCTCCTTTAAGTTTTGCGGAAGCCTGTTTGATGGAGGATCCCCTAACCTTCCTGCTGGAAAGCTCTCAAGCCCGATGTGAATAAGCCCGTTTAAAAAGGTTCCTGTGGCTATGACTACAGCCTTTGCCCCATACTCTTCTCCAGTTCTCGTTCTAACTCCAAAGACCCTTCCGTCCTTGACAATAAGGTTAGAAACAGAGGCTTGCCTTATGTAGAGATTTTCTACCCTTTCGAGGACGCGCTTCATCCTCTCCTGATACTTGAACCTATCTGCCTGAGCTCTCGTAGCCCTAACCGCAGGACCCTTTTTGGTGTTTAGTTTTTTGAACTGAATACCCGTCTCGTCAATAGCAAGCGCCATCTCACCGCCAAGAGCATCTATCTCCTTAACTAAATGTCCCTTCCCTATTCCTCCTATAGAGGGATTACAGCTCATCGCCCCTATTCTCTCAAGATTGATGGTTAAAAGAAGGGTCTTACATCCAAGGCGGGCAGAAGCTAAACAGGCCTCAATACCAGCGTGACCTGCACCGATAACGATGACATCAAAAGATTCAAGAAACTTCATCAAAATAAATTATAAATCAGAAAAAAAAATTTGACTATGGGACTGCCTTTCAGGATGCATTATAATTAAAAGCATGGAAAGATACTATAGTCTCAGCAAACACCTAAGGGAACGCTTTGGAGAAAAGGTAAAAAAAATACCCATAGACGCAGGCCTTACCTGCCCTAATCGTGATGGAACTATCGGTTTCGGAGGATGCATTTACTGCGATGCCAAGGGTTCTGGGACAGGTTTAGCAAAGCTTTTATCTCCTGAGGAACAGGTAAGACAATTCTTAGAAAAATTTAAAACCAAGGGCTATAAAAAATTTATCCTCTATTTTCAGTCCTTTTCTAATACCTATGCTCCTCTTGAGGTCCTTGATAAGCTTTACAGCCTTGTTAATTTAGACAAAGATATCGTAGGATTGGCTATTGGCACAAGACCGGATTGCGTTGACGAAGAACGAGCTAACCTTATCAAAAAGTATCAGGACCAAGGCTATTATGTTTGGGTTGAGCTTGGTCTTCAAAGCATTCACGACGAAACTTTAAGATACATCAACCGAGGACATACCTATGAAGACTTTTTAAGGTCTTACTACCTCCTAAAATCCAAAGGGTTACCCGTTGTGGTCCACATCATCTTCGGACTTCCAAGGGAAACTAAGGAGATGATGCTTGAAACAGTTAAAGCTCTAAGTTCCTTGAGTATAGATGGCATAAAATTTCATGCCCTTTACATCGTTAAACAAACACCCATGGAAAGGCTCTATCTTAGAGGGGAATACCAACCGCTAACCCTTGAAGAATACGCAAATCTTGTAGCTGAGAGCCTTGCCCTTCTTCCACCAAAGACGGTCATTCATCGTTTAACTTCAGACCCTCCCAAAGAAGAATTAGTTGCCCCAGATTGGCTATTAAAAAAGGCAGAGGTCCTAAAGGCTATAAATCAATGCTTAGAACAAAGGGAACTATATCAAGGGAAGTTTTATAAGTAAATTAAAAGACTATCGTGAGGGATTGTGACCGTTTACGTGGCCTTGAACCATAGGGCGACTTGCTATCGCTTGAGATGACCGACAAAGGGAAGTTATTTTCTTTTAACTTGAAGGTTTACTATTACGGACTTAACTCCCGGGACGGTTTTTGCGTGGGAAACTGCACGCTCCTTTTGGGCTTCGCTCTCAACTACACCCGTAAGGGTTACAACTCCATTCACCGTGTCTACATCTATGCTAAGAGCTTTAAGCTCAGGATCCGCAATAAGCTTTGCTTTAATCTTGGCGGTAATCTCTTTATCAGAAAGATATTGAGAAAAACTCCTCTGCCCTATTCTTAAATTGTTTACCACCTTCTTTACCCCAGTAACTGAGGAGGCAATCTGAATAGCCCGCTTGACCTCTTCCTCGGAATCAACCAAACCGGTTAGTGTGACAACTCCGTTAACCGTATCAACATCGATCTTTCTTGCTTTAGTAACTGGGTCTTCTATAAGCTTTGCCTTAACTTTGGCTGTGATTACTGCATCATCAAGCTGTGTTCCAACTGACCTCGGATCCGTCCCTACTTTATATCCTTGGTAAACACCTCCACCAGCAACCACCCACCCACATCCATAAGCTGAGACAACTATTAATAAAAGAAGAATAAACCCCTTGAAAGTTTTAAATTTATCTTTACTTTTACCGATAAGAGTATTAAACAAAGATAATGAGGTGAGCATCATGCGGATTGATCCTAAAAATTTGATTGACTTTAATCGTATCATAACAGAAATCATTGTCAAGAAAGACCCAAAGGTTTTCGAGGATTATCTTAAGGAAGCCATAAAAGAGCTTGAAAGCTTGGAGAGCCTTAAACAAACAGAAGGAGAAAAGGTAAAGTATTTGGCAGAACGCCTTGAATTCTCTCTTGACCTCTTAGATAAAATCGCCAAAACTCCTTTAAACTTTTCTTCTTCACAGACCTTAGCAGATTTTCTACTTTCTCAGGCTTTTGAGATGGAAAAAATAGCGGAAAGCCTACCAGAGGGGGCGTTAAAAAACCTCTTTCTTGAGTCTGCTATCTATCTTGGGGTTGAGGGGCAAAAGATTAAACAAGGCTATTATCAAGCTTAACGCTGATTTAGGGCTAACTCTAAAAGCTTTTGCACAAGGTCTTTAAAGGTAAAACCAGCAACCTTTGCCGCTAAGGGCAGAAGGCTCGTCTCCGTCATCCCTGGGATGGTGTTTGTCTCAAGCAAAAAGAATTCCTCTCCTTTCAAGATCATATCTGTTCGGCTATAGTGCCTTAGCTTTAAAGCTTTATGAGCTAAAAGAGCGTAAGTCATACCCTTTTCGGTTAGTTTTTCCTCAAGAGGTGCTGGACATACCTCTTCAGCCTTGCCAGGAGTGTACTTTGTTTCATAGTCAAAGTATTTACTTTCTTTGGGAATAATCTCCACAAGAGGCAGGGGCTTTTCCTCAAGTATTCCCCCGGTAATTTCTCTACCCTGAATGTATTCTTCAATCAAAACCTCATCATCGTAGCTAAAAGCAAGCTCAAGCGCAGAAGAAAGCTCTTTTTGGTTTTCAACGATACTCATTCCCACGCTTGAGCCATGGGTAGCAGGCTTAACAACTAAAGGAAAGCCAAGCACTTTAGCATATTCAAACATTGCCTTTGCTGAAGAATAAACTTTATGGAAGGTTTCACCTCGAGGGACAGGCAAACCAGCAGACTGATACAATTTTTTGCTCAAACCTTTATGCATGGCAAGTGCACTACCTAAAACACCCGCTCCTTGATAAGGAAGCCCTAAAAGCTCAAGGAAACCCTGTATGGTTCCGTCTTCACCACCCTTGCCATGGAGCACCAAAAAAGCAACATCAAACTCCCCTGCCCTTTGAGCAAGCCTTAGAAGGTCTGTTGCTGGGTCAAAAAATTCTACTTTATGCCCAAGCTCTTCAAGAGCCTTCTCTACCGCCCTTGCACCCTTTAGAGAAACTTCACGCTCTGAGGAAGTTCCACCAGCAATCAGGGCTACTCGTAAGACAGTCTTTAAGGACATCATGTGCCTCCTTAACCCTGTTTAGTTTATTTAAATCAGAAGGATTAAAAGGAAGCCCTTTGAAAAGCCTCTTTTCAAGAAGTATGGTCATCTCCTCAAGAAGCCTCATTCGAATGATTGCCTTTAAAGTCCTTCCATACCTTTCCCGAAGGTCAGAAAAACGTTCCTTTAGGCTTACGATGTTATCGTGTTTTACCCTTTTGTCGGCATAAAAAACGATTTCCTCTTCCTTGATAGGCTCGCCTGGCTTAGGTAGTTTGAGAAAGATATGAGCATAGATTATTTCGCCAACCCTTGGATAACCAAGGCTTGCCATAAGTTTATACCCCGAGGCGGCATGATTTTCTCCACTTCTTAGGCTTGCTATCTTTCTTACATCATGAAGTAAAGCAGAAACGGTCAAGACTGTAAGGTCAAGGGAGGGGTTGTTAAGATACTTCAAAAAGGAGCCAAGACAAAGGGAGATAAGGGCAACCTTTTCAGAATGCCTGATTATGTGCTCAGGCACCTCCTCTTTTTTTAAAAGTTCATAAGCAAAATCTACGCTTAACATCTCTAACTCAAGATTTTTAAAATCATGTAGCCGATAGGACCGGCTAAAAGCAAACCATCTATTCTATCAAGGATTCCGCCGTGTCCTGGGATCAATGTCCCGGAATCCTTCTTCCCAACTGAGCGTTTAACAGCTGATTCCAAAAGGTCCCCCAATGTACCAAATAGCGAAACAAAAAAGGTTAGAAGAAAGAAGGTTCTCACATCAAAAAGAGAAAATTTAAGATTAACAAGGTAGCCCACCAAAAAGGAAAGCCCCAATCCACCCCAAAAGCCCTCCCAAGTCTTTTTTGGGGAAATCCCAGCAAAGAAAGGGGTCTTACCCCAGGTTTTCCCTGCAAAGTAGGCACCCGTATCGTTGGCAAAAACAACCATTAGAATATAGAAAAGATGCTCACGAGAAAAATCTGAGAGTACCCCTGTTAAACAGCTTAAAGAAAAATAAACATAACTAAGCCCGAAAAAAAAGGGGAAAAATTGTTGGGCAAAAAAGTCAGATTGAAAACGAAATAGATGAAAAGAAAAGGAAAAGATTAAGAAAATAAAAAACAAAAAAAAGTTTAAAGGAAAGTTTTGCCAGAACAGTCCAAAATAAAGCAAGATACTATACCAAAGGTAGACTTTGGGAAGTGAAAAAAGGTTATTCCATTCTCGCAAAGAAAGAATAGCTACTACAAGCACAAGAATTTTAATCATGAAAAAGGGTGCTTTAAAAAGTATAAAGATTAGAAGAGGAAGAAGGACAACCGCAGAAGCTAATCTCTTTAAAAGATTAGAGTTCATAAACTTTGCCAAACCTTCTTTCTCGTCTCTGAAAATCTAAGATGGCTTTCAAGTATTCTTCTTCTGTAAAATCTGGCCAAAGAACAGGGGTAAAATAAAGCTCAGTGTAGGCAAGCTGAAAGAGGTAGAAGTTTGAAATCCTCATCTCACCACCGGTTCGAATTAAAAGGTCTGGGTCAGGGACATCAGGAAGATAAAGAAATTGCCGAAATAACTCTTCAGATATAGCCTCCGGGGGGAGATTTTCCTTTTTTATTTTTTCCGCTAACTTTTTTGTTGCTTGCAAGATTTCAGCCCTCCCTCCATAGCTTAAAGCCAAAATTAGATAAAGCTTTTCGTTTGCGTCAGTCTCCTTTTCAGCAAGATTTATT
>Ga0209393_1000452_pt1 | contig 20042 bp, 14 predicted proteins | sample SSWtaG_2_FD_184117 | JGI IMG/M metagenome (GOLD analysis project Ga0209393, IMG submission 184117) | Hot spring microbial communities from Sandy's Spring West, USA to study Microbial Dark Matter (Phase II) - SSWsed_130316 (SPAdes)... | ecosystem: Environmental > Aquatic > Thermal springs > Hot...
CCTCCCTCCAAAGTCACCTGATAGACAGGGCGGACACCGTTGAAGTAAAAGTCACTCGCCGTAACCAGCCCGTTTTCGTTGATGACCCTCCAGCCCCTTAAGGGCACAAATTCGCCCTCTCGCCGCTCAGAACAAATTGTGTCAATGTATCGGAGACCCTTGTCGGTCAGGATAAGGTTGTTTCGGGTCAAGCAACTGCTGATGCTCTGGTCAATGTGGGACTGGATAATGGCTTGCATGCGAACGCGCATTTCGGGAGCAATTTGGTGCGCCGTGACGAAGAACTCAGGCAAATCTCGTTCGTCGTCAATTCCGAACTTTTGCATGTAACGCATCACGCACGGATGGAAAACCTTGAATTCGCCCTTGCTCAGCGATTCGCTTCTTCGGATGTAAGAGAGGGCGAAGATTGGTTCAATGCCGCTGGTAACGCCCGCCATCGCTGCACCTGAGCCGACAGGTGGCACAGTCAAAACGCAGACATTGCGAAGTCCGTGCTTGCGAATTCGCTCTTGCAACTCGCGGGGTAGTCGTTCCCGAATGAAGCCCATTTGCAAGTGCTTTTCAGGGTTAAAGAGCGGGAACGGTCCGCGCTCAATGGCAAGGTTGACGCTTTCGTCGTAAGCCCAGCACTTGATTTTGTGGAAAAGTTCATCAACGAACTCAAGGGCGTCGTCAGTGTCGTATTTGAGCCGCAGTTGTGCCAGCATGTCGCCCAAACCTGTGAACCCGACACCAACGCGCCGTTCCGCTGCGCACCGCTCTTTCTGCTGCGGTAACGGGAGCCTATCTTCCTTCACGGCGTAATTGATAACATTGTCAAGGAAACGGACTGCATAGCGAACTGCCTTTTCTAAACTCTCCCAGTCCACCCGCGCCGCATCGGTGAACTCATCCAACACAAACGCACTCAAGTTGATGTTTCCGAGGTTGCAGTTACCATAAGGGGGCAATGCTTCTTCCCCACATGGGTTTGTTGAGATGACCTCCATGCCGTTGTATTCGCTGGTGCTGTAGCGCTTGATGGTAGACCAGTATAGTGTCCCGGGTTCAGCTGAAGACCATGAGTTTTGGATGAGTTTGTCCCAGATTTCGCGGGCATCAATGGTGCGGCGGATGGAGAAGTATTCGCCATCAAAGCGAAGTTCAAATTTGCCGTTACGCTGAACGGCTTCCATCAATTCATCGCTGACACGGACTGAGATGTTAGCGTAGCGCACCCGTTGCCTTTCAGGGTCGTTTTTGATGTCAATGAACGCTAAAACATCGGGATGATTGTCGGCAATGGTGATCATCAATGCACCTCTTCTTCCGTGCTGACCTATCGTGCCAGTGACCATTGAGTAGAGTTCCATGAAGGAGACAGCACCCGTTGAAGTTCTGGCGGCGTTGCGGACAGGCGAACCTGCAGGTCGCAAAACAGAAATGTCAATGCCCACTCCTCCACCTTGCGAATAAGTTCGCGCCATTTCTTTGGCGCACTCAAAGATGGCTTCCAACGAATCGTCTTTGATGGGCAGTACGAAGCAGTTGAAAGGCGTGACTTTTCTTGGGTTGCCGACGGCGTGCATGATGCGACCGCCGGGGATGAAACGGAAGTTGCTGAGCAACCATCGGAACTTTTCATACCACTCCCGTCGCTTCTCTTCCGTCTCCTCCAGTTCCGACAAAACCTTTGCGATTCGCTCCCACATTTCTTCGGGCGTCAATTCAAGGGGCGTCCCATCAATGTCTTGTAGCGCATACTTTTCAAAGAAAACCCGCGCCCGAAGTTCATCGCCTTCAAACCAATCAAGAGTCTCACGAGGCAATTCTGCCATTCCAGCCACCGTAAGTCCACCTCCCAAGTTGTAGTTTTTTGTCGCCTCACATTATCTTGAACATCGCCCTTAGGCGATTTTGGCTCAAATCCAAAAAGACAAGGCTTGCTCAAAAAGGGTCTCAAAGAGACCACAATATGTTGTGGTGCATAGCAATTATAACCTCAATATTTCGTGGCACTCCAATTATGCCCACGAAGTGGTCGGTCGTCAACACTCAAATGAGCGCCAGTTTGGCGGAAAATCTGGGAAGTTTTGACGGCACATCCGAAAAGTCCCTCTCCTCTGCCAGCAAGACAGGCGAACGCTACAAACCAGCATCCTCTCAAGTTCCCTGCGCTATTGTCAGCGCCTCATTTCAGCGCTTCCTCAATCGCTCCCTTAAGCCCTTTAGGGTCAAAGCCTGCCTGCAAATAATGAATTTTGCCGTCTTTGCCGATGACGACATTTGTTGGAACTCCTTTAACTCCATAAATTTGGGCGACCTTGCCGTCCTCGCTCTCGTCCACCAAGACGATGTAAGTGAGTTTGTGCTTTTCAACGAACTCTTTGGCAAGTTGGAACGGATCACCTTGAGCCCAAACTGCAATTCCAATGACAACGACGCCTTTGTCCTTGTATACCTTCCAGAATTCCTTTTCCAGATGGGGAGCCTCTGTATTGCAAGGACCGCACCAGTGGGCGAAGAAGTTGAGCACTACAACCTTGCCTCGGTAGGAAGAGAGGCGAACCTTTTTGCCATCCAAAGATGTCAACTCAAAGTCAGGCGCTTCCTTGCCCATAAGTTCACTCCGTTGCTCTTCCTGTTCCAGCCTTTGTCGGATACCTTGGACTATCCGCTGCCACATTTGGGCGTGGGCTGTGTAAAGGCTGTCTTTGAATTGCTGGACAAATTCGTTCAGGGCTTTTTCTGCCTCATCAAGTTTCTCCTTAGTTGGTCTCATCATGACGGTCACGCCGACCTTTTTGTGAATTGCCCTGATTGCCTCAAGTTCTTTGAGCCGTTGGTTAAACTCGGTGCTTTCCAACTTCTTGGTGTCCTTGAGAGTGAGGTTCAGCATGGCTGTCAAGATTCGTCCCTTTTGGATTTGCAACTCTGTCTCCCGTTGGATTTGCCGAACCAAACCCAATTTCGCATCAACCCATAACTTATCAGCGACCTTGTTGACTTGAGCGCCTTGTTCTGGTTGCAAGATGACAGGCTTCAGCAATATCCGAGTAAGCACCCAGCATTCGCTGTCTCCAACTTTTTCCCTGCCTGTCACTTGGTAGCGAATTTCACCCAGCAAATCGGCGCGAAGGAAAATCCGTTCCTTGCTCGTCCACGAACTTCCTTCTTTCAACTGGGCGACGGGGAGGAAATAGGCTGGCAGCAAAGTGACGAATTGACCGATGAAACCACCGGGCGGCGATTCTGAGAAAAGTTGCTCTATGGGGACTACTTCCTCTTCTCCGACGCCTGTGATGGTGAGAAACCGCAACGCTGCTTCTGGAGGCAGGGCCCTTCCCTCAATTTGCGGTTGGAAAACCCTAAGACTTGCGACAGTTGCTGCTTGCTTCTCGCCAATTTCTGTCACCAAGTCGTTGACATAGACTTTTGCCGAGACCACTCCCCCACCAGTTTGCACTTTCGCTTCGCCTTCATAGCGAAGTTCAAGCCCCTTTTCAAGTGGCGACTGAGCAGCCAACAAACTCACCAAGCCGACAACACCTACTGTCATCACTGCACGAACGAACTTGCGAAACATATCAACTTCGCCTCCTTGCGAAAAATTAAACGACCAACGAACCCAACTTTTTGAACCCACGCCTCACTTCTTCGTCTTCGCTTGTTTCGGCGCAGGTTCTTTCAGTGCTGCTTCAATGGCTTCTTTCAGGCTTTTAGCGTCAAAGCCTTGTCGCCAGTAGCGAATTTTGCCGTCCCGACCGATGACGATATTGGTGGGCAGACCTTCAACTTGATATGCTTCCGCTACCTTGCTTTCCTGCTTTGGGTCGTAGGCTACGGTGTAGGTCAGTTTGTGTTTTTGAACGAACATTTTCGCCATCTTCAAAGGGTCGCTTTCAGCCCAAAGGGCGATGCTGACAACGACTAAGCCTTTTGACCTGTATGCTCGCCAGAATTCTTTCTCCAAACGCGGAGCCTCCGCGTGACACTCAATTCACCAGTGAGCAAAGAAATTGAGCAACACTACTTTGCCCCTCAAATCCGACAGCCGAAACTTTTTGCCGTCGGCTGTGGGAAGGACGAAATCTGGTGCGTTTTTGCCGACCAAAGGATGCGGTTTTTGTTGAGCGACCACAATACTCGGAAAGAGCAAAAAAGCGATAAGACACCAAATCGCACTTCGCATCCCTTGCACCTCCTTTCATCTTTGCCGACAAATTTGCCTGCGGTGACCGACAGCATGGACGACGATCAAACGCCGTTCCTTGTCAATAGTGTAGACTGCTCTCCAATCGCCAACTCGCAGTTTGAAATAACCTTTCCACTCGCCGTGCAACGGTTCTGGTTGAACTTCATCAAAATGCTCTGCCAACCAATAAAGTTTCAGCAAGATTCGGTCCATCACCTGCGGGGAAAGCCTTTCTAGCGACTTAGATGCGTTGGGCATCAATCGCACTTCCCACTTTTTCACTTTGACCGCCTACCTCGTTTTTTGCGCACCTGTCTCACAAATTCGTCAAGGGAAATTCCTCTCTCACCTGCCTCCCACGCCGCTATGCTTTCCTGCAATTGCTTTTTGATCCACTCTGTCAACTCCAGTCCTTCATCGGGGTCACCCAGAAACTCTTCAAGTTTTCTTTCAACGACTTCCTCCAACAACTGCTCAAACTCCTCAACGGTCAAGTCACTGACTTTCCTCATTCAAAGCACCTCCGTCTTCAGTCACTTTTGCCTCTTTGGGCACCAAAAGTCGCCTTGCGATTTCAAGGACGCCATCGGTGTGAGCCAGTTGCTTTATCTGGTTGAGGGGTTCGCTCAAAAGCCTCATGGTCAGCGCTTTCATTTTTGCGGCGATGGCTCGGCGTTGCTCCTCGCTCAAATCGGGCAATTCGTCAAACAATTCGTTTAAAGCCTGTTCGGCTTGCTTTTGCGCTTCTTGGAGCAATTGGACGATGATGGGCTTTGCCTTCCGTTCGCCCAACCAAACTGTGAAGTTTTGCAACTCGTGTTCAATGAGCGCTTCAACTTTCGGCACTTCCTTCCTGCGCTCTTCCAAAAACTCACGAACGACCTGCTCTAAGTCGTCAATGTCAAACAGGAACACATTGCCCAACTCGCCAACTTTCGGGTCAATGTTTCGCGGGACGGAGATGTCAACGAGAAACAAAGGACGATAGCGGCGTTGCTTGACCGCTTCCGAAACCATTTGCTTCGTCAAGATGTATTGCTGGGCACCCGTTGAGGTAATCACTATGTCTGCTCTTGATAAGTTTTCTTGCAATTCCTCAAATGGGACGACTTTCCCGCTCAACTTTGAAGCGAGTTCCTGCGCCCGGCCCAAGGTTCGGTTGCAGACGAGAAGTTGTTTTGCACCTGCTTGAACGAGTGACTTTGCTGTGTCGGTTCCCATCTTGCCGGCACCTATGAGCAAGACGGTGCAAGTTTGCAGGTTAGCGAAGATATGTTTCGCCAACTCAACAGCAGCGCCGCCGACCGACATTGCACCTTTGCTTATTGCTGTCTCACTCCTCGCCCTCTTACCGACTTTTATGGCACGCCTGAACAATTCGCCCAAGTAAGTGCCGACAGCGCCCGCTCTTTGAGCCTGTTCGTAAGCGTCTTTGACCTGCCCCAAGATTTGAGTCTCGCCCAACATCATTGAATCCAAGCCGCATGCGACCCTGAACAATTGCCTCGCCGCTTCTTTGTCTTGGTAGGCATAAAAGCGACCTTCCAGTTCGTCTTCTGGCAAACCGAAGAAGGAAAGCCAAAGTTTCAGCACCTTCCGTTCGGGCAACCTCTGTTGTGTAGCCGTGTAAACTTCCGTTCGGTTGCATGTGGACAGCAAAACAATCTCGTCAATGCCCTGGGCTCGGAAGTAGTTGTAGGCTTCGGGCAGTTTCTCTTCCGAAAAAGCCACCTTCTCCCTCACTTCAACGGGCGCAAATTTGTGATTTGTCCCGACGACCAATATGCTGACCATGTCTCATCTCCAGCATAAGCCATTTTCCGGTCTTAAGCCTACCACAGAAATTTTGCGCTCTTCAAATCCTTTTTGTCGCGCCAGACAAACTCATCGCATTCTGCAAGGCGGAATGCCGCGTTGCAAAATTCGGAGGACTTGAACCAAAGCGAGGTATGCAGCCCGTTCCCGTATTTGTTGTCGCGTCCCGCGCAACTGAAAGCGCTCAACGCGAGTTTCATTTGGGGTGCTGATGGCGATGAAAACGGTTCCGACAGGCTTATCAGGTTCGCCTCCCGTTGGTCCAGCGTAGCCAGTTGTCGCAACTCCGATGTTGGCTTTCAACCTTATCCTCACTTGGCTCGCCATCCATCGGGCACAGGTTTCGCTCACTGCGCCTTCTTTCTGCAGGACTTCCCATGGAACGCTGAGCAAATGCATCTTGACAGCATCGGTGTATGCGACGATGCCGCCGCGAACATAATCGCTGCTGCCGGGGACATTGATGAGGGTGGAACAGACCAAACCTCCAGTGATTGACTCTGCTGTAGCAATTGTCAAGCCTAAAGCCTTTAGCCTCTCGCCTACCAAGACCTCAATTGGTTCTTCGCCCACAGCAATCAACCAATCACTCGCTCGTTCGCGGACTTTCGTTTCCATGTCATCAAGCATTTCGTTTGCTTCATCTTCGCTTTTCGCTTTTGCTGCAATTCTGAGCCAAACCTCTCCGGGGCTGACTAAAGTCCCTAAAGTTGGGTTTTGGCTCTGCATCAACTCGCCCAACTTTTCTGTCAAGGCTGATTCGCCTATGCCTGCGAACCTAAGAATTCGCCATCGCAGGACTTCGCCGGATAGACGCTTTTGCAATCTTGGGACGACCTCCCGTTCAAACATGGCTTCCATTTCGACAGGGACACCAGGCATGGCAATGACCACTTTCCCGTCCCGCTCCATCCAAATTCCTGGGGCTGTCCCGACAGGATTTGGCAACCAGTCAGAGCCTTCGGGTAACTTGGCTTGCTTGAGCAGAGTTTGGGATGGGGGAATTCCCCTCCGTTGAAGCAATTCCGTCAGCCACGCTTCCGCTTCGGGATGCCTGATCAACGGAACTCCAAAAGCATCGGCGATGCCAGCGGCAGTCACATCATCGGGGGTCGGTCCAAGCCCTCCAGTTATCAAAACCAATTCCGACCTTGACAAAGCCTCGCGAACGCACAAAGCAATTTTCTGTCGGTTATCTCCAACGGTCATCCGCCGATACAGGTCAATGCCTAACTTTGCCAGCTGCTGCGATAGGTAAACGGCGTTTGTGTCCACGATTTGTCCTAACAGCAACTCTGTGCCGACGCTTATGATTTCGGCAGTCACAACTTTCGCCTCCCTTGCAACTTGTGCGTTACTGCGTCCTTGCGATGAGTTGGATTGGATAGAAAGAGCCTGCTGATGGGATGGTAACGACGCTGACATTTCGTGTTTGATTTGGCATTAGAGTGAACTCGTGAATTACCCTTTCGTCGTGAGGGCGAAGCAAAGGCAACTCAACCAACTTGCCGTCAACCAAAAAAGCACCTCTAACGACCCCTCCTGTGGGTTCCACAACCACTTGTGCTTGCCAAGAGCGATTTGTTGGGTTGGTGAACCTAATGGTGACGCGGTAGATGACGCCATAGTTGCCTCTCAAAACTCGCCCTTTGAGCGGGTGCTGAAGCCCGAACCTCCCGACGCTGATGAAAGTCCACTGTTTGCCGGCGATGTGCGTCTCTTGAATGCTTTGGACAGGTTTGGGATAAGGTGGTGGGTCGTGAGTGCTCACCAAAGCCTCAACCAATTGGGTGCCGGACAAAATCTCCGTTTTTGGTGGCGCAACAGGTAAAGCCACAACCTGATAACCAATGCCAGCCATTTCTTCCAGTCTTGCCTCAGCCAAAGCGCTCGCTGTGTCCCTATGTTTCAATCCAAACCTGAGCAACCTGTAAACGCTTTGCGGCGGCAAGTAAATGCGAATTGCAGCGTCGTGGAGTAATGCCTGCAAGAAAGAAGCCGTCGCATCGTGACCGCACCTAAGTTCGCTCTCGTGCGGGTTTCCATGACCGAACCTGACCAGCAAAGGAACCCATTTGTCTTCAGTGTTTTGGAACTCCAAAGTTAGCCAAGCAGGACGGTTCATGCCGTTTCGGTGATGAACCATAAACCTCACTGTCTGCGAAGGTGGCAACAACCCTCGGCACAAAACTCGGAAATCCTGAAATGTCTCGGGTTCGTTGCTGATGACGAGCAAATCGGCTTCGCCCAAAGACTGGGGAAAAGGTTGAAGCGGGACATTGACAACCTCGTCCATCGGCAGGAATTGGTCACCCATTGCCTGAACTCGCCAACGGGTCACTGTGTTTGTGGCAAAGAAATTGGCTGAATCGCTCACAGGCAGCAGAACCCAGCGAGCACCCAACTGGACATTCAATGTCCTCATCACCGCATTTTCAACGGCTTCCCTAACCATTGCGGCACTGACTTGGGCGCCACGAACCCAAGCCGTTGGCAATTCTTTCCAATTTGCTGCACGATGAAGGATTCGGAAGGGCAACCTGATTCCGACTGTGCCCTTGACAATCCTCAATATCCCGGCACCGACATCAACGCCGGTCACTGAGAAGGAACGAACATCGGGAGCGATTTTAATCTTCACGAGTTCAGGCGGGATGGCTTCAATTTGCAATGTACCTTCTGCCGTTCCGAACAATTGCACGGTAACGCTTTCACCGACTGCAACCACAAGTTCTGTCAACGGGGCAGCCAACCACCGCCACGAAAAAACTTCTCGCAACTTTTGAGCCCAAGAGTTTGCCAACGCCATCGTATCGCTTTGAGCGGCTCGTGCGATTTGGTGCGTGACGGTCAAAAGCGTTTCGCTGCCTACAGTTATGGAAAAACCGCCGGGCACTCGGTTGACAGAAATTGCTTCCGGTTTTGTGCCCTTCCAAAGCAACTCGTTTAGCCTGTCAGCAAGTTGCTGGACTTGCGAAAGTGCGTTTGGACTTCTCCAACGCAAAATTGTTTGACCCGCAGCCTTCAACTCAGCCACATCGTCGCTGACTTTAAAGGCTTCAAACTTCCAACTGACCGTCCAGTTTTGTTGAGCAGGAACTAAGCATGAGAGCGCCAGAACTGCGACCAGCGTTGTTGCAACTCGTTTCACTTTTTCACCTCCTTTGCGCGCAGCCTTTCATTATCGCTGTCGCTCGCACTGGCTGCTATTCGCTTTTCGGCTTGAGCGACTTTTCCAATTCTTCCAATCGCCGTTCAAGTTGCCGAAGGAATTTTAGGGCATCCGGCAATTCGTTCAATGCTGCTTCTATGCGGAGCCACTGAATTCTTGTTCTGGCTGGACAGCCTGCCCATTGTGTTTTCGGCGGTGCGTTGTCCATCAGACCAGATTTTGCGAGCAAGGCTACACCGTCTCCGACTTGGACATGGTCGGCAATTCCGACTTGCCCGCCCATCATGACACTGTTGCCGACTTTAACGCTCCCAGCAAGTCCAACTTGACCTGCCAAGACGCAGTGAGCACCTAAGGTGCAGTTGTGGGCTATTTGGACGAGGTTGTCAATTTTCGTTCCCTTGCCAATCCTCGTCTCGCCGATGGTCGCTCGGTCAATGCAAACATTCGCTCCGATTTCAACATCGTCTTCAATCACCACAGTTCCGACTTGCGGGATTCGCCTGTGTCGCTCGCCATCCCAAATGAACCCAAAGCCATCTTTGCCGATTACCGAACCGGCGTGGATGACCACTCGGTTGCCGATGATAACTCCGTCGTAGATAGTAACTTGCGGGTAAATTCGGCAATTCTCTCCAATTTGAACGCGACGACCGATGTAAACATGCGGGTAGATGACTGTGCCGTCACCGATGACCGATTGGTCACTGATGACTGCGTAGTCACCGACAAAAACCCCCTCACCCAACTTCACGCCTTCGCCGATAATTGCCGTTGGGCTGATTCTGGCAGGCATCGGCTCAGGGGGAAATAGCGCTTCCAGAAGCATTGCCATCGCTAACCTCGGTTCTGCGACAACGATATGTGGCTTTTCTGGTCGTGAAAGTTCGTGCGAAGTGACAACGGCTGACGCTTGACTTTTGAAGGCTTGTTCTGCGTAAGGTTTTGACCAAGCGAAAACCAAATCGCCTTGCTGGGCAGTTGATGGTTCGCTCAGACCGGTGACAACGGTTTCAGGGTCACCGAAAATTTCGCCGTTGACGATTTCGGCAATGCGCTTCAATGAAAGCGGTGCGGGAAAGTTTGTCCGTGGCATAGAGGGGTCACTCCTTTGGCTTTATGCTTTCAAGCCATCGCTTCCACGCCACCAAGATTTCGTCAGTGACATCAGTGACGCCTGATTTTCGCTCAAAAGTCACCTTCCATCCTTTCCTTTGGGCGTAAGCGCGAGCGAAGGCTTTCGCTGCTTCGTAAGCCATCAGGCGCAAAACTGCCCTCACATTCGCTGTGAGCAATTTGGGGGTCAAGTCTGTCGCTTCAAAAGTGATATGAAGCGTTAAAGTCTGTTGAGGTGACAAAGGGAGCGGAGAAACGAGATTGAGAATCTCTTGCGGGTCCGTTAGGCTTTCAGGAACCAGCAATTCCGGTTGCTGAACAGGCGAGATGGGCAGGAAAATTGGGGGCAAAGACGAAGAAGGTGGTTCAAGGGCAGCATCTAACTCTCTCTGCCTTCGCTTCAAGGCTTCTCTTTCCTCGGCTGGTAGCAAATCCGAAAACGCCAGTCTCAAGTTCAGCCTGACCCTCTCGGCTGCTTGCTTCTCCCTTTGCTGGACGATAAATTTCCAGCGAGCAACAGGGTCAAAGAGTGGGATAGGTGGAATGGCTAACTGCAACTGCCATGTTGTGACCTGATATTGTCGGCGCTTGAGCAAATCCAACTCAATTTCCCAAACTCGTTTTTGTTCTGCTGCCCATTCAATGAAAGGGGTCAGTTGAGGTGGTGATAAAGATAACGACAACTCAGTCAAAGAAAAAAGTTTGGGAAGCGACTTCGTTAAAACTTTTTTCCCCTCGCTTCCTATCCGTTCCGCTGCCAGCCATGTAGGGTGAAGCGATGCCAATCGCTCCAAATCTACAAAGACTTGCCCTTGACCGTATGCCAAACTTACTAAAGCCAAGACAGCCAAAATCAGGTTCAGGTATCGTTGTCTCATCAGGGCTTCGCTTCCCTTTCAGACCGCTGGTTTTCGGTTGTTGTCTGCTCACTTGATTTTAGCGCTTCTGTCAAGGCAGAAAGGACGACATCAGTCACATCCAAGCATTCGCCCCTGACGAAGTAAACGACACTTCTGTCAAGCACCAAATCAAGCCCTTGTTGGTCGGCGACTTTTCTGACCGCTTCCTGAAGTTTCTCGTCAACGAGTTTGTTCATTTGCTCCTCAAGCCTTTTCATTTCATCGTCCATCAAACCTTTGAGCCTTTCAATATCAGCCCGACCTTCACGCCAAATTTGAACCAACTGTTCCAGCCGATTCCGATCTTGAGGCGACAACTTATCTGGCGGGGTTTGTTGCAACCTTTGCAATTCGGCTTCACGCTCAAAGGAAATCCGCCTCAACTCTTGAATTCGCTGCTCATCGCTTTTCGTTCGCTGCGGTCGGCTAAGCAGACGCCTTAAGTCAGCCCACTCCAACCCTGTCAGCATAACGAAGTTTTGACGCAAGTTTATCATTTCCAAGTAAGCCCTACGCTGCTCATCATAAGACCTTCGCAATTCGGCGATGTTTTGGACTTCGCGAGAAATCTTCACAGTGTTCAAAATCCCGACCCTCAACTGGCTTTGCGTCGTCGGCAAGCCCTTCTGCCAAACCAGAATCGTCAAGCAGGCACTGACCACCAACGCAGCAACCAAGACCCGCCTCATTCCTCATCACCTCAAGCCATCGGTCACTTGTTGGCGTTCAAAATTTCCAGTATCTTGTCCGTAACATCAAGGCTTGGTTCGGCATAAAGCACCAAGTCCTCGTCGGTGATGAGAACCATCTTCAGTCCCAACTGTTGAGCCACCTGCTTTGCGGCTTCCCTTATTCGGTCACGGTGCCGAGCAGTCAGGACTTCATTAAGTTTCGCCAGTTCCTCTTCAAATTGCTGCATCAGTTTTTGCAGTTTTTCGCGGTTGGAGTTTTGCAGGTTCAGCAGGTATTCCAAGCGCTTTTTCTCCTGCTCCGTCTTGCTTTCCTTCAGTTGGAGGTGTTGTAGTTCGGTGAGCCTTTGGTCGGACAACTTACGCAGTTCGTCAAGCCTTTTTCGCTCAGCGTCGGTCAATTTCCCTTCTACTTCCTTCTTCTCTAAGGCATCCAATTCCTCCCACTCCTTTTGTTCAAGTAAGGTTCGCACTTCCAACATCCTTTGGCGGCGCAAAACCGTTTGGCGATACTGCTCGTCGTCTTGTTTCAAGGCTTGGTAGTTGGCAATAAGTTTTGCCATGTCAACCAGACCGATTGTGACAGGCTGACTTGACGAGTCAAAAGTCATGGCTCGCCATGCGGTTAGGGCTAAGAGCCCTGTAATAGCGAAAGCAAACCAAATCCATCGGCGCATCACACTTCACTCCTTCTTCGGAGTTTTTCAAACCGATTCTTCGTTCCTGCTTTCAAAAAGCGGACCCGACGCTGAAGTGGGTTCTATTCCCTTCCTCGCCGAACCCGAAATCAAACCTCAAAAGCCCGAAGGGCGTGACGAAACGGACACCAAACCCGTAGCCGACTTTGAGTCTCAACGCATCACGGCGTTTGGGTTCGCCTGCTTGTGCAGCCTTTAAATCCAGAGAGTTGGGACCACCGAAGGCATCGCCAATGTCCAAAAATAGCACGCCTTGCAATTCCTTTCGGAACCGCCTTCTCAATTCAGCGTTGAAGACAATCATGTTTCTGCCCACAAACCTGTCAATGGTGTAGCCGCGAAGGGTTTCAGCACCTCCGACGAAGAAGTTTTCAAAGATGGGAACAGAACCGAGGGCAGTCCCAAGCAAAAGCCTCGTGGCGAAGACAGTGTTTTTGCCTTGCGGTGTGTAGTGGCGCCAGTCAAGAAGCAACTTAGCGAAAGACCGAGAGCCACCAATCAACTTTGGAGCAAGTTCTAACTCTCCCTCAAAGTAAGTGCCTTTTGATGGGTCAAAGGGGAAATCACGGGTATCAAGCAAGCGACTGTAAGCGATGCCTGTCACCCAACCTTGATCTGCTTTCCCGCCAACCTGTTCAATCGCCCCGCCGACGATGCGTCGCTGTTGGAAATAAACTCGTTCAGTTCGCAATTTTAGTTCATGCCACAAGTAGTCACCTTGAGGTCGGCGGGCACTAAGCCTAATACCGCGACGAATTTCCGAGAAAAGCAGATCCTCAGTGACTGTCCCTTGCCCTCCCCCAAGAACCAAAGCAGTCGTCGGCTCTCGGTAGAAACTACGGTCAAAGATGTTGATGGCGAAGCCCGTTCGTTTGTTGTCAATCCAAGGTTGGTAGTAGTAGAAGTCAAAGCCTTTGCGATCAAAGAACTCCACCATCAACCTCAAGTGCTGACCTAACCCGCGAAAGTTAGTTTCTTGAACTGCGGCGAAGCCGACGATTTCGTCACGGGAACTGTAGCCTAAGCCGATGTTGGCGAGCCCGGTCTTTTTCTCCTTCAACTTGTAAGTGACCTCAACGCCCAACTCCCCTGTCTGAGGGTCTTCGACATCGCGCCAATCAACGATGACTTCCTCAAAAATGTCCAGCAGGAAGAGCCTGCGCCTGTCTTCTTCAACGACCCGCTGGTTGTAGATTTGACCAGGTCTGAGTTGCAATTCCCGCCACACGACCTTTTGCTTAGTTTTAGGCTTCTGCCCCAAATCAACCTTGACGCCAACGACCTTAAACTCCTGAATGGGGATGACAATTGTCCCCTCCTCGGTAATGTCAGGGGCAAGAGGTTGGGCAAGATAGCCGTTGGATATGTAAAGGTCTTGGATGCGTTGCAAGTCGCGGCGGATGGCGTGGAAGTTAAGGATTTTTCCAGGTTGGGTTTGCATCACCGCCTTCAATTTCTCCGACGAGATAGCGGTGTTCCCCTTAAACACGATGTCTTTGACCACCGGGTTCTCAAAAACACGGATGACCAAAACGATTCGCCCCTCAGGCGTCAGCATCGGCAAACCCACCGGCATTTGGGCGAAGAAGCCCATATCGTAAATCGCCCTTATGTCATTGAGAAGCCGTTTCTCAGAGAAAAGCGTTCCAGGCTTTGTGTCCATGACCATTAAAATGCTTTCGGTTGGAACTTCCTTGTTGCCTTCAATGCGAATTTCCGCCACCTCCCGCCCTTCAACCTCTTGGGCGAAAGAAAGGGCTGGGAGGAGCAACAGGGTAGTGACAATCAACATCCATCGCACCATACCGTGACCCTCCAAAGTCTTCGGTTTTCGTGCTTTCAAAGTCCCGTTAGTTTAGACCGAAAAAGGGCGACTTTTGTTCACCTCTCCAAAAACGGCTTCAACTTTTTGCGGAGCGCTGACCTTGCTCGGAACAGACGAGATTTGACCGCCTCAACGGAGCACCCTTGGATTCGGGCGATTTCTTGATAACTCAGCCCCTCAATGTCCCTCAGCACCAAAGTGACCCGCTGGTCTTCCGGCAACTCGTCAATGGCTTTTTGGATGGCTTCGGCGAGTTCCTTTCGTTCAAGCAGTGTTTCGGGCGAAAGTTTAGTGTCCTCCCACTCAAAGGGCTCGGTCTCTTCTTCCTCCTCGTCCATCTCCTCAAGGATTTCCCACCTATGTTCTCGCTCCCGCTGCAACTGCTTGTATCGGTTTTTGGCTAAGTTGACGGTGATTCGGTAGAGCCAAGTGAAAACTTCCGCTTCGCCTCGGAAGCGGTCGTAGGCTTGAAAGGCGTGGATGAAAACTTCTTGCGTCAAATCGTGGGCTTCCTCTCGGTCGCCCATGAGCCTGAAAGCCAAGTTGAGCACCTTGTCGTAGTATCTCTCAACGACCTCTTCAAAGGGTGGCTTGGTAATTGAGACGGTTGGTTGAATTGTTCCCCTTCGGTTCCGACGCACGGCTCTCACCACGCTCCGTTCAACTGCTTTCAGAACCTCACAGAAGTTTGGACGCGAATTTCCGCCTGCTCTCTTTCTCGCTTTGTCACTGTCACTGATGTCCGCTTGCCCAAATAGTATTGCACTTCCAGCGCCGAAGGGTCAGCAGGCGATAAGCCATGCCGCCAAAGGACATGTAATCTCGGCGCTAACAGAACGCCCAATCTCAGCCATTGACGCCCCGTTGTTTGCTCGCGGATAACGGTCAACTCGGTCCAACGCAGCGCTTGAGCAATTGGTTCAGTTACTGGAGCAAGCAAATTGCCCATGAAACTTTGAACGATGGTGCCAGAGAACAATTGTTGCCAGTTAGTCAACGCCTCGCCCAACTGAGCCAATCCAAGCCCGAACATTCTCTCCAAAGCCGTTTGCTCGGGCAAAGGTGGAGTGGTTAACAGGGTGACGCTGGGCAAAATTCCGAGCCTTTGCGATTGTGCGTCAATAGGACCCGAGACGGTGAAGATGATGCGGTGAATGTCAAGTTGGGTTTCGCCCTCAACTCTTAACCTTGCTGTGCCCAACCATTGACGAGTTAGTGGGTCAACAGCGTATGCGACCCGAACTCCCATGTCCGTGACCGTCAAAACTGTCGCTGGAAGCCTTAAAGTTCCCCGTTGGCTTCTCAACTCGCCTTCCATTCTCGGTTGGGATAGGTCGCCAGCAAGGAGGAGTTCACCGTCCAACATCAAAGACGCCTGTGGGTTGCGCAGGAAGAACTTGTCTCCAATTTCAAGCCTCAAAGCCAAACGCAAAGCCGGTGGGAACTGCCATTTCCTATTACCACCCGCTGCAACGACTGGCAATCGCAGAACATCACCGTCGTGAATTGTCAAGTTGCCGCTTAAAATTGGTGACTCATTTTCCCGCTGAGAGCGCAAGGTCAAATAACCCGAAAGTTCACCTTTGGCACCATCAAACCGCCATCGGAAGTCGCTTAACTTGAGCGCCAAATCCCAATTGCCTTCTGAAAGCCATGCCCAACGAACTTGTGGCACTTCTTTCCAAAGCACATTTCCCTGCACTGAAAAGCCATCACCTTGCACACTCTCAACGATCAACCTCAACCCGTTTCCGTTCAATTCGCTTCTTATGGTTGCTGCCCTCAAGTTCAAGTTGGTGGCTTTCCATCTCGCTTTCACATCTTTGGTTTGGACAACCAACTCGCCTTCATTGGCGAACAAATTTTGCAACCCACCCTCTCCAAGTTTCATCCAACCGTTTCCGAAGAGTTGCCCAGTGCCCCAGTCGGCGACAAATTTCGTCAACTTTGCTGTCTTCCCGTCCGCTTCAATTTGGCAGCGGACATTTCTGAGTTTGGACAAAGGCTCAAGGGATTGGTGAAGGGAGTTGTTTTTGGCGAATTGAACCGCATCGGCAAACATCTCAAGAGAGCCTTTCAACCCCGGCTCATCCCAACTGCCCTGCAACGACATTGAACCGCTCAGCCAACCGTTTTCAATTTGCAAGGGCAAATCTGGTGGCAAAACAGCGTCAAGGGGTGTCGGCGGCATTTCAATTTGCCAAAGCATTTGCCTTCTGCCGTTGAAGTTGATCCAGCCCCAGAAAGAAGCCAACGACGCATCTGTCCTCCACCTGATGATGCCGTCGCCTTTTTCAACCTTAAGCGTCTCATCACGCAACTCAAAGCGGCGCACGAAGATTTGCCTTGCAGCCCAGCCGCGCCAGTAAACATCTCCTGCCTGCAAAGTCCCTTCAACAATGGGTTTGTCCACTGTTCCTGCCAGTTTCAAATGTGCGCTTAAAACGCCCTCGGGCAAAGATTTCGCTTCAAATTTTGCGCCTAAAAACTTCGCCAAACTTGCAGCCAACTCGGGCGAGACTTGCTTCAACACTAACTCGCCGCTGATTTCCCCGCTATCAGCGACAGATACTGTGCCGACTGCGGTGGCAACACCTTGACGCAAATCCTTCAATCTCACAACCCACAACTTGCCAGTTCGCTCAACAGACAAGTTGGCTTGGGTTGGCAAGTCACCAATGCCCCATAAGTTCGGCGAATGAAATGTCCCTTGCATTCGGGCAATTTTGCCCTCAGAGACGGAAATGTCCCCTTCAGACCAAACTTCACCCCTCAAAGGCAAATTCAGCCATTGGTCAAAGGTTGTGCCTGCTTCCTTGCCCAATCTTTGCTTAAAGTCGTTGGCGATGAGCCTTAAAGTGTCAATGGGCACATTGCCGCCTTTCCAACAGATTTGCCAGTTCGGTTGGACTCCATCAAATTCGGCAGTAACGACCATGCCGTTGTTCCACAGGTTCAAAATCCCGCGAGCGGAAACCGAAGGTTCGTTGCCTTGAAGTTTTCGGTCAACTGTCAAGTCCAGCCTCGTCCTGCCCAGTTGAGCCGAACCGAACCTAACTTGTTGCCCGTCCAGCGAAACTGTCAAGTTAACCTGACCGTTCGTCACACTGAGCCAAATTTGCCCATCCGCCTGACCATACCAGTGCCAGTCGCTCAAAGGAACTTGCCACTCTTGAAGCAATCGGGACAAATCGGTGAGAGCGACGCCTTTCGCTTGAACTGTCAAGGTCGTTGGTGCGTTGGGCGAAGTCCTGACGATGCCCTCTGCCTTTAAAGTCCCATCGCCCCATCTCCCTTGCACTTGCTTGAAGCGAATTTCGTTCCCTTGCCAAACCCACTCGCCCGAAACATCGCGCCACAAAGCGGATTCACCGATACCGACCGCTTGCGAATTCGCTGTCCCGTTGATTTGCCACTTGCCGTCCCAAAGGATTTGCACTGTCCCTTCAGCGAGCCCTTGAATTTGAACTGGCAGTTCAAACCTTCGGCTCAATCTTCTCAACGAAACGCCTGTCCATTTGCCACCGAGAACTAAGGAAGCGACCTTTTCTTTGAGCGCGAATGTCCCGCTGAGAACGGCTTGACCGTCTTCGGAGAGCAAATGGATGCCTTCAACTTTCCCGCTCAATTGCTGCAGGCTCAGTTTTTCATCGGCAAGGAATTTCCCGTGAACTCTTGCTCCAGCCATCTTGACATTCCAATCATTCCAAGTTGCTTCCGTCAGCAGCGATGCGCCTTCAAAGTCACCTTGCCACTTGCCGTTACGCTTCTCCGCCGACAGTTTCACCCAACCAGAGCCTTTGCCTTCGGGCAAATCGCCTTCAAGTTTCAAGCCAGCAAATTTTGCCAGTTGAGCGATGTCCAATTCGGCGAAACTGAAATGGCTTTCGGCTGTTTCAGGAGTTCCCTTCACTTGCCCGCTCGCTTTTCCTTCCCAGACCCTAACTTGTGGCAGCCTCAAATCCCACAACCAACCGCTTTCAAAGCGCTTTGCAAAGCCTTGAAAATGAACTCGTTCAACTTTCAACTCTTTTCCGTTCGCCGACGAAACAAGATTTTGCCCGAAGCCCTCGCCTGCCACCTGATGGGTGACCCACTCTTCCCCTTTCCGTTCCGCTGTAACTATCAAGGTTGCGATGGTCAACTTTCGCGCCTTCAATAGTCCATTGCCGTTGTTTGCCTTCAAGTCCGGAAGGATGCCTTCAAGGCTCAACTGCAGCGATTTGGGAACTTGGGCATTGACAAAAATTGAACCACTGAACTTGCCTTCCGCTGAAAACACTTGTCCGCCTTGCTTTTCCAGCCAGCGAGTGATTTTTCCGATGTCGGCATCTTGCAAGCGCGCTGAAGCGTTGACGGCGACCTTCTCTTTGCCGTTGCTCACCAAGAGCAACTGCCCATTGCTTAGCGTGCCGTCCAGCAGATTTGCTTGGATGTTTGTTGCCCTCAGTTCCGCTGAAGGTTTGTTGGCGAGCGACAATGCGAATTCCAAGTCAGCCCTTGCGTTTTCAAGAGCGAGCCCGTTAAACCCAAACTTCGGCACTTTGACTGAGCCGTAGGCGACGAGCAACTTTCTCTTTTCGTCCCATGTGCATCTCCATTCGCTGAACTGCACGCCTTCAGCCAATTGCAAGAGCGAGCCATCGGCAATGATGCGTTGGTTTGGCAGGTTTGCCGTTGCTTCGTTTAGGAAAGCCGTTGCGCCTTGCGGCGATGCCAAAAGCGTTAACCTTCCAAGTTGCGTTTGCCACCTTAGGTTTTGCAAGTTGACGAAACCGAAAGGCTCGTCCCACGAAAGTTGAACTTGCCATTGAGTTCCGACACCGCCCAAACCGAATTGCGCTTGACCGCCCCGAATCAATTTGACGGGCAAATTCAGTTTGGCTTGAGCCCAAGCAGCCAACCGCTCCATTGCGCTCGGAGAGATTTGACCTTGGACTTGCCAGATAGGCGTTCTCGCGAGCGTGGTCTGACCACTTAGGAAGGCGAAAGCGTTGCTGTCAAGGTTCACCCTCACGCCCAAGATGCGGAAAGTTTTTCCGTCCGATTGAATTTGCCCGCTGAACTTCAAGTCGGGCAATTTGTCGCTGATGACTGTGGCTTGGTGAAACTTTGCTTTCAACTCGTCAAGTCGCCACTTTCTCCCTCGCCAAGAAACCGCCAGCGTTCCTGAAACCATCCCACCTTTCAGGCGAGCATAAGGTCGCAAATGAGTTGGCAGCAAATTCAAAGCAACTGGGTAAAAAGGAGCGAGCCTGAGATTTGCGATTTGAACCTCGCTTCGCCCTTCGCTCCCGTTCAGCCAAACTTTTGCCCTTGACTGCCCGATTTCGGTCTTTGCGGAAATTTCAACGCTTCCGACCCAACGCTTCCCAAGCCTTTCAATGTGGACTTGAGTTTCAGCGGAAGAGACAGCGATGGTCGGGATTTGGAGTTTTCTCAACTCGTCGGTCGGCTGAAGTTGGGTTCGGCGAATTGCGAGATTAGCATCAACCCTGAAGCGACTGCCTTTTGACTCTGCCGTAAAATCTCCGCTCAAACTGCCTCCGTTCAGCGGCAAAGGCTGAGTGACAAACGAGCGGATTATTGCGAGTTTCAACCCTTCACCTCGCCAACGGACGAGCCAGAAGTTTCGCCGACCTTCAGCAGCA
>Ga0209393_1000454_pt1 | contig 20019 bp, 20 predicted proteins | sample SSWtaG_2_FD_184117 | JGI IMG/M metagenome (GOLD analysis project Ga0209393, IMG submission 184117) | Hot spring microbial communities from Sandy's Spring West, USA to study Microbial Dark Matter (Phase II) - SSWsed_130316 (SPAdes)... | ecosystem: Environmental > Aquatic > Thermal springs > Hot...
TCTGGGCACCAAGTTCAGTTCCTTCGCTTTCTTTGCTGGAGCGTTGGGTGTCGGCATCGGTTTCGGGTTACAAACAATTGTCAACAACTTCATCAGCGGACTCATCCTCCTCATGGAACGGACGATGAAGGTCGGCGATGTCGTTAGTGTTGCGGGTGAAATCGGGAAAGTCGTCCACATAGGCGCTCGCGCCACCTTGATTGAGACGCCTCGTGGTTCGGTCATCGCAATCCCCAACTCCCAGTTCATCAACTCAGCCGTGACCAATTGGACGCTTTCAGGCAAAAGCATGAGGGTTCATGTGCCCATTACGGTTAGCGGAGACGCTGACATTAAAACCGTAGAGGAGACGCTAATTCAAATCGCCCGTTCTCACCCCCAAGTCCTTCCCGAGCCTGAGCCTCAAGTTTGGCTGACAAAAATTGGCGACACTGTTGGGCTTGAACTTTTGGTTTGGGTTTCCGACCCCCTTGACGGCGCTCGGCAAGTTCAAAGTGACCTTTATCGCTCAATCCTGTCCGCCTTCAAGGAGAAAGGCATAGCAGTTCGTGGCTGAAGTTACTCTTCATTCCTTTGGCACAATCTTCAACGCAACCGCATATAGTGAAGGTTTTTGGTGCGGCAATTTCACCCTTAAACCAGTTTCATCCCGCCTCCATTCAAGCAGCTTGTCACAACCGAGCATCCAAACTTCTGCGATTTCGTCTTCGTAAAGCCTAAGGTTAGTGCTCAAGGATTGGATGACCATTTCTTCGCCAGGGTCAGCGAGAGCGATTGCGTAGAGGATTTTGCCTTTGCGAGTGAAACGGATGTCCCGCCCCGTAAAGGGTGGCGTTTCAAGTTCTTTGAATGCACCGCCAACAACTTTTGTCAGTCCTTCGCCGTAAACAATCCAAGGTCTTGTCCCGTAAATGGCTTCGCCGTTGATTTCAAGCCACTTCCCAACTTCCCGCAAAATTCGTTGCTGCTCTTCCGGGATCGTTCCATCAGGTCTGGGCGCAATGTTCAAAAGCAAGCAACCGTTCTTGCTCACGATGTCAACTAAGTCGTCAACGATTGAGTCGGGCGTCCGATAGTCGTGGTTTTTGATGTAGCCCCAAGACCTTTTGCAAATTGATGTGTCAGTTTGCCAAAAGAAGGGATGCATCCTGTCAAGTTTGCCCCGTTCAATATCCCAAACGGCTGTCCCTTCAGGGAAAGCATGGAGTTTGTAATTGATTGCCACACCAACGCCCCATTCAAAAGCCCTGTTGTAGTAGTAGGCAGCGAAAAGCCGAAGGTAGGGCTCAAAGGCTGCGTGCTGTTCGGCGATATACCAGTCAAACCAGAAAATTTGCGGGCGATACTTGTCAACCAATTCGCAAGCCCTCAAAAGCCATTCATTCAGGAACTCCTCGTTTGGCGGCGTCTCCCTCGGCTGTGCTGGACCGTAAAGACCCTTATATCGCGGGTCTTGGACATCGGAAGGGATTTCGCGACCTCCGTTGAAGAACCACCAATTTTCGGCTCGGTGATAGGAGACGCCGAAAACTAATCCCTCAGCACGAACCGCTTCTGCAAGTTCCTTCACGATGTCTCGCCTCGGTCCCATTTTCGCGGCGTTCCATTCAGTGTAGGCGCTATCCCAAAGGGCAAAACCGTCGTGGTGTTCGGCGACGAGGACAACATACTTCGCTCCTGCTTCCTTGAACAACTTTGCCCACTCTTTCGGGTCCCACTTTTCGGCAGTGAACATGGGGATGAAGTCCTTGTAGCCGAACTTATCTTGCGGACCGTAGGTTTGAAGGTGATGCTGGAAGACACGGTGACCCTTGACATACATGTGGCGAGGATACCATTCGTTGTCGTAGGCTGGAACCGAGTAAACGCCCCAATGGATGAAGATGCCGAACTTGGCGTCAAGATACCAATCGGGCACTTTGTAGTTGCGTAAGGATTCCCAAGTCGGCTGAAACGGACCGGGCGGAATGGCAATTGGGGTCTTCACTTCGCTCGCCATAGTTGCTCCACCTCCTGTAGCCAAAATTAACGCTACCACCAAATTCACTGCCACCATTCGCATCTTTGTCGTCACCTCTCAACTACTGAACTGCTGACAAAAAGCATTACACGCATTTGTGACTTCCGTCACAGCAATGACGCCCTGCGCAATTAAAATTTGCGAACACGCAGGTGCAAAAACGAGCAAAGGAGGGAATTTCAATGCGACGGGTTTTGCGGTTAAAAGCGTTGGCTGTTCTGGCAACTTTCGTGGCAGCAAGTTTCCTGGCTTTTGGGACGGCAAATGCTGCACCACTGTCCAATACATCGGTTAACTGGTCAGATTTCGCTTCCAATTGGTCACCAACGAATGTGCAAGTTTTAGTCTCGCCGTTTACTTTCAGCGACAACGCTTCAGGTAAAATCGTGAGCGTCGCCTACTTTTCAACTGATGGTGCAACTGCGGGCAAGTGGGTTTACGCCTACCAAATCGTCTTTACTTCAGGCAACGGGAAAATCACCGCATTCTCCGTCGTGCCCACGAATCACCCGGCAACTGTCGGTGGAACTCCCAACTTCTCCTTCTATACTTCCAAGTCGCAGGGAGACCCTGACCCTTTTGGTTTTCAGAGCGGCGGAATTGCCCCAATAATGGCAGGCTACGACGAAACTCTCTCTGAAGCCTCTTGGGTCTTCCCGCCATACAACTACATCCAACAAGGCCAAAACTCCGTAGTTTTCGGTTATGTCAGCGACTTTGAACCCACGATTGTTCAAGCCGACATATCCAAAATCAACAGTTCAGCAACCCTTACGGGTAAGCCCTTCGTTTTCGCTGCCTCACCTGAACCTGCATTGGCTTTGTTGTTTGGGATTGGCTTGTTAGGGGCAGGATTGTTCAGGCGACGCAAAAAGTGACCTAAATTTCGTGCCCTTACGCTTTAGCAACCAAACGACTGGAGGGTTGCTCTCCTGAGCAGCCGTTTAATTCGGCTCATCAGGGGATGAGCCCTCCAGTAGATTTCTCCGCCTCAAATCAACCGTCACTCCCCAACTTAGTCAATGGCTACAGGTTGGTGGGTTTCGGAAGATTGGACGGCAGCCAATGCGAGTTTCAGGGTCTTCAGGTTGTCCCGTCCAGAAATTGCTGGTTCGTCATCCTCTTGGATTGCCCTCATCAGTTCTGCCATCGTTGCAGCGAAGGCGTCAGGAAACCAACTGCCTTTCAGGTCAAGTCTCATCACTGGAATAGGTGCATCCTTCAAAGCCAAAGTTACCTGAGTTGCGTTGCCTCTGACTGTCCCGTTAGTCCCGTCAACAGTGAACTCGTAGTGACTGTCCCGCCCTTGCACGACATCGTTGAACCAAAGGTTCGCCATGCAGTTTTCGTCAAACTCCAAATTGATGCTGTAGACCATAGGTGAAATGGCTCGCTGACCCTGCATCCGAACTGTTGATGCGTAAACTCGTCTCGGTTCTCGCCCCGTCCAGTAGCGCATCAAGTCAAGGTAGTGAATGCCATGGTCAACGATGAGGAAGTTGGGAGTTTCCGCAGGCCAGCCGCTATCTTGGTTGCTGCGAACATGGTGGGTTAGGTGGTAAACTTCACCGAGCCAACCACCTTCAACCAACAACTTGACGAACCTATGTCCCGGCGCATACCTCGCTTGCTGATTGACCATCAACTTCACGCCAAATTTTTCGCAAACTTCAACCATTGCCAAAGCGTTTTCCATGTTGTGGGCAAAGGGTTTTTGGATGAGGATGTGTTTGCCTGCTTGAGCACATGCTTGGACAATCTCAACGCGACCTTGTTGGTGGATAGCGATGTCAACGATTTCAACTTCAGGCGAATCAAGCAAGTCCCTGTAGTCTGTGAACCATTTCGGAATCCCAAACCTTTCAGCAGTTTGCTTCGCTGCTTCTTCGCGGATGTCGCAACAAGCCACAACTTTGAAGCCAAATTTTCGGTAAGCAGGCAAGTGGGCGTTGTTGACGATGCCGCCACAACCGATGATGCCAATTCCGTAGTTGGTTTTGGGTGGAAGGTGAACGCCGTAATCAAGCCCCAACAATTCATCCCATCGTCGCTCCATCTCCTATCCCCTCCAAGCCACAATTTGTTGCCCGAGAAAGTGTAGCATTGTCGGATTCGGCAGTTGGATTGGGGTTGTTCAAGATTTCGGTGCGTTATGCTTTTTGAGCGGGAAATTGGATAGTGGTCAATTTGTAGTTGAAAGGGACAACCATTTGTAGCGTCGCCCTTTGTTGCCTTTCCGACATGCCGATTTGCCGATCTCACGATTTGCCGAAAGAAAGGGCGACGGTCGTTCAAAAGGATAACTACCGTCGGGGACAAGCCCCGACGCTACCTTTATCATCAAATTGAAGCATGCACAAAATTCGGGATTTACACTGACAAGGCACGGAGGCGTTGAACTATGGTGCGGGCAATAATGATGAGTGCGGGAGTTTTGTTCATCGCCATTTTGCTCGCTTTGGGAAAGGAGGTTAGGGGAATGTCAGAATGGGTGGTGACCGTCAAGACAGAAAAGCCTTTGAAGTTGACCTTTTTGCAATTTGAAGCATCAATCCCTCCAGATGCAAAAAGCGCCCAAGTGATCGCTGATGACGGGCAAATTCGCCCAGCCCAGATTGTCAAGGGCGACAATGGCAAAACCTCAGTTATTTGGCTTGAAGCAGAGTTACCCGCCAATACCCAACGGACTTACCGAATTCAAGTCAGCCCAAATCCCGCACAGCCGAAGGTGGTTTTGAAGCAAGAGGAAAAGTGGGTTACGGTTTCCGTCAACGGTCAACTTTTCACCCGCTACTACTTTACACCTGAGTTCGCCAAACCGTTTTGCTTCCCTTTGGTTGGACCGAACGGGAAAATTTTAACGAGGGGCTTCCCTGTTGAGCCTCGCGAGGGTGAAACCCGCGACCACAGGCACCACAAAGGCTTTTGGGTCGCTCACGGTGATGTCAACGGTCATGACCTTTGGAGCGAGAGAAGCAAAATTGTCCACCGCAATTTTGAAGCCTTAGAAAGCGGTCCGTTGTTTGGTCTCCTTAGGGCTCGCCACGATTGGCTCGGTGCAGATGGCAAGAAACTTTGCGAGGCAATTCAGGAACTTCGGTTCACTGCTTTGCCTGACATGCGGATTTTGGATTTGACCCAAACTTTTATCGCTACCGAGGGAGATGTCAACTTCGGCGACACAAAGGAGGGTTTCGTGGCAATCAGAATTCCAGACGAATTGACTTTGTCAAGGGGGACAGGACGCATCCTACTTTCAACGGGTCACCGAGACAGGGACGCTTGGGGAAAGCGAGCGAGTTGGTGCCTTTACTACGGAACGGTCGGAGGTGAACCTGTTGCTATCGCCTTCTTTGACCACAAGGGGAACCGAAGTTTCCCAACACCTTGGCATGTTCGCGATTACGGTCTCTTCGCTAACGGTCCGTTTGGGCGAAAGGATTTCGGTTTGCCACCAGAAGATGTTGGAAGGCTCGCTAAAGGCGAGAAACTTACCCTCAAATACCGCATCGTCTTGTTCCCATATCACCCGAAGCCTGAGGAACTAAATGAAATGTGGACAGGTTTCGCTAATCCGCCATCGGTGAAGACAAACCCAAGGTGACTAATCAAGTCGCCTCTTGTTAACGAGTTGGACGCTTTATGTGAGTTGATTTTCGGTTGTGGGCAAGTTTTCTATTTGACCTTGCCTTTTTGGCTTCTTTCACTTTTCCAGAATGACTGACCAGTTGAATTGGTTGTTTTGTCACCCAAGCCTTGAGCGTCGCTACCGTCGTTTTCAAATTCACTCCATATCTGGGCAATGCATAGAAGTCAACACCGACCCTTATCGGCTTAGGGTTTATCACTGCCGCCCAACGGTATCCTGACTTTTGAGCAAGTTTCTTAAGCGTCTCATCAACATGCCCACCGGGATAAGCCACACCCTCAACTTTGACCCCCAACTTTTGCTCCAAAACCTGCTTGGACTGAACGAACTCCCACTCTATCCTTCGTTTGAACTGTTCGTTGGACAGGCTTCGCTTCAAGCGGCGTGGATAGGTGTGGGTGACAGTGTGGGAAGCAATTTCCACCAGACCGGATTGAGCCATTTCCCTCAATTGCTCCCAAGTTAAAGCACTGGGAGTTTTGCCAATCCAGTCCGTGTAAACGAAAAGAGTTGCCTTAGCATTGTAGCGTTTCAGGAGTGGGAATAACACCGAGTATGCAGACTGGAAGCCATCGTCCACTGTAATGACGACAGCCTTTCTTGGCAAGTGTCCGTTCCAACGACCAGCCAGCAAATCAACAGCCTCGCTCACCGTTAAAAAGGAAAAGCCCAAAGACTTCAAGGTTTGGATATGAGCCTCCAAACGCTTTGGTGAAATTGACCATTTGTTCGGCTGCTCGCGAAAGTCGTGGTAGCAAAGCACGAAGATGGAATAGTCAGGCGGCAGCGCCGGAGGCTTTGGCTTGGGCAAAACGGGAATGACTTTCCCTTCAAGTTTGGGCAAACTGACACTCTCAGTCGCTTTCACCTGCCAATTTCTTAGCCGCTCATAAGTTATCCGCCCTGCTTCAAATATGACAAGAAGCAATCCCACAATGGCTATAGTGCTTCCAATAGCGCGAAGGAGTTCTATTGTTTTCATGGCTTCTCTCTCCCTGAAGTCGTTTTCGGTTGCTCAAATAAATCTTCATCACCTTGCTCCTTGAAAGAACTTGCCGATTCAACATGGATGGTGACATCGGCGTTGGGTAGGGCTTTTCTAATATCGTGCTCAATCTCGTCACAAAGTTGGTGAGCCTCTTCAACAGTCATATCGTCCCTTACGACAAGGTGGAGGTCAATGTATCGGTGCTTCCCTGCTTGCCTCGTCCTGAGGCGGTGAGCGTTAATGAACTTGTGAGAGTGAAAGTTGAGAACTTGGTCTATCACTGCCTCTTCTTCCTTAGGCAGAGCAGTGTCAAGCAAATGAGCGACCGCTTCCTTAAGGATGTCAAATCCTGCTCTGACAATCAAAACAGCCACAAAGATTGCCAACAATGGGTCTATAAAGTGCCAACCAGTCAAGTTCAGAACCCCCAAGCCAGCAAAAATGGAGAGCGCAGCCAGAGCATCTGCCTGTAAGTGCCAAGCATCGGCTTCCAAAGCCAGCGATTCAAATTTCCGTGCGACAGAAAATAGGTAACGAGCCACTCCAATGTCCACGATGACGGAAACACCCATCATCGCCATAGCGGCGAGAGGGTAGTCAACCATCGTGCCTTTGAGAAGTTTCTGGATTGCATCGGCTGCGATGAAACCTGCCGTCACCCAAATCAACAGCGCTTGGATTGCTCCCAACAAACTTTCAAACTTACCATGTCCGTAACGGTGACTTCGGTCGGGTGGTTTGGAGGCTTGAGAGACGGCGAACCAAGCCGTCAATGCGGCCACCAAATCCAACGCTGACTGGACACCGTTAGCAATCACACTGACAGCCCCGCTGAAAATTCCGACAGCGATTTCCGCCGTCGTCAAAAGGGCTGTCGCCACAACCGAAATAGCAGCAGCCCTTTGCTCAACGGTTTTAACCAACTCGTTGTCACTCCCTCTCTTTCGCTTAAGGCTCACTCAGTGTGTTCTAAGAGTCAAAAATTTCCTTCCCATTCTACAGGCTTTAGCCCATAGTTGACGACGCAGAAAAATTGAGCGCCGACTTTAGTCGGCAGATTTTCTTGGAGGGTCGGGTTCCTGCCCGACCGCTTGAAAAATTTTCAAACCCAAATCGTCGCCGAATAAATTTGGCGCTCAAAAGACTCGTCATCAACCACTGGCTAAAGCCAGTGGCATGAATGATTTTAGAACACACTCAGGCTCGCTTCAAAGATGCACCAATCATTTTGACTTCAGTTGGCGGCGAATGAAGCGATAACGAGTCACTTCATCTGCATCGTGAAGTTTGAAAGCGCTCTCTGGCTCAACATGAATGGTAATGTCGGCGTTGGGGAATTCCCGTTTAATATCGCGCTCAATCTCATCGCAGAGTTGGTGAGCCTCTCCAATACTCATTTCGTCCCTAACGACAAGGTGAAGGTCAATGTATCGGTGCTTGCCTGACTGCCTCGTCCGAATCTGATGGGCATTAACGAAACTTTGCGAGTGATTTTGAAGTATGTGGGTGATAATGCTCTCCTCGGCTGAAGGGAGCGAAGCGTCCAAAAGGTGGTGAGTTGCTTGCTTCAGCAGGTCAAAACCCGCCTTCGCAATGAACGCTGAAATCACAAGGGCAAGTAATGAGTCAAGGAAATGCCATCCTGTGACTGCCAAGATTGCAAGTCCTATCAGGACAGCACCTGAGGAGTAGGCATCAGTGCGCAAGTGCCATCCATCTGCTTCCAAAGCCAAAGACTCAGTTTTCCGAGCGACAGCAAACAAGTGAGCCGAGACAACGAAGTTGACGACCGTTGAGAAGGTCATGACCGCGATTGCGACAACTGGTTGTGAAACTTCAACCCCGTGAATGAGCCGTTGGATAGATTCCCAAACTATGAGCAGACAAGCGCCCCAAATCAAAATCGCCTCCACAGCACCCGAAAGGCTCTCAAATTTCCCGTGCCCGTAAGGGTGACCTAAATCGGGAGGCTTGCCCGATTGTCGGACTGCAAACCAAGCCATCAGAGCAGCAATCAGGTCTGTGCCAGAGTGAAGCCCTTCAGAAAACACGCTCACAGAACCGCTCCACCAGCCGACCAAAATTTTTGTGGCAGTCAAGGTGCTGGTGGCGATGACTGAAAGCGATGCCGCTTTTTGCTTTTGCAACTGTTCCATTCTGGCTTACCTCTCGTTCCCTTACGCCTCTGCGCACAAAATAGCACAGGTGGGCAAAGAAGTAAACGAGGGAAATTTCCAAATTCAAGTGGAGCCCCCGCCGGGACTTGAACCCGGGACCTCACCCTTACCAAGGGTGCGCTCTGCCGTCTGAGCTACGAGGGCATTTTTCGCTGCACATTATAACGCAAACTTTCACCCTCCGCAACCCTTTACGAAAATGTCTGGGACAAGGGACAGAGGTCACGGGACACGGGTTTTGACGACGGATTTTGCTGAGCGCCGAATTTATCTGGCGTTTGAAGATTTTGGGATGGCGAACCTTTCGGTAAGCCTAAATCAGCGCTGAGTGCCGAGTTCGGAGTGCAAGAGAAAATTCGCCGACTAAAGTTGGCGCTTGATTTCTGCGTCATCAACTACGGACTAAAGCCCGTAACGCGGCTCGTGTTCTGACGCCCAATCAGCCAACCACGCCATCGGCTCAGCCAGTGGTTGATGACGAATTTTTTCCTGAGCACTGAATTTATTCGGCGTTTGAGAGTCTTCAGCTGGAGGGTCGTGCTCCCGCACGACCGAAAATTTGAGCGGCAGCGCAGGAGCGCTACCCTCCAGAGAAACCGTTCGCCATTCGCCGCTTACCATTCGCCACTCGCCATTCGCTGCCTTTTTGGCTCGGCAGTAGCCTCGCCCTCCAATTTTCCACCGACTGAAGTCGGTGGCTACGAAAACAAAGCCTGCTAAAGCAGGCTAACACGAAAAAGTCGCGAGTTGCGGGTTATGCGTTCAAGGAAAAATCTTTCCCTCAACTCTCAACCCTGAACCCTCAACCCAATTAGCAGGCTTTAGCCTGCTTTGAACCTGTAGCCACCCACCTGGGTGGTCAAATCTTGTCACTCGCTGTTCGCTACTCACCATTCGCCATTCGCCACTCGCTATTCGCCATTCGCTGCTTTCAGTTGACGGACAAGGATGCATGTGGCTATAATGAAACAGGCTTTTCAAACGCCAACCCTCACGATAGCGGAGGTTCATTGGGCAAGTGATGGGAAGGTTCATTCGCGTTGCTGTGGACATTATGGGTGCTGACCATGAACCATCGGTCTTGGCAGGGGGGGCAGTGGCAGCGGTAAGGGAAAATCCAGACCTTGCTGTCACCCTCGTCGCCGACCATGAAACAGCAAATTCCTTCATCATCCCTGAGGATTTGATGAAGCGAGTTTCGTTCGTGACGGCATCTCAAGTTATTGGCATGGACGAACCACCATTGATGGCGGTTAGGCGCAAGCCTGATGCCAGTTTGGTCGTCGGAATGAAACTTTTGGGCAGCGGTGAGGCTGATGCTTTTGTCACCCCCGGCAACACGGGTGCGGCTTTAGCGGCGGCGACCCTTTATGTTGGCTGCTTGCCCCCGATAACCAGACCCGCCATCGCTATCATCCTGCCGCACCACCAAGGTCGCTTTTTGCTTTTGGATGTCGGCGCTAATGTGGATTGCAAACCTGAACATTTTTTGCAATTCGCCTTAATGGGCGCTGCCTATGCTGAAGCGGTCATGGGCATAGCAAATCCGCAGGTGGCATTGCTGAACATAGGAGAGGAAGCCATCAAAGGAACGAACATAGCGAAAGAAGCCTTTGCCCTTCTCCAATCGGCTCCAATCAACTTCATCGGCAATGTTGAGGGAAGGGATTTGCTTGAGGGGGCTGCTGATGTCGTCGTCACCGATGGGTTTGTCGGCAACATATTGCTCAAAGCCGCTGAGGGCATCGGGCTTTTCATTTGGCGCGAAATTAAGGACTTGATGATGACCAATTGGAGGACGAAACTTGCTGGGTTACTTTTGCGTCCCTACTTGAGAGCGTTGGGTAAAAGATTGGACTGGCGCGAATACGGCGGGGCACCGCTTTTGGGCATCAAAGGCGTTTGCATCATCGCCCATGGCGCTTCTGACGACAAAGCCATCGCCAAAGCCATCGCCGTCGCCCGCGAAAATGTCTTAGTTAACGCCGTTGACCGTGTCTCCGAGAAACTCCAATCAATCGTGCCAACCACAATAAAATGAACTTGCGTTCCGAGGTGATGTCAATGCGTTCGGCTGGGATTGTGGGGCTCGGTTCGTTTGTGCCTGAAAAGGTGCTGACGAATTTTGACCTTGAGAAAATCGTTGAGACGAGCGATGAGTGGATTACGACCCGAACGGGCATTAAAGAGCGACGGGTTGCCGCCGCTCATGAGACGACCACGACAATGGCAATTGAGGCGGCAAAAGTCGCTTTGAAGGACGCTGGCGTCTCTGCCAGCGAAGTTGACTTGATAATCGTTGCTACCGTCACGCCCGATTACTTTTTCCCTTCAACGGCTTGTCAAGTCCAACACGCCATCGGTGCCCCCAACGCAGCGGCGTTTGATTTGTTGGTTGGTTGCACTGGTTTCGTCTATGGTGTCATAACAGCTTGCCAATTCATTCAAACGGGCGCTTCAAATTGCGCCCTTGTCATTGGCTCGGAGACGCTAACTCGCATCGTGGATTGGACAGACCGAAAGACTTGCGTCCTGTTCGGCGATGGGGCAGGGGCTGCAGTCGTTGCACCTGTGCCCGAGGGACACGGGTTGCTCGCTTTTGATTTGGGCAGCGACGGCAGCGGCGGTCCCTTGCTCAAGGCGGAGGCACTCCAAAGTTGTTGTGAAATACCTACGGGTGTGGGCTTAAATGGGCGACCTACAATCTACATGAACGGCAACGAAGTCTTCAAGTTCGCAGTTAGGGTGATGGCTGACAGCACCCTCGCTGCCCTTCAAAAAGTAGGTTTGACCGTTGACCAAGTTGACCTTATTGTTCCCCATCAAGCCAACATCCGCATCATTGATGCTGCTGCCCGGAGGTTGGGAGTTCCGATGGACAAAATTTTCGTCAACCTTGACAGATATGGCAATACTTCCGCAGCGTCTGTCCCCATCGCGATGGACGAGGCAAAACGAAGCGGTCGGATAAAAGAGGGCGACATCGTTGTAGCGACCAGTTTCGGCGCTGGCTTATCTTGGGCTACATTTGTAATGCGCATGTGACGCAAACTTCGGGTGGGCGATGCCTTGCTGACTTCAAAGAGGTGAAAAAGATGGTCACGGCGACTGAAGTTCAAACTTTGGAGTTTCGCATCGTCAGGCAAGTCAAGACCGACCCACCACTGACTTTCACGGTGGAAATCGCTTATGACTCTGAGGGCAAGGGCTATCTTGTTGAATGCGCTGAATTGGATGTGGCAACTTGGGGCGACACATGGGACGAAGCAGTTGAAAATTTGCTGGACGCTGTTTGGGGGGTTTCTGAAGTTTTGGTGCAAGACCATCAAACAGACCCCGCTTTGCGTGACCCAAGACTAACTCACGCTCGTTTAGTTGTTTCGTTAAACGGCGAGGAGGCGCTGAGAAAACTTTTGGGGTTGTGAGGTTATGGTCACTTATCGGGAGTTCAGGGAAGTGCTGAGAAAAGTTGGTTTCACACTGGAACGCTCCCGCAAACACGAAATCTGGAAGCGAAAAGAGCCTGACGGTAGGGAGCGAACAGTTGTGCTCAGCCATCAACACGGTAGGGACATCCCAGTCAGGCTCTTCCACAAACTTTTGCGTCAAGCAGGTCTAAGCCGAGACGAATTTGAGAGGCTGCGGAAAGACCCTTAGGCAACCTGATTTGCCCAAAGAGGTGAAAAAGATGGTCACGATGACAGAAGTTCAAACTTTGGAGTTTCGCATCGTTAGGCAGGTCAAAACCGAACCACCACTGACTTTCACGGTGGAGATGCGCTATTCGCCAGAGGACAAGGGCTACATCGCTGACTGCTATGAGATGGATGCCTTCGCTTGGGGCGAAACACTTGAGGAAGCCATTGAGAATTTGTTGGATGTCATGCTGGGGTTTGCAGAGGTCATGGTGGAAGACCTGAAGGAATATCCAAACTTGCGTGACCCTCGCTTGCCTTATGCCCACTTCATCGTTAAGTTAGGCAGCGAGGAGGCTCTTCGGAAAATTCTGGGGTTATGAGCCATGCCAACTTACCGGGAGTTTAGAGAAGTGTTGAGGAAAGCAGGTTTTGAGTTGAAGCGCATGGGCAAGCACGAAATATGGCAGCGGGTGGAACCTGACAGTTGGGAGCGACAAGTGCCTGTCAGCCACTAACATGGCAAGGACATTCCGCCAAACATTTTTTCCAAAATGCTTAGACAAGCAGGTTTGAGCCGAGACGAATTTGAGCGGTTGCGCAAAGACCCGTAGCAATTTGGGAAAGTCGTGGCAACATTTGCAGGGCAGATGAGAAACAAAAACATTGACAAAGGGGGATTGAGATGGCGCTGGCGTTTCTTTTTCCAGGACAGGGCGTGCAGCGGGTTGGGATGGGCAAAAGCCTTCTCAAAGCCTTTCCCGAACTGCAAGAGTTTTACAAGTTGGCTGACAAAGTGACGGGTCGTCCTATCAGCAAACTTTGCTTTGAAGGTCCCGAGGAGGAACTGACACAAACCGTTAACGCTCAACCTGCTATCTTCACCACTTGCTTCGTCTGCTGGGTTCTCGTCTCAGAACGAGGTTTGCAGCCGAAATTTGTGGCTGGTCACAGTTTGGGTGAGTGGACCGCAGTTGTGGCGAGTGGGGCGTTAGAGTTTGAGGAAGGATTGAAGTTGGTGGCTAAACGGGGTGAACTGATGCAGCAAGCACCTGCAGGGAGCATGGCAGCGATCTTGGGGGCTTCGTCGGAGCAGGTGGAAAAACTTTGTCAAGCAGCATCTGAGAAGGGAGTTATCACCATCGCCAACCACAATGCCCCAGACCAAATCGTCATCTCCGGCGAAGTCGCTGCCGTTGAATACGCCATCCAAATCGCCCGCCAATTTGGTGCTGTCAAGGCTGTTCCGTTGAAGGTCAGCGGTGCTTTCCATTCACCCCTAATGGACGGCGCTAAGGAGCAATTCCGCCAGTATGTTGAGCAAACCAACTTCAAAGACCCTGAGGTTCCTGTCGTCGCCAATGTGACGGGTCAGCCCGTAACCGATGGCAGCGAAATAAAGCGTTTGCTCATAGAGCAACTAACTTCGCCTGTTCGTTGGGTTGATTGCGTTAGAACGATGCAAGAAAACGGCGTTAAGGTTTTCATTGAGTTGGGACCTGGGCGGATACTTAGCGGCTTGGTTCGCCGAACAGTGCCTGACGCCGTGACCTTCTGTATTGAAGACCCTAAGTCCTTTGAGGAGATGGTCAACGCGTTGGAAAGTATGTGAGCACGCGAGGTGACAAAAGGTGAAAGCCTTTGACTCACTATCGTTGGAAGGGAAGGTGGCGTTAGTGACGGGAGGGAGCAGGGGCATTGGTGCTTCAATTGTTAAACTCTTGGCGAAGCGGGGTGCTTCAGTTGCTTTTTGCTATCGCCAACAAGAGCAACTCGCCCAAAATTTGGCAAGCGAAGTCCGAGAGGAGATGGGTCGCCAAGTTTTAGCCATTCAAACCGATGTCGCTAATCCCGAACAGGTGCGGACGATGGTTGAACAAGTTAGAAAATCACTGGGCGAGATAGACATCCTCGTCAACAACGCAGGCATCGTTCGCGATTCCCTCTTTTTGCGCATGGATGAAACCAAGTGGGATGAGGTTTTGAACACGAACCTCAAAGGCGCTTTCCTGTGCACCAAAGCGATTGTGCCGATGATGGTCTCAAAGCGGTGGGGTCGCATCATCAACATCAGTTCCGTTGTTGGGCTTGTGGGTAATCCCGGTCAAACAAACTATGCCGCTGCAAAAGCAGCCATTATCGGTTTCACTAAAAGCCTCGCAAAGGAATTGGGCAGCCGAAACATAACCGTTAACGCAGTCGCCCCCGGCTTCATCGTCACCGACATGACTGCGGCTTTGCCTGAAGAGACCCGCAACCGCTACGAAACCCAGATTGCCCTTCGTAGGTTCGGGCGACCTGATGAAGTTGCTGAGGTCGTCGCTTTCTTGGCATCAGACGCTGCAAGTTACATCACTGGGCAAGTCATAGTCGTGGACGGCGGGTTAGTCTAAGCCTCTAAAGCGAATAGAGAAGAGCGAGTAGTAAATGGCAAACGGCTTTTTCCACCCACCCGATGTGGGTGGCTACAAGTTCAAAGCAGGCTAAAGCCTGCTAATCGGGTTAAGGGTTGCGGGTTGAGAGTTGAGCGTTATGACTCAGTTTTTTCCCTGAACGCTCAACCCGCAACTCTCAACTTTTTCAAGTTCAGCCTACTTTAGCAGGCTTTGTCACTGTAGCCACTGATTTAGAGTTGGTGGAGGAAATGGGAGGGCGAGGCTACTGCCGAGCCGATGACGGCAGCGAATGGTAAGTAGCGATTAGCGAATGGTGAGTAGCGAATGGCGAGTGGCGAATAGTGAGTGGCGAGAGGGGATTTCGGGATCATGCGTCGCCCACATGGGCGACGCTACCGAAATCGTCACCAATCATTGACTAAAGCCGATGACATGAATTGTTAACAGAGCAGCAGAAAACAAACCATGCTACGGACTTCAGTCCGTAGTTGATGACGATTTTGCTGAGCGCTGACTTCTAACGGGACGAGGGTCGTGGGACGAGGGACGGAAAAATTTGGGAGGGTGAAGCTACTGCCAAACCGAACCTGTCGGCAAATCGTGAAGTCGGCAAATCGGCAGGTCGGGACGAAACGGCAGCGAATGGCGAATAGCGAGTGGCGAATGGTAAGCGGCGAATGGCGAACGGTTTCTCTGGAGGGCAGCGCTCCTGCGCTGCCGCTCAAATTTTCGGTCGTGCGGGAGCACGACCCTCCAGTCAACAAATCTCAAACGCCGAATAAATTCGGCGCTCAGGAAAAAAAAAATTCGTCACCAACCACTGGCTGAAGCCAGTGGCATGAAGAATTTTAGAACACTCTCCGCACCACTTTACAAACGGTGCTTTGTTGGTTATCATTAGAAAGCCCCCTTTCAGCGGACAAGGAGCGGATGATTGTGAATGCAAATCAAGTTAGCCGCTGGGAAGAGGGGTTCTGTGACAGGGTGAACAAAAACTCGGAGACAGGAGGGATGAGCGATGGATGTGTTTGAGAAGGTTCGGGAGATCATCGTTGAGAGGTTAAAGGTTGATCCTGCTGAGGTTACGCCCGATGCTGCCTTTGTGGAAGACCTAAGGGCAGACTCGCTGGACATCGTTGAAATGGTCATGAAGTTGGAAGAGACCTTTGACATCTCAATTCCCGACGAGGATGTGGAGAAAATCAGGACAGTTGGTGATGCAGTCGCTTACATTGAGAGGCGCTTGAAGGAGAAAGTAGGCGTTTAAAAGCAAAAATCAGCGCCTGCAACCATATACGCTTGCACGCATGCACTTTTGCGCTCAAACGAGAGGTGGCTGGCATGAACTTTTGGCGAGAAACGGAGCCCGTGGTCATTACGGGCATTGGTTTGATAACCTCCTTAGGGACAGGTGCAGGAAAAAGTTGGGAGGCGATCAAAGAGGGCAAGTCGGGGATTCGTCGGATAACCCGCTTTGACCCATCCCCTTTCCCATCACAAATTGCTGGCGAAGTTGACGACTTTGACCCTGAAGCTTTCATTGACCTGCGAGAAATCCGAAAGATGGACAGGTATGTCCAATTCGCAGCAGCAGTGACTTTCATGGCACTTCAGGATGCAGGTCTCCAAATTAACGCCCATAACGCTGAGCGAATCGGAGTTTGTATTGGCTCAGGGATAGGTGGGGCTTGGACATGGGAGGAAAATCACACCAATTTGTTGCAAAAGGGGGTGAGGGGAGTTAGCCCCCGCTTTATTCCCATGATGATTGCTGACATTGCTGCAGGTCATGTGGCAATTTTGACAGGCGCTAAAGGTCCCAACTTCGCCACAATTACTGCTTGCGCAACCTCTGGGCATGCAATAGGCGTGTCGGCGATGACAATCAAAATGGGCTTGGCTGATGTAATGATAGCGGGTGGCTCGGAAGCGACAATTACGCCACTTTCATTAGCAGGTTTCTGCAGCATGAAAGCACTTTCAACCAGAAACGGTGAACCTGAGAAAGCATCCCGTCCTTTTGATGCTAAACGAGATGGATTCGTCATGGCGGAAGGTGCTGGCATCGTGATTTTGGAAAGGCTGTCTCATGCCGTCAAGAGGGGGGCGAAAATTTACGCTGAGGTCGCTGGGTTCGGGATGACAGGGGACGCATATCACTTGACCGCAATGTGTGAAGACGGGGACGGTCCTGCTCGGAGCATGCTGATGGCTCTTGAAACTGCTGGGCTAACACCAGCAGAAGTTGACTACATCAATGCCCATGCAACTTCAACCCCTCAAGGCGATCCAGCAGAAGTGAGAGCGATAAAGCGGGCTTTTGGCGAATACGCATACAAAGTTCCCGTCAGTTCAACGAAGTCAATGCACGGTCACACCCTCGGCGCAGCAGGAGCAGTTGAATTGATTGTTTGCTTGCTTGCCATGAGAGACCAGATTTTGCCGCCCACCATCAATTTGGAACAGCCTGACCCTGAATGCGATTTGGATTTTGTCCCAAACAAGGCTCGCCCTGCGAGGATTGAGGTAGCAATGTCCAACTCTTTCGGCTTCGGTGGTCATAACGCTACCTTAATCGTCCGAAAGTGGGAGAAGCCTGAGGTGTGACATTGGTGGGAAATCGCGACATAATCACGAATGAACGCAATCTGTGCCCTGCGGGAGTGGCAAGATGAGGAAGCAGCAAGCGAAGAGAAGTCAAAAGCGAACAAAACAGCAGCCTGTCCAAATGGTTCAAAGGCGTGGTCAGACGATTGTTCGCTTATCATCGGAGCGGCGCGAGTTATTGTTGCGATTGTGCGAGCAATTGAGGGTCAAGTTCCGTCGGTTTGAATTATTGAACACAGCACTAACTCATCCCTCTTATTGCGCTGAATTCAATGAGGGCAACTTACCTTCAAACCAACGGTTAGAGTTTCTCGGTGACGCCGTTTTAGCACTTATCGTCAGCGATTACCTGTATCACGCTTATCCCGAAATGGATGAAGGTCAATTAACCCGAATTAAGGCGATTTCGGTCAGTGAGCCAGTTTTGCACGCCGTTGCAAAGAAATTAGGGTTGGGGCAATACTTGTTGCTTGGCAAAGGCGAGGAAAGAACCGGCGGGAGAGACCGACCTTCCATTCTTGCTGACGCCTTTGAAGCGTTGGTCGGGGCGATGTTCCTTGACAAGGGCTGGAAGACCACCTACGAGTTCGTCCTTAAACACCTCAAAAGTCGCATAAGGATGATTGAGCGGGACAGACTGATTTTGGACTTTAAGAGCAGGTTGCAAGAACTGACCCAAAGCCGCTACCATCTCACCCCAAGTTACTACCTCGTCCAAACCGTTGGTCCTGAACACGCAAAAATCTTTATGAGCGAAGTCCGAATCAGGGGCATTACTATTGGGCGAGGCAAAGGGCACAGCAAGAAGGAAGCGGAGCAAGAAGCAGCAAGGGCTGCCTTGAAGAAATTGCTGAAAGGAACTGTCCAAATACCTGAAAGATGAGCCAACGGCTTCAACAGTTCAGCAGTTTCAAAAGTTCGTCTGCGATTTCGTTTGGCAACTGATCGCGATTTGAAGTGGTAACTTCCCAAAGCCTCACATCTCCCCGTGACCTAACTTTGTCAAGGAAGGGCAAATGGCTTCGCTGAATGACGCCGAGGACGGGCTTGGGGCTTTCAAGGCACTCCCATACCGCTTCAGCGAAAGCGGGATGGCTCAACTCCATTTTTGCGATTTCATCAATGACAACCAAGTCCGATTCCCTGAGAGCCTTTTTCAAAGCGGGGACGATTACGCTCTCAATTGCTTTTGCGTCCACGCCATACTTGCCAACTTTGTAAGGCGACTGAAGTCCTTTGCGAGCCAACCACGCCCTCTGTCCATCCGTCGTGACAATTTGGAAACCAACTCTCTCGCCACCTTCCCTCACTTCTTCGGTGAAGAAACCGCCTGCTTTGAAGTTTGGTGGCAGCAGGTTCAAAACTTTCCGAACCACTGTGGTTTTCCCGACACCAGGCAAACCTGTCAAAAGCAAATTTTTCCACCGCACGATAGTTTCACCCTCTCAGGGATTGGGGGGCTCATCTTTTTCAGCACCAACCATATTTGGCAGCACAGTGACACCACCCTCCAGAACAGAAGCAAGGCACTGGCGAAGACAATTCCTTGCCATTTCCAAACTTCCTTCCCGCAAGTATCGCCACACATCGCTCTCCCAAACTAACTCAATGAACCGTCGTCGTTGTTCTATCGTCTTCAAACGGCTACGCATCTCGTCCTTCAGTTCGCCCAAAAGTTCAACCAGCGAACCGAACTCGTCACCGATAAGGCTTTCCAAAAACAGCCTGACCCTTCTGGCGAAAGCGGGACTGTTGCCCGAAGTTGAGACGGCAATCACCAAATCGCCCCTTCGGAGTATGGAGGGCATGTAAAAGTGACAAAGTTCAGGCACATCAACGACATTGCACAAAATCCCACGCTCATCGCAATGGGCAAAAATTTGACGGTTGACTTTTTGGTCATCAGTGCAAGCGAAGGTCAAAAAAGCACCATCCAAGACGAAAGGCTCATATCGTTTTGGCAGCCATCGGATGTGACCTTCCATCGCAAGTTTTCCCAACTCAGGGCACAAATTGGGGCTGACGACTATAACCGATGCATTGCATTCCAACAACTGCCCGACCTTCTGTGCTGCGACTTCCCCACCACCAACCACAACGCACTTTTTGCCATTCACCTTAAGTGCGATGGGCAATATGCTTTCAGCCATTTTTGATTTCACCTCACCAGATTCGCCCACCGAACGAATTCGGTGGCTACGATAATGAAGCCTGCTGAAACAGGCTGACACGAAAAAATTTGCGAGTATCGGGTTAAGTTTTTTCTTTGAACGCGCAACCCTAAACTCTCAACCCAATTAGAAGGCTTTAGCCTGCTTTGAGCCGTTTTTGGCTCGGCAGGAGCCTCGCCCTTCCATTTTTCCCTCGTCCCCCGTCCCGCGTCCCTCGTCCCGTCACAAAAGGCACTTTCAACGGCAACGGAAGCCACTGTCCAAATCGGTAGTAACTCAGCCTCAAAAGCCACAAGGCAAGGAGAGCGATGAGCAAAGACCAAGCGATAAAGATGCCCCAACGCTGAAGCCATTTGTCCCAGCCAAAAGGCTTATT
>Ga0209393_1000455_pt1 | contig 20016 bp, 16 predicted proteins | sample SSWtaG_2_FD_184117 | JGI IMG/M metagenome (GOLD analysis project Ga0209393, IMG submission 184117) | Hot spring microbial communities from Sandy's Spring West, USA to study Microbial Dark Matter (Phase II) - SSWsed_130316 (SPAdes)... | ecosystem: Environmental > Aquatic > Thermal springs > Hot...
ATTAGCGACTGGCGACTGGATAGGAGAGTGACCTTCACGCCACGAACGGAGGAGGCGCAAAGTTGCAGGCGGGACGAAAAGTGGCGAAACGATGATGCGCTCAAAAGGGTGAAAAGGTGGCTGACCGTTATAGCCTTCGTAAAAGCGACGAACGAGTGCTCGGATGGACGACGCGTCAGCAGTCAAGCCGACATAGAACTGCCATCGGGTTGTGGGTTGCGAGTTGAGCGTTGAGTGAACAAAATCCTGAAGGTCAAGTTCCCAAATGGCAAGGGGACGACGGTTGCCATCAGGGTTTTCAACGCCGATGCGAATGAAACCGAGGCGCTGGTAGAAGCCATTGGCTGGCAAGTCAATCGGACATTTGAGCCTCAAACGGGTGCAAGAGTGCAAGCGTGCATGAGTGCAAACTGCTTCAACGAGTTTGCGACCAATTCCCTTGCCACGCCATTCAGGCGCAACCACGATTTCGTAAATGGTCGCATGACCGTCTTTGCAGCAACGGAAGTGGACAAAGCCGATGATTCGGGACGAGGGACGCGGGACGAGGGACGAGGAAACGACGGCAACCAGCAGGCGGCGCTCTTGAACGGCTTTTTCCAAAGCAGCCAGTTTGATGAACCCGAGTTCATGCCTGTGTTCATCTGCCAACGCTTTTACCTTAGCGACATCGCTTCCCCTTGCAGGGCGAACCACCACTGCTGCCATTGCCCATCACCCGTCAAGATTTTGGCGCATCCCAAAATCGCTGCCGTTTGATCGCCTTTGTCGCAGCCAATTGCCTTTGATGTCATTTGTCGTGGCTGATAGCCTTCGTCTTGGTTGATTACTTTCGTCTTGGCTAATAGCCACTCCAACAAGTTGCTAATCGCCAGTCGCTGCCGTTTCGCTATCGGCGGCGCCACCAAAGGGCGGTGAGGATGCCTTCCAGCAAAAGGCAAAAAATTGCCAACGCAAGGCAGAGGGGCGAAAGGTCACGCAGAGGCGTCAGGGCGAAGGCATTTTGAGGCGGTCGGTCGGCGGTGAGCAAGTCGCCTTGATGCTGGCGCAAAACATCGCGCAAGCGGGTTCGGGACGGGAAGCGAAAATCGCTCTCGGTGCGGGGCGGGAGCGTGGAGCGAAGAAGCGTGGCGGTGGGCGGTTGCTCCGTCTCCTTCGGGACGATTTGCCCGCCATCGTAAGCGGCATAAGTGACGAGGCGGTAAAGCAGTGGGACGAAAGCGGGCGAGTGAACGAGGTTGCTTTCCCGATCGTTGAGGGGGGCGGTCAGAAGGAGCAAGCGCCCATTGTCAAGGGGCAATTCCAGCAGCAAGGGCGAGCCGTCTTCCAAAGTCGCCAGCACGCGAAGGCGTGAGTCATTGCCTTGCACGGTGATGGGGCGAGTGGCGACGATTTGCAAGACCGAACCCAAACCTTGCAGTAACGGCGTCGTCTCATCTGTCCATCGGACGCGACGCATCGGTGTCGCATTTGGGCGAACGGTCACGCCCAAAGTTGTCCAAAGGGGCGAGTTGGGAGCGTCGGCGACGACGATGGCGCTGTGCCCTTTCCGAACCCACGCCAGCAATTGGCGGGCAAAAGTGGTATCGGTCGGGGCGGAAACGAGCAAAGCGTCGGCATCCCATCGCCAACCGCTCAAAGGTGTCAAGCCCAACGCCCGCAAAGCGGCGACGGCAAAGTTTGCGCCTTGACGAAGGGCGACAGCAACGCGCAAACGGTCGGGGGCGCGAAAGAGAAAGGAGATGCGGTCATCGGTCGGCAGCACATCGTCAGGCGACTGCCAGAGGACTTCGCCTCGCACCAACCCTTGACGGTCGGCAGAAGTCAAAGTGAGCCATGAGACGGGGAAAGCGAAGCGGGCTTCTTTGCCGTCTCCCAATCGCGCCGTTTGCTCGGCGACTTTGCGGTTGCCGAAGCGGACGATGAGGCGTCCCGTCAAAGTTCGTCGGCTCATGTTGTGCACTTGCGCCCAAAGTTGCCCATCGGCTTTCGGGTCTAAGGGCAACCGCAGTTGCGCTTCCAGACGGGCGTTGCCCGCATCGGGGTTTGACCGCACATCCACGACCCTGAGGGGATGGCGCAAGGGCGGCAACCGAAGGGAGCGAAAGGGTTCGCTTTGCGTGTCGGTGATGATGACGAGGCGTTTGACGGCAGCGGGTTGAGTCGTTAGCAACGCATCGGCGGTTTGCAAAGCGGGTGTCAAGTCCAAAGCGCGGAAGGTGAGGCGCAAACTCGCTAAGGCTTGGTAGAGGCGTTGCTTGTCGGTCGTGAAGTTGCAAAGGGGTTGAGCGCTTCGGTCGGCGGCGATGAGGGCGATGTCGGCGGGCGTCGTGGCGATGAAGCCTTGACACCAACGGAGGGAGCGTTGCCACCAAGTTTGCGTGCCTTGTTGGGCGTGCAGGCTGAGGGAGTTGTCCACGACGAGGGCAACCGCCGTCGGGGCAGGTGGAAGGGGCAAGGGGACGGCGGCGTAAAGGCGCAAGAGACTGAGCAGGGCAAATAGCACTGCACCCGTTCTCAAGGCGAGGAGCAAAAGTTCCCGCAGCCATCGGCGCCCTTGCGCTTGCAAGTTGGCTTCCTGCAAAAAGCGGGTCATGGCAAAGGGCACGACTTTTCGGCGCCGTCGCGCCAGCAAGTGAATGAGGATGGGCAAAGTTGCCAAAGCGAGCAACGGCAAAAACTGTGGCTGACCGATTTGCATCGCAACGCCCTCCAAAAAGATGCGTGCAAGGGTGTGGGCGGGCAAAGACGAAACGAGCCCGCTTTCAAGATGGCACGCTGGCTGCATCAGTAGAACTGACCGACGCTGGTGTCTATGAAAGCGCCTTGATTGGAAGTGCCGAAAAGTTGCTGGAAGATGGGAAAGGCTTTGACGACCCAGAAGAAGCGGAACTCCCGTCGCTCGCGGTTGTAGGAGAGCCAAAGTTGGTAGCAGTGGAAGTCGCGGGTGAGGCGGATTTGGGCGATGTCCATCCGTCTCAAGATGCCGCTGTAGCCCAACAAAGTTTCCAGACGCCAATGACGGGAGACGCTCCAGTCCAAAAACAGCCGTGCCAAACCCAAGCGTCCTAAGGTGGGCGAGTAGCGGAAGGTCAACTCCGATCGGAAACCGCCTGGCGGAGGGGCGGGGCGCTCTTCGGCGAAGGGCGTCGGTTGGACGCCGTAGTAACTGACGAAAGTGCCATAGGTGGGGACGCCCAAAGTGGATGGCTTACTCAAAAGCAATCGTCCCAAGATGTCCTGCCACTTTCCCCGCTCTATGCTGTAGCCCGTTGACAAATCCAGCGCTGCGCCTTGCGAGGGACGCCAGCGCAAGTTGAGTAGGGCGTCACGATAGAAGTTGTTGCGGATGTCCAGACCCGTCGTTAGCGACAGGAAGAATTTTTCGGACGGCGAAAGGTTCAGGCGCAAATCCAAGTTTTCGTAGTTGGTGCGTTGGTCGGCGTTGAAGGGAGTGAAACCTCGGTAGCGTTGACGCCAGTAATCCAAATCCAGTCGGCTGTTTTTGCCGAACTCCCAAGCGAAGTTGCCTCGGTAGCCGTAAAGGTATTGGGAGGTGTCGTTGCCGTAGAAGAACTGCTCAAAGAGAGCGCTGTGGGTGAAGGTGAAACCGCCGCCGAGGCGAAGGGTGCGGGAGGGCGTCTCTAAGCGCAAATGCAACCGTTCCGTCGTGAAAGTTTGAACGGGTTGGTTGAAGGCGACGAAGCGGGGCTCACGCCAGCGGGCAAGACTGATGGTGGCTGTCGGCAACCAGAATCGGGGCTTAAAGGGGCGGAAGGAGAATTCCATTTCAGGCAAGCGGTCTAAGGCGAAGGTGGTGTCGCCCAAAAATTTGTCGCGGTCTAAGTCCACCCGCTGTTCAAAGCGCAACGCCCAATCCCACTGCTCAGACAATCGTCGGCGAAATTCCACCCGCTCGGTCAACTCTTCATCCGTCGCCTGTCCAGGTCGGTGAGATTGGCGCAAAGTGCCCAGCAAGTTGAGGGATTGGTTGAGGCTCGTGAGGTTGTGGGAGAAAGTCCAAAGGTTTTCGTCGGTGAAGCCGCCATAGCGGAAGGTGCGCAGGGAAAGTTCCGTCGCCCCTCGCAGCCAGTTGCGCCGCAGGCTGATTTGCCGTTGGACGGTGGACGACACTTGACCACCCAGAAAGGGCGCATTCTGTCGGTCTTCCCAAAGGGCGGTCAACAACAAGCCTGCAAAAAGGGTCTGCTCGTGGCGCCAAGAGAAAGTCCGTTCCCGCCCGAAGAAGGGGGAGCGTTGCAGGAAAAGGCTCAAGCCACCTTGAAGGCGGCGGAAGTTGTAACTATACTCGGCGCCGTAACCCGTCCCGCGTCGTTGGGAAAGGTCCAGCAACAGGTTCACTGTTTGCTCGCGGGTGTCCAAGAGGCTAACCGTCGTCCTGACGAAAGCGCCGCCAAGTTGGTCGTAGCCGAAATCGGGGGTGAAGGGCAAACGGTTGCGTTGGCGGCGGGGTTTGATAGAGATGGTGTAGCGACCGACACCGAAGATTTTTCGGTCGCCCAAGAAGAAACCGATGTGGTGAAGGATGAGGCGGTCGTTGGGAAGGATTTCTACCCTTTGGGCTCGCAGGCAATAGTGAGGTTCTGGTCGGTCGCAGGACGAGAAGGTCGCTTGGGTGGCTGTCCAAGAGCGTTCGGTGCCACTAAACAACTCCACGATTAGGTAGAGGGGTTCGGCGACGCCTTCCCCAAAGAAATGGGGCTCCATCGTTGCTTTGCCCCTGTCCATCGTCCACCGTCCTTGATTTTCGTCGTAGACGGCGCGCCCACCGATAAATTCCCATCCCCGTTGGGAAAAGAGACGGAGACCTTCACTGGCTTCCAGCAAGCGCTCTCTTTGTCGGTAACGCAATCGGCGGGTCGTGAGGGTGATGTCACGATAGAGGAGACGGATGGTCCCTTGACCGTCGGCGGTTCGCCACTCTTCCGCTTTCGGGTCGTAAAGCAAGGGCAACGCACTTTCCACCCGCACCAAGTTTTCGGGGGACGAGGGTCTTGCCCCTTCGTTGGGTTGACAAAAACAGGGCGAGGCAACGGCGAGGCTGAGCAAAAGCCAGAGGGCAAACCTAACGGTCATCGCACCCGCCACAGTAGCCAGACCCCCATCAAACTGAACAGGAAGTTTTGCGACCAAGCGACGAGGAAAGGTGCAAGGCGATACTTTTCGCCGATGACTTCCGACCATCCCATCGCCCCTTGATACAGGAAGACGCCCAAGACAGCGATGAAAAGCCCAGCGAAACTGCCGCTGCGGGCGAAGTGGATGCTCAAGGGGGCTGCCCAAAGGGTCATGACGACGGTCGCTGCGGGGATGGAGAACTTGAAGTGATAGGCGACTTGCAAGTTGTAGGTGTCCATGCCTGCTTTCTCAAAGACGATGATGCGGTCTTCCAACTCCCGCACCGCAAGTTCAAAGGGTTCTCGTTGGTCTGCCCAAAAGCGTTCCAAATCTTCCTGCAGGTTCAAGACGAGGCGGCGCATCGGTCGCTGGGTGTGGACAAGCAAATCGCCTTTTTGGTCGTAAGTGTGGACGATGACTTCGTGAAGCACCCATCGGTTGCTGGTCGGGTCTTTTTCGCCCCATCGGGCGGTGATGGCTTGAGGGAAAGACCAGTTGCGAGGGTCTTTGCGGTAAATCAGGATGCCCCGCAAGGTGTTGCTGGCTCGGTCTACCTCGCGGACATAGAAGTAAAATTCGCCGCCGACCTTGAAAAACTTGTCAGGCTCAACGAAGGGCGTCGGGTTGATGAGCAAGAGGCGCTGAAGGATTTCTTTGGCTCGTTGGTTGGCGACGGGGGCGATGCGGTCGTTGAGGAAAAAATCGCCGACAGAAACGAAGAGGGAGACGACGAGGAACGGCAGCACCATCCGCTGGACGCTGACGCCACTCGCCCGCAACGCCATCAGTTCCATCTCCCGCCCCATGCGGTTGAGGGCGACGGAAGTGCCCAAAATCATCCCGATGGGGATGGCAAGGACAGCGGCATTCGGCACCAAGTAAACGACCATCAAAAGCAGGTCTTTGGCGGGCAAACCGCGAGCGATGTTTTTGATCGCCCAGTAAAAGTAGTGCCCCGTCAAGACGACGACGAAAAAGAGGATGCCCAGACAAAAGGGCGCTATCATCTCCCGCAGGAAGTAGCGGTCCATGCGGGAGACGAAGGGCACCGCTAAGTAAAGCCAACCCCATCGGCGCTCGCTCCCTTGCGCCTCAGGCAACGCCGACGCCAACGGTTGGGTCGGTTTCATCTTGTCCACCTGCCATGACGGCAGCGACGGGCAATGAGGAACTGGCGAAACGGCAGCGGGTAGCGAAGGGCAAGGGAGGCGAAGGTTCTGCCTGCTACTCGCTGCCGACAAAGGTTAGGGGGGCGTGGGGCACGAGACCGCGTTGGGCAGCCCATTGGAGCAAAGTGACGATGGCTCGTTTGCCCCGTTCGCCCATGTCTGCCGTCAAGTCGTTGACATACATGCCGATGAATTGCCCTGCCTTCTCCCTTCCCATTCCCCGCCCAAATTGTTGGGCATAAGCGAGGGCTTCCTCGGGATGCGTCAGGGCATAAGTGATGCTGGCACGCAAATGGCGGGCGACGGTTTGTTGCACCTCCACTGGCAAATCTTTTCGGATGACATTGACGCCTAAGGGCAGCGGCAGCCCCCTTTCCCTTGCCCACCATTCGCCCAAATCCAACACCCTGACCAACCCCGCATCGGCATAGGTCAACTGCCCTTCGTGGATGAGCAAGCCAAAGGGCACTTCGCCAGACAACACCGCCTCCATGATGCGATCAAACGGCAGGACGACGAACGGAAACACCCCCAAGCACAACCGCAACGCCAAAAACGCCGTCGTCAAAGTCCCTGGCACGGCGATGGGCAAGCGGCGCAACTCATCCAAGGCGCAGGGTTTTTTGCCCACCACTATCGGTCCGTAACCATCGCCCATGCTTGCCCCGCAAGTCAAGATGGCATAACGGCGGGCAAGGTAAGCACAAGCGTGGACAGAAGCGGCGCTGATGTCCAACATGCCCCGCAAAAGCATTTCATTCAGCGTCTGAATGTCGCGCAGCAAGTGCTCGTAGCGGATGGGCGTCGTGTCTATCTTGCCATTGGTCATGGCGTAAAACATGAAGGCGTCGTCGGCATCGGGGCTGTGCCCTAAGGTGAGCGTCCATGCCATCGTCGGGTCACCCATCGCAAGTGTGCCACGCCCTTATCGCCGATGGACGGGACAATGAGTGAAACGGTTGCTCAGCCAGACGAACCCATGCCGACGCTCCACTTGGTGCAATGGCAACCCTTGCAATTCGGGAAGGAAACGGACATGGGTCAGGACATCCACGCGGTGCGGCATGTTCAGCAGGTCGGCAAGTTGGCGACGGTCGTTCACCCGTATCACTTTCCGATGGCTGTAAAAGACGACGCTGGACAAATCCCGCCGATAGACGACAAGCAAATCGCCCTCTCGCAACTGCCGTGCCGATTGTCGGGCGAAATGCTTGAGGGGCAATTGGCGGTAAGCGCCGACGGAAGGGACGAGGGACGAGAAGGCGATGGCATGCCAAAGGCAAAAAAGGGCACTCACGGCGACGACAAATTGATGGCGGGGAAGCGACACGAATGACATGGACAAAAGCGCCAACATCGCCATCCCCCAAATGCCCCAACCCAACTGGACAGGTTCACCGCCTGCCAACCGCATCCGCCAGTCAGCGACGCTGTTGAGCAGGAAAGGGGCAAGCATTAACGAAAGGGCGAACAACATCATCGTGACTGCCCAGAAATTTTTGCCACAGCGTTCCTGAGAAGGCGAGGCAGTAGCGACCCATTCGGTTGTCAAGGCAGCGAGGGCAGGGGTTGACAAAAGCACATATTGCGGGTTTTTCGTCTGGGAAAGGGTGAAGAGGGCGACGGGCAAGAGCGCCCAAACGCGCCAGAGGATTTGCCACCCTCTTCCATCGCCTTTCCATCGCCCATCGCCCTTTGCCCCTTGACACATCGCTAATGCCGACCAGGGCAACGCCATCAGGAAAACAGCGGCGGGATAGTAGGCAAGGTGCAGCCAAATCGGCAATTTGGCGCCGCCAGCATAACGCTGGACATTTTCGGCGAAAAGGAATTGGCGAAGGAATTCGCCTTGCGTGCGGAGGGCAACGGCAACATACCAAGGCGCAGTGACGGCAACGAAGAGGAAAAGGCTGAACAGCCACGCCGTTGACTTCGGGAACCGAAAAGCGTGAGGGTCGTGGCGAGAAAGGATGGCGACAGGGATGGCAACGATTAGGTAGGGCAAAACGAAGCCGACAGGTCCTTTTGTCAGCACCGCTAATCCCGTCGCCATCGCGCCCACCCAAAGCCATCGCCCACTCCCAGTCGTCACGGCTTGCCAGAGGGCAAGGATGGCGGCAGTCATGAAAAAGGTCAGCACCATGTCGGTGATGGCGGCGTGGGCGAAAAATTGCGTGCCGACCATCGTCAGCCAAATCAAAGCGGTTAAGACGGCGAGGTCGGCGTTGAGGGCATAACGCATCATCGCCCAAAGCAAAAGGGCAATCCCGACGGCTGCCACGCCCGAAAAGAAACGGGCGGCGAACTCGTTGACGCCGAAGAGGCGATAAGCGACGATGATGAGCCAGTAAAAAAGGACGGGTTTGGCGTAGCGGGGTTGCCCGTTGAAAGTCGGCAACACCCAATCGCCCCGCTCCATCATCTCCCGCGCCGCTTGGGCATAGCGGGGCTCGTCGGTGTCAAAAAGTGGCACATTGCCCATTTGCCAAAAGCAAAGGAGGGCAGCGAGAGCGGTCAACAACAAGAGACTGCGCAACATCGTCTCATCCCTGCCTTGCACCGTTGTTGACCGAGTTTCAGGGCATCCTTTTCGTGGGCTGAGTGGGCATCCGTCATTTATTGTGCCTTCCCTTTGCAGGACTAACGCCAAAGGAATGCCACCGTCGTGGGCTGACCGAGAGTCAACCAAACGAGGCACATTTTGGCAAAGGCACGGCATAATTGGGACGGCAATCGTTGGCTGTCAGTGAGGAAGTTGAAGTGGCTCTCAGCCACGAAAGGGATGGCATCCATGCGACACATCGCCGATGCAATCCCTGAAGGGGCGCAGTCCCTCGCCCGACGATGGGCGATCAATGACCTTGCGCCTTTCGCTTTTGCCCTGCAAGCCCTGACGGCTTTGAGCGATGGGGAAGGACGCCTTTTGGCTTTGGACGGCACGGAGTTTGTGACCATCTTGGCAGCCCGCAATGGGGCGTGGGACGAGCGAACTATCGGCAAAACCGTCGCCCTTCAGGAAGAACCTTTTGCGTGGCGAGCCGTTCGCAAAAGACGGGCAGTGGTTGCGCCCTTCGGGTTAGTTCGGGGCACAGAACCCATTGCCCATAGCGCTGCCTTCCTTCCCGCTCCCGTCCCTTTGGTGCTGACGCTGGATTTGCCCCTTTCAGAAGTCCGCCCCGTTGCCCTTTGGCGTTTCCCCCATCGGCTTTTGGCGCAGATCGCTCAGTCGGCTTGGGGCGAGAAGGTGCCAAAGGGGTTGCTCTCGTGGACTGTTCAAGGTCGGACAGGGGTGACTATTTGGGACGCTTTAAGGCGACGACGATGGGGCGAAGAGGTGCCCGTTGATTTTCAAGGGTTGCAGGAGGGTTTGACGATGACGGCGGATGCCGTCTGGCTTCACACGCCCGCAGGCACCGTCGCCCGAAAGCGACAACCTTTTTCGCCCCTACTTCGGGGTTACGCTCTGCTTCGGTCGGAAGTGCACCATCGGGTCAAAAATGACTTGCAAAGCGTCATCGGTTGGCTTCGCTTGCAAGCCCGAACGACCCCCGTGGAAGCCGCCAAAAGCGTGCTGATGGAGGCGGCGGAGCGCCTAAAATCTTTCGCCACTGTCCACGATTTGTTGGCGCGGGAGAGAGGGGAATTTGTTGCCCTGCGGGAATTGATTTGGCAACTGGCGCAAACGGCGATAGAACAAGCCCGTCAAGAGGGCAAGCAGGTGCGGTTCACCTTGATCAGCCCCGAAGTGCGCCTATCGCCCAAGCAAGCCAGCGCCCTTGCCCCCGCCTTGCACGAGGTCTTGCGCAACGCTTGTGAGCATGCTTTCACGGCAGGGCAAGGAGGCACCCTCACCGTGCGGGTGACTGAGGAAGGGACGGGATGGTGCATAGAAGTAAGCGATGACGGTCAAGGGTTTGACCCCAAAACGCTGGATGGGACGACGCTGGGGTTGACAATCGCCCGCAACTTGTTGGAGCAAGATTTGGGGGGAACGATGGAAGTGCATTCGGCGCCCCGACAAGGCACGACCGTTCGGATGCGGTTTCGCCGTTGAGTTAGCAACCGTCAGGACGCAACCGTGAAAATGTAGGAGCGGCTATTAGCCACGAAAAGGCGGTCAGTCACAAAAGGGTTGTCAACCACGAAAAGGCGGTCAGCCACGAAGCGGGAAGGTGAGAGAGATGGATGACTTTCCGCCTACATCCCCCGAAACCGAAACGGTTATGGAGCAATTGACGAAGCGACGGGGTCTCCGTGACGCTTGGTTTTGGGTCTTTGTCGCCCTCATCGTCATCTTGGGGATTGAAGTTTGGTTTTTGACGCGGGCGTTTTACATCTCGTCGGTCATCACTTCCGACTCCATGAAACCGACGCTGATAAATGGTGACCGAGTTTTGGTTCGGCGACGCCGCTTCTCGCCCTCCGCTTTGCCCCGCCGAGGTGCCGTCGTGATGTTTCGTGACCCCCGCGACCCTGAAAGCCGATTGATCAAGCGGGTCATCGGGTTACCCAACGAGGTCGTGACCATCGCTTGGGGGCAAGTTTACATCAACGGCAAGCCCTTGACAGAACCTTACCTCCATCAAGCGACTGACGGTTACTGGCACGGCATCATTCCCGACGACAGCGTGTTCGTGATGGGGGACAACCGCTTCGCCAGCGATGACAGCCGCAATTTCGGTCCCGTCCCGTTGGAAAGCATTGAGGGGGAAGTGGTGCTGCGCTACTATCCCCTGAGCCGCTTCGGTCGTTTGCCGTGACGGGCTTCCATTTGCCCACAAGGGGCGATTTCAGTGGGCTCCGTTCCTCGTTGGGTTTGCAACGCACGCAGCAGGCGCTCATAACGGTCGCCATGCGAGATGAAGGTGAGGCGGCGTCCCGTTTCGGCGTGCTCAAAGTGGATGTCCAAGCGTTCATCGGGCAAGGCCTCGGCGATCAAATCCGCCCACTCAATGGCGACGACGCCACCCCGCTCGGCGTAATCCCACAAGCCGATTTGTCGCTGCCCTTCGTCAACGGTCAACCCTTGCAGGCGGTAGGCGTCCACATGGAACAACGGCAAACGCCCCTGATATTCCCGCACCAACACAAAGGTCGGGCTGATGATAGGCGTGGTGATGCCTAAGCCTTCCGCCAACCCTTGCACGAAAGTTGTCTTGCCCGTCCCCAACTCGCCCATCAAGCACAGCACTTCGCCACCGCTGAGCAGTGACGCCAGAAGTTTTCCGATGCTTTTCGTCTCCACCTCAGTGCGCGTCACGATGCTCCACACGGCGCTTCACCTGTCCCTGACCGCCAATTGGCTCAGCCGAAAACCAAAAAGCGCGGCGATGAAAGCGATGCCGACGCCACTCAAAAATGCCCCGACGGCGAAACTGGACGAGAAGTAAACCCAAAGGACATCGCCTAAATCGGGCAAATGACAAGCGCGAAAAGCACCATTGGCGATGGCGACGGGCAACGGGCGCCAGTGGTTACCGACTTTCTGGAAAGCACGCCAACTGGGGTAAGCGTTGTCGGCAAGGACGAGCCAAACGGGATGGATGTCGCTCGCGCTTTTCGCCGTCACCTTCACCCGCAAGAGGCTATCGGCATCGGCGACGATATGTGCCTGAGCACTGTCGGGACGATGAGTTGCCGAGGAAGCGGCGATGAACGCCACATCTTCGGGGCGTCGGAGCAATTGGGGAAAGGCATCATCGGGATGAGGGACATAACGCACCCGCTGTGGGATGAAGCAACGCTCGCCAATGACCACGCGCCCATCGCTCCCAAAGATAGCACCGACTAATTTCGCCAATCGCTCGGCATTCCCCGAGGCAATGCGGGAGCGGGGGAGCAAAATCAGGTTGCCGTTTTCGGGCGGGCAAGGGTCGCCGTCGCAAAAGAGCGCCAAGACGGCTTTGTGGTGGCGCAAGAGCAAACTGTCGTAGTTGCGAACATCGGCGAAATTGCCCTCCAAAAGCAACACGCCGTTGGGCGGCAAAACCGTCTTGGGCATCCGCACCAAACTCCAATCGTCACCGAGCAACAAAAAACGAACTGGGACGAGGGACGAGGGACGAGGGACGGAACGGAACGGGACGGGGGACGAGGGACGAGGGACGGAACGAGCGGATTGGTGTAAACGGTGGGAAGCAATTTGTAAGGCTTGCATCGTCATTTCTCGGCGAGCCGTCGGCAATTGTTGGGCGGCAAACCAGCAAAGTTCGGCAAGGAGCAAGATGGCGGCACCGTAACGGAAGGGCAATTGGCGACTGGCGATTGGTGACTGGTTGGTAGTGAGAGAAAAAAGCAGGATGGCGAGGATGCCAGCGAAAATGCCCGTGTTTTGCGTGATGACCATGCCAAGCCAACTTTGCCAATCAAAGTCGGGCACTTGTCGGCTTAGCCACCAACCTACTCCCGCAACTGCCACGATGGGCAAAAACATCGCCACTCCAACCGCTACCCACCTGCTAACTCTTCGCCCCGCGCTAATCGTCATTCGTTGTCCGTCTATCGCCATGGCTGCCATCATGCCTAACGCCAATTGACACAAAAAGAGGGCGCGAGAAGGCGTGCCCAGTTGCGCAAAGCCAGGGACGAAAAAGTAAAACGGCAAGTTGAACGACGAACCCGAAGCGAGCAGAGCGCCGAGCAAAAACAAAGCGAGGGCGTGAGGAAATGACCAATGACCAATGACCAATGAGGGGCGAGGGAGGCGGGTAGACAAAAAGGTGGCGAGGGCGTGCAAGAGGGCGAGGAGGGCGAGGGCGAAGATGCCGAAGCCCGCGTAGGCGCAATAGTCGGCGAAACTTTCCTTGCCGAAGTAACTGCCGTCCGTCGGATTGCCGAACAGGAAGGGCAACACCATCGTCGCCCAATCCGAGAGCGTCAAGCCCCGTTGGGCGAAGGCACGGTAGCCCTCCCAAGTCGGCGGGGCGTGGCGGTGCGTCAAAGGCGTCAACTCCATCGTCGGCAAAAGTTGGGCGGATGAAAGCAAAAAAGCGAGGGCAACACCGACGACGAAAGTGACGGCAAATCGTTGGCGACGCTTTCTTTGCATCCACTCCACGAAGGCAAAGACGATGATGGCAAGGAGCGCATAGAAGGTGATTTGCCCGTGCCCCGCCATCAGCAACATCGCCAACGATGAAGCGAAACCGATGAGCCAACCGATGGAAAGCGAGTTATCGGGATTGTCAAGGGCAAGCGCCCACCGACGCAGGCAAAAAAGGGTGAGGGGCAACCAAGATGCCGTCGCAGGAAGTGTCGGGAGCAAAAGCCACGCCGTTTGGAACGAGCCAAGCCCAAAGGCAGTCGCCCCGACGAGGCTGGACAATCGGGAAAGGACAAAGGAGCGAAGGAGCAAGTAAGCGCCGATAAGGGCGAGGAAAGTGTGGGCGAAATGAAGCCACGCCAGCGCCTTCGCCGCCCAAAGGGCTGAAACGCTATCTCGCAACTTTGCCACAACCCAATGGGCAATCAGCGTGGGCGGATAAAGGGATTGGGTTTGCGGGTTGGCGAGGAAAGGGAAGCCACAGCCGATGCGGTTTGTCCAAAGGGGCAAGCGCCCTTCGGTCAGTTGCCGCATCGCTTCCGTCCGCCACGCCCAAAACTGCCCGATGCCGTCCCACCACAAAGCGTTCCAGGGCGTCGGGCGCAAATGGGGTTTCAGTTCGGGGGCAATCAAGGCGAGGTAACCTTCGGGTAAAGGCAATTCGCCCAAAAGAAGGGGGCGCCAATGCGGGATGGCTGACAGGGCGAGGAGGCTGGCTGCGACGATAAGGTGTCGCCGCATTGTCGTTCACTTGCTCAAGGCGATGAGCAAGACACCCAGACACACCACGATCAGCCCTGCCACCCGCAAAGGCGGGATGGCTTCCCGAAAGAGCAGCCACGCCAGCAAAAAGACGATGACCTGATTGGCGGCGACGAAGGGATAGGCGAAACTCAGCCCCTTGCTTCGCACGACCATGACATAAAAAACCGACGAAAGGGCGTAAGCACCCAAACCCGCCAAGACGCCGGGCGAAAGCATCAACCGCATCGCCGTCGCCACCAAACCGCTGCCACCTTCGGCGTTGGTCACGCCGTATTTGATGAGGGCTTGTCCAATGCCGCCCAAAAAGGTGGCGATGATAATTTGTGCCAACGGGTCGGCAAGCAAAGTTCGGATGGTCACGGTTAGCATCCATCTTCACCTCGCGTCTGCTTCGTCCTGCGAAAATGTAACGCATCGGGGCGCCTTGTCACGCTTTTTCGGGCACTGACGATTGCCCCTCCGCTGTCGCACAATAAGGGTGCGTTTAAAGGAGGCAACCGTGCAATGGTTCGGGAAATTTTGCGGAGCATGAAGGTCACTTTCAGCCACTTGTTCAAGCCGAAGGTGACGGTGCAATATCCTGACGAACCCGTCAAAGTGGCGCCCCGCTTTCGGGGTCGGCACATCTTGCGCCGATGGGATGACGGATTAGAGCGATGCATCGGCTGCCACCTTTGCTCAGCGGCTTGCCCCGCCGACGCCATCACCGTCATCGCCGAAGACAATCCCCGCGACAACCCCATCTCGCGGGGTGAACGCTACGCAAAGGTCTACCAGATTGACCTGCTGCGCTGCATCTTCTGCGGCTATTGCGAAGATGCTTGCCCCGTCAACGCCATCGTCCTCGGACCTGTCTTTGAGTTGTCCGCCTATCGGCGGGAAGACTTCATCGTCAACAAGGAAGACTTGCTGGAGCCGCACCCGCGCAGTTTCCAAAAGGACACCTTTTTTGACAGCACCCTTTACGACCGCCCCTATTTGCCCTTGCCGAGTTTGCGGGACACGGAGGCGTTGGTGGAAAATCGGCAGCGGGAGATTGAAGAGGCGGTTCGCAAGGGCACGCCACCCATCGCCTTGTGAGTGGACAGCGGGAGGGGCAAGATGGCGACGCAAAGTTTGGTCATTGCGTGGGCGCTGAGCGCTGTCTTTACTGCTTCGCTCACTTGGTCGCTTTTGCCTTCCTTGCGCCGCCTCAAAGGGGAAACGGTGCGGGAAGATGTGCCTGAACGCCATCGGCTCAAAGCGGGCACCCCGACTTTGGGCGGGTTAGCCTTCGTCATCGCTGTGCCCTTGACCACTCTCCTTATCGCCATCGCTTTCGGCAAGGCATCCCTTCTCCCCTTTGCCCTTTGCGGCGGAACGATGGTCAGTTTTGCGGTGTTAGGTTTTGCCGACGATTGGGCGAAATTGCGGCGGCGAAAGGGATGGCGGACGCAACCGAAGTTAGCGGCTCAAATCACTTTGGCATTGCTTTGGGTCGGGTTGGGATGGCGGCTGATACCATCACCGCCCCCGGGTTTAGCCTCGTGGCTTTGGTTTGCTTTCGCCGTTTTGCTATTGCTGGCGACGGTCAACGGGGTGAACATCGCCGATGGCTTGGACGGGTTGGCAGCGGGGCTGACTGCCATCGCTGCGATGGCGGTTGCCCTGATTGCCCATCGGCAAGGGCACCAAGAGACAGCCCTTTTTGCGTTGGCGTTGTGTGGGGGGTGTTTTGGCTTTTTGCTTTTCAACCGTTATCCCGCAAAAGTGTTCATGGGTGATACGGGGTCTATGGCGTTAGGGGCGGGATTGGGGACGGCGGCGTTGCTGAGCGGGGCAATTTTGCCCTTCCTCGTCATCGGCGCTGTTTTTTGGATAGAGCAACTGACGGTCGTAGTGCAAGTGGCTTACTTCAAATGGACGAAACGGCGCTTTGGCGAGGGGCGACGGCTCTTTCCGATGACACCCATCCATCACGCCTTTGAATTGTGGGGATGGAGCGAGCCAATGATTGTGCTGGTTTTTTGGGCGGCAGGGTTGTTGGCGGCGTTGGTCGGCATCAGCCTGCGTTGAGGGATTGACGGATTTCGTCAGGCGATTTCAGCGCCATCACCAATTGGGCTTCGGCGACGAGTTTCTCGCCGACAAAGGCTTGGGCGCTGACATAGCAGATGTTGGCGCGAACGGAAGTGACTTCCGCATGGACGGACAACTGGTCGCCGGGGACGACGGGTTGACGAAAGCGCGCCTTTTCCACGCCGACGAGGTAACCCGCCATGTTTTGGTTTTCGGGGGCGCTGAGGATGGCGATGCCACCGACTTGCGCCATGCACTCCAAAATCAGCACGCCCGGCAAGATAGGCACTTCAGGAAAGTGCCCCTGAAAAAACCACTCGTTGACCGTCACGCACTTGATCCCGACGGCTCGTTTGCCCGGCTCCAATTCCGTCACCTTGTCCACCATCAGGAAAGGGAAACGGTGCGCCAGCAACTCTTGAATTTGCAGGACGCTCAACCCGCTCTTCCCCGCGACCATCACGCCCTCGCCTCCTGTGCCACTTGATGCCACAAAGTTTGGCAAAGGCGATGATGCAAGGAATGACCACTCGCCTCTGCCATCACCCTCGCTCTCAACCTCCGTCCCAAAAGCATCAAATCGCCCATTAAGTCTAACAACTTGTGCCGAGCAAGTTCGTTGGGGAAGCGCAAGGGCGATGAGTATCGGTCTGGAAAAACAACGATGGCATTGTCAAAACTTCCACCCTTTGCTAACCCTTGTTCCCACAGTTGGTTCACTTCCTCCCAGAAGCCGAAAGTTCGGGCAGGTGCAATCTCTGTCGCAAAGTCGTTCTCCTTTTCGTCAAAACTCGCCTCTTGGATGCCCACCAAAGGGTGTTCGGTTGCAAAGGAAAAATGGGCAATGAAGCGCTCATCAGGCACAACCCCCACAACCCTATTGCCATTACCAACTGCAACGGAGTCAGGGACGCTGAATACAGGCGCAGGTTCGTCCAGTTCCACTATCCCTGCATCTTTGAAAGCCTCAACCCAAATCAAAGCGCTCCCGTCACCGATGGGCAACTCACTCCCGTGCACTTCCACAAGCAAATCGGTAATGCCCATACCAAAGCAAGTAGCCAGCAAGTGCTCAACGGTTTGAACCGAAACGCCCTCTTTTGCCAAGACAACTCGCCGGCGTGTTTCGGCAACAAAAGGTGTCAAGGCAGGGATTGAGGCGTTTCCTTGCTCGTTATGGACCGAGAAAACAATTCCCTGCCCACCCTCACAGGGATTCAGGAACACTTTCGTTCGTTGCCCACTGTGAAGTCCAATCCCTTCAACCTTGACACCTTTTCGTATCGTCTTCCTGTTCACCTTTCACCGACCTCTCAGGGCAGTTTCGTAAGCCGCTAATAATTGTTGCAGCGTTCTTTGAGGTGTAAAGGAACGAGCCCGTTCCAATGCCTTTTGGCTCAGTTGGTGCCGAAGCGAAGCGTCTTCCCAGAGGGCGAAAAGGGCTTGGGCTATGGCATCGGTGTCGTAGGGGTTGACAAGTATGCCTGCATCTCCGACGACTTCAGGTTGAGCCCCAGTGTTGCCAGCCAAGACGGGCGCACCACACGCCATCGCTTCCAACAGAGGCAAACCAAAGCCTTCGTTGAGGGAAGGTGAAACCAAAGCAGTGCAAGCGCTGTAAAGGATGGGCAGGTGTTCATCAGGGACATATTGAAACCACTTGACTCCCGGTTCGCCTTTCAAAATTCGCTTCGTTTCGTCCCAGAAAGGCAAAACGAACCCAGCAATAACTAACTGGGCATTCGGGTAGCGGGCTCGCAATTGGGAAAAGGCATCCAGCAACCGACCAATGTTTTTGTTGGGTTTCGCTGTCCCAACAAAAAGCAAGAAAGGACTGTCCAGACCATAAAGTCGCTTCGCTTCTTCTGAAGCATTTGGATGGGGTTTCATTTGCTCCTCCACGCAGGGAAACACGACGCTTACTCGCTCTGGCTCAATGCCCAATTTAGTGACCAAATCTTTACGGGTTGCTTCAGATATGGCGATGAAGTGGTCGGTGCGAAACTTCAGCGAAGGCAAAACACCCTTCACAATGAACTTTCGGCTCGGAGGGTCTATTAGGGAAAGGTCGTCCAGCCACATGATATCGCAAACGGTGACAACGGTTCGGGCTCGTATAAGCCTGACAAGTGGTGGCACATAACTGATGTAGAAGTGAACCAAGTCAATGCGGTCTGCAATAAGCCAGAGGGGCACAATCAACCTCAACCACGCAGGACCGCAATAGAAACGCCAACGAATGGAGGATGGGAGTTTCTGCTTGGGAGGGTCGGTGAAGTAGAAGTGCCAAGTGTGTCGGTCGGGAACTTGAAGTATCAATCGGATAAATTGAGCGCCAACATTTTCAACGCCCGTTCGGTAGGTTTTCTCAAGCGGTCGGGCATCTAAAGCAATGTGTGCCATATTCGTTCACCTTGTCAGTGCATCATCCCTTTCGTTGCCCAAGAGTTGGGAGGGTTTGCGCCAATGACGATTTTGTTCTATGCGCCGTTGGAAACATTCGCTCAACCAACAGGCACGGGCATTTACATCAGCAACCTTCTTAACGCTTTGCTTGAAATTGACCAGAGCAACCGCTACATAGTTTGGCATGGCTGTATGGTGAAAATTCCACCTCACCTGCAGCCTTTTCGTCCCCCCACGAATTTGCGAGATCGGGTAGTGGTGCGGATTTCCCGTCTCCCTACCCGCTTGTTTCATCACCATACTACAAGGGCTTTCCTTTGGTGGCTTGGGGGTTTGCCTTTGGCTGACTTGCTTTTCGGCTTCCCCCAAGTCTTTTTCTCGCCCTTTTATCCCTTCATCCCTCATCGCAAAGGGGCTTTGGTGCTTACGATTTTTGACCTGACGCCAATTACTCTCCCAAATTGTCACCTGCCCACCGCACGACGCACCTCAAGGTTGACATTGCTTTGGGCAAAGCGGGCGAAGCGAGTTTTGACCTTTTCTGAGGCTGTAAAGGGGCAGTTGGTGAACTGGCTTGGCTTTTTACCCGAGCGCATCGTCGTTACACCATTAGCGCCCAATGAACAGTTTAAGCCCCAGCCACCTGAAGAAGTGGAGCGGGTGCGCCGAAAATATCACCTGTTTGCCCCATACATCCTTTTCGTCGGAACTGTTGAGCCTCGCAAAAACTTGGTGACGCTCGTAAGAGCGTTTGCAGCGGTGGTGAAAGATTTTCCGCATATCCTCGTGCTCGCTGGAGCAAGGGGCTGGATGAGCGAACCTGTTTTCGCTGAGATTGAAAGGCAAGGGCTAAAGGATAAGGTCGTTCACCTCGGTTATGTGCCCGCTGAAGATTTGTCTGCCTTGATGAGCGGCGCTGAAGTTTTCGTCTATCCATCGTTGGGCGAAGGGTTTGGGTTGCCTCCTTTAGAGGCGATGGCGTGCGGAGTTCCAGTCATCTGCAGCAATGCCCCTGCTCTTCCTGAAGTTGTCGGAGACGCAGCAATTTTAGTCCCGCCCGCAGATGTCACAGCATTGGGAGAGGCAATAATGCATCTGCTTTCCGACCCTGACTTGAAGGCAACGCTGAAGCAAAAAGGTTTGCAGCGTTCCCGCCAATTTTCGTGGCACAGAACTGCCCGCTTAACCCTTTCGGCGTTTGAACAAGCATATCAAGATGACTGTGGCTGCATTGGGCAGTAAAAGTCTCGTTGGAGGCGAGTGAAGTGAGAGTAGGCTATGATGCTCGTCCCATCGTTTACCGATGGACTGGGATGCGAACTTACACCTTAAACCTTGTGCGTGAACTGCTGCGGATAGCGCCAGAGTTTGAGGCTTGGCTTTACTTCCACAAGGGTGAACCCGATGAGGCTTTAGGCAAACACAATCGCTTGCGTT
>Ga0209393_1000457_pt1 | contig 19961 bp, 17 predicted proteins | sample SSWtaG_2_FD_184117 | JGI IMG/M metagenome (GOLD analysis project Ga0209393, IMG submission 184117) | Hot spring microbial communities from Sandy's Spring West, USA to study Microbial Dark Matter (Phase II) - SSWsed_130316 (SPAdes)... | ecosystem: Environmental > Aquatic > Thermal springs > Hot...
ATGGGTAGTTATTGAATTTGTATAAGCTTGATATCCTATTGAAGATATAGTCTAACACATGCATAAGAGAATAGAACAGAAACTAGGCCATAGACATAAAAAAGAAAAACTTAAGTAAAAGTTGACAAGGATCTATGAATCTACAATTATGTTTAAAAGAACTGGCCGTAAATGGTTGTTAGGCAACCGGCTCTTTTTTTATTTGGGATTATGAATCCAGAATGTAAGATTTATGTCAGAGTCCAAGAATAGAGGATTGGGTCCGGCAACAGAGTAGAGTAAGTCTTTTTCAGCTAGCTTAAGCAAAGAAAGTATCGACTTTAATACTGTGTCTAAAAGAATGGAATATTCCCATCTCCTACGTTTTCTTTTTTCATAAAGATGATATTAGGAAGTCAAGTATTAAACCTTGATATATTACATATTGGGATTCTAGCAATGTTCTTGACAATTTTTAATGAAATAACGTTTAGAGAGTTTATATATTCGTATAACAAGAATACATAGTAAGATGGTCAGAGTGATGCGTGCCGGGGTAACTCAGCCTGGTTAGAGTGCGGGGCTCATAATCCCGTTGCCGTGGGTTCAAATCCCACCCCCGGCATTATCGTGCTAATTAAAATAATTGGAGTTAGAAAGTTTTAGCAACTCCTTTATCTTCCTTCCAATGGTGAATTTATGAGTTCTGCAAGCGTTCTTCTAAAGATCCATTCTAAGGTACAGATGGATTGACCTTTCATCGTACTGTATGTCTTCCCCTTCCTATCGTATAATAGCGTGTCTTTTCTTATGCTTATCCACATTCTCTTAACAATTGAAGAATTCTCAAGGAATGCTGCGATAGTTTTCCCATTATATTCAATGTATTGTCTAATTCTCTCTAGGTTTAATGACTTCTTTAGTAATCCATACAGCATCTTCGAAAATGCTTCAATAGTATAGAGTCTGTTTCGAATTATAATAAGTAGTTTACAGCTGATAGCCTAAAGCCATCTTGCAAACCTTATAGCATACTCCACTTCCAGCGATTATTCCGATAATATACACTAATTCCTTTGATAGCTCGGCATCTTCAAGTGGTGTCTTAACGCATTTCTTAGATTGTGGATTTTCTAAGTCATTAACTTAAATGGACTTGCATATCCTAACATCGTATTGTCTTTCAATATGTATTACTATCTCTATATGACCAGGGAATATTATAATCTTGGAGAATTCTATTAAATTTCTTGCTAGCTATTTAAAGTTGAAGAAAATAATATCTCCAGCATAGATTTATAGAAATTCTCACATCGAATATTTAAATTAAGCTCTGGGTTACTTTTATATTGAATTATTATGAATCTATTTGGTGACCCTATTCAAGGAAGGAGAGGTAGTAGGGTTCGTATCTTTTTTAACGGTATAGGCCTTGAGGGCCACACTCTTGAACCAGTTTCTATAGCGCTTTACTATAACGGGTTTAAAGTACTTGGTAGGAGTAAGAAGTTATACAGGGTGAGGGGGTTCTATAGTCTAAGCCCTCAGGATAGGTTAGTGTTAGCTAAGGTTGGAGGTGAATATGTAAATCCATGTGAAGTTTTATGCCAAGAAGGTCAAGAAGTACATGTTGACCTCTCATTACCATTCTTAGTAAAGCTTTTCTCACCCCTCTTAGATGGATACTTCCAGCATAAAAAATTAGTGAAGAATAAGATTCTATGGAGTTTAGCTGTAGATAAAATAAAGAAGTTAGCAAATCATCCAAAAATAGGAGATATGGGAGCACAGAAGACTGGTAGGATACTTGAAGTTGAATCAGATGTTGTTGTCGTTGGAGGAGGCTTGTCAGGGTTAGTAGCAACATATACTATAAGCAATCTAGGGCTGAGGGTTCTCTTGATAGATGATTCTCCAGCTCTCGGCGGCAGAATGAGGTATGACCATATGGATATTCCAGGAATCTCCATGCCTAGAGAGGATCTTTTACGAGATCTTCTAAATAGGATTACTGCAAGTGAGAATGTTAGAATTCTTACCAGAACAGTCTTTACAGGGCTATTTGAAGATCATCCTACAGCATACTCTGAGTATGATAAGACTCTCTACATTCTGAAAGCTAAAGCGTATATTATTGCTACCGGGTTAATTGATATACCCTGCATATTTAGAAATAATGACCTTCCAGGAGTTTTCTCAGGCTCAACTGTTTTAGAGATGATTAATTATTATGGAGTAGAGCCGGGGAGAAGGGGATTGATAATAGGTCTTTCTCAAAATAGTTTAAGAATCGCAGAACAGCTAAAACGGCTAGGCATAGACATAGTATTAGTAAGTCGTTTAAAACATGAAAACATGGAATATGACTTATCAAAAATTGGGGAATATGTGGGTAACGTGAGGGAGATCCAAGCTTCTGGAAAAACATGCGTTGAGAGAGTGAATATCATACATGATAGTGGAAGAGATGAAGTGAAAGTAGACTTCATAGCATGCTCCGCTTTTTCTATTCCAGATGTAAGGATTCTAAACCAGCTGAGTTCTAAGATGGTATTCTTAGATAATGTAGGGTTCATTCCAATCCATGATGAATATATGAACCTCAAGGATAACATCTTCATAGCTGGAGGTGTTTCAGGCTCACCCTACAGTATACTACACTTAATCGAAGGAGAGATAGCTGCTTTATCAGTAGCATATAAGCTAGGAGTAAAAGGTGCTGAACCACTTGTGGAGGAGAAGATCAAAGAGTATAGATCTAAATTGAGTGAGATGAATGTGAAATGGAAGAATAAAATCTTTGAGATTTCAAGAAGCGGATTAATTGAGAATACATCATTTACTTATCCACCCACACTCTTTATTGAGAAACCAAGGAATGATGCATTCATATGCTTCTGCGAAGACATAACTACAGAAGATATTTCAAAAACGGTTTACGAAAAAGGATTCAGGACACTTGAATTAGTTAAGAGAAGTTTAGGTGTCTGTACTGGAAGATGCCAAGGAAGATTGTGTATGGTTAATGCTTCACTATATGTTTCATACCTCTCCAACCTAGACCCTGATCAAGTCGGATTAACAAAGGCTAGAGCACCAACCACTCCTATACCTTTACATGTCTTGGCTGGAGGAGAAGGAGGATGAAGATTGCAATTGTAGGTGGAGGAGTAAGTGGATTGTCAATAGCATATAACCTAGCTGTAAGAGGTGCTGGAGAGATACATTTATTTGAAAAGAATTGGGTAATGTACGGGTCGAGTACGAGGTCTGGAGCTAGATTCCGAGTACATTTCTGGACGGAGGAGAATAGTAGATTCGCTGTAGAATCTATTAAGAGGCTTGAGAAGCTCGCAGGTAAAATGGAGTGGAACCCAATAATATATCGTGGAGGATACCTATGGCTTCTATTCAATGAGTATCAAATAGAAAGATTTAAAGAAACTAATAAGATGTGGAGTAAGCTAGGTGTCCAGGGAATCATCTTAAAGCCTGAGGATATTAGAGAAAGATATTCATACATAAATATTGATGATGTTCTAGGAGCCTTCTACGGACCACAAGATGGTAGTTTACACCATGATTATGTCTGCTTCGGATACTATTCCCTAGCAAAAAAGCTAGGAGTAATATTTCATGAATTCACTCCTGTAGATGAGATAATTACTGCCAATAACAAAGTTAAACAATTAAAGACTATGAACGGATTAGTAGATATAGACGTAGTAGTGCTGGCAGCTGGTGCTTGGACGAATGAATTACTAGAGAAAATGGGTATACATCTTCCCACAGAACCATTAAGGAAGGAAGTCTGCCTGACCGAGCCTTACCATCACTTTATCGATCCACTAATTATAGATATGAGCTCAGGAGCATACGTAGGTCAAACTCTTAAAGGAGAGATCCTCGGCTCCATAGATTATCCAACTCCACCTGGACTGATAAAATTAGAGACTAGACTTGAATTTGTAGTTAGATGGGCTAAAGCAATTATCAAGAGGGTCCCGATTCTAAAGAATGCTAGAATAATGAGGACTTGGGCAGGCTACTACATGATGTCTGCTGATAATAGCCATATTATGGGTAGAGAGCCAGAATGGCCTGAAGGATTATACGTAGCATATGGGTATAGTGGACATGGATTCATGATGGCGCCACTCGTAGGAGAACTACTAGCAGAAAACATACTAACAGGGAAAATACCTGAGTTGATGAAACCATTCCTACCAACAAGATTTAAAGAAAATAAGCTAATCCAAGAAAAACTAGTAATCGGATGAGAAAGACTGGGCTTTATTCAAATTTTAGTTAGACCGAGTCTCTGCATAATGTTCCTCAATTCTTAAGAGGGATATAAACTTAGCAGCAAGAAGAAATCTATACATAACAATAGAAAATTACAATTACACAACAGTAAGCTAAACATTTACTAAATCTGTGGTAAATAAGATGATGAAGATACCTATGAATAGCTGCATTATTTGTCTAAAGAGATTTTCAGAAATGAATGACGTAAAGAATACGGTTGACATTAATGTGTGAGGAGATGGATGTTTTAGTTAAGTAGGCTTGGAGGAACAGGGAGGCTGAGAGCTTTAGCAGGGTTCGATGGTTGAGGGGGGTTTTGAAGATACTGCGTAGGTTACCATAGTGACTTTGAAGACTTCGTTGGTGATTCTTCGGCTAATTCTATCAATTATGTCGTAGTCTATTCTATGCCAATCTGCAGTCATTCCATCTATACTCTCTACTATCCTAACCGTTACTATGTATCCTTCTATTCTATCATCACCCATTACACCAATCCATCTATCATCTCCGACCACCGCGAATGCCTGCCATACCATGTCGTAAACCCCTGATTTCATTAATTCTTCTTCAACTATAGCAGAAGCTTCCCTACATATCTTAAGCTTCTCCTCATTTATTTCTCCTATAATCCTAACAGCGAGGCCAGGGCCGGGAAACGGGTGTCTAGCCCAGATCTCTCTAGGTATACCTAATTTTTTAGCGATTGCTCTTACTTCATCTTTATAGAAGTCTCTCAGAGGCTCAAGAATCTTTAGAGACATCTTCTCTGGTAATCCGCCAACATTGTGATGTGATTTTATTAATGCTGAGTGTCTACTGGTCTTCCCACTCTCTACTCTATCAGGATATATTGTTCCTTGAGCTAACCATTTAACATTCTCTATTTTAGATGAGGCTTCTTCAAAGACTTTTATGAATTCTTCCCCAATAATCTTTCTCTTCTCTTCAGAGTCTCTTACACCCTTAAGTTTTTCTAAGAATCTATCTGCAGCATCCACTACAATCAAGTTCTTGATACCGAGATTCTTCAAAGTATTTTCTACATTTTCTCTCTCATTCTTCCTTAACAGACCAGTATCAATAAATATGCTGTAGAGTCTCTCACCTATTGCTTTGGAGACTAGTACAGCAGTTGTAACTGAATCTACTCCACCACTTACTGCGCAAATTACTCTTTCATTTTCTCCAACAGTATTTCTTATCTCTTCAATTATCTTTGATACTTGGTCTCCAGGACTCCACCAAGGGTTTATCTTACATATCTTTCTCAGGAAATTCTCCAAGATCTTAGACCCATATTCTGTATGAGCGACTTCTGGATGGAATTGGGTTGAATAGAATCTCTTACTATCCGTCATTGATGTTATGATGCCTTTCTCACTTATACTTGTAACAATCCATCCTTCTGGAGGCCTAATAACTGTATCCCAATGACTCATCCAGGCCCAGAAGCTACTAGGTAATCCTTGAAAGATCTCATCTTCATGAATTATTCTCACCTTGATTCTACCATACTCTCTAGAAGAACTTCTTGCTAATTCTCCTCCGAACTCTTTGGCCATTAGATGGTGCCCATAACATATCCCGAGGATAGGTATGTCAAGCTTAGAGAGATAATTAAAGTCGACTGTTGGAGCACCAGCTTCTAAAACTGCTCTAGGTCCACCTGACAGTATTATTCCACCTACATCTCCTTTCTCTAAAGCTTCCCGGAGATTTTCCGGCTCTACTATTTCTGAGTAGACTCCAAGCTCTCTAACTCTTCTCGCTATAAGATGCGTATACTGCCCACCAAAGTCTACAACAACTATTCTTAACCCCATTATCTCTAGACAATATAATGTAGAAGAATCTTATAATCTAAATCTTATACTTTGCAGCCTCTCATATAGGTGGGTGGTAAGCAATGTTAAGATTCCCTGCACTGAATAATTTATATTTGATTGAGAAGATTCTCTAGTTGAGCTGGATAGATGTCTTATTGATCGAATAATGATAAAGCTTTTTAATTATCAGGCTATTCTGACATAAGATGAGCGATAAAAGCTGTGAGGCTGGTAGGGTGAGCATAAGTATTCCCCAACATTAGTGCACTGATCTTAGCCCACCTGCTCACAGCTGCTACAACTCATCGGCCAGTCCTCTCTCCATACTTATTATTGAACTCATCTCTAAACTTTGTATCTTAAGTGGATTATTGTGGATGTTATGGCTTTATACCTTTATGCTATCTTAGTTACTACATTCTTATTAAATGTATTGGGCTTCTACCATCATCGTTATTATGGGAAAATTTAGGATTCCTAGTTTTTAGTATTTATATTAGGAATATCAGCTTACTCATGGGTGCGACGATTATTAATGGCGCATTTTGAACTTTTGATAAGGCATAAGATGGTTAGGAAGGAAAGAATCCCGCTGCTTCTGATAGTATGTGTTTTTACTTTATCTCTTACCTATTCTATCTCAGAGGTTTCAGCTATCTCTCAGCCTAACTATCTTACTCACCCAGAATTTACTCCAGCACTTATTACAGTAGTTGATGATAAACTAATAGTGTATGATCCTCTAGAGAGTAGCTTAATATTCATAAGTAAAGTAGATGGGTCAATGAAAGTCTTAAAAGCTCCGAGAGATGTATTCGACATTGCGGTGTCGAACCAGAAGATCTTCATGGCTACTTCAACAAGTAGTAAACTTTATGTATACAATCTATTAGGAGAAGATGTTGATGAGATAGAATTACCAGGTTTTCCAGGCGACCTTGATACTTCATCTCGATACATATCAGTTTCCCTGCCTGATAAGAGTTTGATAATAATATTCGACACGATGAGCTTAAATGAATTATTAAGAATAGAAATTGATGTTGACCGTGGATTAGGAAAAATATCTCTTGATAATGGTTTTCTTTATGTTGTGCAGTCCGATGGGTATACACTTGCAAAAATAGATCTAACTAAAAGTGAGAAAAATTATCTAAAAATTGATGAAAGAATACTTGCATTAAAAGCTTTTAATAATAATTTGCTGCTAGCATCTACTGAAGATAGGTTATATAGGGTTTCAGGAAGTTTAAAGATTGAGAGAAAATGGAGCTTACAAAGAGGTAGCACAATTGATATAGGGTTATACATGCTCTCTGATGAGAGGATAATATATGTTGCTAGAGCAAGATGGGCTGTTGGAGAGATCGATGGAGATAGTATAAGCGAAGTAAGAGTTGGAGGAAGAATACTTGGTGATGTACTGGATAAAGATAGAATATGGTTTACTGAGATAAACACTAGAAAGATTGGATGGGTCTGGCTTTCCAGACCTCCAATAGTAAAGAGTATAGTAATTGAGCCTCAGGGAGGAGGATTATTCAAAGCTTCTGCAAAGATATATGACCCAGATAATGAACCTATCAGAGCAACATTAATAGTCATTGTGAAAAGTAAAATCCCTCACCTCATAGCAGATAACAGAACATACGATATGACCTATATAGTAGATAGAGATATCTATGTATCTGAATTTCAACTAAAATCAGGTGAAGAAGCAGAAGTGTATGTTGTAGCAATCGACCAAGTCAGTAACATTGGTGTAAGCGAGAAGGTCTCTACACAATACAGAGAAGAAGAAACAAAGACAGTAACTTTATCCAGTCCCCCTACTGCATCTCCACCTCCAATTGAATTAACAGATTTATACTTGATCGCTAGCTCGCTTCTTTTACTGATACCAATAATAGCTGCAGTGATAATTATGAAAACTAAGAAGAAACCAAGAAAGAAACTAAGAAAATAATCTTACGTGACTTATTTCAAGACAAAAAAGAGAGGGATATGTATATGTGTAGTCTCCTTACATGGTTTATACTCCTCTCTTGAATAATTGGATTACGATGTAGTTTACCAATAGCTCTGTAATATTTGGAGGCAGTGAGTTGAATACCTGGTTTATTAAAGCCATTTCTCTCGGTAAGCCTTTATCTAGACCAAATGCTTCTAGTAACTTCGGACCATATATCTCTAGATACTCTTCCGCCTCTTTCAGTAGCTTACTAAGTGTTGATATATCCATTTCTCCAGGTGTTATCAAGCTCATAATAAGTCCCAGGCTCTCTACTACTCCTTCAATATCGCTTGGAGGAATCTTCTGCAGCTCCGAAGTACACTCCTCTAAGTCTTTCAACATGCTGTCAACTATACTTTCATGTACAGGTGTAATTGTAAGATGTATACTTGGAGGAATACCCATCTCTGATATTCCTCTCTGAGCTAAGAAGTACCATCCTTTCTTCACCATTTCATCAGACAACTTGAATAAGTTAACTTTCTCGGATGTAAATGCAACTATAACCGTTGGGTCACCCATTACCCTATAACCTGTTTCCTTCAGTCCACTACATATTTTATTCCTAGCCGCTATTATCTTATTAGCTAGCTCTATGTATCCTTTCTCTCCGAGGAAGTGGAGAACAGCCCATGCTGCTGCTAATGGTCCTTCTGACCTAGAGGATAAGACAGCAGGGTTTACAATCGGGTATCCAGGCCACTTTAGGTTTGCATACTGAGAAAACATCTTATAGAATTCTTTCCTAAATAGTACTACTGAGGACCCAATGGGGGAGTACGCATACTTATGTGGGTCTAGAGAGATGGATGAAACACCTTCAATTTTAAAATCGAAGTCAGGTATATTTTCTCCTAGCTTCTTCATGAATGGTAAGATAAATCCTCCTACACATGCATCTACATGAAGCCATATATTCTTCTCCAAAGCGATCTCAGCTAATTCTTTAATTGGGTCTATTGTTCCAAATGGCCAGTTCGGTGCTGACCCTACTATTAATGCAGTGTTCTCGGTTACCGCTTCGTTAACTGAATCTATATCTGCCCGGTATGTTTCAGTATCTACTTTAACTCTCTTAACTCTTAGACCCATGTATTCAGCAGCTTTATCATAACATGGATGCGCTGTAACAGGCATAACTATCTCTGGAAGCGTTATGAATCCTTTATCAAGTATGAATTTATCTCTAGCAGCTTTCACAGCTAAGAAAACACTTTCCGTTCCTCCGAAAGTATATGTTCCAACCACATGTTCATCTCCATTCATTAAAGATATTGCTATATCTATGATATCTTTCTCCATCCTAATAGCGCTTGGAAACTCTGTGAAATCTAACATATTTTTATCCATGAATGCTCTGAAAGCCTCGTATGCTATATTTTTAAGTTCATCCAATCCAGTTTCAAATGCTACAGTGAATAATCTTCCACTAAGAGGGTCTGCATCATCAATAGAATATTCTCTTAACTTCTTGAAAATTTCATCTTTCCCAAGCGGCTCACTAAAAAGCTTCTTTCTCATAATTCTATGATCTGTTATTATAGATTTTAAGGTTTTCCATAATACATTTATAGCCCTAGAAAATATCCTAACCATTATGTTGGAAGAAGAAAAGAGAAAAGTGGATTCGCATATTAAACTTATGAGGACAAAAATTGAGCTGCTCAAGGAGATGTATTTGAATTTGATGGACCGGGCGGGATTTGAACCCGCGACCTCCCGCGTGCGAGGCGGGCGATCTCCCACTGATCTACCGGCCCCTTATATGAAGTTAGAGATTAATTTCTAAAAAACTTACCTTTAGTGATAAGAGTTATTTTTCATGTTACCTATCGACCTCCTACAGCTTATTGGAGTATTACATGGGCTGGCTACATAGAAGAAAAAACATTGTTGACCTTATTGTAAGTATTATCTTTTTATATATTCTCCTTATTCGCTTCGTTCTATTCTTGCACCGATAAGTGTTGGTTTAGCTATTATTCCAACTGATTCTACACCGTATTCATGAAATTTCTTTACGATTTCTCTACGTATATTTTCAGCATCTTCAGGATAGGTTAAAGCGAATACAGATGGTCCAGCACCGCTTAAACTAAATCCAAGTGCTCCAGCTTTCAATGCAGCCTCCTTTACTTCATAGAATCTTGGGATCATTAAACTTCTAGCAGGCTCAATTACATAGTCGCTACTAATTGCTTTACCTATCATTTTTAAGTCTCCCTTTATTATACCTATTATTAAGCGGGTTAAGCTGGAAGTCTGTTTAACCATCGTTTCTAGGTCGATCTTCCCAGGAAGCAAGCTTCTAGCATACTCAGTCTTATTACTTGGTAACTTGACTTGAGGGGTAATCAATACTATCGAGAAATCTATTGATGGCTTAATATTGAATATTTCAGGTTCATTCACATCAAGTATCATAGTGAATCCACCATAGAGTGAGGGGGCCACATTATCTAGATGTGGTGAACCACATGCAACCTTCTCCCCCTCGCCTGCAGATTTAACTAGAATCTCCATCGGAAGCTTACCTCCAAGAAGAATATTCATAGCATATGCTGCTGCAGCAGCAGATGCACCGGAGCTACCTAGACCTACACCGACGGGCACGTTCTTAATAAGCTTCATCTTAAATCCGCTTCTAACCCCCGCAAACTCCATGACCGTTAATGCTGAGACTACAGCAGAATTCTTTTCAGGCTTAGACGCCACAGCTGCTCTAGTATTGTTTATTATTTCAAGACTTATCGACCTATCGTCTGTTAATTCTATCCTAACTATGTCTCTATAATTCTCTATAGCTAATCCGACAATATCAAACCCTGGTCCGAGATTAGCGATAGTAGCTGGGGCAGACACCTCGATAATCTTCATCTCTAACGTAGAAAAATCTAGAGAAAAGTTACTGATAAACTTTGTATTTGCATGCATATTAATTGATACCGATATTCTTATAAAAATCAGTAGATATTCTAGAAAGTATGGGATACGTTGATTACGATATAATAATAGTTGGAGGGGGGATAGCTGGTCTTACAGCAGCATTATACGCATCTAGACAGAAGATGAGTACACTCATAATAACTAAAGATGTAGGCGGACAGATGACTTTATCTTCGAGCATCGAGAATTATCCAGGATACAAATCTATTTCAGGTTACGAGCTTGCATCAAAGATTCTAGATCAAGTTCAACAATATGGTGTAGAGATCTTATTTGATGAAGTAGTTAAAATAGGTGAGAGAGATGATCAAGTATTTATCATAGAGACTAGAGGGGGATACGAGTTAAGCTGTGAAGCTGTAATCTTGGCCTTCGGGAAGACTCCGAGAGAAATGAATATCCCTGGAGAAGAAAGATTCAAAGGTAAGGGGATAAGTTACTGTGCTATATGCGATGCCCCACTATATAGAGGGAAAACAGTATTAGTGTATGGCTGGGGACCGCAAGCTTTGGAAGCAGTCAATCTATTATGCGAATACGATAATAAAGTATACCTAGTCCATAGAGGTAAGAGCAGGCTTGACTCAAGAAGTCTTCCAGCAAAATGTATTGAGAGGTTTGAAGAATTACCTGAAACAATCGTTAAAGAAGTTAGAGGAAGTGATAGACTTGAGTCTGTAGTTTTAGAAAGTTTAGTTGATGGAACAGTTAGAGAACTAAAGTTAGATGGTATATTTGTTGAATTAGGATATGAGATGAAGACAGATTGGATTAAGGGGTTCGTTGAATTAAATGAGAATGGAGAAATAATTGTAGATTCATACTGTTCAACAAGTAGGAGGGGAGTATTTGCCTCAGGAGATGTAACAAACATAGCTTATAAGCAAGCTGTAATCTCTGCAGCTCAAGGAGCTATCGCAGCACTCTCTGCATATAATTATATTCAAGAAAAGAGGGGGGGTGTAAAGATAAAATCAGATTGGAGGGAAGTCCTAAAGGAATAACTATCTTCCATTTATTTCATCTAGGTAGATTCATGCTAGGTTGAGAAGATTTAATCAGGTTATGAGGTTATGTTAGTAAGGTCATGATACTGAAGATTACTAACATTACAAGTAGTGCTACTACGGTAACATTCAGTATTGGGTACGTCAACGGTAGAGTCAAAGCAAGATATAGGAAATATAATGAAAAACCGAGAACTATCATACATAATGCTTTAATCAAGATCTTGAAGAACCTTAAAGCAACCGCACTCAAGGCAGACCGACAATAATTCAAAGATACAGCTATCTTATTAACTTCAATAAAACATACCGAGTGGCATTAGGCATACTTAAAATATCAATATCTATGGAAGAATTATTGATTTTTGTCAATTACGGGAAAGGTTTAATTAGAACCTTGATCCCAATATAGGCAAAGCTCCAGGAGCTGAAGAAGATGATAGTCTCAAACAATGCTACTATTGTCTTCTTCGCCTTCTGGAGCTATTATTATCCTGCCCCGGCGTAAGCTGGGGCGTCTAAACAAGTTTTTCCTATATTGGGGGTGTGTTCTATTTGGTTAAGAGTATAGTAGTTAAATTGGGCGGATCTGTCTTGAAGGATGTTTCAGCTATTGCCGATGCTGCAAACTGGGTAAAGAAGCTGATAGATAATGGCTACGGAGTTGTAGTGGTTGTCTCAGCATTAAAGGGTGTAACAGATGAACTAGTAGAGACAGTTAAGAATCTATCAAAGAATCCTGACCCATCATTAGTAGATGAGATACTAGCGATGGGTGAGAGAACCAGTGTAAGGCTCTTTACACTAGCTTTAAGAGAACATGGAGTAAACGCATTATTCATCGACCCATCTGATGATAAGTGGCCAGTAATAACAAATAGTAAACATCTTGATGCAGAGCCAATATATGAAGAAACAAAGAAGAAAATAGAGGAAAAGATCATACCATTAATATCTGAAGGAGTTATACCTGTAATCTGCGGATTCATAGGAATAACAAGTGAGGGGAAGATAACAACGTTAGGTAGAGGAGGTAGCGACACAACAGCAGTTCTAATAGGAAGTTGTCTAAATGCTGAAGAAATAGTATTAGTTAAAGATGTCCCTGGAATATTCTCAGTTGATCCAGACCTAGTTGAAGATGCAAAGATATTGAGTGAGCTAGACTTCAAGGAAGTTCAAGCTTTAGTAAGAGGAGGCTCGAAAGTAATCCATACGAAGGCACTGAGATACTTAGGTAAAAATCTAAGACTTAGAATTGCCAGTTTAAAAGAACTATTAAGTAATGGTGGAACGATAATCAAAGGCTATGAACCAGAGATAGAAGTATATTCACCACCCATTAAGATAACTATGACCACAATTATTGGGGATCAACTTGATGGAGCTACAGCTTTCGAGAAATTAATAAGCAAGCTAAAAGAGAAAGGTCTAAAGATTATAGCGGTAACTAGTGAGGAACATTCCATAGTCCTCTACATTGAAGAGAAAGACGGGATCATAGCTGATATACACTCAGCTTTAGTATCAAATAATATAGGTAAAGCTATCAGCTTCTATCAAGACCTATCGATGCTAATAATATCTGGGAGAATGCTTGAGACGAGCCCTGGAGTAATCTATAGAGTTACTAAACCTCTAGCAGAATCTGGGATAAACGTCTACGGTCTACTAACTATAAGCTCATCAATTAGATTAATACTATCTAGTAGAGATATCGATAGAGCAAAGAAGATGCTGATAGATGAGTTAAAGAAGGAGGTGACAGCATGAAGACTATAAAAATAGGTATTCTGGGAGCAACAGGGATGGTTGGAGTAGAATACATCGATTTGTTAGTAAACCATCCATGGTTTAGGATATCGACATTGTCTGGGAAGAAGAGTATAGGGAAAAAGTATGGTGAGGCGGTGAAAATCCTAAGAAATGTTCCTAGAGAAGTTGAAGATATTGAAGTCGTAGAACCAGATCCAAGGAAGTTCGATGCCGATTTGGTTTTTTCATCACTACCTTCGGATGCTGCAAGAGAGATCGAGCCTAGATTCATTGAGCATGGCCTCCCAGTTGTTAGTGAGGCATCAGCACATAGAATGGAGCCTGACGTACCATTAATAATACCTGAAGTAAACCCAGAACACCTTGAACTAATAAGCATCCAGAAGAAGAGAACTGAAGGATTTATAGTAACTACACCTAACTGTACAGCTATAGGGCTTGTTCTTTCCCTTAAACCAATCTTAGACCAATATGGGGTAAGCAAGGTAGTTGTAGCAACATATCAAGCAATAACCGGTGCAGGCTTCCCAGGAGTGCCATCCTACTCTATCCTCGGAAACATAATACCATACATAAAGAAAGAAGAAGAGAAAATCTCGGAGGAAACAAAGAAGATTCTGGGAAGATTCGATGGTAGCAGTATAGAATATGCGAGATTCCCTGTTGAAGCATCATGCGCTAGAGTCCCAACGATCGATGGGCATTTAGAAGCAGTATATGTTGAGACTGAGAAAGACATTCAATTAGATGAAGCTATTGAAGCATTCAAGAAGTTTAGGGGTGAGCCTCAGAAGCTTAACCTCCCAACTGCTCCAAAAGAGCCTATACTTGTTACCGACATAGAAGATAGACCTCAACCTAGACTAGACGTATATGCTGGAGCAATCCCAGGGATGAGCATAGTTATTGGAAGAGTAAGGAGAGGTGAGTCTGAGAATGTTCTAAAATACTTTGTTTTAAGCCATAATAGGATTAGAGGTGCAGCCGGTACAGCTATCCTCACAGCCGAGCTCCTTACAGTTAAAGGGTACTTGGAGTGATGGAAAATGGTCTCTGGTAAACAAGTTAGAATATCTAGAATAACTTTCAATAATAGAATGCTCTGCATCCCTATGGACCATGGAGTAACTGTAGGTCCTATAAAGGGGGTAGACAATATTTATGAAACAATCAAGAAAGTTGAGAGAGGAGGGGCTACAGCAATACTAGCACATAAAGGAATATTCAAGAGCCTGCCCTCACCATTAACAATAGGCTTCATAGTCCACCTCTCAGCTTCAACCAATTTATCAGTTAACCCTAACTGGAAGGTTAGAATCGGAACAATAAGAGAAGCAATAAGACTTGGAGCAGATGCTATATCTCTCCACATAAACATAGGTAACAAAGATGAACAAGATATGTTAATTAAGTTAGGCATGATGGCTGACGAATGCGATGAATGGGGGATTCCACTCATAGCAATGATGTATCCTAGAGGGGAGAATATCAAAAATCCAAATGACCCAAATGTGATTGCTCATGTAGCTAGAGTAGCCGCTGAACTAGGAGCAGATATCGTGAAGGTACCCATGCCCTCCTCAAACCCTGACGAAATAAGGCCTATAGTGAAAGGGTGCCCAGTACCAGTAGTTGCAGCTGGTGGACCAAAACTAGATAATGATAGACAGGTACTAGAGCTTGCTGAAGCAGTTATAAGAGCAGGAGGATTCGGAATAACATTTGGTAGGAACGTCTTTCAACATGAAGAGCCAGAGCTCATCACGAGAGCTCTTAGAGTAGTAGTGATAGAAGGTAGAACCGTTGAAGAAGCATTGCAAGTATTGGCGGGTGGAAGAAATTATGAATAAACAAATTATAATCTCTCCAAGCTATCCAGATAGAAGAATAATAGAGCATGCATTATCTCTTGGCATTAAAGATGTATACTGTAAGATTCCGTGTAGTATCCCTGAAGATCTGCAAGATTACCTTAATGTTTACCTTGAGAGAGAGAATGGGGTAGTCGAAGTACTTGGAGAGAGAAAACTGAAGCCTGTGAAAGTCAAGATAGAAGAATCTGGAGATATTGAGAAAGTCTTGGAAGCTGTATCCACAGGTGCTAAAATTATCTTTGTAGATACACCTTCATGGAAGATTATACCTCTAGAAAACTTAGTGGCTCAACTCCAAGGTTCTGACGTTAAACTATATGCCTATTCTTCAAACCTTAATGAAACTGAAACACTCCTAGGAGTATTAGAGAAAGGAGTTGATGGAGTAGTAGTCAAGGTAGATGGTGTTGAAGATCTAGATATAATTTACGAAATCATTAAGTCAATCAACATGATAGGATTAGAGTATGCAGAAGTTATTGAGGTCAAGAATGCAGGAATGGGGGAGAGGGTATGCGTAGATACAGTTACAATTCTTAATACAGGAGAGGGGTTACTTGTAGGCAATACTGCTCAATTCTTCTTCTTAATACATAATGAAAGCATAGGCTCAGCATTTACATCTCCTAGACCGTTTAGAGTAAATGCTGGAGCGGTGCACTGTTATGTAATGATGCCTGATGGATCAACTAGATATCTCTCAGAATTATCGTCAGGCATGCGGGTATTGATAGTTTCAAGTAGTGGAAAAGCACGGATATCTTCAATCGGTAGAGTTAAAATTGAGAGGAGACCACTAAAATTAGTCAGGGCTAGGGTTAAAGATATAGAAGGGTCAGTAATCTTACAGGATGCTGAAACAATCAGTCTTGTAAGAAGCGATGGTTCACCAATCCCTATTACTGAGATAAAACCTGGAGATGAAATTACCGTCCATGTTTCTGAACTTAAAGCTAGGCATTTTGGAAAAATAGTTGATGAATTCATTATTGAAAGATAGGAAATGAAGCCTAAAATCTGTGTAAGTGTTAAAGCTAGAAATATTAATGAACTAGAATGGAAAGCTAAGAGAGCATTAGATATTGGAGGAGACTTAGTCGAGCTCCGAATAGATTATCTAGAGAGTCCTTCTATAGAGAAATTAACGAAACTAGTATTAGACTTAAGTAATAGAGTAATTGTAACTGTAAGACCACAATGGGAAGGTGGAGAGTTTAGAGGAGAAGAGGAATTAAGAATCAAATTATTAGAGGAATTGCTTAGACTTAAGCCTGCATATATTGATTTAGAACTTAAGACAGTAAAAGATTCTATGCTGAAATTTAACAGAGAAAGTGCTAGGATTATTTCATGGCATGTGTTTGATAATACTCCAAGCCTTGATGAACTAAGTCTGATAACTTCAGAAATGCTTAAATTGGGTGATATTGCAAAAATAGTTACAAAGGTTAATGGTTTTGAAGAAAATCTAAGGATACTCCGACTCTACAAGATTTATCCACCTGAGAAGCTCATAGCATTTGGGTTAGGAGAGAAAGGTCTACTATCACGTATACTTTCAATATTGATGGGCTCACCAATAATCTACACGTGTCTCCCAGGAGAAGAAGTAGCTGCAGGTCAACCAACCGTTGGGGAAATAATTGAGATAATAACTATGCTGGAGAGCAAGGAGATATGGAGATAGACTCTGAGACTAGACTCTGCTGCTTAATAGGTCATCCAGTAAAGCATTCTATCTCTCCCCAGCTACATAATTCCGCATTTAAACATCTAGGATTGAATATTGTTTATCTAGCATTTGATATTGAGTCGAGACACCTACCTAGGGTAGTTAAAGGATTGAAATCATTAAATGTTGTAGGCTTTAATGTTACAATACCTTATAAAGTATCAATAATCAAGCTTCTAGATGTGCTTGATCCAACAGCAAAGGAGACTAGAGCAGTAAACACAGTCGTATTGAAGAATAATGAATTGATAGGATATAATACTGATGTAGAAGGTATCAAGAGATCCCTACTTGATTCAAGGAATACCCTTAAGGGAAAAGCGTTGATTATAGGAGCTGGAGGTGCGGCAAGAGCAGCAGTAGTAGCCTTGAAAAATCTTGGGATAAAAGAAATAGTTATCGCTAATAGAAGGATTTGGAAGGCTGCTGCATTAGTTAGAATGTTTAAGATGCATGATTTAGAAATGAGGTCGACAAGCCTCGCAGAGGTACGAAGATATTCTAGAACATCATCTATAATAATCAATGCAACCCCTATAGGCATGTGGCCTCATCAAGATGAAACTCCACTATCCTCTAAGGACATCCCAGGAAACTCAACGGTACTAGACCTTGTCTACAATCCCTTAAAGACTAAGCTTTTAGAAGAAGCTGAGAAAGCAGGAGCAGAAACAATAAATGGATTAAAACCACTTATCGAGCAAGCTGTCAAGGCTTTTGAGCTCTGGACGGGTTTACATCCCCCCAGGGATGTCTTATGGAGAGTTGCAGAGGAGGCATTAGAGGAGCGGGGGAAGGAATGAAAACTAGAGCAGTAGTACATGGAGCAGTCTCAATTGTTAATGCTATCCCAACTGGGTTGGGGGCAGCATTAGGGGTAGACCTAACAACGATAGTTGAGGCAGAACTTTTTGAGAGTAATAAGAGAGAGCTGGATTTGGAGGTTAAAGTAGAGGATGAAAAGATTGAAGATACAGTGCTTCTAGAAAAAACAGTAAATAAACTATTGAATATTGTGGGAGAGGAAAAAGCTGGTATACATTTAGATATATATTCCAACATACCTGTTGCTAGAGGTTTGAAGAGTTCAAGCGCAGTTTCTGATGCAGTTGTACTCGCAGTCTCAAGACTCCTAGGTATTAGATTAAACTTCATAGAGGCTGTTAACTTAGCTGTTGATGCCTGCATGGAAGCTGGTGTAACTATTACAGGAGCATTTGATGATGCTGTAACATGCATGATAGGCGGTGTAAATGTTACAGATAATTATGAGAGAGAAATACTTACACACTGGAATATAGAAGAAGACCTAAGCATCTTGATAAGTATACCCGAGGAGAAGACATATACTAGGGAATTAAACGTAGATATTTTCAAAAATATTAGAACTCTATCAAGTAGAGCTGTTACATTAGCATTGAATGGCCTCATATGGGATGCCATGATAATTAATGGGTTTATAATAGCCTCTGCTCTAAACATAGACTATAGACCAATGTTAGCAGTATTGAAGAAGAATATACTTGCATGCGGAGTATCAGGTAAAGGCCCGGCTATAGTTGCAGTAACGAGACCAGCCTATGAAAATGAGATAGAAAGAGAATTCAGGAACTTCGGGAAAACATTGAAGACTAAACCTAATAACAAGATGGCAGAAGTCCAAGTCTTAAAGTAATATTCATAAATGTTATAACTAAGGAATATTGTTATTAGATTTAGACCCTCTATCTTGATACATTAAACAAATGAGATGAGAATAACCCTATATTCTTTATTTTTTCTAGAATCGCCTAGAATGTTTATCATTGGGTAGCCTCAATTAATGATTTATAATTATGAGAGAAGAGGGGGTTTATAGGGTTGAAGCTATAGATGGTAGGGTTGAATGCCCTGTATGCCATGCAATCATGGATCTTGAAGACTATGATAGCTACGGGCTGATAGAGGTCGATGGCTCATACTGTGGAGACGTATTCTCTGTTACTATAAGATGTATGAGGTGTGGAGCTATACTAGAAATGTTCTAAATGTTACGTTTTAGAGGGGGTTGAGGGTGGGGTGAGGGGCAGATCTCTCTAGGCTACTATATGTAGAATGAGCTTGATGAATATGTGAAGGATGGAGAAGTTGGAGAAGAATGTATAGAAGAGACTCCTATAGATAGTGTAGAGGCTCAATGTGAATGTTATAGTAGTTTATTAAGTAGTTTAAAAAGCAGTGGGAAGTTTAAGCTACATCCAGGCTCACTCTTCCTATACTTTAGGGATGGAGGGTTGAGGGTTCTTGCAGATATAGACCATGTATTTCATAAATGTATGATGGGCTGAAGGAGAATATAGATAGTATGTTTAATTATTTAAGGTCTAGAGGATATGATGTAGTTGTTGGTAAGGTTCTTGATGATAACCTATACGCTTATGTTAGAGGAGATGTTGAAGAGAGAAGGATAGAATATAATGGTTTACGTGTAAAGGTTTTCAGTAGACCCTCAAGTAT
>Ga0209393_1000461_pt1 | contig 19878 bp, 10 predicted proteins | sample SSWtaG_2_FD_184117 | JGI IMG/M metagenome (GOLD analysis project Ga0209393, IMG submission 184117) | Hot spring microbial communities from Sandy's Spring West, USA to study Microbial Dark Matter (Phase II) - SSWsed_130316 (SPAdes)... | ecosystem: Environmental > Aquatic > Thermal springs > Hot...
ATGCTGTAGAGGGAGGATATTACTATGTGAGGATTATGGCGACCTGGCCAAATAATGGTGGGGCATACGCTATTACTGCCCACACAGAAGAAACATTTCCTACATTAACCTTAGGTCAAACTTTGACTGAAGAGAAGTTGAGTTGGCAGGGTGATAAGAAGTGGTATCAGTTGAATATAGATGCTGCCAATGTGGGCAAGCCATTCTATGTCCGGCAGATGAAGCAGAATACTGGCTCAAGTTACCTGCGTATCAGATACGGCGTTCTCCCCGGAGATAAGCCAGACTTTTCTGTTTCAGGCTCAGGCTCCCTCAATGTTGGCATCCCCGAAGCACAGCAAGGTCTCTATTATGTGGAAGTAGAATCTAATACCTCCTCGGTCATTAATTATTCTATAACTGCTTTCACACAAGAGACAGTGCCTGAATTTCCATTGAACGAGACTAAAACCATCGCCATGAGCAGTGGTGACCTGCTTTGGTATAAACTCAATGTTCCCGAGACTGCTAATTTGTTCGTAACCGTGCAGAAAGTAGAGCGAGCCTGGAACTGCACCGTCTCGGTAAAGCGTGGCGGGGAAACGGTAGCAACGGATAGCAATTACCACGATTCCATCATTCAACTTAAGAACCCTCAGCCTGGAGAGTATATCTTGGAACTCAACGCCAGTGGTAGCGGTAGTGCGGTTGTAAGGGCTTCAACCAGTCTCCCTAAAGTAAAGATAAACGAACTATTTGTCGGCACCATCTACCACAACGATGGCTGCGACTGGGCGCAGATGGAGGTGCCAGAAGGAGTAGGTGCACTTGATTTCACTGTGGAGACAGTAGGTAATGTCTCTAATTTGGATGTCTGGCGTGGCTCCCTTGACAGTGAGGAACATTGGCATGCGAGACAATCCTTTAACCCACCGATTAAATTGACCATTCCCAATCCAAAGCCAGGCACTTATTACTTGCGTATCTCCGACCACGGCGTCCTGCAAGGCAGTCAGGTGAGAGACTACTCCATCCTTGTGAAAACCCTGCTACCAACCTTTGAGATTGATAACGACATTATTCATGCAAAGATAGACCCAAATCGTGCGTGTGTGACGAGTTTGGTTTTCAAAAAAGGTAGCAATACCGAGCTGATCGCACCCCAGTATGATCGTTATCTTATTGACCTTGGTGCAGATCCACGACTTGGTAAGTACCTCAAGACAGGTTGGATCGTAGAAAGCTCTGAAGTTCAATCAAGCTATGCAAAGTTCTCTTTCAAGCATCCTTCAGGGTTTGCTAATCAGATGGTTCTCTCATGGGCAGACAGCCATGTAGAGGTCCGCTGCGAGGTTACTGCCCCGGAATCTGTTGAGACATTTCCTAGTTTTCGGCCTGGCGGTGGCTGGGAAAGTGGCCGTGATAAATGGGCGTTTCCAACCGAGAATGGTGTGCAAACCGGGAGCTTCACGTATCCTGGCGGTAGCACTAAACCGATATATCCCGCTGATGGGTCATGGGCTATACCAACCGCAGGTTGGATTGCTCTTTGGGATGAGCAAGTAGACGAGGTTTATGGCTTTACATTTTCTGGAGATTTTAAAGCAAGGATTTGGAACGGAGTCGCAGCAGACCCTATGACCCTATTCCCAGTGGGCACTTCACGGATTGCCTTTCATATAGTCAAGCCCAAACCTGCTACACCTTATGAAGCAATCCGTGCACTTATCAGTGTTCCTTCCCTTGCTTTGACTAAACAGGTGGATAAAATGTTTGCATCTGCTGGGAGTGAACTTATCTATACATTATCTTTCAAAAATGAGGGCAATACTAATGCAACTGGGGTTGTGATTGAAGATGTGTTGCCACAGGAACTGGAAGTGGTGCCAGGGAGCATCTCAAATGGTGGCACTTACGACCAGACAAAGCGGAGCATAATTTGGAACTTTGATTCATTGCAGGCAGGAGGCAATGAACAAACAGTCACCTTCAAGGCAAAAATCGCTCAAGGAACAGCCGAGGGGACAAAAATCGTCAACAGCGCTCGTATATGGTGTGCTGAACAGCCAGTAGCCATTATTGCTTCCGCAACTACCACGGTGGCTGTAGCACCCACCATTAGCAGCATTTCACCAAACAGAGGAGGCAATGCAGGCACAATTACAATAGCGATAGCAGGTAAGAACATTGACCCGAAAGCACAGGTAAAACTAACGAAAGCAGGTGAAGAAGACATCATCGCTTCCTCCGTCACCTTCCCACCAGAGTTTGCCTACTTTCAATTTCTCATGCCTCAAAAAACAGCCCTCATCGCTACTTTTGATCTTACTGGTAGGAAGCCGGGCGTTTGGAATTTGGTGGTGACTAATCCTGACGGTGGTTCCGCAACCCTTGAGAATGCTTTCACCATTGAACAAGGTGGCGAGCCAAAGTTGTGGGTGGAGATTGTGGGGCCGGACGTGGTGCGAGTTGGAAGGGAGCAGAGTTATCTGATACAGTGCCGCAACATAGGTAATATGGATGCCGATTTTGTATTCATAGAAATTGACCTCCCCGCTTATGTCCTTTGCACTAAGGTACACGCGGACAACGTTATCATTTGGGAGCAAACTACAAATGCAGGAGATCCGCTGGTTTTTGTTGTATCAAGCATCGCGCCGGGTGAGAAGTGCTCGATTCAAATAACAGTCAAGGCTCTACCTGAAATCATGCAGTCGCGCAGCCCAGGTCTTCTCACTATGACAGTTAATGTATTCCTCCCAAAGTTCTTGAGGGATATAATATTCAACCTGGTGAAACACAAGAACGATATTCATATAAGTCCAGACGAACCCTTTTTCTCCCGCTTAGGAAAAGTGTGGAAGGAAGCTATTAAGTACACTTTTGCTGATTACAAAAAACGATGGAAGTATCATACCTTTATGTTCTTTTTGGGCTGGAATGTGAGGGGGGCGCACGATTACCTCAAAGAATTAGCCAAGGAAATGGAGTTGATCGATCCAGAGGCAGCTTTACAACTGATTGAGGACGCAAACAGACTTAAAAATACATGGGACAACATTGTAGTACTTATTGGTGGCAAAGCAATCTGGGATAATCTCAAGAAAACCAAAGAGTTGCTTTGGCCACCTCCCGAATCATCTAGCGATCTTGATGTAGAGCCTGTGTGGGCACTTGATCCCAACGACAAAGCCGGTCCAGCTGGCTTTGACCTTGAAGGCACACCAAGAGAGCAACGCAAGCGATTTATTGCTGGGGACAGCTCATTAAGCTATATCGTTTACTTTGAAAACCTTGAAACTGCTCAGGCTGCTGCCCAGGAAATCCTCATCACCGACCAACTTGATTCTAATCTTGACTGGTCAACTTTCTCCTTCGGAACAATACAAATCGGGACAAAGACAATCTCTGTGCCAGAGGGAACAAAGAACTTCAGAACAACCCTTGAACTCAGACCAACTCTATCATCAATAGTTGAAGTGGAATGCAACTTCAATCAACAAACAGGAACTGCAACATGGCTCTTTAGAGGCAAAGACCCATACACTGGTGAACTGGCTGATTTCTTGCCACCAAACAAACAAGATGTTGCGCCACGAGGTGAAGGATGGGTATCGTTCACCATTAAGCCCAAGCCGAATCTGCCGACTGGCACGGTCATCAGGAATAAGGCAACGATTGATTTTGAGGTTGATGTGCCACCAGCACCAATGGATACCCCTGAAGTCTTCAACACGATTGACTCTGGTGCGCCACAAAGTCAGGTGAAGCCATTGCCAGAAAGGACTCCTTCCACTACATTCGTCGTAGAATGGAGTGGGCAGGACGACCAGAACGGTTCTGGCATTCGTGATTACACAATTTTCGTCTCAGTTAACGGTGGCGAGTATAAACCTTGGTTAGTGCGCACCAAAGACACATCGGCTACATTCACAGGCGTCTTTGGGCACACTTATCGCTTCTACAGTGTTGCAACTGACAATGTTGGCAACGAAGAACCACCGCCACTGCAAAATGGGCAGATCAAACCGGATGCCGAGACTTTTGTTGGGAGTTCCCTTTCCCTTCCTGCAGGTCTCAGCATGGTTGCCTTCCCACTGGTGCCTGACAAAACCGACCCACGAGAGGTCATCGGCTTCACACAGAACCGATGGGCGAGATGGAATCCAATGTCAAGTGAGACTGACAAATACGCTCGTTATCCGGATGAATTTACCAAGTTTGATGCGAGCACGCCCGGGAAAGCCTATTGGGTCAAGATGGACGAGCCCAAAGAGGTGACTATAACGGGGACACTGGTAGACCAAACGAAGCCATTTGCCGTTTCGCTGAAGAAGGGCTGGAATATGGTTGGTAATCCTTGGCTTATGTCTTTGACATGGAGTATTAATGACATTAAGGTCAAGCGCAATAATGAAACGAAGACCCTGACAGAGGCACAACAAGCAGGTTGGATTGAAGATTATGCTTGGAAATGGCAGAACACCGGCGGCGAGGGGACATATCAATTGGTCTATGATGGCAATGTCATTTCAGGTGTCGCCGACACCATTGAGCCATGGCGTGGTTTCTGGGTGATGGCAAATGAGGATTGTGATTTAATTCTTCCAGTGCCTGCTACTACTTCAGGCAAGAGCCGCAAGCGGGATAAAAATGACCAGTCTTGGAGTTTTCGCCTGTGCATGCGCGCTGGCAACAGCCGTAAAGAGATTGTCCTGGGTGAGACGGGTAGCAGCCGTAGCCTTACTGTTGGACTACCACCGAGTGTTCCAGATGAGGGCGATTCTGCTGGGCTATGGCTTTCAGGTAAGCGCGGTCCACTTGCAGTGGATGTGCGTTCTGGCACGAATCCAAAGCAGGTGTGGGAGTTTATTGTTCATCAACCTCATAACGAAGATATTGTCCTTGAGTGGCCGGACTTGACAGCAGTGCCAAAGGATGTCTCGCTTACTTTGGTTGACACGGCTACTGGCATCCGCAGGTATCTGCGAACTACCGTTCAATATGTGATTCCAGCAAATAGAGCCAGAGGTGATCACCGTTTCCAAATTATGGCTGAACATGGTGCTACTCGCTCGCTCCAGATAGTTGGTCTTCGGGCGCAACCAGCGCGCGGTGGCACTGTGATTTTGAGTTTCTCTTTGACGAAGGCTGCTGAGACATCTATTAGAGTGCGCTCGTTAATTGGTCGTGAGATTGCTTGGATTGAAGAGAGAAAGCAAAGGATGGCGGGTCAGAACACCGTGCTCTGGAACGGGCGAGACAGAGAAGGTAGACCGCTACCAAGAGGGGTCTATTTGATACATGCAACAGCAACTGATGAGGAAGGGCGGCAAGTTTCTGCCGTCACCATTCTCCGATTGACCAGATAGACCAGTGTGGAGGAGAGTGATGGCAAAACCACTGGGAGGTGACAGTGATGGGAAAGATGGTAGTAGTGTTGTTTATTTTCGGTGTCTTTATTGGTTACGCTAATGCTCAAGAAACAGTTCAAGAGCCAGTTTGGCTTCAGCACCATGCGTTATTTGAGAAGGGAACTACGATTGTTCCACTCCGAGAAATTGCGGAGTGGGCCGGGGCACAGGTAGAATGGCAGCGTCAGACAATAATGATAACAAAAGCAGAAAAGCGTGTCGTCTTAACCATTGGTAGCCGAACTGCTACAGTTAATGGTCAAGTAGTTACTTTGGCAGTGCCGCCAAAGGTGTTGAAGAAGGTGACTTATGTCCCGTTGCGCTTGGTGGGAGAAGCACTTGGAGTTACAGTAGAGTTTGAGGAATATTCAGGTCAGGTAGTGCTTAACGCTGAGGGTAAAACAGCCCGTGTTGTTGTGTGCATCGCCAAACTGCCAAGGTGGTGGCCAAAACGAGTTCATCCAACATTAGAGAATTATCGTCATATAACGGTAGTTGGGTGTTCAGTAATGCAAGCCGGTGGGTGTGCCTATACAGGTCAATGCAAAGGTGAACTGCCAGATGTGCCAGATAAGGTTATCAAAGGAAAATGCTTCCATACTACTCGGTAATGAGTGTTTTTATTGATTGCAAGGAGGGAAAAGCATGAGAAAGACAGGTTACTTGTTATTACTTGTTTTTCTGCCCCTTTTCTTTATTGGATGCGGTGGTGGCAAAATTAGTGATAATTCACCATCCACTTTAACTGGAACAGTGTTTATTAGTGTGCCAATGCCTAAAACAACTGTTCGGTCTATTTCAGACATTGCTTCAGTGACCGTTACTGTAACTGGTCCCGAGATTACCACTCCAATTGTCCAAGACCTTAGTTTCAATCCAGATACAAAGGCTTGGGAGGCAAAATTTCAGGTGCCCGTAGGTATTGACCGACTCTTTACTGTGGTTGCAAAAGATGCGGATGGAGTTCCACTTTATACTGGTTCCACCAAAAGCGATGTAAAAGTTAATCAAGTAACCAAAGTAACTGTCCACCTTTATGTGGATGAGACGACTCAAGGATATGTATCTCTGGCAGTGACATTTGACAATCCTTACTTGGGCATTGGCAAAATTGCTGCTTGTGTTGGACATTTCACAAAGCCCGGTCAAAATCCCAATTATGGTTCTGTAGTGCCAGAAAACCAAATTGCTGAACAATATGCAGTAATTCGTAAATATTGCGATGCTGTTCGCACATATAGTTCTACTCATGGAAATGAACATGCCGTAAAATATGCTGCTCAGTATGGGCTTAAGATAGCACTTGGGGTTTGGATTGGGCGTGACAACAATAGCAATGATGCAGAAATCCAAGCAGCCATCAATTTGGCTAAACAAGGCACAATTGATTCTATTGTTGTTGGTAGCGAAGTTTTGCTCCGAAATGACAAAACCGAAGAAGAACTAATTGCTTATATCAACCAAGTAAAAAACGCTGTCTCGGTGCCAGTCACTTATGCCGATACTTGGAATATCTGGTGGAACAATGGTAATGGTCGCCCAGAACTTGCAAGTAGTGTGGATTACATTATGATTCATTGCTGGCCATATTGGGAAGGTGTTTCCATTAACCAAGCCATTACCAATATTGCCGATAATTTTCAAAAAGTTAGAAATGTCTATCCGGGGAAAAGGGTAGTCATTGGCGAGGTTGGTTGGCCATCTGCTGGTTTACCCAATGGTGTGGCTGTCCCTTCCGAGATTAATCAGCGTCGCTTTCTCAAAGACTTTGTTGAATGGGCACGAGCCAATAATGTAGAATTTTTTGTTTTTGAATTCTTTGATGAACCATGGAAAACTGCTGAACCATATGGAGTAGGACCTCATTGGGGCTTCTTCAACTCCGACTATACCATAAAACCAGAAATCCGAAAGATTTGGTTCTAAAGGAAAGGAGGCGAAACCGATGAGAATCCTTACATCGTTGATGCTTCTTGTGCTGGCGTTAGTGTTCATTGGTTGCGGAGGGGGCGGAGGTGAGCCAACAGGCACAGTGGAGTTAAAGGTTCTTCTACCGTCATCACTTGATGGAGCAAATAAACGCTCAATTTCTGAGATAGTGACTATACGAGTGACTGTTACTGCATCTGATATTTCAAGACCGATTGTCCGACAATTAGCAATTGATCCAGAGACCCATACAGCCAGTGATCGCTTTATAGTAAGAGCAGGTGAAAATCGCCATTTTCTGGCTGAAGCAATGGATGCTGATAATAATGTGATTTATAATGATTCCAAAATTATCAACATTCCTGTTGGTGTTGTCACTAAAGTAGAAATGAAACTTAAACCTGTCAGTGGTAATGTTGAAATTGAAGCGATCATTCATGAAGGTCCACCCAATATTCAATTTACCTATGTTCCACCCTATGGAAGTTTTGACAATCTAAAAGGATTGGTCACTGGTGGGGTTAACCCAGAGCGCTTAGCGGTTGCTGTCTACATTAAAGTTGAGGGGAGATGGTGGACCAAGCCTTATTGGGATAGACCTTTGACTCCAATCAATGTTGATGGGAGTTGGGAGTGTGATATTACCACTGGCGGTATAGATCAACTGGCTACAGAAATCAGGGCTTATCTTGTTCGGGCAGGTTACAAACCACCATTAGCCCCTCAGGAGGGATTGCCACCAGACCCGCCGACAGAAGATGTTCTCGCTATGGCAAAAGCGATAAGAGAACCAACACCGTAACTAATTACTTAATAACATTTTTGTTCATATATATGCATTATGAGAATTTTTGTCAATATTTTTAATATATAGTAATTTAAGATAATCGTTCAGATTCAACTAATTATCGTAAGGAGGGAAAAGAGATGAAACAAAAGAAATGGACGCTAATTGTTGGTTTATTCATTCTTCTTGGATTAAGTGGCTGTGGCGGAGGCGGTGGAGGTATAATCACTCCTCCAGTCAAGCCTTTTGATCCTGTAGCATATCAACAGATGATCACAGTGGGTGATGAGACAACAACTAAATACATCACTCTTCTGGAACAAGGGACTGCACCCGAGGCTGCTGCCGAACAAACAGTTTCTTGGGCTAAAACTCAACCCAACATAACCTATGCTGCTTCAAGTTCCGATGGAGCTGCTGTCTGGCTTGAATTTGACACAGGCGTTGTCCGAGTAATTACCCAGTTGCCACCAGTTACATCGACTCAAGTTCCACAGCCGCGGCAGATTCTCCGAACAAGGGATACAGCTGCCATTGCAGGTAACAACAAAGCTATTGATATGAACGCTGGATGGACATATACCCTGAATGGCGAAGTCTATCCATGGCCAGACTGGGACAACGATTACATCGTGCAAATGTTGAGAAATAGAGGTTATGAGGTACAACGACTAAGGGGCGAGCAAGTCAATGTTATGGCTTTCCGAAACCTGACACAGTATAGCGTAGTCTACATAGATACTCATGGGCCATCTCTTGAAGATGTGCCCAAGATAGGTCCTGTATTTGTGACCCGAGAGCAAATTACAGAACAGAAGGATAACTCTCTATACGCCGATGACCTTAGAGCCAAGCGTCTCGTTCACGCGACCATCGTAACACCAGAATCCCGTAGTAGGGTCATCCCTTACTGGGGCTATTACGCTGTCACTGCTGAGGACATCGCGCGAATGCAGGGCACTTTCCCGCGACATAGCTTTGTCTTTGCTAACGCCTGTTCTTCGTTTGCCAATGACCGAATGGCTCGAGCCTTTCAACAAAAGGGAGTTTCAGCTTATGCAGGATGGGACAATACAGCGTATATTCCCGGCTCGCCCCAAACAGCGCTCTGGGTCTTTGATTTTCTCACGGGTTCTTATCTCTTCGGTTCACCTAACCTCCACACCGATCTCAACCCTAATGTCGGTGGCGATAACAAACTGCCGATGAACTTGAAAAATGCCGTTACTGCTACAAAGAGAGAAATGTCATATTGGCCACCAGCCAGCCAACCTCGAGCCAACCTACGGATTAATGGTAATATGGGCTTCGTCTTAGAGTTTGCCCCAATGCCGCATTTGGATAGTTACGAATATGAGGGCGGCAATACATTGATCCTCAAAGGTTCTTTTGGAACTCAACGAGGCAAGGTTACGGTTGGTGAAATCTCTTTCCAGATTCTTTCTTGGACCGAATCTGAAATTCGCTGCAAGGTTTCAAAAGGTATCTTGGAGAACGTGACTGCTTATGACAAGCTGATTGCTCTTGCGGATAAGCTCAAAAGCAATCCACTGCCTTTTGTGGCAGTCCGCGTCTCCGTTCAACGCTACTACAGCGATACCTACTACTTGGGAATAAATGGGTACGGAGGCATTACTTCCTTACATATAAGCGGGCCCTATATCACCAGTCAGTGGCAGCATCCGCAGGCTATAGGACACGTGGTAGTTAATCTTTCCCAACGCCCAAGTGTTGGTGACAGATACACACTCACTAACTATTCCAACGGGACCTCTGCAGTCACAACTTACTGTGTTTGCGGTGTAAACGATAACTTTGCTTGGATTACCTTTCCCCCTAATGGTAGCACTATTACTACCACTCGGCCTACATTCACTTGGCAGCCTGCAAGTAATGTAGAATCTTACTGCCTACTGCTCTCGGATAGCGCCGGGAGATGGATATGGAGTTACTGGCCCCCTGTTGGGGCGACGTCTGCCGTTTGTGGAGTAACATTGCAGCACAATCAGACATATACATTACATCTACACACATTCGACGCAAATTATAACCAAGCAACAACAAGTTCAACCTTTAAAGTGGAGTAATATTGTAGCGCAATCAGACATATACATTAACCCAAGTTGCCACCTTAAAAGACAAGGCAAAAAAATACGATGCAAATCATCCCTTATAATCACCATCATTATCTTCACCAAAAATCCCATCAATGTCACCACTCGTATCCTCTTGCCCAAATAATGCCTCAAAACACTTCCTACACTCTTCACTTCCCTTCTCTTCTTTCTCTTCCACACCTCAACATCTTCTCCCTGATACCTTCTGCTCCCCTTTCGCCTAATAGACTCCCATTCTATCCTTTCCCTTCTCATCTTCAAAGTCATAGCATGTGTATGCCCCGTCTGCAATTACCTTATCACCTTCAGAAAGATAGTCCAAAGAAGCATTTGCCCATCCTACCAAATCATGAGACTTACCACCAACTATCACAAATTCGTGAACGAAACTCTCTCCATCGCAAATAATGTGAACCTAAGACCGTAAAAGTCCACCCTTTTGCTGACTATGTATCCAAGATACTTCTCACCTTTGACCAAATTGCTCTATCCTCATGTTCTCGCAGACAGAAAAAGGGAAACTTTCAATGAAGTAAAGGGAATTGAGAGAGATTTTCCGCTTGATTTCTGAGACGGTTTGAAGGAAAGAAGGAAGAATTTCAAACCAACGATGAAGCCTTCTTATGAAACGGCTTCTTGATAGAAGTTTCTTGAAAAGGGATTGGTTTGATGCCTTCAAGAAAGAAAAAGTTGCTTGGTAGTTGCCACCAAAGTAACGATGAGAAATAAAAGCGACGGTCAAAACTTCACTTTCGCTCATCTTCTATTGCTTATCACCTTACACTCCCACTGCTTTTTTGACATCATCAATGATGCAGAAGGTGACGAGAATTTCGTCTTCGTCTAAGATTTGGTTGAATTTAGTCATTTTTGGCATTGTTGCATAATTCCTGAAGAAAAAGGCGATCAATAGCGCTAAAAGCCAATCAGAACAAAGGTTTTTAAAATCAACTGAGATACATTCATTTTGACAATGTTTCAGATAAAAATTTCATCCATCAAAATCGCCGAAAAGAGGCATATTTTGGGCGCTTTTGAATTGTGCAACAAAGCCCTACGGACTTTAGTCCGTAGTTGATGATGAAGAACCTGAGCGCCGACTTAGAACGGGACAAGTGACAAGGGACAAGGAAAATGGGAGGGTGAGGCTAATGCCGAGCCGAAACGGCAGCGAATAGCGAGTGGCAAATAGTTTTTCTAAAGGGTAGTGCTCCTGCACTGCCGAAATTTTGGGCACATTAAGAGTGGCTTGGAGGGTCGGGCTCCCGCCCGACCGATTAAATGGTCTGTAAGAGGCAGACCCTCCGAAAACTGAAAGGCAATTGCTCTAAAATCCATAGCAGGATGTGGATGCCATGAACTTAGCAGAGCCTATAGCGAAATCATGGGAGGGCGAGGCTATTGCTGAGCCGAACTTATCGGCAAATATTGACGCTGGCGGTTCAGCAGGTCAGAAAGGTGGTGAATAGCGAACAGCAATGGGCTTATTAGGAAGTTCGCCATACCACGCAAAACATAAGGAGTTACGCAGTTGACTATGAACCTTGTTTCATTGATGGCGTAAAGAGTTTTGCCGTCAAGAGGGAAGCGACAACCCATGAACCCAGCAAAGTGCGATGACTTAGACCATATCCACTCCATCATCCCTGCCCAGAGGGATTTCTGAATCACTTTCTGTTTCAGCCTGTGAGAGTTTAAAACATTGCTTGAACGGCGGGGAGAAGGAAGAAGGGGGATGGGTGAGGTTCTTCGGCGAGAACCTGTTGGAAAACTTCCAGAAGTTCCGTTCGCCCTACTTTGAAGACACCTTCAAGCAAGATGTAACCTGCATCGTGCCGCATCCATTGATCCTCTTGCCAAGCCTTCTTTCCCTCACCCAGAAAAACGAGTTTGGCAATTTCCAAAGTCCGCTCCAAGTCTGTTCTGGCGAGGGTGTTGAGGATGCAGCGATGTAGAAGGCGTTTGTGCTCGTGAGGGAGCAAAAGTTCCTGCATTAACGCTTCATAGTCGCCATCTTCACCGAGCGTCCTCAAAACTGAAAATCGGGTGAAGACTAACGGGTCCGAAAGTCCCATTCGTGCAAGGATTTTTCTGTCGTCTTCAGCCAACCCTCTTGCAGCGTAGAGGGCACTGCTGCGTTCTAACGGGTCTGGGGAACGAAGCGCCTTCCAAAGTCTTTCAACAAGCGTCGGTGCTTTGGGTAACCACTCCGTTGCGTGTTCCAGCCCTTGCTTCGGGTCAAATCTCGCGAGTGCAATGCTCTCAAGCAACTTCGCTGACCGACTGGAGGGAGGAACAAAATTGGAAACAGTGAACTGTGAATTTCTCAAATAAAGCCCAAGTGCTTTCGCCATCAAACGACCTCGCCAACGAGCATTCCATTGAGGATGCTCACTTAAGATTTGGGCGTAACGCTTCATGACTCTAAGGACAGTGTCAGTCACTTGGTCTGGTGGCGACCTTTGAGGGACATCAGGGTAAAAGTGAAGGCAAAGGGGTGAGATGCAATGGCAATCTCTCGGCTTGGCATAGCGAGACTCAAGAACTGCACCGAGAGTGTTCACATCCAGCAAGTCAATCCATTTCTCGTCCCACGCCTCTGGGTTCAGTTGGCAAAAAATCCAAAGACCTGCAAATTGGTGAAGCGGGTCAGGTGAGTGAACGAGGGATTGAGCAGCCGACATGATGAGATTGGTCTCTTCCTCGCTAATTTCGTTTTCAGTGACCACGACTAAAGCGAAGCCAGCAATCTCCCTTTCCTTTTCGTCGCCGTGTTGAGCGTTCTGGCAAAGTTCTCGCAGCAACTTCAATCGTTCATCCTTGTTTCTGACGCTCCTTGTCAACAGCCGCACCCATTGACAATTTTCCCAACGCTTTTTCAGCCGTGTTTTGCAGTATCTTGGTGGCTTCTCCCAACCCAGCAATTCATGCAACACATAGAGCCGTTCCAAAGGCGGAGCCAACGACAAAAGGACAGCGATGGCGATGGGCGAAAGGGAAGGCTTGTCAGATTGCTCTTCAGGAAAACCAAAGCAATTCTCCTCAGGTAGCAGTTTTTCTGCAGGCAAGTATTGGCTTAAGACACGCTTTATGTGTTTGACGACGGCTTGATAGACCCAAGTTTCCTTGTCTGATTTTGACGGGTCGTAGTTTTCAAGAGCCTTATAGGCAGCGATTTTCCCCTCAAGGAGCAAGTCATCCCAAACTTCTCGGTGAATTTTGCTCCCCGCTGCCGCTCTAATTGCCTTTGCAATTACGCTCCCGAACACTTCAACTTCCAACCAAGAAGGTGTCGGCATTCCGAACACCTCTGTCAGGGTTTTCCCAGTTAGCATTATATCGCTGCGCCTTGAGAGCGCAAGTTTCTTCCCTCACTTTTTCGCACCCAACACCCCGCACCATACTAATTGACGGAGGGTGAGCACGATGCTTGAAGGAGTGAGAGCGAAAATCAAGCCACTGGACGAACTGGTGACGATTGTTGGGGAATTGAAGCGGCAAGGCAAGCGAATTGTTTTCACCAACGGCTGCTTTGACCTGCTTCATGCCGGACACGCTGCCTATCTTGCTCAAGCAAAAAGTTTAGGCGATGTCCTCATTGTCGGGCTCAACTCCGACAGTTCCGTTCGGGCTCTCAAGGGCAGTGAGCGACCGTTGGTGCCTCAAGGTGATAGGGCTTTGCTTCTCGCCAGTTTAGCCTTCGTTGATTTCGTCGTCCTTTTTGACGACTTAACGCCCCACCGCCTCATTGAAGCCATCAAGCCCGATGTCCATGTCAAAGGTGGCGATTACACTGAAGCGGATTTGCCCGAAGCGCCTTTGGTCCGCTCTTACGGCGGTCAAGTCGTCATCCTGCCAAAAGTGGAAGGACGCTCAACGACTGAATTGGTTCAACGAATCCGCAGGGGCGTCGCAGCAATCCCTGTTCGTTCAGCAGTCGGAGTTATTCCAGCCAGATACGCTTCAGTCCGATTTCCCGGAAAAGTCTTGGCTTTGCTTTGGGGCAAACCGATTGTTCAGCATGTCTATGAGCGCTCAAAGAGAGCGAAAACGCTCAGCGATGTCATTGTGGCGACCGATGACGAACGGGTCAAATCAGTTGTGGAAAGTTTCGGCGGCAAATGTGTCTTGACCTCTCCCGAACATCCCTCTGGAACCGACCGAGTTGCGGAAGTTGCTCGCCAACTTGACTGCGATGTGGTTGTCAACATTCAAGGCGATGAACCTTTGATTTCGCCCGAAGCAATTGACGCAGCAGTCCAACCTTTCTTCTCCGACCCAACGCTGAAAATGACGACCCTTGCAACACCAATCGCCGACGAAGGCGAATATCTCAACCCCAATGTTGTCAAGGTTGTCGTTGACCGCGATGGTTTTGCCCTTTACTTCTCCCGCTCACCGCTTCCCTTTTTCCGACCGAAGGGCAAGATGGGGGAAGTGCCACAATTTTCTTTGCCCGAAGATGCGCCTTTCCGTCCATTGCGCCACATCGGGCTTTACGCTTACCGACGCGAATTTCTGCTCCAGTTTGCCCAATGGGCACCAACCGATTTGGAGCGGTCGGAAGGGCTTGAGCAATTGCGGGCGTTGGAACACGGAGTTCGCATTAAGGTCGTCGTCACGCCCTACCGAAGCGTCGGGGTTGACACACCTGAGGATTTGGAGCGATTGGAGAAAGGTCGTTGCCAAGAGAGTTGATTGGCGGGAATTAGTTCACCATCGGTCTTCGGAGGGCACGGCTCCTGCCGTGCCGAGATTTTACGGTCGGGCAGGAGCCCGACCCTCCGAAAAGAAAAATGTCTTTGGAAGGGCAAACCTTTGGTGAGCCCAATCGGGTCTTTGGAGGGCACGGCTCCTGCCGTGCCGAAATTTTACGGTCAGGCAGGAGCCCGACCCTCCGAAAGTGACGAAGCCTTTAGCAAGGTAGGCAAATCGGAACTTTCAGAATACACTCACGAGCGCCCAAAAGCCAAGTTCTGGCACGGTGAATGTCAACCAATCGCCGTCAGGTCGGATTGGAATCTCCCTCGGTGGCGTCGTTGGAGTTCGCAAAATGGCTCTTCTGGGCGTGCCCCTCAAGGCTTTGTCCAACAACATGCGGTTGATGGAAACGGTGACCTCTTTTGGTCGGACATCATCACTTTGCAAGTCGTAGTCTTGGTTGAGCAAGTGGCAAACGACCGGCGCTTTCAGGTCATCGGGCTTGTATCGCAGCGAAACCCGAACTTTTTCGCCACTGACCCTAACTTGGTGAAGAGCGCTTTCAGGCAGTTTCTCAATCCCTTGCCACTGAACGACAGAAACCTTTGCCGACTTGACCAATCGCTCAAAGTCTGGTGGCAAAGGTTGCTTTCCGGTCAACAGAAACTCGCAAACCGAAATGTCCTTTGAAGTGACCTTAACGCCGAGGGTCGGTTCGGCGACCAAGATGCTGAACGGGATATTCGCCTCAAGCAACTCCAATGCGGCTGAGCGGATTTCGCTGAAGTTTGCGTGAGTGTAAACAAGGGACAGATTTGCGAGCGTTCGGTAGCCATCAAACAAGTTTGCGTTCTCCCGGACGAAGCGGTAAACGAAAGCGAAATCTTCCGTTTTACCTTCCCACCAATGAGTTCCCTTTTCAGGCGTGTAGCACCATTGACGGTGCGGGATCATAAAAGCGCTCCCGAAAGCATAAGCCTGAGCAATCCATGTCCTGACTAATCCGGGCTTTTCGTTTGCAGCAATCCAAGCCCAATCGTGACCGGCAGCGGTCGCAGCCTGCCGTTTACCTAAGCCTTCAACCAGCCTGAACACAAATGCTGGCTCAACGGGGACTTGAGCGGTTGATGCATGGTGGTCCATTTCGCCACAAAAGAAGTCAACGAGCGGTGCGGCGACAAGTGCTTCTGGCGTTGATGCGTTTGAGTTGACACTCCTTAAGAGTGGCTTGCCCATCAAACTCTCAGCATACTCAAAAACTTCGCGCACCACTTGCAACATCTGTTCGGTCTGAAACTGCTGGAACAATTCACCGAAGGGAAGCCTTGAGCGTTGCCTTCGCCATTGTTCGGCTGTTATGCCTTTTGACTTCAGGAACGCCTTCAAATCAAACTCGTCTATTCGCTCAACACCCATAGCCTTAAGTTGCTCTTCCGAGAACCGATGCTTCAACCAATTGCGGAAACCTTCCATGCAGTATCGGCAAAAGCAACCGCCAAACCATGCCGAGCAAGCAGCAGTGCCACGCCAATCGTCAATGTGAAGCCCGTCTATGGGGGCAAGACAAGCCCGCTCAACTTGGTCGCGAAGGTATGCCCGATAGTCAGGATTGTTGGTGCAAAACCAATAGGCAGGGTGACCCTTGTAACGGTGATCCCAGAGCCATGGGACGGTTATCGGGTTTCCGTCAAGGTCGCGACAAACGGCTTCCATGAACCTGTCGGGGCGAAAATCAATGAAGCCAGCGAAGTCAACGACGAAATCAACGCTACCGCAATAGCGAAGCCCTCTCTTTTGCGCTTCCTCAACCCTTTGCCGAAACCATTGAGCATCTTGAGTGCTTTTAGACCTCGCCCTTCCCGCCCAGCCTACCACTGTCCCCGCATAAGCGTCGTAAAGCGCTGGGTCTCTGGGAGCATACATGAAGACGACATCGCTTGCCTTAAGTTGCGGTCGCTCGCTCCACATCCCTGCAATCGTCCACAACAAAACCCAACCAACCATTTCCCGCACCCCTCTTCGTTCGCTTTTGTAACGAAGCGCCATGCTAAGATTGTAGCGCCAGCGTTTATTTTGGCTGGCAAAGAAATTTGGGAGAAGCGAGTAAGGGGGCGAATTCTTTGACGGAGCGGATGGCAACTTTAATTGCCGTCATCGGTTTGGTCATTGTTTTCGCAACGGCGCATCCTGTCCTTGACCCAGATATGTGGTGGCACTTGGCTGTCGGAGACGCCATCTTGCAACACCGTTCTGTTTACTTCGTTGACCCGCTATCGTTCACCAACCCGAAAGTTTGGGTCAATTCCCAGTGGCTGACTGAAGCGGTTTTTGCTGCTCTTCATCGGCGAGTGGGAGTTGTGGGCTTAGAGTTTTTAGCGCTGGTTTTGAAGGTTGCCACCTTCCTCTTGGTCTTCAAAGCCATGAACGCTCCGCCGTTGACAAAAGTTTGGGTCACGGTTCTTTTCGCTTTCGGTGCGTTGCCAGTGATGGGTGGCATGCGACCTCAATTGCTCAGTTTCCTGTTTCTGGCTTGGATGACCTTGACAATTCACCGAAATTCGTTTCGCACTCCGCACTTCGCACTCCGCACCCCGAACCCCGCACTTTTCACTTTCCCTTTGCTCTTCGCTCTCTGGTCAAACACGCACTCGTTCTACCCAGTCGCTTTCGCCCTGATTTTGCTCGCCATCGCTGCTGATTACTTGAACGAGCGAAAGGGGACAAGGGACAAGGGACAAGGGACAGAGTTAAGCGGGCAAACTGTGTTGGGCTTGGTTTGGCGGAGACAGATGGCTTTGGCACTAATCTTGTCTGCGGTTGCGGTGATGGTCACACCTTTCGGTTGGCACAGCCCAAAGCAAGTCCTTGTCAACATCGTCCAAAGCAGCCAGTTGCCCATTGAGGAATGGAAGCCCGCAATTGCTATGCGTCACCCTTTGGTCTTGATTTGGGCTTTCTTACTTTTGCTTTGGCTTTTCTGTCTGGCTTGGTCACCGAAACGACCTGATGCTTTGGAATTGCTTTGGGGAGCATTTGCGACTTTGAGTGCGTTGACGGGTGTCCGCATGATTGTCCTCTGGTGCATCGTTCTTGCTCCATTTATCGGCGAACATTTGGGGCAATGGATTTCACAAATTGCTCAAGAGACGACCAAGCGCCGTCAACCTGCTGTGCCAGTTTGGTTGCCCTCAGCGACCTTGACACTAATCGCTTTTCTGGCTGGACTCATCTTGGCTGTGAGATTCAACCCGAGCGAGTTTGTCAAGCGCGAGCAGAAGGAGTATCCGCAAAAAGCAATCGCTTGGCTTAAGAGTGCGAAAGTGAGGGGGAACTGCTTGACCCGATACGACTGGGGCGGATATGTGGTTTGGCAGTTGAAAGGGCAAGTTAAGGTCTTCGTTGACGGGCGGGCTGATTTCTACCCGCCAAAAGTCATGAACGATTTCATTGCTGCTTATTTCGGCAAGGCTAACTGGCGAAGCGTTTTGGACAGATATGGAGTCACGATGGTAATCACTCCACCTGATGCGCCCATTTCAAACTTGCTGTCAATGCACGCAAGTGGGTGGCGTTGCGTTTACAAGGATAAAGTTGCGGTCGTGTTCATCCGCCGCGCTTTGGCAACTTCTCAGCCAAACTGACTAACGAAACCCCAAAAGGCAGACGGACAAACGGAATTAATGCTGCCTCCAACTTCAGCAGTTCAATGAGCAACCTGTTTAGTGGGCTTGGCAATTCAATCAAAGCGGTCGCAGGTTTTTTGCCGCGCACGAACAGATTTTGCATCTTTCGGAACACGAAAACGACGGGTAGCAAAGGGCAAATGGCGTAACTGAGACAATGCAAGCGAAATCCTGCCTGAACGACTTTGTCGTGAATTTCCCGCCAAAGGTAGCGGCGCTTGTGGGCAAGTGCAATGTCGTGGACGCTCCAAAGGCTCATGAAGGCTGGGACAGTGAAGACAAAAGCACCGTTGGGTTTGAGAACGCGAAAGATTTCTCTCAAGGCTTGACAGTCATCTTCCAGATGCTCAAGGACATCTAACGCAGCCACGATGTCAAAACAGTTATCGGCGAAAGGCAAATTTTCAGCGCTGCCGAGAACGAGATGTTTCATGCCCTTCTCTTTTGCGAACTTGAGGGCTAAAGGTGAAACATCAAGCCCGACAACTGTGCCGAAGTTGCGCAGAAGCGAAAAAGAGCCACCAGTCCCGCAGCCTAAGTCCAAAATGAGTGCGGGGTGCGGAGTGCGAGGTGCAAATGTCAGTGCGGATTGCGAGGTGCGAGGTGCGGGGTGTTGAGCAGAGTTGATGATCGGTTTCCAAAATCGTTGTAGCAGCGAACGGACGATGAACCTTCGCCCGACGAACCACCAGTATCGTTCCTCAAGGCGAGCCATTTTTGCCAATTCCGTCGGCGCCACAAATTTGCCCCCTTCGCATCAAGTTTTTACCAGTCGCCTTTATCTTGGCATCCCTTGAGGGCTAAAGACACGCTCTCAAGCATTTTGGCTGGACAAACCTTGCTACTTTAGCAACCGTCCAATCTATTTGGCAATCTGGTAGCTTATACCATTTCAAAAAATTAATACATACTTTGACTTGACTGAAGTTGAGCCACAATCCATTCATACCCACATAACTTGCGAACTTTCTCTCTGTCATCCCAATATTCCTTCAATGCCTCTACCAATGCTGCCTCCAACTCCTCTAAACTCTCAAAAACACGGTTTGCCACCTTTCTCCTCAACTCTTCAAATAATCTCTCCACAGGGTTCAACTCAGGACTGTAAGGTGGCAAGAAAATAGCATTGAAGGTGCAGGGAAGTTTCCCTATCGCCACCTGATGGGCTTTGGCATTGTCAAAAACTATCGCAACTTTTTGCCCCCATCTCTCTGCCATCTTCTCCACCAACAATGCCACTACCTCCTTGTCCACCTTTTCTACCAACC
>Ga0209393_1000463_pt1 | contig 19808 bp, 15 predicted proteins | sample SSWtaG_2_FD_184117 | JGI IMG/M metagenome (GOLD analysis project Ga0209393, IMG submission 184117) | Hot spring microbial communities from Sandy's Spring West, USA to study Microbial Dark Matter (Phase II) - SSWsed_130316 (SPAdes)... | ecosystem: Environmental > Aquatic > Thermal springs > Hot...
GTTCAAAGTATAAATGAAAGTATAAATAAAGAAAGAATGAATTAAAATCTACTTTCCCTGAATAAAATAGATATCACACTATAAATTACCAAAATTTTACACAAAGGACAAAAAACGAGTAAATTAAAATGATATGACAGGAGCCAGAAAAATTAAAATAGAAGCTCAAAGAATGACAGGAGCGAAAATAATAGTTGAAACTCTCAAAAGACTTGGAATAGATACGATATTCGGTCTGCCTGGGGGCGTGGTTCTTTTAATTTATGACGAACTTATGAAGGACGGGAAGATAAGGCATATACTTGTAAGACACGAGCAAGGTGCAACACATATGGCAGAAGGATACGCAAGAGCATCTGGTAAACCGGGAGTCGTTCTGGTAACATCAGGTCCCGGAGCTACTAACACAATAACCGGAATTGCAGATGCCTATATGGATTCTGTTCCTCTGTTTGTAATGACCGGACAAGTTCCAACCTATTTTATGGGAAACGATGCTTTTCAGGAAACAGATTCCGTTGGCATAACCCGTCCAATAACAAAATACAATGTAGTAGTAACTAAACCAGAAATGCTCTCATACGAAATTATAAAAGCTTATCAGATATGTCAGATGGGAAGACCAGGACCTGTTGTGGTGGATCTGCCAAAAGATGTTACAACAGCAGAAACAGAGTTTATTTTTCCGGAAAGAATTAACATACCGGAGAAATTTAAGCAGGAGGGTAACGAAAAGCAGATAAAAGTGGCGGTAGAAACTCTGCTCAAATCAGAAAAACCCATAATATATGGTGGAGGTGGAATAATAACATCAGGAGCTCATGAGGAACTTGAAGAGCTCGTAGATATTCTTGGAATTCCTGTAACTTTAACTCTTATGGGCCTTGGTGGATTTGACGGGACTAGACCGGAATTTTTAGGTATGCTCGGAATGCACGGAACTTATACAGCAAACATGGCCATAAACAACTCAGATTTAGTTTTCGCAATAGGAGCAAGATTTGATGATAGAGTGACGGGAAATATAGAGTATTTCGCTCCACTTGCAAAAATAATACATATAGATATAGACCCAGCTTCAATATCAAAGAACATAGATATAGATGTTCCGATCGTTGGAGATGCAAAAAATGTCCTGAAAAAAATGCTTCAAATAATAAAGAGTGAAGTTCCGAAATCTGAAATAAAAAAATTCAGGGAAAGAATTGAGCCTTGGTGGGAAAAAATAAGAGAATGGCAACAAAAATTCCCCCTCACATACAAAAAATCTCAAAACATAATAAAGCCACAAGAACTTGTAGAAACGACCTATGAGCTCACAAAAAATGAAAGTGTAATAATAACAACAGATGTAGGACAGCACCAGATGTGGGCAGCTCAGTACTACAAAATAAAAGAACCAAGAACATGGATAACATCAGGCGGACTTGGCACTATGGGATTTGGCTTCCCAGCAGCAATAGGAGCAAAAATTGCAAAACCATCAAAACTTGTTATATGTTTCGCAGGTGATGGAAGCTTTCAGATGAATATGCAAGAACTTGCAACAGCAGTTGAAGAAAAAGTAGGAGTCAGGGTGATAATTTTCAATAACGGAGAGCACGGAATGGTCACACAGTGGCAAAGAAAATTTTATGGTAGAAGATATGCAGCATCTCGGTTCAAAGTTCAGCCGGACTACAAAAAACTCGCAGAATCTTTCGGAGCAATAGGCTACAAAATAGAGCATCCATCCGAACTCAAAGAAAAGCTAACAAAAGCTATATTCGAAGAACCAGAAGATATTCCTGTAATAATAGATGTGAAAGTTGACCCAGAAGAAGATGTTTATCCTATGGTTCCTCCCGGCTCGCCCCCGACAGAGATGCTTCTTTCATAACTAAACCAGAAAGTATAGAAAGCTCCTCCTCGTCAAAAATCTTTAAAACAGGAAGTTCTATTTTAACAGGAGTTATACATATAAAATCATCTTCCAAAATGAAATAGTCAAGTTCTTTCAAATTATCAACTCCATCAGAATCCACTTTGAGCTCCTTTGCCCCCAAAAACCAAAAATCTCTACCTCTTGGGTCCTGAAAACGTATTGCTCTCTCTCCGTAAGCTGCCCGTGATAATTTCCCAAATTTTACCCCTTTTATCTCTTTTGCGTGTCTGAAAAATGGGAAATTTATGTTTATAACTACTCTCTTTGGAGGAGGATTTTCAATAAAGAACTCTATAATCTTGCGTGTCATTTTTGCCACAACTTCTAAATCTCCGGTTTTTCCTTCTTTTGCTCTTGCGGAGACCGCAAAAGAGGTTATGCCAAGCAAAGCACCTTCCATTGCTCCCCCAAATGTCCCAGAGTAAAGTATATAATCTCCTACATTTTCACCGAGATTTATTCCTGAGACAACAATATCTGGTATATTTTCAAGAATACCATTTACTGCTATGTTAACACAGTCAGCAGGAGTTCCATCTACTTTAAAAGTTCTGTCTCCGACTTTTTCGACTCTTATAGCTTGCGTTATAGTTATGGAATGACCCGAGCCGGATTTATCTTCCCATGTAGCGAATGACCAGACATCTCCTAACTTCTCTAACTCTTTTTTTATAGCTAAAAGTCCGGGAGAATCTATACCATCATCATTCGTCAAGAGTATGAGCATAAATTATGGAATTTAAGATAAAAGAAAAATCTAAAAGAAAATACGGTAAAGTTAAGTTAAAGGAAAATACAGTAAAGTTATATTTCTTATTTTTTTCTATATTTACTTTACATTTTTTCATTATATTATTTTTGATTTTGCGCCCGTAGTTCAGAGGAAGAACATTGGGCTCCGGACCCAAAGGTCGTGGGTTCAAATCCCACCGGGCGCGCTTATAAAATAAAGTGCAACAAAAAATGCTCTTCCCCAAAAGCAAAAAACTCTTTGAAGAAGCCAAAAACCTTATACCATCAGGTGTCAATTCACCTGTCAGATCATTCTGGCAAGTTCATTCTGACCCAGTCTTTGTAAAAAAAGCAAAAGGTTCAAAAATAATAACAGAAGATGGGAAAAAACTTTCAGATTTTGTGATGTCTTGGGGAGCAATAATTTTGGGACACGCACCAACCAAAGTAAAACGGGATATAAAAAAAGCTCTTGATAACGGCTTCTCATTCGGTCTTTGTCATAAAAAAGAGATTGAGTTTGCAAAAATTCTTTCAAGCTCAAACCAGAACTTTATTTTCAGAGCTACAAATTCGGGCACAGAAGCTACAATGAGCGCGGTAAGAGTGGCAAGAGGATTTACCGAAAGAAAATTCATAATAAAGTTTTCAGGATGCTTTCACGGACATGCAGACCAATTTCTAACACAAGCCGGCTCTGGACTTGCCACATTCAGCCTCCCATCATCTTCAGGTGTTCCCCAAGAATTTACAGCCTGCACTATAACCCTACCTTTCAATGCAGAAGATGAAATACTTGAAGAAGCATTCAAAAAATATGAAATCGCAGGAGCAATATTAGAAGTTATACCAGCAAACATGGGAATAATTCCTCCTGAGGAAAGATTCATAAAAAAACTATATTCACTTTGCCAAAAATATTCAGCGTTACTTATTTATGATGAAGTTGTAACAGGTTTCAGAGTCGCTTGGGGAGGACTTGGAGCCAAAAGGAAAGTTGAGCTTATAGTATTTGATGAAGAAGGTCAAAGAGAAATCAGCTTTGATATTCCTGAACCAAATATTGTAACATTTGGGAAAGTAATAGGTGGTGGCTTACCAATAGGAGCATTTGGAGGGAAAAAAGAAATGATGAATATATTGGCACCATCTGGTAAAGTATATCAAGCTGGAACACTGGCTGGAAATCCTATTTCACTTTCCGCAGGAATATCAACTCTAAACCAGATTTCAAAGCAAAAAAACTTCTACGAAAAGCTCAGAAAAAAAACATTTGATCTCTTTTCTGTGTTAAAAGAGAATTTCTCAAAAAAAGGGATTGCAGTATCAATTATTATGGAGACAGGAATGATTTCTGTTTTCTTCCGAAGCAAAGTTCCCAAAAATTTCGATGAAGCCAAAAGTTCAGATTTAGATATGTTCCAAAAATTTTTCAGGTCATTAATAAAAAATGGTGTTTTAATTCCCCCATCTCCTTTTGAAGCTTGGTTTCTTTCAATTTCTCACTCTGAAGAAGATATTGAAAAATTTTCAAAAGCTATAAAACAAATCTAATTCATACTTCAATATGCATAAAGGATTTTTTTCTTTCAGGGAAAAATCAGCTCTTATAAAAAATGCATTTATTGTAGATAAAAATAGAGAAAGGGAAGCTGATATATTTATAAAAGATGGAGTAATTTCAGAAATAGGTAAAGGTCTAAGAAGAAAAACTGAAAATGAAATAAATGCCTCAGGATTTATTGTAATTCCGGGAGCTGTTGATGTTCACTTTCATATCAGAGAACCAGGCAAGCCTTATGAAGAAGATATTTTATCAGGAACCCGAGCAGCTGCACACGGAGGAATAACAAGCCTTCTTATGATGCCGAACACAAATCCACCCATAGATAATCCTCAAATTGTAGCCTTCGTTGTAAAAAAAGCTTATGAAAAAGGCAAAGTGAGAATTTTCCCAACCGGATGCGCAACAGAAGGGAGAAAAGGAGAAAAAATCTCAGAATACGGACTCATGAAAAGAGAGGGAATAATAGCAGTAACAGATGATGGCAGAGCAATAAAGTCATCTTTCGCGGCAAGAAAAGCTCTTGAATATTCAAAAAATTTCTCTCTACCAGTAATTGAGCATCCAGAAGATCCTGAGCTTTCGGGAGATGCAAACGAGGGTATTCTCACAGTAAAGTTTGGTCTCACCCCATATCCTGCTGCATCAGAAGAAATAATAGCCGCAAGAGATATAATTTTAGCTTTACATACTCGCGCACATTTACATCTTACTCACATATCAACAAAAGGCACAGCCGAAATCATAAAAATAGCAAAAGAAAAGATAAAAGAATATAATAATATTGATACTAAAATAACTTGCGATGTTACTCCACATCATCTTCTTTTGACTGAAAATGATGTTGATATCACAAACTCAAACTTTAAAGTGAATCCTCCACTGCGTTCAGAGAAAGATAGAACCTATCTTATTCAAGCACTCCAAGAGGGGGTAATTGATTGTATAGCATCAGATCATGCACCACATCCTGATTTTGAAAAAATGAGAGATTTTTCATCGTCTCCCCCAGGAATGTCTCATGCAGATATTTTTTTATCTTTATGCTTCAAACTTGTTTTAGATGAGGTGATTTCTCTGCAAAAACTCACCGAACTTATATCTTATAATCCCGCAAAAATATTTGGTTTAAACTGTGGAGAAATAAAAGAAGGCAAATGGGCTGATATAGTCATATTTGACCCAGATAAAGAGTTTGTAGTTTCAGAAGAAATAATTTTTTCAAAAGGGAAAAATTGTCCATACATAGGTTGGAAAATCAAAGGAGCCGTAAAAAAAACAATAGTTGGGGGAAATATAGTTTATGATTCAGAAAATGATGAGTGACCTAATATCAAAAAGTTTAACTTTTTCGGAGCCAATTTTTTCAGGGAAAAATAAATTTTTCAAGAAAGTTGAAGCACAAATTTTTCATGTCAGAGAAAACTTTACTGCTCACTTTTTGCCATTCCTTTATATCTACTCCTGCCTCTTTTAGCTCATCCTCCGAGCCTCTCGCCCAGTCAAAAACCATATCCTTATTCACTTCAATATGAAACTGCAAACCTACGGCATTCCCGTAAATAAAACCTTGATTTTCATAAAGTTTAGATGAGAAAACTCTTTTTGCTCCTTTTGGAAGATAAAACGTGTCTCCGTGCCAGTGGAAAGCAATAAAACTATCTGGGAAATCAGAAAAAAGCTCATCATTTTCAACCTTGAAAACTTCATAAAACCCTATTTCCTTTTTCCCACCCGGAAAGACTTTCTCCCCAAGGACATGAGCTAAAATTTGAGAACCAAGACATATCCCTAAAATTTTCTTGTTTTCTTTGAGAAACCTTTCAGCTATATCAAATGAAGTTTTAAGAAACCTAAACTTATCTGATTCATAAACGCCCATATATCCTCCAAGAATTACTAAGATATCAGATTGTTCTAATAAATTTTCATCGGGTTTCTGCTCCGCAACATCTATATACCTGAAAGCTAATTTCCTTTCCCTCAGGAAATCTTCTATTATTCCAAGATGTTCATGTTTTACATGTCTTATTGCTAAAATCCTCATACAAATATACTTTTTATTTTGCCTTGTCGTAATCAGCTAAAATTATAACTTCTCCCGAGAATTTAAAAATTTTTGCTAAAATTTCACTTTAAGCCTAAACCCCATTATTAAATTTTTCAATTCACACATGTTCATAACTGAAGGTTTCAAACCCCTTTTAAGTAAAGATGAAAAAAATCAAATTCTCAAACTTACGATAAATTTCTCTTCTGCTGTAATACCTTCCTACAAAAGACTTTTTGAATGTTTTTCGACTCTGCAAATACAAATAATAAAAATGCATAGGTTTTCAGAACTCAATTTTCATTATGATGATGTAAGTTTTTCTGTTGAGAGGGCATTTTTCAAAAGCAATAGGGCATTAACACAAAAATGCCTTATTTGAAAAATCAAGAAAAACTGGGAGAAAGACTAAATGAATTGAAAAGAAAATGGAAAGAAAAAACAAAAACAAAAACAAAAAAAGGAAATCTGATAAGAATAGAAGCAAAGGATGAAAACCAAAAAGAAAAACTGTGCAACCTTCGATGGTGCAAGGGAAGGTGGAGGACAGCGTAAAGGTAAATACTATGTTCTGATATTTTTACAGTTTGAAGAACCTTCTTGATATATTTGCAACAAAACTTTATATTTTATTTTATAAACAAAGTTATAGATTATAGAAAAATTTTTTGTTATGAGGACGGATATAAGGAAGTTGTTCTCTGATGCAGTAATAATATCTTTATGTTGGTTTGGTTCATACTATATAAGAGATCTTTTATCTCCGGTCTTCGGTTATGAAATAAACCCATTTATAAACTATGTCATAGCATATCCTTTTATTTTGATATTCTGGATAGTTACCGCTCTATATGTTGGAGTATATAAAAAGTATGGTCAAAAAGAAATAAACGAGATTGTAAGAGGCTTTAAAGCTTGGATGATAAGCTTCCTTATTTCTATGTCATTTGCATTTCTTGTTAGAGAGCTGCATCTTTCAAGGTCTGTTCTTTTGATATTTTCAGTGATTTGCTTCATACTTTTGACATTAAAAAATTACGCTTTTGGCGAAGAAGAGTTAAAAAAAGCTCTAATAGTAGGAACAGGCCATATGAGCATAAGAGTAATGCAAAAAATAGAAGACATGGGAAATTACAAAATAGTCGGACTTATATCAACATCAAAGGAATTTGTCGGAAAAATCATAGATAACTATGAAGTAAAAGGTACAATATCCTCACTGAAACAAATAATAAAATCAGAAAATGTAGATGTAGTCATATTTGCAGATGAAAAGCTTCCTCTATCAGCAGTGATGAGCATAATATCTAATATAGATATCAAAGATGTGGCTTTCTTTATAGTGTCGCAAGGCTTTGAAGCAGTAAAATATGGTTTGAATGTTGAATTCATAGGTAACCTACCATTAGTTGAGTTAGGATTTGAAACTAAAAATCCATTCTACGATGTTATAAAAAGAATCTTTGATTTCATAGTGTCTCTTGTGCTTCTTATAATCTTGATACCGGTTTTCATAGTAATAGCAATAGCAATAAAAATTGATTCACCGGGACCTGTATTTTTTATCCAGGAAAGAGTAGGAAAAGATGGGAAAATATTCAAAGTTATCAAGTTCAGAACCATGTATAAAGATACACCTAAATTTGCACTCTCTCCTCGCTCACAAGGAGACCCAAGAATAACAAAGGTGGGCGCATTTTTGAGGAGATGGAGTTTAGATGAGCTCCCGCAACTTATAAATGTATTAAAGGGAGAAATGAGCCTTGTTGGTCCAAGACCCGAAATGCCACAAATAGTAGAAGAATATGAACCATGGCAAAGAGAAAGACTAAAAGTAAAACCGGGAATAACCGGAATATGGCAAATTCTCGGAAGAAAAGATCTACCTCTTGAAAAGAACATACAATACGACCTCATTTATGTAAAAAACAGATCTTTCTTACTTGATATAATAATAATACTTAAAACAATACCACTTGTAATAAAGGGTAAGGGAGCGTACTAATGTAATAAAACTTCACTGGAAACCAATAAATTCTTTGAGCTTACTCTATCAACTAAACCTGCCAACTTGACTTTAACTAAATCTCCAAGTTTATGATTTTCCTCTGACCGGAAAAACACTTTTATATAATTTTCAGTAGTTCCAGTAAAAAAATTATTACCTTTTTTCTCTTCAATCAAAGCATAAAATTCTTGTCCTGAACACATCATAATAAAGCTTTCTCTCTTTTCTTGGGCTAAATTTATAAGTTCTCTCGTTCTTGATCTGACTTCAACATCTGGAACTCTTTTCATAAAGTAAGCCGGAGTTCTTGGTCTTGGAGAAAAAGGGAAAACATGAATATATCCTACGGGAGAATTTTTCAGGTTATCAAAAGTAATTTTGAAGTCCTCTTCTGTTTCTCCCGGGAAACCAACAATTATATCTGTTCCTATGCAGGCGTACCTGAAAATACTGAGAAGCTTTTGAGAATCTAACAGAAAATCTTCAAATGTATGCCATCTTCTCATTAGCTTCAAAATTTTATTTGAACCAGACTGAACAGAAATATGAAAGTGAGGACAAAAAATTTTCCCTCCAAGAGAAAGTCCTTCAAGAAAATCATCATCTATCTCCCCCGGAGATAAAGAAGCAAACCTGATTCTAAAATTGGAAAATCTGTAAAAAACTTTCGCTATCTCCTTCACGAGTTTTCCAAAGGTTATGCCAGATGGATTAGATTTTCCGACCTGTCCGTATAATGCAAGATGTGTTCCTACGAGAACTACCTCCTTTATCCCCAAATCGTAGTACCTACTTATAGAATCAATTACTTTTGATTTATCAAGGAATCTTGGGAGCCCACGGGTTAAAGGAATAGAACAAAAAGTGCAAAATCTTGAACAACCTTCTTGTATTTTCAGATAAACCCTATGCCTTGGAAATAATTCCGGGGAAAAAGATTCAATATCATCTTCTATTGGTAAAAAATGGTCTGGTCTTTTGAGGCTGAAAATTATTTTTTGTCCATCCTCCCTCCTCTCCTCTCCTTTTACAATATTACCTACAACATTATTATTATCAAAATTATTGCGTATTTCATTGTCAGAGTTATCTTTTATTTTTTGAACTCCATTTTCCGAAAAATCTCCGATTGCCTTATTATCTATTTTATTATCACCATTTATTTTATTATTATCTATCACTTCGTTTATTATTCTTGAAATGTTCTCTTGCGAGTAATTTCCTGCTCCCAGAACAAAATCTGCTCCGAGACCTAAAATCTTATCTGGGTCAAGGTTAGAAAGACAACCAGAGACCAAAACTTTTTTCCCGTACTTTTTTGCTCTTCTTAAATACTTTACTAGCTCTCTTTCGGCATCCTCTGTAACAGAGCATGAATTTAAAATTACAAGATCTGAATCTTCAATATCACTCTCCTGAAAATTAACATAGTTTTTAATCTTGCCGAGAATATAAAACAGGTCCGCAAAATTTGTTTTGCACCCAAAATTCTTTGAGTATATTTTTATTTTGTTCCGATGAGGAGACATTTCTTCATATAAGTTATATTTTTAAATTTTTATATTCTTTCAAATCAAATTATTTTACACTTTGATATAGCGCAACATCTCATTTCTTGTAATTTTTAAAATCTCCTCCACAATTATATTTTTATCTTGGTACTTGGCGATTTCTGGGAAGTCTTTGATCCTGAAATTAAAACCAGCAGCATTTTTGTGTCCCCCACCCCCGTATTTCCTTGCTATATCAGCTACATCTATATCTCCTTGTGATCTCATACTAACTTTGAAAAGTCCCGGTTGTTTCTCCCTCACAAAAATCGCGGCCAAAACGCCATCAATTCCCCTTATCATATCTATGAATTCATCTGCATCCTCATCTTTTGCACCAGATTTCTCAAAATCTTCGAGAAGAAGATATGAGGTAGATATATGGTCTTCAAATTTTATCCTTGAAAGGAAGAATGAAAGCAATTTATATTTCCTTAAAGTGGCATATTTTAGAGTTTTCATAACAGCTAGAAGGTCTGCTCCCGCTTCAACAAGTTCCGCTGCAACCCTTAATGAGGCTGAATTAACAGTTGGAAGAATAAATCCCATAGTATCTTTCGCTATTGCAGCATAAATATTTGTAGCAATCTCCGGCGTTATCTTAACCTTGAGTTCCTTGATAACTTCATATATTAAGACTCCACATGCAGGAGCAGATGGATCTACATAATTGAATGTTCCAAAATTTTCACCCTTTGAATGGTGATCTATATTAACTATTGTTGTGCGGATAGCAAAAGCCTTCGCTTCCTCACCTATTCTATCTAAAGTTGTACAATCCACAACACAGAATATATCAGGAATAAAATCAGGTAAATAAGTTTTTAGTTTTTCATAACCTGGTAAAAACTTTGCAGATTCAAGTCCATCTTTATTATAAATAAAGACCCTTTTTCTGAGTGCCTCAAGAGCAAGTCCCAAAGCTAATGATGAACCTATCGCATCTGGTTCTGGTCCTTCGTGAGAAGCTATAACAACACTATCCGCCTCCAATAGAGCCTGGGCTACAATTTCTCTTGGGTGAAGAGAACTACCGTCCTTTTCAATATTCTCTACCATAAAAAACAATATAGATTAAAGCGAAGGGGGAAATTAAAAATAAATTCAGAAAAATTTCAGTTTTTCCGCAAAAAGTTGATTTTTTACTTATGCTTTTCTTTTTTTATCCCGAAAAAGAGAGAAAAAATTAAATAGGAAATCAAACTAAAATAAGTCGCAAACAAAGAAAAAGGTTCCAAAACATAGGATGAGCAAGAACACCCAGCAACACCCGAAGTCCCATCTTGGGTCTGTGGATTTGTTCCCAAAGTAGTATTGGGATTCTGAACCCTTACCTGCCAAATTTTAATTTGATCTGCCACACAATTTGCTGCCCGTAATGAAAACCTTGAAAATCCTTCTGATTGAGGGGCTTTCCATATAATTTCCTCACTCCCTTCGTATGTATTCAAGACTTTCACCCTGCTACCATCAGAAAATTTCGCTCCATCTGGTTCTATTATTTCCAAAAAGACTGGCGGAGTTCCTTGAACAAAAAACTTTGCTCTATATTCACTCTGTGGAGGAGCAAAATCAAACCTTTCTACTTCCTTAATACTTGGACTTCTGAGAGAAATATCTTGCGAACGCGTTGTTGCTCCTATATTTATGCTATCAGAGAATTTTTCAAAAATTGCAATAAGAACATCATGAGGTTTTCCTTCGTACCCATATGCTGAGGTTGCAGAATCTGGGAACACATCTCCCGATTTCCAGAAATCATTTGGTTGGCTTTCTAAACACTTCACAGAATCTTTATTTATATCTGTTCTTTCAAACCTCCAAACATCAGAGTAAGTTTTAGTATTTTCATCATACTTGAAAGGTAAAACAACCCTTACCCCATAGTGTTTTGAACACGTGGCGAAATTTCCTTTACTATCTTTTACTTCACCGCACGAATTTCCGCACCCAGGAAAACATTCGCTGACATTTACGGAGTTTGAGGCAATACCGGAATTTACTACGTTTTCATCAATATGCCATATAATAACCCCCTCCGACGGAAAATCTCCGTCAAACAATTCTCTTTTTCTGAACTCAACAAGGAAATATTCTGATTGAGATGCCCCTCCATAAGCTTGTATCTTTATAAAAGATTTAGAGTATGAAGTCGAAGAGATAGCCTCACAGAAATCGGAAGTTACAAGTTTTGGAAAAGCCCACCCCAGATAAATTTTCTCCCATGGCGAGAGGTTTGCAGGCAAAGTTCCGAGAGGGTTCCCTTTGTATAAACCATAACCCATAAGAGAATAAGGTCCAACGCCACACGATTGAACCCCGCCCCCTGAGTACCCACTGTCATATAAATCTGGTAATCCGAGAAGATGACCAAACTCGTGAGCTATAAGTCCCATATTACCTCTGGGGAATATTTCAGATATACCTGCAGCAACAACTCCACCTCTTATAGTTTTTCCCTCTTGTGTGTTGATATATGTATAAAAAGCGTGAGACCAAATATCACAACACCTTGAATCATCATATGAGTATGGTAGAGTTTCAGCTCCTTGTCCTGAATGTATAATAATGAAGCAATCCACGCTCCCATCTGCATTTCCATCAAATTTTGAGAAATCTATATCTTTATCTGCGAGCTCAATAAGGTCTCTTGCGAGATTTTGTGCTCCGCTTCCCATTCCACAGTAATTTCGTGAGCTTCCGTTCTTTGCTCCACAAGCATAATCTGAAAGTGTTGAGGAAACCTTGTAAGGTCCAAAAACCTCTCCACTTATTCTTAACTCTCCTTGAGAGTTTACAAGCCAAAAGTCCCTAAATGATGGGAATTCGTAGATGGTGTTCGAAGTTATTGATCCAAGCATAAGTTCAGAAAAATATGATTTCGGATCAGCAGATATATCCTTTCCCATATTGAAATTTTTATCTTGGAATTCTGCCAAAATAACAACACACCTTACATCACCTTTCTTAGGTGTGACTTGTTTCGGAGTTATGAGAGCTTCTGGCGATATTCTCATCAAAGATTTTGCAGATTTGAAACCGAGCCTTGTTGGGGTCCAAACCCCGGGATATGGCGGAGCGGATAAAACATCAACTTGAAATGGCGGAAATAAAAATAATAAAAAATTAAAAACAACGAAAAAAAATATCAACATACTGATGTATATATTAAAATTTAAATCGAAGATTTTTTTATTTCGTAAGATTTATTTAGATGCAAGATTTATTCAGAATAAGGAATTTTTTTTGCTCCAAAAATTGTATCTTGTAAATATATTCCTACATTAAGGAGCTTTTTCCTTATTTCATCAGCCTCCTGAAATTTTTTTTGTCTCCTCAGTTCTTCTCTTTTCTCTACTAATTTACAAACCTCATCGTAAGAAATTCCGTACTCCTTACATCTCCTTATAACCTCTTCTTCAATAAAACTTTTTTGAGATATAAGAGGTACTTTCCCAAAAAGTCCTATTGCTTCATATATTCTTTTGAGGAAAGATAAGAACCTTATAAGTTCATCTTTTGAGTTTGATTTTCGTACTTCTTCAAAAGCTGAAAAAACCAGAGAAAATGCAGAAGGAGAATTGAAATCATCATCCATAAAGCTGCAAAAAGAGTTCAAAAGTTCTTTTACTCTGCTATCGTCTCTCATTTTTTCTATTTGATCCTCTGTAATTTTTGCTTTTTCAGATTCAAATTCTAGTGTGTAATAAAAATTAATGAGAGCTTTTTCGTCTTTTTTCATATTATCATCAGAAAACTCTACAGGGCTCCTATAATGGTATTTAGCAAGGGAAAATTTTATAACCTCTGGATGGAATTTTTTAAGAAGTTGGGGAACATCTATAACATTTCCCAAAGATTTAGACATTTTCTCTCCTTTGAGTGTAAGGTGTCCTGTGTGTAACCAATATTTGGCAAAACCTTTTCCTGTTGCTGCACGAGATTGAGCGATTTCATTTTCGTGATGTGGAAAAATGAGGTCTTGACCACCCCCGTGAATATCAAATTCTTCCCCGAGATACTTCATACTCATAGCTGAACATTCTATGTGCCAGCCAGGTCTTCCTTCCCCCCAAGGAGACTTCCACGATGGTTCATCCTCATACTTTTTAGCTTTCCACAAAGCAAAATCAAGTGGATTTTTCTTATTTTCACCTGGCTCAACCCTTGCCCCAGCGAGCATGTTTTCAGTAGAAATTCCAGAAAGCTTTCCGTAATCTTTAAAGCTTGGCACATGAAAATAAACATCTCCATCTACTACATAAGCGTATCCATTATTTATTATTTTTTTTATGAGTTCTATTATATCAGCTATATGATCAGTGACTTTTGGTTCAAAATCAGGTGTCAAGAGTTCAAAATGAGCTATATCTTCTCTAAAAAGATTTATATATTTTGATGCAACATCATAAGGTGAAATTCCTTCTTCTCTTGCTCTACTGATGATCTTATCATCTATATCTGTAAAGTTTCTAACAAAAGTCACTTTAAATCCTCTAAACTTCATGTATCTTACTATGATGTCAAAAGGTATAAAGCTTCTCAAATGACCTATATGTATCCTATCATATACTGTCAGGCCACAGACGTAGATTCCCACCTCATCTTTGCGAAGTGGGATAAAATCTTGGTAGGATCCACCATAGGTATTTTTGATTTTCATTTTTTCAAATTCAAAGATGAAATTAATCTTTATTATTTTTATTTTTATTTTTATTTTTATTTTTATTTATCTTTTTCAATTTTAGATCTAAAAAGTTTTACTCTTCTTCTATTTTTATCTGTTTTGCATCAATCCAGAGGCCTTCTATATCGTAAAATCCCTCAAAAACATGTAGAATAATTTCTCCCATATCAACTATATTCCATTGAGATTTCTCATTTGAATCAGAAAACAAAATAGAAATCCCGAGTTTATCTGCTTTTTCTTCTATTTCATCAATTATAGCTTTCCTGTGAGCGCTACCATATGCTGTACATATCACGAGGAAGTCAGTAATATGCTCAAAGTTTCGCAAGTCTATCACTACTATATCCTTGCCCTTTTTTGATAAAATTACATCAACTACTTTCAACAACTTCTCACCGACAGGACCGATAAAAATAAGGCCATTTTTGTGGAGATCCAAGAAAGGTTTCGATTTCTCAACTTTTAAATTCGGTATTTTCCTCTCCATTAAAACAATATCTTCTACGATAATATAATTAATAAGTAAGAATATACGGATGTATTTTATAAAACGGAATTAATTTTTTATAATAAGCAGAAATTTACGAGTAAAAAGAGCTATAAAATAAGCAGAATAAAAAGAGATTTAAAGGATAAGGCTAGAAAGGATTTAAATAAAAAAAGATTTAAATAAAAAATGAAAAAGTCCGAAAGAAAGAAAACAAAAAATATAAATTGGAAGTTATCAAGAACCATATTTTACAAGTCTCACATTATTTTAATTTTCGCTCTTATAATCATTTCTCTCTTACTTCTACCCCCAATTGAAGTTTTTGGACAACAGAAAAAGGGAGAAAAAGCAGGAGAGGAAAAAAGAAGGAGTTTTAAACTTGAACCTCCAAAAATAACAAGTTTTATCCCCGAATCCACGGCAAGAGAAACGATTAAAATGGAAGGTAAAACATGCTCAAACTGTAAAGTTATTATTGAATTAAACGAATCAAAGACAGAAATAAAAGCAGGAAATGATGGTAAATTTGAATATAATATAAAGCTTGAAAAGAATAAACAGAATTTTTTAAGAATATACTCATACTCAGATGGTGTAAGCTCTGAATTTATTGAATATAGCATAGTTCAGAAGGAGCTTCCTTTACCCAAAGATTTCAATGAAGCACCAAAGATAGATAAAGGCTCAATTCCGAGTTTTACAAGAGAACCCGGAATAACGGTTTTTGGAAGAGCTTTACCATTGACAAAAATTGTTGCCAAAGGAGGTTCAAGCCCAACAACCGTAATATCAGATAAAGATGGATACTTTGAAATTCTCGTATTCCTTAATTTTGATACCTTAAATGAAATAGAAATATATGCTGAGGATGAAAAAGGTTTTCTTTCCCAGAAAGAAAAGATAGAAATATATCAAATAACGAAAGCACCCCCGGCCCCGCGCATGGAAAATCCCCCGGAAGCTACAAATGTTGAAAAAATAACGCTCAAAGGGAAAGCGATACCAGAGATGAAAATATTAGCTGAACTCGCAACAGGAGCTAAAATCGAAACATCTGCAAACAGAAAAGGAGAGTTCGTAATTGATATACCCTTAATACAAAATTCAGAAAATGTTGTAAGCTTGTTTACCGTTGATCAGGCTGGGAACTTTTCTGCACCAACAAGAGTAAAAATTATTCAAGATTCAATCCCACCAGCACCACCTAAAATAGAGAAATTTCCATCAAGAGTAATTCAGGACAAGGCAACGGTAATAGGAAAAGGGGAACCAGAAGCTAACATAGTAGTTAAATCAGGAACAGCTGAAAAAATTGTCGGAGTGGTAAGTAAGGTAGGCGATTTTGTTGTTGATGTAGATATCTTAAAATATGAAAGGCAAGTAAGAAAAAACTTTATTCAAATATTTTTAGAAGACAAGGCAGGAAATAGGTCGGAACCTTCTTTGATTGTAATAGAAAGACTACCGGATATAAGAAGGCTCGTATTTGACGTGGGTTGGAGTTTCCATACATTCCACAACTTTGTAGGTAATCAATTCTTTTCTGAATTAGAACAATCTCCTTACAAATTTGTTGGATTTGGAGCAGAAATAGACGGCTTTTATATTTTGCAGCAAGGTAGCGGATTAGCTATCGGCGGGGTAGCAGGAGTATATATTATCCCAACGCAAAAAGTAAAGTTCCGAATTTCTGAAGATTTAGATTTACCAACAGAAGGTAAAATTAATGAACTATCTCTATCAAAAACTTTTATTGCATTTTCTCCAAAAGTCGTTTTCTTCGCTGAAAACTTTGACCTACTTTTCGGAGTAGATTTTGGAATAGTTTTCCTAACAAAAGGAGCCCCGGAGCTAGTGGAAGAGGAAGGAGTGTACAAAAAAGTAACAAGATTACACACAGGATTTTTATTTAGGCTCTCGGGTAAAATAAAGTATTTTTTAAACCCTTCTGTTGCGATATTTTTGAGTCCAGCAGTAGGTTCGGCCCCCATAAAGAATGTAAATGATGAAGGACATACATTGGACGCAGGCGGTATAAGTTTGACAGCAGGAATAAGCCTCAACTTTTGAGCTCATTTTGATTTACTATCTAAATTTTGAGTCACTACTGAGACAGAGATTTCTTTTTTAATTCAAGCCATGGGTTTCTTTCAACTATTGCAGTTTTGTATTGAAGTTTATCAGCAGCAAGTTTAAGAGATTTAAATGCTTCCTCTTTGGAAACTCCATCTAATTCAAATAAAACTGTTCCTGCTCTCACCCGTACTTCATATCCTACAACATCTCCCTTTCCTCCTCCCATTCTTGTTTCAGCAGGTTTTTTAGTAACAGGTCTCCAAGGGAAAATTCTTATCCAGAGTTTTGCGCTTGAAGGTAATGACCTCAAAATTGTAAGCCTACAAGCCTCTATTTGCCTTGCGGATATTCTTGCTGGTTGAAGAACTTTCAAGCCATACTTACCGAAGACGACTGTATATCCTTGCGAAGCCTTCCCTCTTGTTCTCCCTTTGTTCCATTTTCTATATTTTAATTTTTTTGGTTGGAGCAAAGACATATTTTACTTCTACCTCCTCTCTTTTATATTTTTTTCTTCTTTCTTTACTTCATAAGATTAAGCCCAACTTTATCTGATGTTAATCCTGAAATTTTTCTTATAAGTTTTGGATTTATGTTTTTTCCAAAAAGTTCATTATATCTTAGTTCCTTTTGCAGAACTGAACCTTTTTCTTTCCCATAAAGTAAATCCATATAGAATATAACAGCAACAAATTTTTTATATGGGTCAAGTTTTTCAAAAACCTCGCGACTTATATTCAAAGTTTCTCTTATCTGCTCGGATACATCATAAGGTAAAGAAGAAAAAACAGAGTAAATAAGTTCAAGATCCCCCGGAGTAAGACCCAACCTTTTAAGTAATTGAGGATTTACTTTATACAAAAGCAAAGATACCTCATTATATTTTTGTTTGAGGACTTTATCATCTTTTTTCCCTGTTGATTGGAAGTAGTTATCAATTGTTTTCTTTGCGACATCATATTTTCCTCTTTTTATAAGAAAATCAACGTATTCAACGAGATAATCTGGGTTATTTTGAGATAGTTCAAAAGCTCTTTTGTAATTAGTTTCAGCTAAGTCTTGATAACCCGGGTTTTTTGAGTAGAGTCTCGCAAGCTTCACATAAGCTTCTGGATTAGTTTTATCATATTTCAAAACATTTTCCAAGGCAGAGAGCAAATCCTGTTCTTCAACTCCGATTTTTTCCAAAAGCAATACATAATCATATCTTATCTTTCCATCCCTTGCGAAGCGAGAGTCAAGAGAGAAAAGTTTATCATAAAAACTTTTCGCTTCTTTGAGCTTTGATTTATCATCAGATTCAGAAAAAACTCTTGCAAGATATAAAAGGGCACTATCAGAAAAAGGATTTATCTCCAAGGCCTCTTTCAGTTCTCTTATCGCTTCCTCTTTTCTTTGAGTTTCAGCATAAATTCTTCCAAGTAAAATTTTGTATTCTGCAAGTGTTTTTCTAAGATCAGTATCGTATTTTATTTCAGGTTTTTGCATAATAAGTTCAACAGATTTTTTAGCAGGTTCTGACGCTTCATCATATCTTTGTAATTCAAAGAGAACTAATGCCCTTTTGAAATATAAATCATGTCCTCCTTTTTCACCCAGAATATCTATTGCCGTTCTCAAAGTTCTCTCTGCATCTTGGAATTTCATCATAGCCATATATGTATCTGCAAGTTTTACATAAGAGGTAGCGTCAGACGGAGAATAATCTACCGCTTTCCGATACATATAAACTGCATCTTCATATCTTTTTTCTTGCCTATATATATCTCCCATAGCTACATAAGGGTCAGAAAAATTTGGTCTTATCTTTACAGAAGCTCTGAATTTATCAAGAGCCTGGATATTACTTCCCTTTTTCATAAGAGCCAATCCTTCCTCATAAAGAGAAAGAGCTACACAGAAGTTGTCAAGTTCTTGAACTCTTGTTAGAATTCTCTCTGGGAGACAAAAGTATTTTTTGAGCTCTTCTAATCTTTTTTTCTCAGAGCAGTCTCTTCCAACAACCTTTGATGAAATGCTATCTACCTCTGTTCTTATCTTACTCACGAAAGAATCGTAAATATCTTTCAGATCTTGCAAAGCTAATTCTTTTATTTCTTGATCGAGTGAATTTACTTTTGGTTGAACCGATACATATACATTACAAAAATTCTCTTCCTTTGCTAACGAAAGTTCTTCTCTTATTTTGACATAACTTAATAGGGCATCCGAAACTGCAGGCTTTACGGAAACTTCCAACCTACACATAAAGTCATATCCATCTCTATCTTTATCTCCCTCCATACAGTATTTTTCTTTTTTGAGTTCTTCAAATTTTTTCTTCAAAACTTGATTTGAAAATGCAAGGAACCGAGAAGACCAAATAGTAATCTCCACAAAGTAAGATTCATCTTGAACATCGAATTTAAAAGTCGACGAAGCTCTAAGATCGGGAGCTAAAAATGATTGCTTTGAATCTTGCATAACCGTTGCACCCTTTTTATCTGTAACTTTCAGTAGAGAAAACATCCCCACCTTCGTTATAATAGGCTGAATCCTCTCAAAATTTTCCTGCGATAGATTTTCAGGTTTCTCAATCCTTGCAGATATATCAAAATTATATCTTTTTGGTCCGCCGCACGAGACTAGAAATAGACCTAACAAGATGATAGAGACAAAAGTCACCATTTTCATCTTTTTTAACCTCCAACTAATAAAGAAGAAATAAATATTAAAATATAATAA
>Ga0209393_1000465_pt1 | contig 19788 bp, 16 predicted proteins | sample SSWtaG_2_FD_184117 | JGI IMG/M metagenome (GOLD analysis project Ga0209393, IMG submission 184117) | Hot spring microbial communities from Sandy's Spring West, USA to study Microbial Dark Matter (Phase II) - SSWsed_130316 (SPAdes)... | ecosystem: Environmental > Aquatic > Thermal springs > Hot...
AGGTCGCGGCTGAAGCCGCTCCTACGGAAAGGCGGTTTTTGTAGGATGGGCTTTAGCCCCGAACTTTCAGGTCTTCAATGACGTAGGGGTCGCGGCTAAAGCCGCTTCTACAAGGATGGATTTCCCTGTTGGGAAGAGCTTCAGTCTCGAACTCTCGGTTCTCGATGGCGCAGGGATCGCGGCGGAAGCACGCGATGCATCGTGGAGGGGGGATATGGCCGAAATGAATTTCGGCTTACGCGGGGGGCTTCAGCCTCGAACGCTTGATCTTCGATGGCACAAGGGTCGCAGCGGAAGCCGCTCCTGCGTCTACGGCAAGGATGCCGAAATGAATTTCGGCTTACACGGTGAGGGGATGGTCTCCGTTCAGTCCTCGAAACCCTGTAAGGAGGTGAAGCGATGGCACGGTTGATCCGTTTAACGGTGGCGGGCCTCCTCCTCGGCGCGCTGCTGACGGCCTGCGGGGGTGGCGGCGCAGGGGGGACCGGCGGGACGGGCGGCCTGATCATGGAAATGGGGGATCTTTACTACAAACCCGATACGCTGACCGCAAAGCCCGGCCAGACCCTGCAGATCACCCTCGACAACCGGGGCTCTCTGGAGCACAACTTCGTGCTCTACGATCTTGACGGCCAGACGGTGCTCTTCGAGAAGGACGCCATCCAGCCCGGCCAGAAGATGAACATCTCCTTGAAGGTCCCGGAGAAGCCAGGCACCTATGAGTATGTGTGCACGGTGCCCGGCCACAAAGAGGGCGGGATGGTGGGCAAGTTGATCGTGCAGCCATAAAGATGGGCCGCCCGGCCTCGAAAGGCCGGGCGGCTTTTTACGCGAACAGCACGTGCTGGCGGAGGAACTCCAGGACCTCCCGGTAGAAGCGGGCGATGGTCTCGGCCCGGCGCCAGCCGTGCCCTTCCCCCGGATAAAGCCGGTAGAAGTGGGGAACCCCCCGCCGGCGCAGGGCCTCCACGAGGGCCTCGGCCTGGCTCGGCGGCACGACCCGATCTTCCTCCCCCTGAAAGATGGCCACGGGATCCCGAATCCGGTCCGCGTGGAAGATCGGGGACCACTCCCGATAGCGTTCCGCAGCCTCCGGGAGGGGACCGACCAGGGAGTCCAGGTAATGGGCCTCGAACTTGTGGGTCTCGGCGGCCAAGGTGAACAGGTTGGTGACGCCGAAGAGGCAGATGCCAGCGCGGAAAAAGCCAGGGTGGCGGATCAGGGCGTTGAGGACCGTGTAGCCGCCAGCGCTGCCGCCCATGATCACCCGACGCCGGGGATCCGCCAGCCCCTGTTCCGCCAGGGCCCGGGCTCCTCCGACAGCGTCCTCCACGTCGAGAAGGCCCCATTTCCCCTTCAGGGCATCCCGATAGGAGCGCCCGTAGCCGGTGCTCCCCCGGTAGTTCACCTCCATGTAAGCGAAGCCCCGCGTGGCGAAGAACTGGGCGTCGGCGTTGTAGCTCATCACCCGCTGGGAGGTGGGGCCGCCGTGGATGCTGAGGAGGGCCGGTGGCAGGCCCACTCCCTGCACCTCCGGCGAGGCCGGTGGGTAATACAGGCCGTGGACAGCCGTCCCGTCCGGCGCGCGCCACTGAATGGGCTGGGGGAAGGAGAACGCCTCCGGCGGGATCCGCTCCGCGCTGGCGAACCGGTGGACGCGGAACCGGCCGTCCTCCCAGGTCACCACCCGGGGCGGGAGGACAGGGGAGGAAGCGATCATGGCCAGGGCCTCCCGGTCCGGGGCCACCGCGAGCTGGTCGAACCAGGTGTAGGGGTGGAGGTCCAGGCGCGTGATCCGTCCTTCCAGATCCACGGCCTCTAAGGAACCGATGGCGTTCTCGTTGCGGCGGTAGAAGAGGCGATCCCCCTGCGGGCTCCATCCATAAACCCGCAGCCCCTGAACCCAGGCAGGGGGCGCCAGGGTGGTCCCCTCCACCAGGATCCGCCGGGCTCCGGTCTCCAGATCCATCACCACCAGCGCGTCCCATTCCCCGTCGGTGAGGATGTAGCTCAGGAAGCGGCCATCGGGGGAGAAGGCGGGTTGGAAGACCGGTGTGGTGGCATCCCCGGCGATGACCTCCGGCGAGGAAGGGCGGGGTGGGTCGCCCTCCAGGCGCGCCAGGCACAGGCGCGCGCCGTCCCACGGCATGTTCGGATGATCCCATTCCACCCAGGCGATGAGGGGCCGGGCAGGATGCCAGGCCGGCTGCATGTAGAAATCCGCGCCCTCAACGACCTTCTGCGGCCAGCGGCGCCCTTCGGCGTCCACCAGGGCCAGGAGGTCGGTCTCGCCGTCCGAGTGCACGTAGAGGACCCAGCGCCCGTCCGGGGAGAGGGTCGGCGAGGCGGCGTGCCCGAAGGGCGGGGTGATGGGGCGGGGGAGCCCATAGGCCAGGGGGAGCCGGTAGAGACGTCCGTCCTCCCCGACGTAGATCACGAAGCCGTCGCCGGCGACGAAATCGCCGCCGCCGTATCCGATGCGGGCCCGCACCGATTCGATCTCTGTGAGGTCCCGCGGCGGCCCCTCGCCCTCCCGGGCGACCAGGACGCCGCGGCCGGAGCGCTCCTCCCGCCAGATCAAAACGCGGCCCGAGCGGTCCCACTGGACATCCGTGATCCGGAGCAGGCTCGCCATCCGCTCCGGCTCCAGCGGGCTGGGCCAGAGGCCATAGGGGAGAACCCGGGGCATGGCGCCTCCCTCCGGGTGGAGATGTTGTCCATAATAATAGCCCGATTCGCGCTTCCCCAAGAGGGACCCAGGGGGGATTTTCACGAAGATGCGGATCCTTCAGGGGGGTGCAGCTCGATGGGCCGGTTGAAATCCGAGAGGGTGATCTGCCAGACCGTGGGATCCTGGGGGTCGCTGTCCCGCTCCACCAAGCGGACCCGCAGGATGCGGAACGTGCCGGTCTCCACCCACAGGTCGGCGCGCAGGCGCCCGGCGATCAGGCCCAGGGACCACTCCTCCAAGGGGCCGCTGGGGACCTCGCCGTGGAGGTGAAAAGCCGGCCGGCCTTCCAGCGTCTCGACCCCAACCAGCCGGAGCTCCGCCCGGGCGAGCAAGGCCGGCAGTCCCTGCTCGGCGTCGAAGAAGAGGCGGGGGTCGATGACTGTGCCGCGCTCCGGTGACAGCTCCTCCCAGCGTCCGATCCCCGGGAACGCCACCCAGGTCCGCTCGCCGATGCGGAGCACCCCGATCTCGGTGACCATCCCCAGGGTGAAGACCCGGGCGGTCCCCCGCAACCCGTTCGGCCGGACGATATCTCCCTCCACCCGGCGCAGCATCATCGTGCGGGCGGTGTCCAGATAATCCGGTGCCCCCCTTCGCTCCAGAACGAAATGAACGGTTTCGATCTCGGCCATCGCCCGGGCAGCCCGTTGCAGGATCTCTGGGGCGGAGAGGGCCGGAGTGGGGGAGGCCGAGCGACATGCGGTGTTCGCTAGGAGGTGGAGCCATCCGAGGAGGCAGAGAGCTGGCCCGATCCAACGCTTCATCCGCAAGCCTCCTTCCACCCAGGGAGTGCAGCCCCTTCCCTGGCGGAGAGCCGGTGGGGCGGGGACGGAGGATCCCCACCCCACCCGGCAAGCCGAAGCCCGACGGCGGGGCGTCCTCGCCTCAGGAGCCGGGAGGCACGATCCGGATGAAGAACACCCCCCGCTGGATCTCGGCGCCCGTCGTGGCCTCCCCGGCGATCCCGATCCCCTGGATGGGATCCAGGAAGGGGCGGACCTTTTCCCGGAAGGTGACGCCCTCGGCTCCGGGGATCTGTTCCTCGATTAGATCCCAAAGGGCAAAGGTGTCCAGGAAGAACAGGGACGAGATCTGCGCGGGCAGCTGCGATCGGACCTCCCGGAAGCGCGGGTTCCCGGTGATGGCGCGGGCCGGCTTGTAATAGCCCTCGAAGGCGTCCGCGGGGAAGACCATTTGCATCGCTTCCGGATCCACGGTATAGGCCAGGATGCGCTCCCCAGTGGGCGCGGTGATGATGCGGACGGCCTGCCCGACCCGCGTGAACTCCTCCACCTGGACGCCCATCATCGCCAGGGCGTCCTCCAGGCGCGCCAGGCCCGCGCGGGCCGCCTCCGGCTGATCGGTCCCGATCCAGAGCGAAACCCCCACCGGGATCTCCGAAGGGGCCCCCGCCGGCACGGGGAGCGCCGCCAGGATCAGATCCCCGGTCATCCAGGCGAGGAGATCCTCCTCCAGCCGGATCCCCAGATAGGCTTCCATATCCTGAAGCTGGCGACGGGCCTCCGGGTTCTGGCGGAGGATCTCCAGGCTCTGGCGCAGGCTCTGTCCGATGCCGGCGGAATGGAGGAAACCGAAGGCGTTCTCCGGGATCCGGCCCAGGAGCGCCTCGGAGATCGGCGGGGCGTCCAGCGAGGCGCGGAGGTCCTGGGGCACCCTGGCCCGGTCGATCACCGCAATCGACTGGAGGCGGAGGCCCTGGGCCTGCAGCTCCACCGCGAAGCCGACGCCTTCGATGGCCTGGAGGATGGAGGCCTGGGCTCCCAGCACGGATTCAGGATCGGGCGCGCCGGGTTGCAGGCGGGGGAGGGCTTCCCGGAAGAGTTTTTGCAGCTCCTGATAATCCAGATAGGCCATCATCACGCTCTGGGCGGGCAGGGCCTGAATCACTTTCCGGAAGCGTGGGGAGGCGGTGATGGATTGGCCTTGCCCAGCGGCGCGATCGGCCACCCGTTGGAAAGCCTCCTCGGTCGCCGCGACCACCAAGAACTCCCCGAGCCGCCCGATGGCCAGGGGAGGGTTCTGGGGTCCTTCGGAGATCCACAGCTGATACGATCGGCCTCGGTAGGCGCGGTCCTCCACGCGCCCGCCTTCCTTTTCAGCCAGCTGGCGCAGTCGCTCCAGGAAGGCATCAGCCTTCCCGTGATCTCGGGAGGCGACGAGAAGCACGAGGGGCAGGCGACCCGCCCCCAGTTCTTCGGGGGAGGCGGGGAAGAGGGCCAGGCCGATCTCCGGCCCGATCCATGGCGCGATGTCGGCGTCGAAATCAATCTCGGCTTCCTTTCTTAGCTGATCTTTCCATTCCTCAAGGACGCGCTGGACCTCGGGGTTCTCCAGGTAGGCGCGGCGGATGGTTTCGTAGCCGGGTTGGGCCTGGAGGTTGTAAGAGAGGGAGGCGTAGAAGATAGCGTCGTCCGGGACCATCTCCGCGGCCAGGATTTGGGGGCGTAGCCCCAGCAGGGCCATGACCCGCTCGCGCAGCGGCGAGAAAGCCAGGGCGCCGACGGCGAGGCCGGTCACGCAGCACACCAGCGCCAGCACCGGTAAGAGCGCCAGCCACCATCGTCGGGACATGGGAGCCTCCTTCCTTTGATTTTTGGAAACAGGCTGAGCCTTCCTTCCTCATTTACGAGTTGAAAGAGTCTGGGATTACCGAATCCTGCGAAGAGCGGGTGGAGCGGGCGGAGGTGCCCTCCCGGAGGGGGCGGAGGGTGGCGGCGATCGGGAGGGCCAGCCCCATAGTCAAGGCGGCGAGGCCGAAGATCTCCCGCAGGATGGCCAGGGTGATGGCCGGCAGGGCGTCGGGTAGCTCCGCCAGCGCGTAAGCGGCCACCATTTGCTCGAAACGGGAAGTTCCCCATACGGTGAGGCCGGCCATCCCCAGGCTCATGCCGATCAGGCGGAGGATGAGCAGGAGGCCGGAGACCAGGCCGCGGGCGGTGGGGGGTGCGGCGTCGAGGGCGGCCGCGCTCACTGCGGAGGTGGCGGCTCCCAGGCCCAGCCCGGCCAGGGCCATGTGCCGGAACATCCGGCCGAAAGGCTCCTCGGCCTCCCAGCGCGCGGCCAGCCCGAGGGCCAGGGCAGCGGCCAAGATCCCGATCAGAGCCGGACGACGGTATCCCCAGCGGCTCGCCCAACCCCCGATGAGAGCGCCCAGCGCCATCCCTCCGGTGAGCCCGCTCAGGACCTGCCCGCTGCGCAGGGCGGCGCGGCCGAGCCATTCCTCGGGGGTGGCACCCTCGCCGCGCAGGGTGTTGATGAAGAGGGGGACCTGGACCATGGGGGTGATCAGGCCGATCCCCAGGATCAGGTTCACCAGCCCGGCCCCCACGAGGTTCCGGCGTCGGAAGAGCTCCAAAGGGAGGAAGGGAGCGTGGGCACGGCGCTCGTAGCCCAGCAAGAGGAGAAGGGCGAGGGCGCTGAGCAAAAGCCACGGCCATGCCTGCTCCGGGGCTGCCGGCGCCCGGTTTGCGAAATCCGGGAGGTCCAGGGAGCCGCCCATCCGGGCGAGGCCGAAATGGAGCGCGATCAGGGCGGCGGAGAAGAGGGCGACGCCCGGGATGTCCACCGCGAGGGCGCGAGGGGGGGTCCCGAAGGCCCAGCGGCCCACCCCGGCGGCGGCCAGTGCCAGAAGGGTGAGGGGGACGTTCAGAGCGAACTGCCATTGCCAGCTCCAGCCGGCCAGGGCGACGGGCAGCCCCAGGGTATGGTGGAGCCAGGCCCCTACCTCCGGTCCATAGCGGATGAGGAGCGCCCCATAGAGGGGTCCCCAGATCCAGCCCAGGGTGTCGATGGCCGCGAGCAGTCCGATGGCGAAGCCACGGCGTCCCTCCGGGAAACGATCCCCGACGGCGGCCATGGCGATGGGGACCACTGCCCCGCCCCCGAAGGCTTGGAGGGCGCGGGCGGCGATGAGCATGGGGAGCGTGCGGGCGGAGAGCACGAGGAGCGAGCCGGCAAGGAAGAGGGACAGGCTGAGGGCGTAAAGGGGGAGGCGCCCGTAGCGATCCGAGAGCCGGCCCATCAGCGGCATCGCGGTGACGTAGGCGATCAGGTAAGCGGAGACGATCCATGCGGCATCCCGGAGGCCGGAAGGGATGGGGATCTCGAAGTCCACGATCATGCGGGGGAGCATCGTGCTGACCACCGTGAGGTCATCCGCGGCGATGAAGACCCCGAAGGCCAGCGCCCCCAGGATCCAGTAAGGGGAGCCCCCAGGCCCCTGTCTCTTCGGGCTGTCGGCCTCTTTGCTCATCGCGTCGCCTCACACGATCGTGGAGGTGGATCCCTTCTCCCGGCCCAGCACTTCGCGGCGCAGGGCGTGGGGATCCTGCAGGATGTAGAAATACACCGTGTCCTTCTTCTCGTCAATCAGGTCCCGGAGCTCCGCCTTCACCCGTTCCAGGCGGGCGGGGGTGATCTCCCCCTCGAAGGCGGAGTTCTGCACCCAGTGGAGGTGGCGGCGCAGATACTGGCAAACCCGGGCGACCCGCTCCACTTCCACATCGTAAACGATGATCACATACATCGCCTCACCACCACGCTTTCAGGGGCTCGTAGGGCTCCATCCCCAGCAGATGTCGGACCAGTTTGTAGGCCTCCAGGCGGATCAGGGTGCGGTAGCTCACCGGGCGCTTGAGCCGCGGGTGCTGCACCGTCTCCCGCATCCGCTCCTCGAACTCCGCCACCACCTTCTTGCGCCCCTCCTCCTTCAAGTAACAGAAGCCGACTTCTTCCAGGAAATCCTCCTCGCTCAGGGCGTTCCGGTTCATCAGCGTGAAGGCCATGCGGTCCACCACGAGCGGCTTGAAGAGCTCGGCCAGGTCGAGGGCCAGGGAGAAGCGCCCGGCGGAGGGCTCGTGGAGGAAGCTAATGGCCGGGTGGAGGGGGGTGTGATAGAGCTCGGACAAGGTAGCTGCATAGAGGAGGCCGTTGCCGAAGGAGAGCAGGGCGTTGATCGGGTTCTCCGGCGGCCGCCGGCTGCGGCGGAACCCCTCCAGATTCAGGATGGCCGGGAAGGCCCTGTAGTAGGCATCCCGGGCCCGTCCCTCCAGGCCCATCAGGGTCGGCACGTCCGGGCAGCTTTCGATCTCCCTCAAAGCTTGTTCGATGGCGGTTAGGGGTTCCTCTACCGGCAGACCCTGGCGCCGGTAGTAGAGCAGGTTGCGGCGCATGTGGAAGAGGGCGCCCTCCACGAAGCCTCGGGCCAGGGCGAGCCGGCGGGAGGGATCCGCGGAATGGAGGGCCTGGGCCACCACCACCTGCCCGGCGGCTCGGGTCTCCCGGGGGTAGAACGAGCCCACGTAGAACCCGTAATAGTTGAACACGTGCAGGCTAATCCCGTGGCGGCCCAGGAAGCTCAAGAGGCGGGTGTTGAGGTCCAGCTCCCCCATGGCGAAGAGGGCCTCCACATCCTCCACGGGGATGGCCTGGCGCTGGGTCTGGCCGTCGGCCTCCCACTCCAGGTAGAGCGTGTTCTGGCGCCGCCGCAGACGCCCGCTGCGGAACAGATAATACGCGCGTCCCATCGTTCCCTAAATCCGCTTCTCGGGATGTCGACATCCCGCGTCAGTCGCGGCTCCCCATACAGCAAAACGGCCTGCCCGCCGATGATCATATAGGGCAAGCCCTCTTGATCCAGCGCGCCCCAGCCTATTCAGCAGGGAAGCAGACATCGGCATTGATCGCCCGGGCGAGCTGGAGATCGATTTCCAAGCCCTCTAATGGATCCGCGGGCGGCCAGGCATGGAGCGCGCGGGCGAGCTCCAGCATACGATCGAAGATGCGAAAATGAAGCTCAAGATCCGGTGGGTTCCGGCGCTGCCATTCCGCCTCAAAGGCTTCCCAGGTCCGGCGATCTCGGATCATCCGCGATCCCTCCCATTTCTGGGTTCGAAGCCGGACGGGCGAGATTGGTTCTTCGGTCTTGGTTCATTTTCGCCTGATGCTGGGTTTGTGCAACGATCGGTCCTCTTCGTCGGAGATTTTGCCGCTCATCCCCAGCACAGCGGGGCGTAGGCGCAGCGACGACAGGCGGGCATCCAGGGGGCGGCCGGCGGGATGGGGAGGGCTTCGATGCGGGCGATCTCCTCCAGGGCGGCCTCCACCTCGGCCACCGCCGCCGCGTCCAGGGTCACCGTCTCCCGCCGGCGCTGGCGGGGGAAGCGCAGCTCCCCGCGGAGGTGGACTCCCCGGCGGGCCAGGAAGTAGAGATAGTAGCGCAGCTGCAGCCGGGCGGCTTCGATGAAGGTCGGGGCGTGCTTAATCTCGAGGAGAGTTCCTTCGCCCTCCAGGACGTCGATGGCGAGGAGGTTCTCCAGGAGCAGGCTCCGGCGGGGCCGGTCGCGGTAGGCCCGCTCATGGGTGAGGCGGCCCAGGGCCACGGCCTCAGCGTCGGCCTCCAGGCGGACCTGATGGGCGAAGAGCCAGAGCTTGCGCGGGCAGACCCGCAGGTAGTTCATCTTGAGCCCGCCGACCTTGAGGCGCTCGAAATCGTCCTCGCTCAGGCGCATCGCCTGGCGAAGGAAATCCCATAGCTCCTCTTCGCGCTCCGGATCCACGAGCTCCTCCTCGTCTCCTACCCGGGGCGCCGCATGCTTACGACACGGAATATGCAATGCCCTCTTCAAGCGTAGCCCATGTGTGCGCAGCGTGCATCCGGTTTCCCCCCGAATCCGCTCAGGGATCGCCCTGGGGTTTCGGATCCGGCGAAGCCACGGTGGGAATCCGGGGAGGACCTGAGGCGGGGTTTGCGGACCCACGTTACCCTTACACGTGCTCGCCGGAGAACCGGAGGGGCTCGTTCCCCAATCCAGGGTGATATGTCTTGGTCCCTGATAGGAGGGCGATCTGGAGGGGAGGGTGAAGCGAACTGTCTATCATCTTAAATGAGAGCGCGTTCCCTCCCTCCGGGGTCTTGAGGGGGGCAAGCCTGCGGCGCGTTGTGGGGAGGCCTCCCTCATCGGACGTGAGGTTAGGAAGCCTCTCTCCATCCCACCATCCTGTGTCCCGGGAGGTTTACAATGAGGCATGTTCGCATCGTCTGGGTTCTTCTGGCTCTGATTCTAAGTGTTGCGGCGTGTCGTCCGCGTCCGGCGCCGGGGCCGGCGACGGCCGGACCGGCCTCTCCGACGGCGGCTCCGGCCCCGACCATGGCGGCTCCCACCCCTACACCGGCGTTGCCGGGCCTGGGGCATCCGGTGCCAGCCGGTGGGGAGCCCATCTCTCTGGATAACCTCCCCCGCCTGCAGCCGATCTGGCGGGCCCAGTGGCCGATGTGGCACAGGCTGTGGCCGACCTCCGAGGCCCTGATCGGTGTGGGGGTGGAAGTCATGGTCATATCCCCGTCCGACCTGGAGATCCGACAGTCCTTTCCGCTCCCCGCGGGCACGGAGTTTCCGACCGCCCTGGCGGTCAGTGGAGACCATCGGACGGCCGCCGTGGGAACCAGCGAGGGGGATCTGTGGCGGGTGGATCTGAGCCGCGGGGAGATCCGCGGCGAGGCGAGGATATCGGAGTCCATCAAGGCGCTGGCGTTCCTGGACCCTCAGGGGCAACGCGCGGCGGTGCTGGCCGATGGGTTGCGGATCTGGGAGGCGGATGGTTCGGTGTCGTCGCCGGTGGGGGTACTTCCCCAGAAAGACTATAGTGGGCAGCTCAGCCCGGACGGTCGCTGGGCGCTGGCGGTGGACAATCAGGGTGTCGGGGGCCTGTATGAGGTTCCGTCGGGCGCCCGGATCTTGAGTTTCACGGTTCCCTTCACCAGCCCGTGGTCGGTTGCGTTGCATCCGGAGGCGCGATATGCGGCCGTAGCCGGGAGGGATGCCGTGGTTGTTCTCCGCCTCGATCCCTCCGGGGGGCGTGCGGAGACGCTTCGGCGGCTCAGCCGGTCAGGCGTTCGGGGGATGGATGGCAGCGCATCGTTTCTGGCCATTCTGTCCGAAGAAGGCGGAGGGACGCGCCTCCAGGTCCTGCGCTGGGAGAGCGGGGAATCGGTGGTGAACACCCTGCTGGACCGGCCGTTCTTCCACGTGCGCCTTGACGAAACAGGCGGCCGGGCTTACCTCGCCGACTTCAATCGCCTGGAGGCCCGCTCGCTATCGGACGGCGAGCTTCTCGGGCGGCGGGCGCACCCCATGACGGATTTCGGAATCCCTCTCTGGGAGCAGCGCGCGGTGGTTCTGAGCTCAAAGCCTCTGGGGCCTTGGGATCCGGAAGTGGCGCTGCTGGATCTCGCCACCGGACGCCTCCGATGGCAGCGGACGCTGAAATCCCCCGTTCGATCCGCCTGGGCGGATCCCCAGGGGCGATGGGTGGCTGCAGCGCTGAAGGACGGCGGGGCTGAGTTCCTGAAGCTGGAGGACGGGGAATCCATAGGGCGGCTGGAGCTGCGGGATATCACGTGGCTGGGCCCGGATGGGCAGGGTCGGGGCCTGATCGGCCTGCGGGAGAACACGGTGATGCTCTGGCCGGTTGAGGGGAAGGCCCCGGTCTGGCAGCGCGCCCTTCCGGTTCCCCGGGATCTGCAGCTGATCGGCGCTGTCTCCCCCCAGTGGATCGCCGTCGCGCCGCGTCGCGGGCAGGACACCCGTTTCGGCGAGTATAACCGGATCTGGGTGATGGATCACGAGGGCAACATCCGGAACACCCTGAGCGATCGTCAGAACTTTGGGAACATCTATCGTCTTGAATGGTTCTCCGACCATCTGATCGTGCATATGCTTTCTGGATCCTCCGGCTACGCGTTCATCTTCTCGATCCCGGGCGGGCAGCAAGTAGCCAGTCCGCGCATCCGGTCAGCCTATGACCTCACATCGATTTACTGGTGGCCTGATCTCCGGATGGGGGTGGTGAACAATCTCCTCGATGAGCTTGTGGTTTTCCGGATGGAGGGCCCTAGTGTTGCGATGCGCTCTCTGCATAGCGAGGAAGAGCTTTGGGTGCACGACGTTCAGCGGGTCGGGAATGGATCACTGCTGCTGGCAGGGGCGCAATCCGTTCGTGTTCTTCGGCGAGGGGAGGGGTCATTGCGATGGCGGCTCAAAAGGGAAGGGCAATTGCAGGCGTTTGATCTCAATGGGATGCAGAAAGTATGGGAGCGTCCGGTTCCCTTCTCGCTGCTCTGGATGGCGTTGTCCCCTGATGATCGGTGGGTGATGATAGGGAGCGCGGAGGGGATTGTGGAGATCTGGGGCGTGCGGTGAGGGTCGGGTTCGGTGGGGCGGCCGGAGAAGGCCGCCCCACCGGTTTCTCTCACGGTCTGGGCTCGGCAGAGGATGGGTGGAGTGGGCGTCTTCCCCTTCATCCACGATGGTGACTGCACCTCAATCCATGCTGTGTTCCTGGGTGTGACCCCTGTTGATCAATCAGGAGCTTTGCCGAATTCTTACTGAAATCCGGGCGGAATCATAATGGGTTTGAAAAGTTCGCGAAGGATATCCAGGCGACCGATGCGGCCCAATGAGACGTGTGCTATTCGTAACGGTCGGTTCTTTCACTCTGGACTTCCTCCCTCAATTCCTCCAGAGAGTAGGCGACCGCCGGAATGCCATAGCGCCCCAGCAACTCCATAAAGGCCTGCTTCGAGTGGCCAGCTATTTTGGCCGCCTGTCCCAGGGTCGCTTTGCCGACTTCATACAGCTTTATGGCGAGCAGCAGGCGGGCTTCCTCCTCAGACACCTCAAGGGGCAGCTCAACCTGCAGAACAGTCATCTTCAATCATCTCCCAGCACTTCAAAGGCTTTCGGCACAACAGTAGCCGCTTTTTCCAGAACCTGCTGCGGGGTGCTGACACTTCCAACGCAATCTTTGAAAGATTCCTCTTCTTTGAATACTCTCAATACCTGCACCGTCTCCTCGTAAGCTCAAATCCTTGATCACACGGACGCTGATTTAAGAAGTCCCCGAAGCTCTTCTGGGATCGCCCGTGCATCGTTCGCGATGGCATCGGCCCTCCGGGCATCTTCGCTCATGCCACAGTGGGCGAGGTCGTTGCGCAACTGCCCCAGCTTGTTCCAGAGATGGGCCAGGCGGTCTCTCTGGGGGAGCCCATCAAACCAACCCGGGACTTCTGCGGTTTCTCTCCGAAGGCCGGCCGCGGCAGCGCCGAGCGCGCGTTCGACTTCTTCCCGATCGACGCGGCGAAGCCAGTTGCCGCCTCCCCGACAGAGGAGCACGAACGAGATCACCCACTCCCGGGCGAGCGTGACGGCTTGCACGACAAGCTCTTTCCGGAGGTAGTACTCCACGAGCCCGACCTGCCGTTCCAAGTTTTCCCGGCTAAGCGTGTCGGGTTCGGCAAAGGCGAGGGGTTCAAGCTCACGCCGGATCTGCTCGGCCAGGAGAGCAAAGGGGAGGGCCCACCGCTGGAACTCATCCCGAGCTTCCTCCAGAAGCGACAAGAGTTCATGGGCCGTGCGCATGACCTCCCGAGGACGGCTCAAGTGCAGGGCTTGCGAGAAGGCCTGGAGTTTCTGCCCCAGCGTTTTGAGTCTGGCTGGCGTGCCCGTGCCCGTGCGCCTTAGGGTCTGGTGGGCCGCGATCATTTTGTCAGCGATGAGCCCGGCGTCTCCGCGCTTGAGCAAGGCTTCGGCGCCGCTGGTCCAGTCCAGGAGCTCGAGGAGCGGCGTGAGGTCGAAGATGGGCGCGCGATCTTGGGGCTGGGGCGGCGTGCGGAGAGGATTTCGTGCTTCAAAGGCGCCGTAGACGATGCGCTCGACGTTGACGTTTTTCGTCCGCCGCAGATAGCTGGCTACAGCGAAGACGATCATGGGAATGGACCGGAAGGCATGGGTGATATCCAGGATCACCGTCTCCCCTTCCCTGACGGCACCCGATACCCGGTCGAAGATCTCCCAGAGCTCTGCTTCCGAGCGCCCCTCAGGAATTTCCTCAAACCGTATGAGACCCTCGAGGCGCTGTTCCAAGGTTTCCTTGTAAGCAGGTTCTGCCTCGGAAGGTCGATAGTCCCTTGCTGTCTTGGTGACAAAGACAATGACCTCCTTGGGGCTAAAGATCCGGGCCAGGGCTTCCGGAAAGAGCGAGGTGGTGTGAGACAATCCTTCCCACACATAAGTAACAGTTTGATATCGACTGGCGCCGAGAAAGCTGAGGGCTTTCATCGCGTTTTCCTCCTCAGATGGAGTGCTCGGCAGGTGGCGTTCGGACGCAATGGTTGCATCCTCTGCCCAGATGTTGGTTTTTCGACCCGTTCACTCCACGATCACACCGGATGTTCCGGCCTCGATATCCTCCTCAAATCCGATCTCCTCGCTATATGGTCGGCGGCAGATCAGCCAGGCGCGGCGGGAGGGGGGACGTTCCGCCAGATAGAACCAGCCCAGCCCCTGGCGCTGGCTGTGAGCCAGCCACCAGAGGGGAACCGGGGTGAGGAACTCCAGCGGCGAATCCCCAGGCTCCAGCTGGATCCACAGATCGTGGGGGATCACATCGATCGTCGGCTGCTCGATGCGCCGGGGCTGGTAGCGTCGCCCGCGCTCTTCATCGAACCGGATCTCCGCAGGATCCGGCCCGAAGAGGGTGCACTCCGTGAATAGCTCCGGCAGCCGGGCCATCTCACCCTCCAGATCGGCATACACACGATTCGCCCATTGATGAAGATCGGCGTAGGAGACCGGCCCCTCGCCCAGAAGCTCCCAGCTACGGGATAGCCGTCCTTCGTCGTAGGGCCGCGGATCGTCGACCGGGAAAACGATGAAAAGGCCATGGGGAAGATCGCCTCCCCGGTTCACTCGCCCGCCCCGCTGGGCCAGGGCATCGAGCGGCGCGATCTCCGAGAGGATCCGGTCGGCGCTGATGTCCAGGCTGACCTCAATGACCTGAGTGGCCACCAGGACAAAGGGTTCGCGCGCCGCCTTCGGACGCTTCAGGCGCTCGATCACGCGGCGCTCCTTCGCCCGGCGGTGGGCGTAGGCGAACCGGCTGTGGAGGCAGAGGCAACCCTCCGGGGGCAGGAAAGCGCGAAGTTGCCGGTAAAGGGCCTGCGCTTTGCGCACCGTGTTCACGATGAGGAACTGAACCGCCCCGTTGCGATACCCGTCCAGCACCTCCTCGATCACTTCTTCGTTCGCAATCAGGCGAGCGTTCTCGTTCCGGATCAGCGGTTGCTCCCGCTTCAGGACCCGGAAGGGGCGGCGGATCATTCCCGCTGTGTCTTCGATCAGGGGGTAATCTTCCAGGCGTCCAGCCCGGATCAGAGGATCCGGGAGGGTGGCGCTCATCACCAGATGGGGGATCCCCATCGCCCGCAACAGGGCCATGGCCTCCCGCAGCTCGGCCTGCATCTGGTCGTCGTAGGCGTGCACCTCGTCGAACACCACGGCGGCCCCCTGGAGCATCCCCAGGGCGAAATCGGCCTGAGGGAAGCCATGCACGAACGAATACAGCAGGTGATCCGCCGTAGTGACCACCAGAGGATAGGCCAGGACCTCGCTCCAGAAATTCGCCTCGCGGGCCCATTCCAGCTCGAGGGCCGGATCCGGATCCAGGGGGGCGGGTCCTTCCAGGCCCTGCTGCAATCGGGCCCGGGTCCGTTCGCGATGTTCCAGGCTGGAGCGCCCGTGGTAAAGGCCGACCCGTTCCTCCCCGAACACCCGGGCCAGTCGCTCCCGCATCGCGTTAGAGGTCACCTGTGTGGGCAACGTCCAGATCAGACGGTCCAGGCCGTCGAGCTCCCGACGCCGCAGGAACCAGAGGAGGGCCGCCTCGGTCTTCCCCCGCCCACATGGCGCCCGCACCATTCCCCACCGGAACGAGGCTTCCCACAGCTCCTTCTGATAATCGAACCAGTCCTTTCCAGGCGGTAGGGCTTCTCGCAGCCGCTCTCCGGCATCCGGCGGCCAATCGGGAAGAAAAGATTCGAGTTCCGCCTCCGGGAGGGGGAAGGGGAGCAGTGGGCCGTTCTCCCCCGGGCGGGCCCGCTCAGCGAAGACGCGGCTGGCCGCTTTATCTGCCGCCTTCAGATAGGCGAGGAGCGCCACGTAACAGGCGCGGAAGCGCGCCTGCTCTTCCATTGACATCCCGGCGACTTGCTGAGTTATCCTCTCTCGTATCCTCAGCAACGCTTTCGACAGCTCGCCCAGCGTGCGCCGCGAGAGCTCATCCAGCGGCAGGTCCGGGAACGCAGCAGTCCATCCCCAGATCAGCGCGGTCTCCTCGTAGAGCCGACGCAGGATCTCCTGGAGCGCGGGGAGGAAGCTGAGCCGTTTGTGGGGATCCGGGAGGTTCTGGTAGAGATCCCGGTGCAGCTCCGTGTGGTGGGCGGCGACCGCGAGCACCTCAAGGATAGGGACTTCTTCCAGCAGCTTGGGGAACGAGGCCTTCCGCCAGGCCCTGTCCATCAGCGGCAAAGCGACCAGGGCGTGCGGGAAATTCCAGGCGGCTCGATCGGCCTCCAGCGCTTCCTGGAAGGGGGCGGCGCCTTTCCCCGCATCGTGAAAGAGGACGACCAGCCCGATGATCTGGCGGAAATGATCCACGTCAAATCCATGGCGGCGGCAGAACCCGAGGAAGCCGGACCGTCGGGTGAGGGCTTCCGCGACGGCCAGGCTGTCCCGGATATGTCCGTAGAGGGTCTGCCATCGCTCGCCGTCACGCTTTCCCCACACCACCATGGTGCGCTTCCCTGGGCGTTGTCCCTCGGCCGGCGATCGCTGCGGCGCGCCGGAAGGCGACGGCGCCGCCTCGCGAGGTTCAGGCAGGGAGCAGGATCACGCCCTCGGATTCGAAAAACGCCAGAGGCCGAGGTTCGGGGAGTGCGAAAGGGAAGCGGCGCGGCAACGCGAGCAGGGGCGGCGGCGCCAGATCTCGCCCGGTCTGGAAGGCCAGGGGCAGCCGGATCAGCTCGCAGCCTTCGTACATGCCGGGCAGCAACCCCCAGACCTCTCGACCCTCGGCTTGCTTCACTTCTCCTATCCAGCGAAGGTTCACGATCACCATGTCGTCGGATCCGCCCAGATACAGTGGACGGGCGGGGCGTCGCAGGGCCTCTTCGAGCTCCTGGACAATTGTCTGGGACTCCGAGGCCAGATAAACGCGATAGGCAGGCCGGACGAGGAAGGATTTGCGCACCGGGGAGGAGGGGAAATCCACCGGGCGTTTCCCTTCCTCTTTCCGGCCTTCCCCGACCAGCTTGAGGAGCTTCGCCAGCTCCCGCTGGGGCCGCCCGAGGGGCTCCAGGGGCCGGAGGTTAAACCGCAGCGCCTCCTGCAGGCGCTGTCGTTCCGCTTCATAGCGAGCGTAGTGAACCCCCAGAGCGTTGAGCAGCATGCCGAGGATCGTGGTGAAGGGCGGCACCGGGTAGGTGAGGACCACGCTGGTGGCCGCCACCTGACGGAAGCAGGCGAAATACGGGCTCTCCAGATCCATGGTCAGCCCATATTTCGTCATGCGCTCACACCCCCAGAGCGGCCTTCGCGCGAGCGATCGCCTCCCGCGGCGTGACGACCTCGATCCTGTGCCGGGCCAGGGTCTCCCGGACTGCCTCCCCGTTCGCGATCACGCCTTCCAGAATCCCGGCGAAAACCGCCGGCCGTTCATCTACCTTTGCCACATCTTCTTGCAGCTCCCGAAGCACTTGATCGAGCCGCGCCGTATCAAGGGTGGCGGCGCCATCCCATCGGATCTCCAAAGCCTTCTGGAGGCGATGGGAATAGTTGGCCTGGAGCGCAACAAGCAGGAGATCGGGGGTGAAGTCCGTGAGCAGCCGGGCCTGTTTGGAATAATCGCTGAAGTCCTGCACCGCATCCAGGAGTAGACGGATGCGTCGCCGGCGCTCCGCCTCATCGACATAATCCTTCAGGCTCACCCCCCTCACCGTCTGGGCCTTCTTCCCGCGGCCCTTCTCGACTTCTACCAGCTCCTCCTCACGGCCTACCCGGCGCAAGTCCACCGCCAAGCCCGCCTTGTAAAGATTGACAGCCATCTCCACGTTCACGATGTCCCCGCGGATGGCCCCCGCCTCCTCCTGGATCGCGCCGCGATGGCGGCGGGTGAGGAAGTCCACGGTCATGGTCTCCTCCAGGGGGATCAGGCCCATGGCCGGGGAGACCTTGACGGGCGAGACCCGGACGACGGCACCCACCTCGGGCAGGGTGGTCATGAAGCCGAAGAGGTCGCAGAGCACGCACTCGGCGATGCGCCCGCATGTTTCCCCTTGTTCATCGGCCACACAGGCCTCCTCTGGACGCACCTCGCGGCGGATGGCCTCCTTCAAGTAGAAGCGCATGGCCTGGCCGCTGACATAAGGATACTCGCGTCCGGCCCAGCGGTATTTCTTCAGATCCACCAGATTGCTGCCGCCCTCGCCCGCGTTCAAGTTGGTCAACCCGGTTCGGGAGAGCCATACCATAGAGATCGCTTTCACATCCATCGCGCTCCTCCTCTCGAGTTAGGTTTCGCATCATTGTTTGCAACGGAAATCCGAGGAAACAGAAAAGATAACGCTGAACCCTTCATGTCCTTAGGAGGACATTGAAGGGCATCCTATGGGCCTCTGAGCGTTTCGAGCCTCATCGGCCGGTTGTCTCGGCGGTCTGGCCTCGGATCACCCCTGCGTATTCCAACCCGGCGTAGATGAAGAGCGTGTGCTTCATGTCGGCGAACCGGCGGGCGTCGTCTCCCGTTTGGTGGATCAAGGCGGTGAGCCGGTCGAGGGCTTCCAGGGAGAGATACTGATCCCGCATCTCCTGGGCTTCCATCCCCACCAGCCGATGCACCACATCGCTCAACACCCCCAGCAGATCGGAGGGGGTGCGGGCTCGTTCCATCTCGTAGAGGATCGTAGCCCGGCGTTGAGCGCCCGCGATGCGACCGATCGTCCGCCCCGCTCGTCGCACCAGCTCCAGCTCCTGCTCGTTCATGGCCTTTCGCTCCTCCAGCCAGATTTGGATCCATCGGTGAAGGCCTTGAGCGGCTTCGCCGTAGAATCCCAGCGTCTGTCGACGTCGAACACCGAAGCCTGCGGCGAATCGCCCGTAATCGTTCTGCAGGAAGGCGGCCGCCCGCTCCTCCCGCCATGCAGCGGTTTCCTCATCGATGGGCCGTCCTTCCAGCGTCAGCCACATCCCAGTGAGGATGCCCTGATAGGGGAGGATGTCCGCTTCGATCATGGAGCGCAGGACGCGCAGGACGGCGTCCTCCATGAACCAGTCGGTCGCTGTGATGTCCTTCATCCGACCCTGAGGGATGCGAAGGAGGATCCAGCCATCCGGGATCACCCCGCGCAGGGCGGTCGGCTCGAAGAGGCCCTCCTCGCCGCCCTCCTGGATCTCCCTCAGCACCCGGCTCAGGGCGGCCTCATAAAAGGCCAAAAGCATGGTGAACGCCTGGGGAGGCCAGTCTTCCCGCTCCCGGTTCCCCCAGTGGACCACCACCTGGACGTTGCTGCGGCGGTGGGCGGGGTTCAGGGCGTGGCGATAGCGTTGCTTTTGGGCGTGTAGACGACGCAAGTCCAGGGGCTGCGGCCATGGGAGGGCCAGGAGCGCTGTTCTTGTTTCTTTTCTTTTTCCTTTTCCTTGAGGACCGCCGATGTCGCACCGGTATAGCAGGGCGGTGTCGGACCAGGCCAGCATGCCCAGGAAGGCGCAGATGGTGCAGATCGGCCCGTATTCATTCAGGCCGCGGAACCCGGCCTCTTCCCACACCGCCTGCCCGCCGAGGGCTTTCGTCTTAGTCACGAAAGGATAGAGGGAGAGCGTGCGCTTCTCCGTAGCCGGCCCACCACAGAACGGACACGTGAAGCGGGATCGGCGGTTGGAAGGCTGCGAGATCTCCGCTAGCAGATCCTGAATGAATGCCTCGATGGTTTCCTTCCCGCGGTAAAGTTCGGGATGCTGCCTCCGGGGCTGCCGATTGAAGCCCACGAATGGCTTCAATTCCTTGTGTCCCGGCCCCGAGATGTAATAAGCGTTCTCAACCTGGAGCTCAACCTGATGGCTCAGCAGACGAGCGAAGCGCTGGGGTTGATGGATCTCCAGGTGCAGCCCATCGGGCTCCAGGCGAACATTCAGGACGGCTGGATG
>Ga0209393_1000469_pt1 | contig 19629 bp, 22 predicted proteins | sample SSWtaG_2_FD_184117 | JGI IMG/M metagenome (GOLD analysis project Ga0209393, IMG submission 184117) | Hot spring microbial communities from Sandy's Spring West, USA to study Microbial Dark Matter (Phase II) - SSWsed_130316 (SPAdes)... | ecosystem: Environmental > Aquatic > Thermal springs > Hot...
AGAGTATCTGGGATTAGATCCTGTCAACTTTTACTTAAGTTTTTCTTTTTATGTCTATGGTCAGGTTTCTATTCTACTCTCTTATGTATGTATTAGACTATATACTTGATAAGGTATCTAGGCTGTTTAAGTTCAACAAATACTCTTTAGATGAGAAGGCTTATTCTATTATGCTTTATGTTGCTGGTTTAAGTCTTAGAGACCTTTCTGAAAGGTATTGTATAGCTTATGCTTCCTGGGGAGAGTGTTAGGAGATGGTTCCACAAGTTCTCTAGGATATTCTCTGTAGAGAAGAGGTTTAGGAGGGCTGTAGCCTTGGATGAGACCGTGGTAAAGCTTCATGGTCTTAGAGCATATGTATAGTCTGCCTTAGACATTGATTCAGGGGAAATACTAGCGATCTATGCTTCATGGAGTAGGAACATGATAGTTGCTATGAAGTTTACCAGGATAGTCTTAGATAGATGTCTGAATAAGCCATTGATAATTGTTGATAGAGGTCCATGGTATAGGTGGGCTCTAGATAGGCTTGGAGTAGAATACAGATATCAAAGATTCGGTGTAAGGAATGCTGTTGAGAGATTCTTCGGATACTTGAAGCAGAGGACTAAGAAATTCTACAATAATATAAATACATGGAGGATTAAGTCGTTAGAAGACTATGCATCAACAATAGCGATAACAAGAAACCTACACATAATAATAAAAAACAAAGGAGGCGTATTACCTAGTTGACAGGATCTATTCTTCTCATCTCTACTAGAGAATTTACGATTATATGTTCAATACTCGGCTATAGGCTTCAAGGTCTAAGAAGCCATGTCCACTTACATTTGCAATTATTACTTTCTCCTCACCTTTTTCTTTTGCTTTAACTGCTTCATCTATCATCGCTCTAATAGCATATGATGATTCTGGCGCAGGTAGGAATCCTTCAGCTTGGATAAACATTCTAGCTGCTTCGAATACTGCTTTCTCATCTTTAGGGTAAGCTACTGCTTCAACTAAGCCTATACTCTTTAGGTAGCTTATTATCGGTGAAGCCATATGATATCTGAGCCCTTCAGCCCATATAGTAGGCATGGTAAAGCTATGCGTTAATGTGTACCCCTTGATCTTGGGTAGAATCTGCGCAGTATCTGGAAAATCGTACTGGTATACACCCTTGACAAGATTAGGTGCAGCTTCTGATTGTGCTGCTAGGAATCTAATCTTTTTATCTACTTCTCTTCTAAGAACCTTTCCAATCATAGGTAGCGTGAATCCTCCGAAGTTGCTTCCACCCCCGAGGCACCCAATCATAACGTCTGGAACCTCACCGATGACCTCTAGCTGTTTTACTAATTCCAACCCTATGATTGTCTGATGCATAAGAACATAATTTAATACGCTTCCAACAGGATATATCGCATCAGGATGTTTAAGAGCATCCTCAGCTGCTTCGGAGATAGCTATACCAAGTGTACCTTTGTGGTTAGGATCACTTTTAAGCATTCTTCTCCCGAACTCTGTTCTATCTGATGGTGAAGCAAGTACTTCTGCACCATAAAGTTTCATGAACCTTCTCCTCTCAGGCTTCCATTCATATGCTTCCCTCACCCAGTAGATTGTAGATCTTAAACCCATTAATGATGCAGCATATGCTACTGCTGTACCCCATTGTCCTGCACCCGTCTCGGTTACTACACGGCTAAATCCACTTTCAGCAGCATAATAGACTTGTGCAAGAGCTGTATTCACTTTATGGCTTCCAGTCGGAGAAAGGTCTTCCCTCTTATAATATAGGTGGGCAGGAGTCTTAAGCATCTTCTCTAAGCCTACAGCTCTATGTAGAGGTCTAGGTCTCCCAGCACGGATATACAGCTCCCATATTTCTTCAGGGATCTTCACCCAACGCTCACTTGAATACTCCTGCATCAGACATTGTGGAATCAAGATATCTTTCAATCTCTCCAGTCTTCCATCTTCATTTAATGGCTCTGGAAGCCTCTCAGGCAAGTCGGGAAGGATGTTATACCAGTATCTTGGTAGTTCATCAACAGGTAGAGAGACTTGAATATGCTTACTCATAATATCAAGCCACTTACGATATCTTGAGGAATGTGTTAATTTGTCTTTAAAACATTGATGTATATAGTTGTACAGAGCTGTCTATTTCAAAACTCAAGCTTAGCTGAGAAATACTCTTCCACACATTCATACTCACCACGACATTCTTCATAATCCTCAATCCTTGTTAGTATAATGTGTTCAATATTGTGTTCTAGTTTCTCTAAGCCCACAGCCGCTTCAATAAGATAAAGCTAGCACACTCACATACCATTCTTTGAAAACATTTGAAGGATTCCTAGAACAATAAATGTACTAGATGCGTACATTGATATTTTACCTTGTGAACGCTATTCAACTTGTAGCCAATTAGATCAGAGAAGATTAATATTCTCTGGATATCCTTATTTTCTATAGAAGTTTGAAAAGAAGTATTCTTGAAGGCTACAGGAGAGCCGTCGATATAATAGTTGAAGCTCTTAAAGATAGTCTAGGAGAGAAGCTTGTCTCCATCATTCTATACGGCTCTACTGCAAGAGGAGACGTCTCTGAGTATTCCGACATCGACCTATTGATAGTCTTAGAAAGCCTACCTGAGAGTAGGCTTGAAAGACTAAAGATATTCGATGAAGTTGAGAAGAGATGTGAGAGGGAATTAAGGTCTCTAGAGAATGAATATGGTCTAAAGATATTCTTCTCACCTATATTGAAGACAGTGGATGAAGCTTGGAAGATAACCCCACTCTATCTAGACATGGTTGAAGACGGCATAATACTGTTTGATAGAGATGACTTTATGAAGAAGATTATGGATAAGGTCAGGGCTAGGCTGAGAGAGCTTGGAGCAAGAAGGGTCTGGAGAGGGAGGAGATGGTACTGGGTACTGAAGCCGGACGTTAAGGAGGGCGAGGTATTGGAGATTGAATAACCTAGAGATGGCTGAGAACTATATCAAGCAAGCTAAGACGAGAATCAAGTATGCTGAACTAGCTCTTAGAGAAGAAGAATACCCATACGTCATGAGGCAATCACAAGAATCTGTAGAGCTAGCCTTGAAAGCCGCTTTAAGACTAGTAGGAATAGAACCTCCGAAATGGCATGACGTCGGACCAATCATAAAAGAATACTCTAATAGATTCCCTGAATGGTTTAAACGAGAGATAGATGAGGTGGCAGGCATCTCCCGCGAGCTCCGGAGAGAACGTGAACCATCAATGTACGGGGATGAAGAAACATCCACCCCGCCATACAAGCTATACAGTAGAAGAGACGCTGAAAAAGCATTATCAAATGCAAGGAAGGTCATAGAACTATGTGAGAGGCTCCTCGTAGAATGGGTCAGTCAAAGAAGACAATAAGATATATTATCATTCATGTTTAACTCTACAGCTCACGCATCCTAAGCATAGAGACCAACCAGCCCTTCACCCATCTTCAAAGACTACACAATTCCAAACACCAAATCAGCAAGATAAACATGCTCAACAAGCCGAGAAGCAAACAAGTCAAACTTATATTCTACGAAAACATCCTTCCACACATGCCTAGAGAATTCACCTACAGAGGATACACACTAGAACAATTACAGCAGATGAGCATGGACCAAGTAATCAAGCTACTACCAAGCAGAGCCAGGAGAAGCCTAGAAAGAGGGCTAACCCATGCACAACTCAAGCTACTCGAAAAAATCAAAGAATACAAAACATTCATCAAATCAGGCGAAAAACCAAAGAAACCCCTAAAAACACATGCAAGAGACATGGTAATAATCCCGGAAATGGTTGGACTCACGATACACGTATACAACGGCAAAGAATACGTACCAGTAGAAATCAGACCCGAAATGATAGGACACAGACTAGGAGAATTCGCACCAACAAACAAACAAGTAAAACATGGAAGAGCAGGGGTGGGCGCAACCCGAATAAAGGGGGGAGTTAAACCCTCTTTAGGGAGGTTCGATGTAACCAGGAGCAGCTATTTGCTCCTGGCATCAGTGTACCTCTCAAGTAGCCCGACCCCTGCTTATATACAACTAAACTAGTAGAAGTCAATTAATGACCTCATGACGCCTTCAGGTCTCACGCGCCTAGCTCGAAATGTAAAATTTCTTCTCTACTCACCTTGATTATGAATTCAGTGGCTCACCAGCATGCATACTAGTAGAACAATTCTATATTCCAACCGTTTAATGTTCCCTGAACAGCGTCTACTCTCTATTTCAAAGTCTTTGAGCCAATGATTTTTACTTCTTCGTATAATTGTCTCGACACGGTAAAATTATTTCCTCTTTACTATAACTTAATTGAGCCAACATAGTCCTGGTTGGGTGTCTCCATAATACAGCAACCATAGAATTTGTAAGGTACTCTATAGGTGTGCCCTTCTCGCAGACGATCTCTATCAATTCATTTAGAGAGCTTTATTATATCTGCGAGCTCTTTTAACCTACGTTTCTCTTCAGCAGTTAGTATCCGGTTAAACGTCTTTGTCGACTTCTCCCTAACCTCAATGAAATAATGTGCTAGTTTGCTAAGTCGATGCTCTCTCACATACTTACTTTCAAGACTACCTTGGTTGCTTGACAGAAGCTCCTCTATCAACTCCATCTTACTCAATACGTATTTATTGTAGAGCCCTTTCTCGGCTTCGTCTTCGAGCAACCTAGAAGTGTTTATAACGTATAAATCATTCTTTAAGCTTTCCACTTATCTTTTTAGTTAGCTTATGCATGAAGTCTCCAACTCTATTTCTCTCACATCTTGAATATCTTCGTAGTAATCTCTCAGATGTTTTAAGCTTTTGTTTGATAGTTTCTGTATTCTTTGATGCTTAGCTTCATAGACTCTGCGGATGTAGTAGAGCTTCCTTAAATCATATCGCTCTATCCTCCAGTCGATTAATACCGTTATATTCGTTAGGTTCACATCAAGCGAAGCCCATCCATCTGCTCTAACTTAAGACTATGAATTACTTAGTGAGGGTCTAGGAGATCCCGCGTCCAGCTACTTAGTGATATGGAGTCCCTTCCATACTCAGTTTATTTTTTCTAAATTGATTTTCATGAAGGTTTCAGCTACTATCAGGTGAGAAATAATTCTACTCTAACCTCGTATTTCGACTTGTATAGAGAGTTTTAGCGATTTCTATTAGTAGTGGAGCTACGAAAACATATCATTCACGACCTCCGATACCTAGATAAAGACGGTGTAATGGCTAAATATTTCATCACTCTCAGTATTCTTCCGCCTCTTACCAGAAAGATATTATAGTTGGTTGATGCATGGTTTATCGGAGTTGTGGCTAGACTTCATTGATGTGAGTGTTAATGGTGTCCATATCGGCTCTGCATTTCCTGAGGACTTCTTCCATAAGTATGGGAATAGTGATGGGCAGAATATTATTGGTCTGGTTGCTGAATCGTATTTTGTTAGGAGGCTCTGGGGTCTAGGCTATGAGGTTAGGTTTGTCTACAGTCATAATATCGAGATTAGATGGATTAGGAGGGGCGGCTTCTCCCATGAATGTGTAGGTGATTATGGTGAAGTGCTAGAGAAGATGCCTAGGGAGCTAAAGGCTATCATTGAGGAGATATGTGGGGAGGGTCTCAACATATCTATAGAGGATGATGGGGACGTTCCAGTATACTTTAAGGGTAAGTTATTGTTTAGAAGAGACATCAAGAAGCTACTCTACAAAATAATCTCAAAGTATCGTGATGGATACATAACTCGTGGTATAATCTTTGACCGGGAGTTTGAGCCATTCCTAGCGGCTTTAGGTATGGAGCTTATATACATGTTAGATTACAGGCTTAAGACGTCTCTGCGCACCCTACCCCCTAGTAAGCTCGAAGAGGTTCTCAACAATGTTGAGATTATCCTTTCAGAGAAGGGTATAAAACTTGATGAAGATATTTGGACAGGCTTAAAGATAGCTAATGATGAAGAGCTAGCAGGAGAGCTAGGTAAGCTCAGGCTATCTGATAAGATTTAGTAATAATTGAAAACATTCTTCTTTCTATCAAGTTGATTTAGAAAGGTGACAGTGTAAGTTTCTCAAAGCCTTCTAATCATGATATACTATGCTTCGACCATCTCTCTTCCGATAGTGTCCGGATAAGAAGTTATATAGTTAAGGAGGCTCTTTATAATAGCCCAAGTCGGAGAATAGCTACCTCTCAGTAATATTTAAAGCCTTATCCGGACACTATGTCTCTTCCTAGGATAAATTTTATGCCATACTTCCCTGCCTCTTCTCGGAGCTTATTTACAACCGCTGGAACCGCATCAGCTACTGACAGTACCTTGAGTAGAGGTTCTCTTCCATATAAGGTTCTTCTGGCTCGATCCTTACCAATAACTTCTCTATCTTGTCTTCATCTTTTACTGTTATAGCGACTTCTCCCACGATTAATGGCTCTTCACAGAATATGTTTATCTCTAGTGATTCTCCTTGGTAAAATAGGTATTTCTTACTGACTATTGCTTCCGGATACTCCATCTTTTCTATGAGTAGTTTTATGTATGCTGCAGATGCATCTCGAATGTTACTAGAGGGCAGATTTAAGTTCGACGAAGGCTCTAGACAAATAATCTCCGAAACCCCCAAAGTTTATGGTAAGACGGTTATAGTCTAGTCTGAGCTGCCCAACCTCTCCCCACAATTTGTTTTGTCCTTCTCTAAGACTTTAACCTCCTCCAATAGTTTGTTGACGTTCTCCATAATCTTTCTTGTCCTTCTCTTAGTTCTTTTATCTCTATCCATATTTTTCTATGTTTTTAGTATTTCTGAGTACCCCATGTATCCTGCGACTGTATATCGGAGCTCTCTATCTCTTCCAGTAGCTTCAGTATATTCTTCTTTAACTATATACTCATCTCTACAGATGTCTACATCTACGCATTCTATAAGTTTTATCTTCTGTTCAATCTCTATTTTCTTGAATGTGTTTTAGAAAATGTGTTAAGAGTCAATGTTGTACTGTGAGAGCTTATCTTACTTGACCATTATAAGTTGTTAATCCAACCTTGATCGACAATTACTTTTAACCAAGATGTGATACTTAATATATCAAGGTTCTAGAAATCATTTCTAATACTACTTTCAGTCATCTTTCAAAATTGAGAAAACATTAATACCAGATTATACCTTTTTTACAGAATGGATAGTGATGAAAAGTAGGGAGGAAGATATTAGAATATTGAGAGAATTCATATTGAAAAAGATGATTGTTAGAAGGCTTGGATACATGAAGAAGAAATTAGTGATAAAGTGAATAGGCAATGGTTTGTAGAGTAAAAGTAACGATTAAAACAGAGATGAGGTGGTTGAGACTTCAGCGTTGTTAAACAGTGGTTTCGAGTCAGACGAGCCAGACATTATAATTCCAGTAAGTGTAGCTGAGAAGCTCCACCTATGGCCTCCTAGATCAACCATGAGCACCTTACTGGAGACAGGTGGAGGGGAGATAATCACACCATACTATACATCTGCGGGAGAGCTTGAATTAATCTTAGAGGATAGGGAGTCATTAAAAGTCAAAGTAAATATTATTGTTAACCCTCACATAGACGAAGTCGCGGTAAGCGATTACGTTGCAAGCATGCTTGGCGTAATACTTCTAGATTTTAAGAGGGGTGAGTGGAGGCTGAGAGACGACCCGGAAGATAAAGTAAGAGAAAGCGTTAAGAGGTAATGTCCATCCCCTGCTTCCTAACACCTCAGCTTGCCTGATCGACCCTTACTCACATTAATACAATAGCCTTATGTTCAAATTCAGAGGAAATAGGTATGAGTGTCAAAGCAATATTTATATCCGTTTTTAGAAAAATAGTTGAAGAGAGACTAGGTTGGGGCACGTAGAGACTGAAGTTAAGATTGGGAATTTAAAGGGAGACAAAATTATCCGAGTAAAAGCCTTAGTAGATACAGGTTCAACATTCACAGTTATACCTGAAGATATTGCAAGAGAGCTCAATCTTCCAGTGACAGGAGAGAGGATGAAAGTCTTGACGGCGAGAGGCTATGATGAGCTTGAATTGACGCACGCTATCATTGAGATTAATGGGAAGAGGAGGATAGTGCCTATCCTAGTGAGTAGGGGTATTGACAGGGTCCTGGTTGGAGTGATAACTCTTGAAGCAATGCAGCTACGCGTAAACCCGTTGACTGAAAAATTAGAAGAATACACGGCTTTACTCTACATTCAACTTTAGTAAATCTAAAAATGCATTCTTCTAGGAGATATGAAAGTAAACGTTTTTCGCAGAAGAAGACGGTGTTGAAGAGTTATGTATATATGCTCTAGAGAGTGTCTGCTTGAAGAATAATTCAACTATACGTTAGCTAAGAAGACTGGAGTCCATTATCTTATAGTTGCCTTAGTTATTCGATAAGCAGAGATAAGTTCATAGATGCGAGACTCATGTTATAAAGGTTCCAATCGATGTTTATATGGTAATCTCAATTTATATTACCATTATAGTGAGCTAACTGGAGAGGCTTGTAAACGTATCCATAAAAGTCTCAGAAGAATTAAAGAAATTAATGAGAAAAGTCAACGTAGACTGGAGAGCATCTTGGAGAGGTTATAGAATCTAAGATTAAGATGGGGGTTGCTAAAAAGGTTAGACGAGATCCGTGGAAGAGTCGAGAAGGTATCTATAGAGGAGATTATAAGATGGATAAGAGAAGACAGGGAGCAAACATAGAACAGTTATTGATGCGGGCGTGGCTGTTAAACAGTTTCTTCCAACAGAAAATTGATCGCATACTACAAGGTTATTGATTTTGGGAATATCTCCGTTACACATGACATGATTTACTAGATTAAGATAAATGAGACCTGCACCATATACAATATTGGATGTAGATGAAGACTGAGCCTGTAGTCTTAAGACATTATCTTAGAGAAGAAGTACAAGAAGAAATTTCTAAGTTCTGTAGAGGTAGGTGGGTAGCTCTAGAGGCTAGACCAACGCATGGTAAGAGAATATTTTATAGATATTTTGATGAGAAGCCATTAACGATAAATGAGCCGGCTGATGTAAAAAAGATATTAAACAGGTTCATTAATAAGAGTATCCGGACAATATATGGAACCATCAACATCTACAATAAGATATTATCGAGGGAAGATTTGGAGAAAGTAGAGAATATATCTAGAGCAACGCCAAGCATAGATGTAGATGGAAACCTGGAAGAAATAGACTTAACCATAGAAGCTGTAAAAACAATACTTGAGGGGCTGCACCGGCATGGTGTAGAGAAGTCGTTATACCTTGTATGGTCGGGGAGAGGAGTCCATATACATTTGAATGAGAAAGCGATTAGTGAAAGCTACTGGAGACCCAACCCTGTGAAGACAGCTCACACAATAGTAGAATACATACTCAAGCAAGTGAGGAGTAGACTATCTGAGATAGCTGCTAAGTCTAAATCGTATGTGAAGAGGCTGAAGATAGAGAATATAATAGATGTACAGAGAGTATTTACTTCACCTCTAAGCATTCATAGAGAGCTAGACATAGTAGCTGTAACCATAGATCCAGATGAGATAGAAAACTTTAGCTTGGAATGGACGGAGCTGGATAGATTCAGATACTGGAGAGAATGGGATCGATACATTGAAGGAGAGTTGGATGGTCTTGTGGAGAAGGCGATGAAAGAGGTGAGGGTGGAGTCTATTACGCGTACGGTTATAGGAGAAGAGTTAAGAGAAGATGAGTCTCCAGAGGTAGGATTGGCTAGCCAGCCTTTACCTATAGGAAGATTCCAGGTGATGGCTTTGATGCAAGCTGCAAGATACTATGTACTGGGGGGCGATGTAGAGCAGGCCAAGTCTTTCGGGCTGAATAGAGCAATCTTTTATGCATGGGCTAAGAAGAGAGGGGTTGGTCAGAGAAAGCCGTTAAGTAAACCATTGCCGAGCGGGGAGCAGAAGATAAGTGAACTAGAAGAAGTAGTTGGAGATGAAGTAGTTTATAGAGTTCCTGGAGGATGGTACACGATAGGCGGGCAAGAGCAGACTCCTAGAGATTTTGATAGACAGATTGTACAGAGATTTGGCGGTCAGAAAACGTTCCAGAAGTATTGGGAGGCAGCGTTAAGATATATTCAGCGGTTCCCTCTTGAAACGATAAAAAGCCAGAGAGAATTCTATGAGAAGATATACCTGCCAGTAAGAGATAATATAGACAAGATACTTAGAGAAGAATAGAAGTGTCTTGAACCGGTCTAGCGAATACTATCTAGATACAATGTTAAACAAGGTTAAAGACTATCTTCTTGTTTTCTTCACCTTTCAGGTATATGCCTTTATCCAATGCTTGGGAGATGAAGTAGTTTCTAGACTTTAAAGCTTCTAGGGCATCGTTTAGCCCTAGAGATGTTATTTCAACATCAACATCCTTAATAGACGTTATTCTAGAGGTTGGGGGTCCTTCCTTCTTTATAACGAGGATGTCGATATCGCTTATTCCTGAGACATACCTGCCTTCTGCAGCGGAGCCTGCTATGACTATTATGAGGGTGTCTTCAGAATCTATTGATGAGACCAGGTCTAATAAGTTATCTTCAAGTTCTCTGAGTGAAGGGTTCTTCTCAATAACTAGTTTTAATCTCTCCCTCAACATATTCTAAAATCCTCCTAGCTGCATTTACTGCTAAGACAGCATCTTCTTCTCTATACATTTTTGAGGGTGCGCCTAGAGGCCATGCATTTGGGTATCTCGAAGTAATATAGTGTCTATCAAGTTCTAGCCCAAGCTTGACCAGTTCTTCTGAGGCTTCCGCTCTCCTAAGCAATTCTGCCACACTATGGATTGTTTCAAATTTCTTGAACTTGAATATTAAGAGTGCTTTTATGGCTTTCTCTGCTGCTTGCTGTGATAAGAAACAGACCTTACTATATCTTCCCTCCTTTAAGAGTATTTCAGCTGAAGCGAAGTCGTCTCTCGCTTCATCGAGCCAGTCCCTCCAACGTTCGTAGCTCATTCTCTTTTTATGAATGTGTAAGCCATACATTAAGGTTTCATTAAGGGTTAGGGAAGCATCAAGTTAGTAGTTTTCGACTTCCTATCTCCATGTCTTTATGGCCAAGCAAGTTCCTACTGGAAATCTAGGCTTCAAACTGGAAGGATGGTGTATGAAAATTCTTAATAGCTAGCCTTGACATTAGTAGGATGGGCTTTAACTGCCTCGAACAATAAGTCAATCAGTTATGGATACATTGATCGAAACCTTCAATATTAGAGTTGGGTTGACGGAGAAGCTTGAGTTGCCGGGTCTTAGACCATGTACAGAGATATACAAGGTTAAAGGGCTGCAGTTACAGTCTGAAGTCTATATTCTAGATTCTCCTGAAGTAAGATGTGTTGCATGCCACCCACACATAGTTGGTGATGAATTGATAGAATCTATGGGTAGGGTAGCATACGATGCTGTGAAGGCTTTGATGGAGTTAACACCAATAGGTGAGGTAGAGTGTGACGAGATAGTTTTTGAGCATGTTTTAAGAGCTGCTCCAGGTTATTGTCTCCACGAAGCTTTGAGAAAATCGGGTATAGATTTTAGGGAAGTATGGATTAGACCTAGATACAAGCTTCCATCATATAGAGACCATGATGAAGAAGCTGTGAAAGAAATTGAAGTAGTCTATCAAGATTTCACAATGATTCCGGAGGGTAGGGACCTAGTGGTAGTTAAGCCTGATACAGAGGCGAGTGGCAGGACTGGTGAGACAGCTCTCCAGAGACTCTACGAGGAGGCTTTGAAGAGGGATTCGAAGCTTAAGGAATTGATAGTCTACGGGTTTATCTCAGAGCATGGTATGAGGGTTATCGAGGGGAAAGCATTGAAGGTCGGCTTCGAGAAGGTATACTTTATAGCTCTTGGAGATATTACTGCTCTATGCTATAATATGTATGATATGCCATTGTATGGTCCAGATGAGAGCTACTATTCAGAGCATGGAGAGGTTAGAAAGCTTGGGGGGATAACCGATTACCGAATCTTTGAGAAGTATGTTCCAGAGTTTATTCCTGGTGCAGACCAGCCTGGGGATTGGTCAGCTCGTCAAAAGATACTTTATACTGGGACGGGGTATGAGCCTGGAGGGATAATAAAACATCTAGAGAATAGTATATCATTGGTGAGTAGACTGTGGGATATATCTAGGGGCCAGGAATGGTTCATGAAGTTCCATGAAGAAGCAATAAAGAAAGAGTTAGACCAGTTAAGAAATAAATTGAGTCAGATGAAAGATTAGGATGAAGTGCAGCAGGGAAATGAGAGCGTTTAATCTTAGAATTCATCTCTAACTACTTAAGCTTTTTTTCTAGTGATTTTCGTTTAGATTTCTGCGACAATATACTCAGGCTACGGAATTTAGAGATGAGTTCCCTTAGTGAAAAACTTTCAGTAGAGAATCTAATTGGAAGCTCCAATCGCTGGAGAGGTATGAATAGTGTGGCCCACCTTACCGAGAGGATAATAAGGATTTCAGAACATTGCATAAATAAGACTATTACACTATATCGTTGAATAGGGGAGCGGCGGTACCCAAGCCAGGACTAAGGGGCGGGCCTTGAGGTTAGATGAAGGTGGACAAGTAAGCCCGTGGCCTTTACAGGCCTCGAGGGTTCAAATCCCTCCCGCCGCGTATTTTTCAATACTGATTTCTGAGCCCATCTCTAAACTATTTAGTTTTTCTATGGGTTTTCTTTAAGGAGTTTCGTGAGCTTGACGGGTCTCACTGGAAGCTTATTGAGGATCTGCAAGGATCTACTTAGTTAGATAATAGAATTTAAAATACACTATAAACCTATTTAATTCTGGAGTAGGATGTAGACATGGCCCAATACGATGTTGTTGAAAAGATTAGGAGGGTGCTTGAAAGATATCCACAGATCGTGGCTGCATACCTCTATGGAAGCTACTCTACTGGAAGACAGACGCGTCTAAGCGATATCGACTTAGCAGTATATACCCGTGATAGAAGATCTTTGTTAGATATCACTGCAGAGATATCTCATGAGTTAGGTATTCCAGAAGAGAGGGTCTCAATGACAGAGCTATCTCTATTAGATCCAGTGCTCATATTAAGAATAGTTAGGCATGGCATAGAAATATTGAATAGGGGCTTAGAAGCTTCATTAATACTACCAAACACTAGTGAGCTTCTAGAAGTATACGAGCTTGAAGAAGCTACTTCAAAGACTTGGCTGGAAAGAGACCCTCTAGACCCAAGAATACTTAGAGAGATAATTGCTAGGATAAGAGAGGACTTACAGGATCTAAGAGAGCTACAGGCATTTAGGTATGATGATGTAGTTGAGAATAAGCATCTAAGGAAGTCTTTTGAGAAGACGATGCATACCTTGATAGAGTCGATACTAGACTTACTTCGACATATAGTTGCAGGATTAAATCTCGGAACACCTTCCTACTATAGAGATTACGTAGACTATGTTGAGAAAGCTGGTATAATATCAAGGGATACAGCTAGTCAAATCCGAGAACTTATACCCATACGCCACATTCTAGTCCATAGATATAGAGATGCGAGATTTAAAGAACTCTGGACTATATCTAGAAAACTTTCAACAGCGGCTGATAAGCTTCTTAATGAAGCCGTAATGAATCTTAGAGAAAAGCATCAAGCAGATTCCCTCTAAGATTCCTGGATTCGGCTTGTTGAAAAACTGGTGAAGTCTTAAGTATAATTGTGCAGAGTGGTTATAAGGATGGAGAGTGGAGAGATAAGAGAAGAAGCCCTTTACTGGTGGAGGGAGTCTCTACATAATTTGAGGCAGGCGAAGAAGAATGTCGAGATTGAAGAGTATAGTGTTGCAGCTTTCTTATGCCATCAAGTAGCTGAGAAAGCATTGAAAGCATTATACATAGTGAGGAAGCATCGTCTCCCTCCGAGGGGCCATGACTTGGTAAAGCTTGGGAGGGTTGTTGAGGCTGATGAGATATTGGATGAGCTGAAGATACTTAACCCACATTATACGATAGCTAGGTATCCTAATGCTGCAAATACCGTTCCTAGTGAAGCATATAGTAGAGAGATTGTTGAGAGATGCATTGGGGCAGCTTATAAAGTTGTTGAGTGGGTTAGAAAGGTCGGTGGGCTACCTTGATTAGAGAGTTAGATAATGTAAAGCTGTCGAAGAAGCAGAAGAGAGAGTTAGCATCTTTTCTAAGGAGGTTGAAGAAGATTCTAAATGTTTCTGAAGTTTATCTCTTTGGTTCAAGGGTTTCTGGTACACCATTGGTAGATAGTGACTTGGACATGATAGTTGTCTCAGAAGAGTTTAAGAAGCGTAGCTTTATCGAGAACATGACTCTTTTAAGTATGCTGTGGGATGGATCTTTCAGTCTTGAGATGTTTCCATACACAGAAAAAGATTTAAAGAAGTTTTATGGGAGGAAGACTATTGTAACGGAAGCTTTAGAGAAGGGTGTAAGGGTAAAGCTATAGATTCTCGCTATCTAACTTCAGCTCCTAATGATCTAAATAATTTACTGTTCATTTCTGGTTTCTCTGATTAGTTTGACTGTTTCATCTGGTTCTGTAAGGAGATTCTTAGTATTTTCTAGTTCTCTTAATAGTTTTTCTATTTTCTTCTTCTGACCTCGTTTTCTAGAGCTTCTCTATCTACTTCAGATGGATTTATTTTTAATGTTTTTATCTCTTCCCTAGGTTTTCTTGGTGTATTTGCGGCCAAGTTTGCCTGTAGATACATCTTTTCAAGCCTGAATATAAATACTACTTGATGAGTTCTTTTGCTTTCTCAAGAAGTTTTACTGCCTCCTCCCATCTTTCTTCAAATGTTTTATCGTCTAGATGTGCTTCATAGAAGTATTTATGGAAAACTTGTGTTTTATCGAGTAAGTCTCTAAATAACGCTTTATGTTTCTCCTCAACATTATTTGTTATAAGTTTCTCCAGCCTTCCTCTGCTCCAATGTAGTATGGGGATGCCTTTGATTGCTGCATAGAGCTTTATTAATGCTGTTACGGCTCCACATAACTTTTCTCCTGCCTGTTTATTATCACCCTCTTCTTTAAACTTCTTAGCATTTCTAAAATATTCTTCGTGAAGTTGTTTATACTTTTCAGCTCTCTTAGAAGGATCCACATTTATGTTTTTTAACTCGTCAATAATAGCATCTCTATCCCATCCCGTCGTTTCTATCAGCTCATTTATCCACGTTTCATCTTTCCTAGTTAGCTTTTCACCTAGACTTAACTTTTCTGCAAGTTTTACGACCTCCGGCCAATCGTTAGCTAATTCGCTTAAAACATGAAGGCTATAGCTTCCTCCCTTCAACTCTTTAGATTCAGACATACTTTAACGCCTTTTTTACATTATACTCTTTATTCTCCCGAAATATAACATTAACGGATTTGAAATTTGATAATGTCTGGATAAGCATCTTTTATCCATCCCTACATCTTTAACATATTCGTAAAACTTTTCACACAACACTATCGAAGTATAAGAAAAGTAAATGAAATGCTTATCTAGACACTATTGATAGATATTCTGAGGCTGAGAATTTATACTGAATTTTCTTTTCATATATAAAAAAATTGGGGGATAAAAATAGGGGGGTTGGGGTGTTTTGTTGTTACTTTTTAGGTGGAGGCGGTGGGTAGATTCCTAGTCTTCTTCCACGCCAGCGGGCGTATTCTGTTAGGATTATTACTAGTACGATGACGAGTATTATTAGTCCTATTATTAGTCCTAGGAATGCTGCGAATGTGAATGGTACTCCAGCTATCTCCATGTATGGTGGTAGGCTGATCTCTACTGCTCTTCCAGCCATCAAGTCGTCCCGGGTTGCTGCTGCTTCTCCTCTGAAGCCTTTCCATTCAGCTTCTACTGTGTAGTCGCTTAATGGTAGCTTCGATATCTCTAGGAATCCGCCTGCATCTGTTGTGAATGTTCCTATCTCTGCCCCTGCTCTCTTTACTACTACCTTAGCGAATGGTAGTCCTTGTCCTGCTGCTCCTACTACGCGGACTTTGAGGCTGAACAGCTCACCTATCACTGTTATCGTTGTCTTGGACCTACTAACTGTCTGTACACCGCTGAATACTGTGAATCCTTCACGTACTACTGATACATCGTATGAAACTCCTTTGCCTGCTGCTTCTAGTGGTACTTGCTCAAAGTATGCTTTACCATCTGCATCTGTCGTCTTCTCTACTGGACCGAACTTTACTATTGCTCCAGCTATTGGTTCTCCCTTCCTATCTACTACGCTTACTACTACATCTCCTACTGGTAGTTCTATTGTCTTTCTTGCTGCTAGACCGTCTGGCGTATCTGCAATTATTACTGATGCCTCTTTGCCGTATGTTGCAGATGCCCACGATACTGTGAACTCATATGTCTGTATCGTTACTATTGCTCTAATCGTTATTATTCCTCCAACATTGCTGTACCCTGCGAATGATTCAGGTGATATGCTGACTTTTGCGTCTACTAATGGTCTTCCAAACATGTCTACTACTTGTATGCTTACATCCCTCATCGCTAGCGGTATGTCAGCTGTTACCGTACCGACGTTAACTGCGCTTAGGTCTAGGGTTCTTCTAGCTACTTCAATTCCCTTGTACTTGGCGATTACTGTATATGTTCCACGTGGCAGCATCTTTATGTCTACTACATCTTTCCCTGTGAATGTTAGTACATCATATGCTTTCTCGAATGTTACAACAAGGTCTTTAGCTATCTCTGCTAATGGTTTTCCTTCATAGCTGAACCTCATCTTTATGTCGAAGACCGCGGCGTAAACGTCTCTATGTTCTTTGACTAGGCTTCCCGTTACTTCGTATAGTCCTGAGTTCAGTACTTCTGGATAGTATAGCACCATTCCTGGTCTATATGCTGCTCCTGCTACATGTCTTGGTAGTAGTAGCTTCCATGTTACTTCGTCTTCTTCGCTGTCGTATACTTTCTGTGCTACATCAGGCATGTATGGCCATACTGCTACTAACTCTCCTTTGGCATCTGCAGGTGTCTTGTCTGTTGCTAGCCAGAATGCTCTTGCTATGTATGTTATGAAGCTTGTGTCTGTGTAGCCTGGTATTCCACGATGGGCTAGGTTGAAGTCTACTCTATCATCGTTGTTTGTGTCGAATGCTACTGGGCCTAGTGTTACGTTCATTACTCCTGTGAATCCTACTCCTCCGAATGTTCTCGGCTTTGTCTGGAATGGTATCTTTACTGAGTCGGTTGCTGGGTCTAGTCCATGCCATGCAATCATTCCAGCTACGTCTAGTGGTAGTGCCTCCCATTCTGTTGCTGCTGTGTAGTGCCATGCTGCTAGTTTGCCGCTTGCCTTATCCCACAGCTGTACGAATGCTCCTGCTAGTGGTCTACCATTGAAGTCTGTTACACGGACTGTTACTGCTGTGTAGTCAACCCATACTATAAATGGCTTGCTTCTATGCTCGTGGACACATAGCCCGCTGCACCACCATCCTCCTTCTTCTCTCGGTACCCATGTTGTCTCTATCTTAGCTATAGCATAGTGTGTTGGTTCTTCGTCTGGATAGTAGGCGTGGCTCATTATCGGTGCGATTGCAGGTGCTCTATAGTCTGCTTTCTTGTCTACGAAGTCCACTTCCTTAGTTTTGAGCCAGCTACCCCAGAATGCATCTGAGTAGTCTGATGTGTATGCTGGCGGTTCTACGCGGTATCTTATCACCATTCCTGCCCAGAATACTTTCTTGGGGTCGGATGGATCACTTGTTATTACTACTTTACCTTCAGCATCTGTTGTTGCTGTTCCAGAAGTTGCTGTTAGTGCTGGTCCTGTTTCATACTTCGGCTTCCTTATCTCATACTTGACTATGTAGTCCTTCATTGGGTATGCCGTTGGTACTCCTGCTTCATCTCTCCATGTTGCTACTTCGAAGACTACCCATCTTGCTGCGTTAAGCATTATCGGTACATCTATTCTTGTTGTTGTCTTGACTCTTAGTCCGTTGTCTCCGAATGTCTCATTGTTTAGTACGAATTGTGTTGCTACTAGGTCGTCCATCCAGTCTATTGCAGTGTGGTTTGCAGAGAAGACGTACTTCCATGTAGTGTTCATGAATCTCGGTCCAGGTATTAGTTCGAATGTCTTCTTGCCGTCGGGCCATAGCTCGCTTGCTAGTGTTACTCTTAGCTCGCATGGTATGATGCTGTCTTCACATGCTTCATAGTCTTGTGGTGGATAGATTTCTTCTGGATATACTCCTGGAGCTACTACGTCGTCAGCATACCATAGGTCTGCTAGATGCCATTCTGTTACGTTCATGTAGTATATCCATGCATTCAGCCCTTTGACCGGTGCTTTGGTGCTGTTGCTTAATGCTAGGTAGAATGTTACTGTGTAGACATCGCTTGGACCAGTTACGTAGCCTTTCTTGTCTAGGACTATGTTGTCGCTGTAGACTACCGCGCTCTTCCATACAATGTTTAGCTGGTAATGGAATTCGTCTTCTGTAGCAGCTATCCCGTCATGGAATGTCTCATTAAGCCAACCAGCTATTGGCAGTATTACTGAGCCGTATCTTGGATCTGCCACTCCAAGGTCTTTGAAACTATCCACATAACCGTCTGCTTCTGTGTACCATCTACCATAGCTGAGTACTCCGTCTTCTTCACCCCATAGGTCCGTTACTACTGGGTTATTGTCTCTTGGGTAGGCTGTTATCAATGGATATACATAGTCTGCGGAGACAGCTACATCAATACCTGTCTCTTCTAGGACGTTTCTCAGTATTAGCTTTGCTGGTGATGGTGGTACTTGGACAAATATCGTTCTTGATTCAAGCACTTCAGTCGTCGGCGCTCTTATAGTGTAGCTTCCAGAAATTGTTACGTCTGCTTCAGCCCATACTCCAAAATCAGATGATGTATGGATATTGTATATTTCGACTTTTATGCCTGCTACCCAAATTTCGCCTCCAGGAGTTACGTCCAATACTTCAGTGGTAGCAGCTATTAGGTCTCCATTCCATCTAAGCTCAACTGTATAGGTTACATTGTCACCAGAGTGTCCAACGAAGTGCAGCCATACTTCTATCTGCCCTTCTTCACATGGCACGACTGCAAGTCTTGTGTCTCTTAGGGTGTTGGTCAGGTTTACTCCATAGGCTGTTATTTCTGGAATCTCACAGACATATTCACGTAGAGTGTACGTTGTGAATGTTAGCCATACTCTATCCCACCTCTTAAGGTCGTAGATTTGTGGCTCGTTTGTTTCTACTAGCTTCTTCTCCCATCTCCATGATACTTCTACTGGTACTCTTGCCACTACTTCATCAGGGATGTAGTAGTAGAATGTATCAGTTCCTTCATCTGCTGCTGATATCTTTACTGTGTTTTCTACATCCATGTGTAGTGTCCATAGTTCTATTAGTGCTTTGTTTAGTGGTTCTCCTCCTTTTGCGAATGCTCCAAGCTTTATGAATGCTACTGGCAATGGTATTGGTAGGATTCCTTTACCGTCTGGTCCCTTAGCAACTTTGTAGGTGTCTGTGTCTTTTGGTAGCTCGTATACTAGGAAC
>Ga0209393_1000476_pt1 | contig 19487 bp, 22 predicted proteins | sample SSWtaG_2_FD_184117 | JGI IMG/M metagenome (GOLD analysis project Ga0209393, IMG submission 184117) | Hot spring microbial communities from Sandy's Spring West, USA to study Microbial Dark Matter (Phase II) - SSWsed_130316 (SPAdes)... | ecosystem: Environmental > Aquatic > Thermal springs > Hot...
ATGGGTAGTTATTGAATTTGTATAAGCTTGATATCCTATTGAAGATATAGTCTAACACATGCATAAGAGAATAGAACAGAAACTAGGCCATAGACATAAAAAAGAAAAACTTAAGTAAAAGTTGACAGGATCGAATAAAGGCTAAATAGCTTTATATTACCTCCTACTTTTTTATGTTTATGCAAGAATTTTATGCGCTGATCACTATAATAATTATTTTAGCAGTACTATTTGTTCTTGGTTTAAGAGCAAATAGCAATGCAATGACAAAGTATGCAGAATAGATTAGAGATGTCTCGTTACCGTTTTGCAAGTTCGTTGGCTTCAGAAGATATGGTAGAGGTTTTAAGGCATTATGTATTCCTAAAGAAGATGGATTATTCAGCAGAATAGATGTAACCTTATCTCTCACTTGGAGAGAGAACCCACTCTACTACCTACTATCACCATTCACAAAAGATAAAGACCACATATTAGTTTGGGGGTCGCTTATAAAAAGATGCCCAATCAACATAGAGATATGTAAAGAAAGTTATCTTAAGCAGCTTAAGCTTGATAGTGATCTTGAGAAAATCGAGTTAAGCCAGCTTGGCATGATAGTTATTACCGACAACCTAGATAAAACAAGAAAATTCTTAGATAAGATGGAAGAAAGCTTATTATCTTCTAAAGATTTTATAGACTCTCTCTCAATTAGAGAAAGTGAAGGTTGGGTCAAGATTGTAGCCAGAATATTAGGTGACTCCTCTATTAAGAACGTCTTTAACCTACTTATGCGGTCAGGTCAAGTGATAAAAGAATCCATCTAAACTAAGTTGAACCCTCCATTAGCAAGTGCATCGGCAACTTTGTCTACCATGTCTAGGCCTATAACTTCTGTCTCGTACAATGGTATGTAGGCTCTTACCAAGTTTGGAAACTTTTCATTGATCATTTTCAGGTAGTCATCCTGCTCTCTCAACTTATTTACGACATATGATGATAATTTTTCATCTCTAAGTAACGTTCTTGGTAGTACACCGTTTACAATTACTCCTCCAATCGGTATATCGAACGCTTTCACCCATGTTATGAATCTTTCTATAACAGCTATAGGAAGTGCGAGAGGCAATGTTACAAAGAAGAAAGCAGTCTTTTCTCTGTCTGTCAGGATCTTCTTTGCTTCTTCCGTACGTCTTCTAGTTTCAAGAGCACTTTGAAGGACAGGATCCCTCTTTATTTCCTCGATAACTTTCTCCTTTCTAAAAGAGAGTTTAACTTTTAATGAAAGTGCCTCTTCCCGGCTCTTGATCAATCTTTTAAGCCATAGATCGTAGACTTTAGAAAGCCCGAGAAGCCTATAAGTATGTGCTACAGGAGCTGTATCAAATACGTATACATCAAACTTGTCTTCAAGGATCAAGTTCACCATATCATCGAACATTGCTGCTTCTTCAAAGGCTGGGTTGGTTGTAGCTATATCTAGGAAGGGGTCAGGGTCTACTGGTATGTCTGCAGACTTTATGAATGTGAGTAGCTTCTCCTTCATGTCGGCTTTATACTTTTCAATAGTCTTTGATATATCGAATTCAATAGCGTAAAGATTTTCAGTAAGCCTCTGGACTCCCTTCCCCCATATATCTATCTTGAAAATGCTTGACAGGCTATAAACGGGGTTTGTTGATGAGATTATAGTTTTCTTACCTCTTGCTGCGAAATATTGTGCAGCACCAGCCGCTACTACAGTCTTTCCTACTCCACCCTTACCGCCGAAAAACAGATATCTAAGGTTTGGTTTCGAAGATATAAATTCATTAAAATTCATTTAAGCACCTCCATATAATATACTCGCTATCTTCTCTATCATCTCTAGACCTTTAGGCTCTCTGTCAAGCATTGGAACTGTTCCAAGAATCATCTCGCTGAACAGCTCTCTAATCTTCTTCATATGCTTCTGCTGCATTATAATTCTGTTCTTGAGGAATTCAGGTGTAGATGGGTCATTTAGAAGCTCAACTGGATAAACTTGGTTTATTATTACACCACTTATAGGAATACCGAATTCTCTGAACATCTTTATTGCTTTTTGGGTATCTAATATAGCCATTTCTTCAGGTATCAAGACATAGAAGAATGCAGTATGCTCAGAGTCTCTCATTATAGTACTGACAAAATCTAGCCTTGACCTAATGAAGTTTAGCTCATTCAATATTGCATCCTCTTGAGCTAAGCTACCTTTACCGCTCATGACAGCTGCTACTTCGCCGTACTCCGAGGCTTTTTCCTTGTCTCAACAACCTTGTCAACCCAGGCATCTAATATCTGACTCATGCCGAGAAATCTTATGGCATGTCCATGTGGCATCATATCGAAAATGTAAACATCATATTTTCCGCTAGTCATCAACTCGACCATTGCATCAAACGTAGCTGATTCAGCCATGGCTGGCTCAGCTGATGCAGATGTTATATACTCTTCAATTTCAAGAGGTACTTCACCATACATCTCAACTATCTTCCTCTTTATTGATTCTTGGTATTCTTCAATACGTTTATCAGCATCGATTTCTAGAGCATACAGGTTTGGAGCTATCTCAACTTCGCCTTTTCCAAAGATATTTCTTTCAAAAATGTCTGTAAGGCTTGCTTGTGGGTCTGTTGAAAATACAACAACTTTTTTACCCCTCTTAGAAAGCCAGTAAGATGTTGCAGCTGAAAGCGTGGTCTTACCTAAACCACCTTTACCCCCAAAGATAATATATTTTATGTTGGGGTGGATTTCAAAGTATTCTCTTATATTCATAGATTTCAACCTACTATTAGGTCTGTGACATCCCTCTCCCTTAAAAGAGTCCTCTTCCAAGTCTTAATATGCGGCACTGCATAGGGTATGAGTCTAAGAGTATAATAAGGTGGTAGTATCGGTAATCCAAGCATGTCTCCAAGTGTTATGAGCATAAAAAGGTTTTCAAGATGCATCCTAGTCTTTAGTGCGTAAGAAACCATTCCATGCGCAGCCATCCCGTAAACCAGGCTCTTAGCAGCTTTAATCACTTCCCTTTCCCTTCTCTCCCTTCCCTTCTCACTTTCCTTCATTCAATATTCACTAAACAATTAATTACTGTCATTATTATATAAGATTTTTCAATCAATTTTAATAATTCAATTAACTCATCTCTATATCTTCATCTTTTCTAATATATCCTTTTCACGTAGAATTTCTTTATCAAATCGAGTTAGTCTTTCTATCCAATAGGGTAGAAGCCTAAGTTTATAATAGTTTGAGATAGGGAAACCATATCTATCTCCAAGAACGACGACTCCGAGAATACATTCATGCTGGAACATCTTGTGTTCAAGCTCAAGAGCATACTCATACGTAGTCGCACCGTAAACGAAATCTTTAATTAACTTCTTAAATTTTCTAAATTGGCTACTTATCAATCCACAAATATATCAAACTATCTAGCATATTATGTTTTCCCAGACTAATAGTTATCAGGCTGAATCTGCCAGCATAATGGATGGAGTAATATACTATAGATTAAACGATACTTGTTTAACAATAAACCTTTTAATTCCTACATACCATAGTTACATATATATTAAGGTTTTGAGATGATTTTGGAGAGCTTTTATGAGGGTTGGACGTGTACAAGGTAATCCTGCTAAGAGGTTTATGGCTAGATACGGTTCTACGCTTAGGAAGAAGGTAGCTGAGATAGAACGGGAGCAGAGAGCACTACATGTATGTCCAAGCTGTGGTGCACCAAAAGTTAAGAGAGTATCAGTAGGGATCTGGCATTGTATTAAATGTGGCTACAAATTTGCGGGTGGAGCATGGAGTTTAGAGAAGAGACCATAAAATGTATTTAGTTTTAGAGAAAGAAGGCGGGGAGGCAACAGTAGAAAGGATAGCATACCTACTAGGTAGAAGCATTAATGAAATATTATTTATGGCTGAGGTAGAGAATATCAAGATTGTTAGAGAGAAGTATAGCAACCAGTACATTACACTACTATCTCTGAGGGAATGTGTGTTAAAAAATGAGGGGGTTAAAGAGGTTTATTCTTTAATCTTCTCAATTTCTTCTAAAGAGAGGTGGTGTTTTTACATTGGTCTTCAACTGCTGGATATACAGGCTTGTTATGGTTTTACCGCAGATTCTACAAGTCCATTCATGAACCCTCATACTTCCACCTGAAAAGGAAGGGGGTCTAACCAGCATCTTTGCTTTGAGATTTTCAAGATACTCTTCATCCTGCCAAGAGTAATGGACTTTATTCTCAAAGAAATGAAATGAATATATAGTGATTTCACCGAGTAGACATGGAAAACTAACTACTCTTCGAGTAATGTGTCATCATGATTTATTGACTTCAATAATCATGTAAATAGAGTTTTATGTAAAATTTTTATTATATGCGGAAGTACTCAATTACTAGATGGAGAAGTATCCGCTTGGAGGAGATATAGATACAAATTCGCTAGTAACAGTTCATTGCAGCTCTCAAAGAAATCGAGCTATAGCAGAGATAATGATAACTGTTTCACCTGCTGAAAGAGATATACTCCATAGATCCATTTCGATAGAAGCTAGAGATATACCTTCTAGGAGAACAAGAGTCCAGGTTTTAGCTGTTAATGAAGGATTAAAATTAATAATCGATGCAGATGATATTGTATCCTTGAGAGCTGCATTAAATTCATTCTTAAGATTTATAGATTCGTCATTGAGATCCATTAAGATCATCTCGGATCTGGAAGATTCATCATCTAATAGGTAGGTTTTTCTCTAGGTCATGTGTCATTAACTTGTATGTGTACCCATCTATTAATGCTTTCAAGCTTGCTTCAAGAATATTCCTAGAGTAAGCTGTACATGCCCAGCTTTTTCCTCCATCTGTAAACTCTATGAAGACTCTTACAGCTGCACCTGTACCGTTCGCTGCATCTACTACTGAAACTTTATAGTTTACAAGCTTGACTTTCTCCAAATATGGGAGTCTTCTTAATATCGCATCTCTGAGGGCTAGGTCTAACGCGTGTACTGGTCCTACACCATTACCGACTCCATGAACTATGTCTCCATTTAATTGTAATGTAACTATTGCCTCAACCCTATCTGTGGGTCCTTTTTCTACTAAAGTTCTCCATGAAATAATTTTCAATCTATCTATATTATATCCTAGAGACTTTAGAATAATTAGACGTATGCTTCCAGTAGCATTATCGAACTTGTATCCTTCAGCTTCCATACTCTTGATCTCCTGCAGTGACTTAGTTATAGCAGGGTCATCTTTAGAAAGTTTAAGCCCCATCTCTAATGCTTCTTGTACTATAGCTGCTCTTCCCGCTTGGTCTGAAACAATATATCTTGTTAGATTCCCTACTAAGCTAGGGTCTATATGCTCATACGCTTTCTTCTCTTTTAATACAGCATCTATATGTACTCCACCCTTATGGCTGAAAGCATATTCTCCAACGTATGGATGATATGGTGAGAGAGGTATGCCAGACGCTTCAGCAACATATGTTGCAACATTTCTAAGTTTCTTTAACTTCTCTTCACGAGGCACCCTGGTTTTCAAAGCATCATAATTCATTTTAAGTATTAAGGTTGGGAGAATCTGAACAAGGTCGGCGTTACCGCATCTCTCACCTAAACCATTTATAGTTCCTTGAATATGGCGTGCACCAGCTTCTACTGCTGCTAGAGTATTTGCAACAGCTAACCCAGAGTCATTATGGGTATGTATCCCGATTCTACTCTTAACTTTGCCCTTTACATCCTGAACTATCTTCATTGTGGTATTGAAAGTATTACCGCCATTTGTATCAGCTAGGACTATCGTTTCCGCTTTAGCTTCTTCAGCAGCTTTCAAGACTTTCACCGCATACTCAGGATTATCAAGATAACCATCAAAGAAGTGCTCTGCATCAAAGATTACTCTTAACCCATGTTCTCTAAGATAGCTTATACTATTATAAACAAGTTCTAGATTGTCCTCGAAACTGCATTTTAAGACCTTCTCAACATGTAGAGACCAAGACTTTCCAAATAATACAGCTACAGAGACATCTGATTCCAAGATAGAGTTTAGTGATTGGTCAAGATTGATCGGTACACCAACCCTAGCAGTACTCCCAAAAGCAGCTATCTTGGAATGCTTAAGAGATAAATCTTTAACCTTCTTAAAGAATTCGCTATCCTTGGGATTAGAAGCTGGCCATCCACCCTCAATATAATCTACACCAAGGTCATCCAACTTTTCAACAATCTTAAGCTTCTCTTCTAAGGTGAAAGATACACCTGTAGTTTGTGCACCATCTCTAAGAGTAGTATCGAGAACTTCGATATAATCGATTTAGCTCCCCCCACTTAGGTATTTATGAAATCTACTGTAATACTTTTATATAATCTTTTCTAGTGGTTCACATGATCACTAAGCTGAGTTTTAAAGTATTCAATAGTATTTTCCATCCTAAAACTATTATCAAAATCTATAATATTTACACATAAAAGGGTGATTAAACCCTAAATTGCCTAGATCAGTCTATATTAATCGTTATTGTTTATGTCCTAAGTATAGTTGTGATGATTTAGATGCTTGCTAATTGTAACTTCTCTGAACCCGGGTTCCACAAGACCATTAACTTTTCTAAGCTTAACTACCTATTAATTCTGGGGGAAGTCTTAAATTATCTCTATTTTTTAATATTGTAGGAGGGAGATAGCATTGGCGGCTAGAGAGGGAGAGCTGCCCCCCAGCTTACAGCAGCAGATTATAAGGTTACAGCAGCTTCAACAGACACTAAATATAATCTTGGTTGAAAGGCAGAGGCTCGAATCGGAACTACTTGAAGTTAAGAATGCGCTGCAAGAATTAGAGAGAATTACAGATGCTGCTATAGTATACAAATCTGTAGGACCAGTATTAGTGCAGTCTTCTCGTGAAAAACTTCTACAAGAATTAAATGAGAAGAAGGAGCTTGCAGAGACAAGATTAAAGATTCTAGAAAAACAGGAGCAGAGGACTAGAAGTCAGCTTGATACATTACAGAAAGAGATACAGTCGGCACTTGCAGAGAAGAAGTTATCATAAAAATGAGAAATGAATCATTTATCTCCCTTCTCAGTAGGGAATTAAGTCAACTAGCTAGCTTAAGGGTAAGTATCTTGACTCATGCTGGTGGCGATCCAGACTCAATCTGCTCAGCATATTGTTTGAAGAAAATATTAAAGGAGACTTTTAATGTTAGTAATGTATGGATAAGTGTTCCAGATTCTCCCACAGCGCACACTAAAGCTCTATTAGAATATTTCCAGATTGAGGTTACCTACGACGTTAGGGCTGCTGATACATATATAGTAGTTGATGTTGGCTCACCTGAACAATTAAATGAATACATTGAAGTTATCTCTAGGGGGGACAAGCGGGTTATTGTTATAGACCACCACTCAAATACTATTAACCGCTATCCCTCCACAGCCAAAGTATATTCTAGTGAGCATTACCAATCTACATCAGAGATTATCTATGATTTAGCTGAATACGTCGGCTTCGAGCTAGGTCTAGTTGAAGCAGAAGCAATGCTATTAGGCATGTATTATGACACTGCAAGGCTCTCAATAGCAGACCCGGAGACTTCCCATAAGATATGTAAGCTCATCAATAAAGGAGTTAGTTTAAGTAATATCTTAGCTAAACTAGAGCAAAGAATAGATATTTCAGAGAGGATTGCAAGATTAAAAGGAGCAGCAAGAATGAAGATCTACAGATTTAGAGACTGGTTAGTAGTAGTTACGATTGTCGGGGGGTTTCAGAGCTCTGTAGCACGTTCTCTTATTAATCTTGGTGCACATCTTGCGATGGCTATAGGTGAGGTAGATAAATCAAAGGTGACAGCCTCAATACGTGCATCTCAAGAATTTGTAGAACAAACTAGGATAAACATAGGTGTAGATTTAGCTGAAAGACTAGGGGTTAAGCTAGGAGGGCATGGAGGTGGTCATTCCTCGGCTGCTCATCTCGAATGTAAAACAACTGCAGGTGAATTAGCTAATCACTTCATAGATGAATTAGCAAATAGGTTAAATATTAAGCCTGAGGTGTTAGGGTCTGATAGCCGTAAAGACTAGTAACCTATGGTTTAAGTATATTGGTAGCAGTGAATGGGCATTGAGAGAAGTTAATCTAGAGATAAATGAAGGTGAATTTGTTATACTTGCGGGTAGGAGTGGATGTGGTAAATCAACTCTCTTAAGATGTTTTAATGGCTTGATACCACATTTCTACGATGGTGAAATGATTGGAAAAGTAGAAGTATGCGGTCTTGATACTCGCCAGCATCCACCATACATTCTATCCCAATATGCTGGTATGGTCTTCCAGAATCCTGATAACCAATTATTTGCTTTAACGGTAGAAGCCGATATAGCATTTGCTTTAGAAAATCTATCATTTCCTAGAGATGAGATTAAGAAGAGGGTTAACCAAGCTTTGGAAATTATGGGTATAGAAGAGCTAAGAGATAAGTCTACATTAGAGTTATCGGGAGGTCAGAAACAAAAGGTTGCAATAGCGTCCATCCTAGCCATGCATCCAAAGATACTCTTACTAGATGAACCTACAAGCTCTCTAGACCCATTCTCAGCTAAACAATTAATAGATACAATAATCGACTTAAATGAAAAACACAGAATAACTATACTTATCGCAGAGCACCGCCTTGAAATGCTTCTACCATACGCATCACGCATAATCATAATAGATAATGGAAGAGTAGTTCTAGACGGTAACCCTAGAGAGATATTGGAGAAACATGATGTAATACCTTATGGAGTATCAGTCCCAAGGATAGTTAAAGTTGTAACACATTTAAAGAAAACCTTAAACAACTCTCTTATTCCATGGGCACCTCTCTCGGTTGAAGAATTCGTTGATATTATACGTCGGTGGGAGAAAAAATGATAGTTTTCGAGAACGTAGAATATGTTTATCCTAACGGCTTCAAAGCATTAAATGGAATTAATCTTGAAGTAAACTCCGGAGAGGTAGTCGCTTTAATGGGTGAGAATGGTGCAGGCAAGACAACCTTGTTAAAACACTTAAATGGATTACTGAAGCCTACCTCTGGAAGAGTCCTTATAGATGGGGTAGACACTAGACATTCAACAGTGGCCTCCCTCTCAAGGAAAGTTGGAATAGTTTTCCAGAATGCTGAAGATATGTTTTTCTCTCCAACGATCCAAGAAGAAATAGAGTTTGCGTTAAATAATTTCCACTTCCCAGGAGATGTTATAAAGAAGAGGGTTGACTGGGCTCTGAAATTCATGGAGCTTGAGGAATATAGAGAGAAGTCACCCTTCCTACTTAGTGGAGGAGAGAAGAAGAGGCTAGCTCTAGCAATAATTCTTGCATGGTCTCCAGATATTGTTGCTTTGGATGAACCTACAGTAGGTCAAGATATGCTCCAGAAGGAGAAGATGATACAAATCATAAGACAGGCTAACCAGCAGGGTAAGACAATAATTATATCTTCACATGATGTTGAGTTTATCGCAGAACTTAAACCAAGAATAATATTGATGAGTAAAGGTAGAATAGTTAGAGATGGTCCATCTGAAGAAGTTTTAACCGATATCCCCGTACTCCAAGAATGTAGATTACTACCCCCCCAGATAGTCTCATTAACATCTAAGCTCGATTTCCTGGGATTAAAGCCTAAGCTAGCTAGACCTGAAGAAGTAGCTAACGAAATCGCAAGAAGAGTGAGGCATCTTGTCAACTATTCTTAGAGGTCTCCAATTTTATCCTGGAAAGACTGTAATCCATAAACTTGATCCAAGAGTTAAGCTAGTGATATCCCTTCTACTCATGGCCACTGCAGCATTGTATTTAGAAGTAACAATAATAAGCATAGTGATAGTTATCGAGGCTTTACTATCGATAGTAGCAAAAGTTTTTAGTAGATGGGCTAGAACAGTTTATGGAGCGGCCCCACTAATAATCCTCGTCTTCATAGCAAACTTCTTATTCAAACTCTCTATGCCTGGTCAATCCCTCAGCTTCCAGAGCATATATGAATCTCTTCAATTAGCTTACAGGCTTGTAGCCTTCCTAGCATCATTCTCGATTTTCTTCCTGACAACAACCCCTGAAGAGCTTGGAATGGCTTTAACAAAAATGAAGGTACCCTACATGTATACTTTCGCATTTATCTCAGCTATTAGATTTACGCCAATACTTGCAGAAGAGCTACAATCAATAGTAGACGCACAGAAAAGTAGAGGGCTAGAGCTTGAGAAGGGAAACATAATAACAAGGTTAAGAAGATACATCCCGATACTTGTCCCATTAATGGTTAACGTCTTAAGAAGATCATATGAACTAGCAGAAGCAATAGAAGTAAAATGCTTTGGAGCGAAAAAGAATAGAACATACCTTAAAGAACTAAAAATGACAACTAAAGACTGGATAACACTATCAGCTTCGATCGTATTATTTACTGTGGCAATTTGTATTAGATACTTTTCAAGAATCAGTATCCCGTAACCGGTTAATGTGCTTACTTTCTAGGAGAATAATAATATACTCCAGGTTAAGATTAATCTCCATATGCTCCTAACCTATCCAATCTTCTCCGAGATTCTAGAGGGTGTGGACTTCCCGTAATCTTGTCTAATATTCCAGCTCTACTCTTCTACAAAAAGACAACAGCCCTACGAAGCTGTTTAGAACCTTACACAATGAGCATATATTAGATTGTAGTGGAGTATTTTCTTAGGTTAGAGTCTTGAAGGAATTGAGAGTCCTTAAGCCTGGTATAGTTATAGTTGATAGAAGAGAGGAGAAGTCTGCGGTTCCTTCTTTATTGATAAAACATGGTCTAAGTGTTAGGTTTGATGTGCTTGAAGTTGGAGATTATGCTCTGCCCGGAGATATATTGATTGAGAGGAAGACAGTTAATGATTTTATATCTTCAATCCTTGATGGTAGATTATTTGGCCAAGCATTAAACCTCTCTAAAGCATCCAATAACCCAACATTCATAATCGAGGGAGATATTAAGAATGGTTTAATGCATTTTGAGAATGTAAATGCTTTCTGGGGAGCATTAGCAAGTTTAACATATGATTTCAAGCAGACTGTTTTCTTTACAAATTCTCCTGAAGAAACAGCTACGCTAATAACTGTAATATCTAGGAGGAGGAAGGGGGGAGAAGACGTATGGGTTAAACCTAGGAAGAAGAAAGCAACAATAAATGAATTACAGATCCTTGTCTTAACGTCTCTTCCAGGAGTAGGCCCTGCAACCGCTAAGAGACTACTGAAAACTCTTGGAAGCTTAAGAGAGGTATTCAATGCTGAGCCAAGCGTTCTGTCAACAGCAGGTAAGATGCCTGCTGAGAAGAGCTTAAAAATATACGAATTGATAAACGCTAAGTATATGGAGGATGGAGGTGAGCAACAATCTAAGATTGATAAATTCTAGGATTCTCCTAGTAGAAAATGGAGATGTAGGGTAGGATGATTTTACCTACCCTCTAATAGTCTTCTAACCTGCCTCCCAACTACTTCGAGAGGATGGTTTGAGACTTCATCCATCTTCTCTCTTAAGATTTCCCTAGCTCTTGGATCCCCCGTCCACATCTTCTCGAACGTTCCATCTTTAATCATCTTGAGCGCCTTCAACATATTCTGCTTAACGTGTTCATCAACTATCTGTGGACCGACTATTAGTCCACCATACTTAGCGGTATCTGAGACGGACTCAAGCATCTCCATCAATCCACCTCTATATATCAGGTCTACTATCAGCTTTAGCTCATTGCAGACTTCAAAATATGCTAGTTCAGGCTGATACCCATTCTCTATAAGTACTTCGAAACCCTTCTTTATCAACTCCATTACGCCACCAACGAGGACAGCCTGCTCTCCTAAAAGGTCTGTCTCCGTCTCTTCTTGGAAGGTTGTCTCTATTACCCCTCTTCTAGCTGCACCTATTGCTTTCGCTATAGCTAATGCTTTCTCTAAAGCTTTTCCGGAGAAGTCTCTTCCAACAGCAACTAATGCAGGGACCCCGTCACCCTTCAGATACATTTCACGTAACATTGGACCCGGCCCTTTAGGTGCAATCATAATGACATCCACCCCCCTTGGCGGGTCTATAAGCTTGAAGTGGAAATTGTATCCATGTGAGAATCCAAGTGTTTTACCAGGCTTCATGTACGGTTCAATAGACTCTTTATAGACCTTCGGTTGCTCAGTATCTGGTATAAGGAGATGTATTATGTCTGCTTCTTCTGCTGCTTCTTCTATACTCTTAACCCTAACGTTATCTTGTAATGCTTTCCTCCATGATTCTCCTCCCCGCCTCACTCCAACTATAACATTCAGACCTGAATCTCTCATGTTGAGAGCTTGAGCTCTACCTTGACTACCGTACCCGATCACAGCGATAACTTCATCATCCAAGACGCCCATATCTATTTCATCATCTCTCCATATCTTCGCCATTGTTATCTACCCCACTCATACTACTATAAAAATCTATTCTCTACCTAGTTCCCTCCACCAAACCTTGAGAGCCTCAACATAGTTTTCATAGATCGTGGCGAGTCTTTGAGCATTTTTCTCATTAGATTTTACCTCAACGTAGAATAATGCTTTACCATCCTCCCCGGTTGAACTATAATATAATCTAACAAGCTGGAATAGCTTAGGTGAGCGTCTAACCGTACCAGCAATCTTCTCAATTATGTTAGGTTGGTCTATTACTAACCCCCAGATAAGAAATCTCTTTTCAAAAACCTCACCGCTCACTTCCTAGGATACCCTCCTGGAATTATCATATCCTTATAGCCTCTACCTGGAGGTACGAAGGGTAGGACATCGGCTTCTGGGTTGATTATTACATCGACTACTAGAGGGGTATTGTTTCTAATCGCATTGGAGACTGTCCTCTCAACTTCTTCAGGGGCTTCAGCTCTTACACCCTCTACACCGTATGCTTCTGCAAGCTTAACGAAGTCAGGCGTCTCTGCAAACTGGACGGCCATGTACCTTCTATTGTAGAAGATTCTCTGCCACTGAGCAACCATACCAAGCATTCTATTATTAAGTATAACTACGATAACAGGTATGTTTTCTGTAGCTACTACGGCTAGATTATTCTCATTCATGAGGAAGCTTCCATCACCTGCTATATCCATCACGGGGCATTCTGGCCTCGCTACTTTTGCACCTATAGCAGCTGGGAACCCGAAGCCCATCGTTCCAAGACCTCCGGACGTGATGAATGTGTCTGGCTCAATTATTGTCCAGAATAGTGATGACCACATTTGATTTTGACCAACCTCGGTAGTTACAATGGTATTTGGAGGTGCAGCTCTCCTCAAAGCTTTAAACAATAAAGCTATCTCAGACCTACCGATGACCCCATTTTCACCTATTACCTCTTCCCACTTACCCTTAATCTCCCTTATCTTATCTATCCATGTATTCTTATCCTCTTTAGCAAGGACTATAGGTAAGGCTTCAAGAATTGCTTTAATAGCTTCATCAGCTGAAGATATTAATCCAAGGTAAACTTCTTTATTCTTCCCTATCTCTGAAGGATCGATGTCTATATGTATTATCTTAGCTTGTTGACCGAATTCATCAACCTTACATGTTGTTCTATCTGATAATCTTGCTCCAATAATTAATATTAAGTCTGAGTTCATTATAACTTCATGAGCTACTGGGTTTCCATGCATACCTACACATCTTAGAGATAATGGATGTGTTTCAGGTATCACGCCTTTACCCATAAAAGTAGTTGCAACAGGTATAAGCAGTGTCTCAGCTAACCGTATTAAAAGCTTTTCAGCTCTAGCCCATTTAACACCTCCACCAGCCAATATTACTGGCTTCTCAGATTGAAGTAGTTCTTGAACAATCTTCTTAACTATAAGAGGGTCAGGTTGTGGTGGAGAGACGATCTTTACTAGCATAGAATTTTTCTCAAGGTCTACTTGTCCAGATCCTACTTGGGTATCTCTGGGGAGGTCTATGACTACTGGGCCTGGTCTTCCAGTTATAGCTACTTTGAAAGCTGTCATCACAGCATTCGGTATCTCGCTTACAGACCTTACTTGATAGCTCCATTTAGTAATCGGTGTTGTTAACCCAACAATGTCTGTTTCTTGGAATGCGCCTCTCCCCATTACAGGTGTAGCTACTTGACCTGTGAAAGCCACGATAGGAGATGAGTCCATGTAAGCATTCGCAATCCCTGTTACTAGGTTTGTCGAGCCAGGTCCCGAGGTAGCCATGCATACTCCGGGTTTCTTAATTGCTCTAGCATATCCATCAGCCATATGAGCTGCATGCTGTTCATGTCTAGTTAAGATATGTCTTATCCCTGAATCTCTTAATTCATCATACACTGGCATTATAGCTCCTCCTGGGATCCCGAAGACTACCTCGACCTTAATCTTCCTTAATGTCTCAACGAATGCTTTGGCACCAGAGATCTCAATCATTTCTTACCCCCTCCTTTTCAAGTAATTGATTTAAAGCATTAATCAATGCTTGTGCAAAAGCTATAGAGTGAGAATGATGAATACCTTTCCCAACAACTTCTTCATTTTCATTATTATTTGTATATAGTATTACTTCAGATTCAGATACTGACTTCATGCTTGGAGCTAACCAGACTTTATAATCACTTAGACCTGATCCAGGAGTTCTCTCCAATAATGTATGGCAAATGTTTGTTAAAGCTTCTATTTCATTTCTTCCAAAACCTGTTAAGACACAGTCTTCCCCTAAAATATTTAGATATAGTAATGCGATCGTACCAGCTTCTGTAGAATGTAAACATATATTCTTAATGACTGCTTTCCTATCGATATTGCATCTATTAATAATATACATCAACATTTCTAGAAATTGTATCTCGGTAATTTTATGCCCAAAGTCTCCTCTATTCTTTATCTCTCTCAGAATTATTTCTACTTGCTCATCACTCAATCTAACCCCGAATCGTCTAGCCAGCTCTATAACTGAGTGTTTTCCCGAGTGTTTACCTAATATTATCTTCCTCCTCCTACCTACCCTCTCAGGATCTACTGGCTCATATGTTTGAGGTGATGATATGACTCCATGAACATGTATTCCGCTCTCATGGCTAAAAGCATTCTCACCAACTATAGCTTTATTCTTTGGAACGATAATCCCAGTCAATTTTTCAACAAGCCTTGAGACTCTATATATTTTCTCAAGCCTAACGTTTGTTCTAACCCCATATAGGGTGTGTAACGCTACCACGACCTCTTCTAGTGAAGCATTACCTGCCCTCTCACCTATGCCGTTTATTGTTGCATGTATTATCTCCGCGCCAGACTCAACAGCTGCTAAAGAATTTGCTACAGCTAAACCCATATCATCATGGCAATGTATAGCAATGGGAACTTTTAGACTCTTCTTAACTGTGGAGACTATTATCCTGATAACGGAAGGAACCGCGAATCCAACTGTATCTGGAATATCAATACTGTCTGCACCTGCTTCTTCAACTGCTTTAAAAACTCTAACCAGGTAGTCGAGATCTGTTCTAGTAGAATCTTCAGCTGAGAAATGGACTGTTACATTATGGTCTTTAGCATACTCCACCATTCTAGTAGCTTTTTCAATTACTTCTTCTCTACTCATCTTCAACTTATGCTTTAAGTGGATATCTGATGTAGCGATGAAAATATGTACCCAGTCTACTCCGCACTCGATTGCTTTATCAATATCTAGTTTGTTAGCACGAGCTAAAACACATGTTTTTGAATTTAGATTTTCCTTTGCAATCTCCTTTATAGCTTCTTCTTCACCTTTAGAGACTATTGGAAATCCTAATTCGATTACATCTACGCCTAATTCATCAAGAGCTTTCGCAATCTCTATCTTGTTATCTTTAGTTAATGCTACTCCAGGTGTTTGCTCACCATCTCTTAGAGTTGTATCAAAGATCTGGGCTCTTTCAGGGAGAATATACTCTCTGGAGATAATGCTTCTCCAAGCCATATAGATCACCTAGAGGGGGATAATTAGCAAGACGATGTAAAGGAAGATGATTACTTCTACTATGGTATCAATCGAACGCTTTGAAGTAGTTAAGAACATCGAATTTGGAGCAATATTCTCACCACACTCTTGTTGATAGAATTCTACCCTCAATACTATTTAAATTTTTAGGCAAAAGCTTGAGCACTCACTATATTTAAGACGAAACGATAGGTTTGGTCTGAGAAAATAGATATAACTTGCATATACAGATGGTCTTACGGTTTAAATTGGTAAGAATTAGTGTTATACATGGTGATGGCATCGGCCCTAAAATAGTTAACGCGACTCTTAGAATACTTGAAGAAGTATCAGACCTCTATAATCTTAACCTAGAGTTTATTGATACACCTGCCGGAGATAATGCTTTAAGAGAATTTGGGGAAGCACTGCCAAAATTTTCTCTTGAGAAGATTATTAACTCGGATGCGTGCCTTAAGGGACCGGTAGGTGAGACAGCTAGAGATGTAATAGTATATCTGAGACAATATCTAGACCTCTATGCAAATATACGTCCATTCAAAACTTTTAGAGGCATTAAGAGTTTTTGGAAAAATATAGACTTAGTAATTGTTAGAGAGAATACTGAAGATCTGTATCGTGGAGTAGAAGATCTTGGTCCAGACCATGCAGTAGCATTACTAGTTATAACTAAGAAGAGAACAGAGAGGATAGCTAAGATAGCTTTCGACCTAGCTCTAAGAAGAAGAAAGAAGGTTACGATAATCCATAAAGGAAATGTTTTGAAAAGCTACCTCTACTTTAGGGATGTTGCAGTAGAAGTTGGAAGAAGGTATAATAACGTGGATGTTGAGGATATGTATGTAGATAACGCAGCCTACCAATTAATTGTAAATCCAGAAAGGTTTGACATACTATTAACACCCAACATGTTCGGAGACATTCTAAGCGATGAAGCTGCTGGATTAATTGGATCTATAGGCTTAACATGCTCAGCAAATATTAGTGAAGAATATGGATTATTTGAGCCTATCCATGGGTCTGCCCCAGACATAGATCCTGAATATGCTAATCCACTTGGTCAAGTTCTCACAGGTTCAATGATGCTTGAATGGCTATCATATAAGAAGGAGAAGAGAGAATATATGGATGCATCAAGAGAAATAAGAGAAGCAGTTGAAAAAATCCTTGAAGATGCAGATACTCTAACACCAGATCTTGGAGGAAAAGCAAAGACTGATAATTTAGTCCATAAGATTATAGAGTATATAAGAAGAAAATTTATTTAGCGAGAAGGGATGAGATCTTGTGATGATTCTACAGTTGAATGTAAACCTTCAATCTATAGATTCTCTTTTAGCTATAATCTTCTTAATACTCGGTCTCATACTAGTCTTCTATGGAAGGAAGCTTGTAAAGATAGTTACATTCATAGTTGGGGGGATAGTTGGAGCAATCTTAATCTATGAATACATAATTCCATGGCTTAAGATAAGTGAACCATTTAACTACATAATAGCGCTCCTGGGCTTCATAATATCCGGAGTACTAGCGATAGCTTTAATCCACCTCCTTGGAGCAGCAATCGCTGGATACCTAGCCTATAGATTTGTTAACCCCTATTTCCAAGACTGGATGCTTCCATTGATAATAGCAGTAATAGCCTTCGTAGTAGTATTAATACTCTTCAATAAGCTACTTTCAATTGGGACAGCGGTACTCGGCGCAATCCTCGTCTCCTACTCTATAAACATATTCATATCCTTGGGAATAACGGTCTCCTTCATAATAATAATAGTTCTCGCAATTGTGGGAGCATACTATCAGCTTAAGCATTAATGAATCTAGACTTCTCAGAACCTAATTTATAAGCAAGGTCAGCAGCTTCTTCAGGTTCTTCTGAAAAGCAGACTTTAATTATCCTTCTATGATCTAGATAGCCGTCAATACATATTTTCTCAAGGTCATCCGACGGGTACCCCGTCCCAGTCAAGATTATGAGAGGTATAGCATATAAGTATGCGAGGTATGCCTCTATTATTGTTCCTGCTCCACCACCAAGGACTACAAATGAATAGCTACTGCGGACAAGCATTATGCTCCTAGTCTGGAATGTTACACCCGTGAATATCCTTATACTATTGTATGGATTGTATCTCGGGTCTCCAGGCCTCCTCCTCTCATCTTCTATTGGTATGAAGCCTATTGTCTCTCCACCATGCTCAACAAATTCTTTACATGCTATCTTCATTAATCCACCATCTCCTCCGCTTAACAGCTTAACTTCATCTTTATACTCAGCTAACCTCTGAGCAAATCTCCTCGCCTTCCTAACAGCATTCTCTATTAACTCCCTATCACTTGAACCAGCTATCCCAATCGGGACGTACCTTCTACTCATCTCTACCACCTCTACGATACATTAAATTGGTTACAGTTATTCTTGATAGTTATTTCTAATAGATACAGTTGGAGGTTAGATTAATATATTAGTAAATCCAAATCTAGACTATTCTACTATACATGCACTGTAGAGTTTATGCGCTTCTTTAAGCTTCTTTTCTTCGCCCTAATCAAGACTTATGATAATATATCAACTAGGATGAGTACTTTCAGAAGCTTAGATGGAAATCTTCGATGAGCATCCTAGAAAGCACCATGATATAAGTTCCCTCTTAAAATAATTTAGTCCATGAGCTGAAGAAAGATGTATTTAATTTTCAGATTTTATGATGTTGTAACTTTATCCTTCCTTAATCAAGACTTACTGATTCTACCTATCCATAGCTTTATTAACTGCCCTAAGCTGTGAGAATAATACTTAGTAACTGTGAGTATTGTTTGGGGAGCTTTATTATATTTGAGAAATTGATATCTTTGAATGTTGCGATGATGTCTCCGTTTAATTCAGCTGCTTCCTCCACGTTCTTGATAAGCACTATCTTCACTGCTTCTCTATACTGTTTAACCAGGCTATAGAATCCTTCTAGGATGAGGAAGTCTGCTTCTCCTCTGATAAGGCTTAATACATCTTCTATGGAATTAATGTTTCTACCTCTCCAGACAACAGCTACCTCTCTTGGGGAGATTATTATGTTTGGGTTTGCTCCAGCCTCACCATGTTTCCAGCTATCTTTACCACGTTGGTCGATACTGAAATCAGCATGGTGGACGTGCTTAGCACTAGCTACCTTGTACCCTCTCTCCCTCAAACTCTTTATCAACATTGCTGTAAGCCTAGTCTTACCAGACTTCCTATGACCAACAACAGCGATAACCTTCACTAAAGACACTATGCTTAGAATTCAAGCATGATGAATATAGCTATTGCTCAGGAGTGGAGAGTGTTACCATATAGGAGAAATATATATTCAACTTTCATTAATACTTCACCGAGTTAGATTGAGTTTTGAAGAGGCAGAACTGATTAGAGAAAGAGCTCAG
>Ga0209393_1000481_pt1 | contig 19333 bp, 17 predicted proteins | sample SSWtaG_2_FD_184117 | JGI IMG/M metagenome (GOLD analysis project Ga0209393, IMG submission 184117) | Hot spring microbial communities from Sandy's Spring West, USA to study Microbial Dark Matter (Phase II) - SSWsed_130316 (SPAdes)... | ecosystem: Environmental > Aquatic > Thermal springs > Hot...
CACTTACACCCCTTAACAGCTCTTTAACCTCTCCATACTCTATAAGGTAAGCCTCTTGGGCACCAAACATGAACTCACCATTCGCATCTGCTTGCCCATTCCTTGCACCTTTAAGCAGGTAACCATGCTTAACCTCTTTAATCATCTCATCTAGAGTATAATCCCTTGGCTCTATGTATGTATTCCTCATCCTTATCAATGGCTCATCATCGTACTCGAATGCCCTAGCATTGCCAGTAGGTTCTACATTAAATATGTATGCACTCTCTCTATTATGCAGGTACTCACTCAGTATACCAGAGTCTATTATCTTAACCCTCCTTGCTAATACACCCTCATCATCTACTAGTGTAGTACCAGCAGCATTCTCTACAATATCAGATGCTCCACTATCAACCAAGGTTACAATACTGCTAGCAACCTCCTTGCCTAGCATATCCCTTGCTATTGAGCCAGAGAGGACAAAGTCAGCCTCAACAAGATGCCCAATAGCCTCATGTGCAAGTAACCCAACCATTGCAGGATCAAGTATTATAGTTGCCCTCTCGCCCTTAGGTACTCTTGCATCAAGTAACCTTAATGCCTTCTCTGCTGCATTCCTTGCAAGATCAAATGCGCTGTTATGCTTGAATAGATCATCATGGTTGCCTGTTATCCCTATACCCTCGCTTGCACTAACCCTCTTGCTCCCCCTTGCTGCAATAGCTGTAACAACAAACTCTGGCTTTGAGTCCTTTATAACAGCAGATGCGCCATCACTAGTAACTATTATCTTATTATCTATAATCTCTCTATAGAAGCATGATGCTGACTTTATCCTTCTATCAACCCTCCTTGCCTCTCTCTCAGCATCTCTAACAAGCTCTATGATATCCTTCATATCCATACTCTTTATATTGTTATACTCAAATACACCAACAGCCAACTTTGCATCTGCCAAACCCTTTACTCTATTATGCTTAGAGTATGCTAATGCATCTGCAGCCCTTACAGCATTATCCAATGTCTTAACCAAGGACTCTTTATCAAGTATACTTGTACTACTGAAGCCCCAGCAACCATCATTATTCAATACCCTTATACCTACACCAGCCTTTACTATTGCCCTTGTAATCTCTTGCCTACCATTTGTGAACCTAACCTCCTTCAATATCCTACTATGGTATCTTATCTCAGTGTACTTAGCCTTTAAATCTATCAAACCTTTAAGATGATCTATGGATATATCCATACTAAATGATAATCTACCACTCTACTATTATATATAATGGTTTATCCAATTAAGAGTATGGAGCATGATAGTGATGATATGGAAGTTGATAAGTTAGAGGTATTGAATAAGATATTCTTAGATGCAGCAAAGGACCCAGAGTTTAGGAGTAGATTATTTAATGATCCTAAGAGTGCATTATCAGCATATGATATACCAGAGGACCTTAAGGATACGATTGTAAGGATAATACAGGAGCAATCTAGCATATAAATAAATTAATGTAAGTATTAACATACTAACAATAATGTGAGTATACATAAGGTAAGAGAACTTAGGTACATTCTACTCTTCTTAGGTGTTACTCTAATAGCAGTTGCATTTATTTTAATTACTCAAGATTCTGTTGTTTATGATAATGATAATGATGCTTATGCATTACCATTATTCACTGGCAAGGTTATACCAGAGGTTATGGGCTTCCATGATATATCTACTCTTACATTTAAGAGAGGGTATGATATGCTAACATTAAGCATTAAGGTTAAAGGTGATATTACTAGCATAAGTAACTACAGATATGAGACTGTTTATATATTGGAGATGGAGCATATTGATGTACTGTTAAGTAAGAAGCATTACATTATAGTACTACCATACTTCCCAGAGGGGCATGTTGTTGGCTATAATGGTTGGTATATTGCAGTATATGATGCTAGCAGCAATAGATGGATAGTACCAATGATAAGTATAGATAGCCCAGTGAGTAGCAGTAATAGTAATACTATTAGCATAAGCATACCAACCAGCATAGTAGGCAACCCTCTACTAATGTTATCTTATAGGATAATTGTGATGGTTAATGTAGATACACAAGTAAACCCTATGCCAGATTATATAATGGATACTGCCCCAGATAACAGTAATCTCACATCAGTATTCCTACCATCTTTAAGGACATGATGGATAAGAGGTTAGTATTGTTTGCTCTTGCTATACTATCATTGTATATTGTAATGCAGTATCTAGGCTTTGGTATAATGCCGATTAGGATGTTAATAGATGAGGATAAAGGAAGAGTTGTAAAGAATAGCATAACCGTTAAGGCTAACACAGCTATAGCAGTGTATGGTCCACATGTTTACATAGCATGGTACGATCATGCAAATAGGAGCGTGATGCTTAATACAAGCAATGATGGCGGTAATACATTCAAGAGGATTCCTGTTACAAGTACTGATAATGCAATAATTAATGGGATTATAGCAAAGGGCTCATACATAAATATCGTATGGACAAGCGAGGTTAATGGGCAGTACGATATATTCTTATCCCATAGCAGTGATGGTTTAACCTTCAAGACGATAAATGTAAGTAACAATGATGGAGACTCTACATTCCCTGCTATGGATGTAGATGGTAACATGGTATACATAGCATGGATAGACTCTACATACGGTAACACTGAGGTGCTCTTAAGGGTAAGTAAAGATGGTGGTAACACCTTTGGTGATACAATTAACATAAGCAATAGCAATGGTAACTCTGAGAGTGTATCAATAGATGCTGAAGGTTCAAGTGTATACATAGCATGGCACGATAACTCATACGGTAGGTTTGGTGTATTCATTAGAGCAAGCCATGATTATGGTAATACATTCTCCGATGCAACTATGCTTAGTGATCCTAACATAGACTCTGGTTTTGCAGCAGTACTTGCAGAGGGTAAAGATGTTTATGTTGCATGGATAAGTAATATTGGTAATAATAGCGATACAAATGATCTATACTTAAGAGTAAGCAACGATGGGGCTAGAGTATTTAATGATACTATAAATGTAAGCAAGAATGTAATATCTGCTCCATTGCTAGCATCTGATGGTCCACTTGTATCCCTAACATGGATAGATAAAAGAGAAGGTATCATGCATGCTCGTGTAATGAATGATGGATCAATAAGTTTAACTAAGGTTAGCATAGATAATAGTACAAGTGCAAGTACAAGTATAAAGTATATAGTTGTTGATGTAGATGGTTATAGTATTAGCATGCTTGTATTATTAAAGCATAGTAATGATAACAAGATGGTTTATGTAAATAGCAGGGATGGTGGTTCAACATTCACTAACATGGTTACAATAGCATATGGTAGCATAGATGATATTAGCATGTCCATGAAGGGTAGTACTGTATACATTGCATGGGGGGAGAAGTCATGCTTAGATGAGCAGTGCTCATATGTTAATATAAAGTATAATTATACAAAGAGTGATGATCTCTTGAGCTTTAAGCCCGTGAATCTGTTATAATCTAAAGGCATATACTTCTTAAACCTAATAGAGTTGATGGGGTTGTTGGGTGAGATTATAAAAATTCTATGATAAATAGGATTGGTTAATTAATACTGGATATACATAGATAAGAGTTAGGTTTAAGATCTATTATTTATAATCCTAGTGGCCTCCTCTTTTATCCTCTCTGCTAGTCTATGCCCTATACCCTTTACATTCTCTAATCTATCTATACTTGCATCTGCTATACTCTTAAGATCAGTAAAACCAGCATTGAAGAGTGCTCTAGCCCTAGCCCTCCCTATGCCTTCTAGCATAACCAGAGGGATCAACTCCTCCTTTACACCATACTTAACCCTCTTCCTTAGTATATCTATATCCTTAAGTATACTCCTCTTGCCTAATAACTCAGCTATGGAATACATAGAGTAGAGCAACCAATCACTCACCTCTATCATCCTATACATATCCCCAGGCTCAACACCTAGATTCTCGTAAAGATGCTTATCACTATACTCTTCTATCCATGCGTAGAGTGCCAAGAGACTCCTTGATATGCTATACTCATCTACATCATCAAGGAACTCATCTGCATGCTCATCTATAAGCATTATAGCCTCATCCATATCCTTGCTCCTTAACTGTAGCCTTGGATAAAAGTCTGGGCACTCTGTAATAACATGGAGCAGACCTAAAGTTAACTTACCATGCCTCTTGCCAGAGTTTATCCTTGTAAGTACACTCTTTATAATAACAGCAGACTCTGGATCTATGTATAGCATAGCTACCCTCCTACCAAATTTAGTTGCAGATAACTCATAGCCTGTAACATTAATCATACCCTCTACAGCAAGGTACTCTATTGAGGATCTGAACTTTGGGGCTATGTATTTACTGCTATACTGCCTTGCTAAGAGCGTTCTAGAGAATAGTTCATAGAGTTCACTCTCCTTAATACTCTTGCTCATTGCTATGCTAGCAAGTATATGCCTTCTAAGCATCCTCTCATCATTTAGTGTAGATCTTATAGGTTCTGACTCTGCATTTATGTATTCATCAAATATATCCTCTACACTAGAGTTGCTTACTATTATTGCCTCTCCATAATCATCATACCTTGGTCTACCTGCCCTACCACACATCTGCTTGTACTCATTAACGCTTATCCTACTGCTCATACCCTGCTCATGATCGTATCTGCTTATACTTGCTATTATAACCCTCCTTGCTGGGAGGTTAACACCAGCAGCAAGTGTGGGTGTTGCTGTTAATACCTTTATAACACCATCTCTAAATGCATCCTCGACTATGCTCCTTGCATATGGGCTTAATCCAGCATGATGGAATGCAGCAAGGTTACCCATAGCCTTTGCTAGACTCTTTGCTAACTCACTATCATCATGCTCAAGTAATGCATTAATATACTTGCTAACAGCATCTACCTTTGCAGGGGTAAGCATCTCTTTTAATGCCTCAGATGCACTTAATGCTAGCGTAACAGCCCTCTTCCTGCTCTCAGTGAATATTAATGCTTGGGCATTATCCTTAACGGTATCCATTGCAAGATCTATAGGGGCACCATACCTGCTTATTGATGGTATGCTAACCCTCCTACCATCCTTATAGTATATTATACCATGATGGTATACCCCTTCGATTAGTCTGGTAGGCCTCCATTGTGTATCTATTAACTTGCAGTTAAGCCATGATGCTATCTCCTTAGCATTGCTTATGGTTGCACTAAGTGCTAGTATCTGTGCACTGCTCATCCTTGCTCTAGCAAATATCATCTCAATAGTTGCCCCTCTCTCCTTATCAGAGAGCATATGTGCCTCATCAAAGACATAAAGCCTTACATCATCTATCCATTCTGCTCTATGCCTGAATAATGAGTCCATCTTCTCATATGTTAATACTATAACATCAGCATCATTTAACTCATCACCAGATGAGTCATAATCACCAGTTGATATCATAACATTGCATCTACCTAAGCCTAAGGAATCCCTCTTTATCTCCTCTAGTATCTTAAACTCCCTGTACTTCTCATTTGCTAATGCCCTTAAAGGGGTAAGGTACACAACCTTCCCTAAGCCTTCCTTTACTATCCTAGCGCTTGCAAGCATTGCTATTAGAGTCTTACCACTTGCAGTTGGTGTTGCTATTAGCATGCTCTCACCTTTTAATAACCCTTCCTCTATAGCCTTCTGCTGTGGAGGATAGAGTGTAGTGTATCCAAGCCTATCTATTAGGAGTGATCTTATATCATCATCTAATTCAATATCCTTGATCAGCATATCCTATACTATAAAGTTATGCCCTCTTGTAGAATCCTTGCCTAACCTCATATATCATACCATTCGAGAGTGCCTTCCTAATCCACTCCTTAGCATCATCCTCAGTAAACTTACCAGTCTTAACCAACTCTGTTATTAATGCTTGCTCCTCTACAGGGTTCTGATCCTTACCTGATAATGCATTAAATATATCTAAGAAGAGCTTCATCTTACTCCTCTCACTCTGTGGCATCCCATGCAATACACCAAGGTCAACCTTCCCTGTCTTAACATCTATACCAACCTTGTTAAGCATAACATTAAAGATATGTATTGCTCTCTCAGCATCACTTACATCAACTATGCTCTTTAGTAGTAATCTTGCTCTAGCTGTTGCTAACCTTATAAGAGCCTCTAACTGCCTTGCTGTTATTGTTATTGCATCTGGGCTTGCACTTGCCCTCATCTGCATATAGTACTCAAATATCTTATCCTCAGCCTCTCTGCTTAATACTGGGTTTACTCTCTTTGCATATGCTAGATACTTCCTTAGCATATCTATGTTTATGTAAGGTAACCTCTCATACCCTGCCCTTCTATGTATGCCTAGTATATGCCTAGCAAGTTGAGCATCAGCATCCCTATTAGGCTCATCCCTTATAGCAAATATAAGATCAAACCTAGTAAGCAATGGTATAGGCAGGTTAATATTCTCAGTAATATTTCTATAAGGATCATACTTGCCTAGTATAGGGTTTGCTGCTGCTAGTATGCTAGTCCTAGCATTTAGTGTTGCTACAATACCCCCTTTTGCAACAGAGCATGTCTGCTGCTCCATAACCTCATGTAATGCACTCCTATCCTCCTGCCTCATCTTATCAAGCTCATCTATACATACCAAGCCTTGATCACCAAGCACTACAGCCCCTGCCTCAAGCATCATCATCCCACTCTTATCCCTAACCACTGCTGCTGTCAAACCTGCTGCTGTTGATCCTCTACCAGATGTGTATAAGCCCCTAGGAGCAATCCTAGCAGCATACTTCAATAACTCACTCTTTGCTGTTCCAGGGTCTCCTACAAGGAGTATATTTATATCTCCTCTTAACTTAGTACCATCCTCTAGCACTTTAGCAGGAGAACCTACTATCTGTAAGAGTATAGCCTCCTTTATTATCTCATGCCCAAATATATGAGGGGCAAACGAGTTTATAAGTAACTCATAGATATTCTCTTTGCTTGCCAACCTCTTTATCTCCCTCTCATCATCCTCTGTTATGGTTAGCCTACCATCCCCCCTAGCATCATCCTTCTGTCTATTCATCATGAACTCTATGTTATTAGCAACTATCTTTATCCTATACAATGGTAGATCTAAACTCTTGCTCTCCATATCCTTCTCAACCCTAACTATGCCTGTAAGCATTATCCTATCCCCTGGTCTAGCATTATCTACAAGATCATGCATTAGTATAACATCTATATGGTATGGGAGCTGCCCTGGAGGTAGATCCTCAGGTAACTCTTGCATCCTTATCATCTGTATATTACTGAACCTGCTCTTCTCAACATCTATGTATATCTCTTCCTCATTGCATTTAGGGCATAGAACCTTGCTTGCTGAGCCTTTCCTCTTAATATAATCCTCCCTTGATATATAATCCTCATGACCCTTACCACATCTATAGTATAGCATAGTTATGAATGGTTTAACCTCAGATGCTCTAACAACCATGCCAGTAGTTGATATTAACTTACCTATCATATCAGCATCTATATCACGCATCTTAACCTCATAAGGATAGTTGGATATCCTAACCCTTATCTCATCTTTAATCTTCTCAGCATACTTTGCATCTGAGATCTTTAATACAGAATATACAGCTCTGCTAAACTCCTCTAACGTAGTTATAGGCTCCTCATGTAGTTTAAGGATAATATCTTGGTTGTATAATGCTAGATCGTTGTAATCTACAACCAATGATCTTGCTTGCCTAGCACTCATAGCCTCTATCTGCTGCCTATACTTGTATGAGCCATCAGTATCCTTAAAACTCTTTAAAAAGTCCTCAAGCATATCATGTATTGAGGCTGCTGTTACATTATTGCTAGAGGATATCATGCCCATCTGCTATAATCACCTTCTTAACTCTATCTGCTATAATCTATCTTTAACATCCTTTACCATATAATCTTTGAACTCATTTATAGCATCGTGAAGGCTCTTAATCAGTATCTTCTCCTCAATGCTTAGCCTTGGTTCAACCTCTTGCATAGCATATGTTGATTTAGCATAATTCATTATCTTATCAAGCCTTAATAGCATGATATCTTGAAGTGTGATAAGCAGTCTATCTATGTTAACATTCTGCCCTCTTACCTTTAGATCGTTTATAAAATCCTTTATACTTATGTAAAAATCTTGCTTTAAGGCATTTAACTTATCCCCAGCTATCTTCTCTCTACTCAATGCTCTAAGCAGTTCTATACCCATATCAACCCCTTGTATATCAACGATGCCATGCATTGCAAGTACCTTAGCCAACCATCTTGGTAAGGCTCTACTCTCATCCTCTTTAGCATCCAACTTTACAAGAGTATCTAAGGTTATGCTTCTCTTGAATCTAACCCTTATTGGCTCTAGCATATAGCCTATAGCATATACCCTTGCAACATCTGCTAATCTCACAATAGTATATCTCTTATGGAAGTATATGAATATTAGGAAACAATTTATTTATTAATAACGTAAATTTTAGTAGTTAAGATGAGCCTATCTGATCTTATGTGGGTTGAGAAGTACAGACCAAGGAGGCTTGATGATGTGGTTAATCAGAAGGATATAGTTGAAGGTATAAAGAACTTTGTGAAGAGGAGGGATATGCCAAACCTTCTATTTGCTGGTCCTGCTGGAGTAGGCAAGACTACGGTTGCACTATGCATTGCTAGAGAGTTGCTTGGGGAGCATTGGAGGGATAATACATTAGAGCTTAATGCATCAGATGAGAGAGGTATAAACATGGTTAGAGAGAAGGTTAAGATGTTCACAAGGTATACTAGCATAGCAGATATACCATTCAAGATAGTTATACTTGATGAGGCTGATGAGATGACCTCTGATGCACAGACAGCGTTAAGGAGGATAATTGAGGATAGCGCAACAACTACAAGGTTCATACTAATATGCAACTACATATCCAAGATAATAGAGCCTATACAGAGCAGATGTGTTATCTTTAGGTTTAAGAGCATAAGCAAAGATGATGTTATAAACCATCTAGCAAAGATATGTACCAGTGAGAATGTGAAGTATAGTATAGATGCATTAGAGATTATATATGATTACTCTAATGGTGATCTTAGGCATGCTATAAACATACTCCAAGCAGCAGCAAGCTTTGGTGTAGTTAACAGCAACACAGTTAAATCTGCCCTAGGTGTATCACATAAGGCAAGGGTCTCAGAGGTAGCAGAGTTAGCATTATCTGGTAAGTTCAATGAGGCAAGGCTTAAGATGTTAGAACTCCTTAGAGTGTATGGATTATCTGAGAGTGATCTGATGAGGTTCTTAAGCGAGGCTGTTATGGGTAAGAACAGTAACAGTGATATAGTAAGGATTATAGCAGAGTATGATTATAGGCTTGCTGTAGGTGCACACCCAGAGATACAGTTAACAGCATTACTTGCAGAGCTTGCAAGGATAGGTAGTAGTAGTGGTAAGGATAAAGGTAAGTAGTTAAGGGTAGCAGTATGTAAATGATATGTTAACATTTGTAACAACCAATAGAGCAAAGTTCACAGAGGTTAGTAGGATACTTGCTGAGTATGGCATAGAGGTTAATCATGCTAATGTTAAACTTATTGAGATACAGCATGAGGATGTTGAGTATATAGCAAAGATGAAGGCAAGGGATGCATACAATGTATTAAGCAATAGCAGTAATGAGATATTGGTTGAGGATGATGCACTAGCAATAGATGCATTGAATGGTTTTCCTAGCATATATGCATCCTATGTCTTCAAGAGCATAGGCAATGAGGGTATATTAAGGCTCATGGAAGGGGTAAGTAATAGAAGTGCAGAGTTCCTATCTGTTATAGCATACTTTAACAGATACTGTAATGAACCATTAACGTTCATAGGTAGAGTTAGGGGTAGGATAGCATTCAGCATAAGGCATGGTACAAAGGGTTTAGCATGGGGGTACGATCCAATATTCATACCAGATGGGTATGATATGACATATGCTGAGCTCTATGCTCTAGGATTGAAGGATAAGGTATCACATAGAAGGATTGCCTTGGATAAGTTTGCCCACTGGTATAATAATGAACGTGTAGTTAATATAAATAAGTAGTTATCTTATTATAGGATCTACATACCTTCTAGTATTCTGCAGTACTGCAACCCTTGATTGTATGCTATAATCATACAATGCATATTCATCTAGCAAGTACTCAAGTGTATTTGTAAACTCTAATACCTCATCCATGCTTAGCATCTCATCTGCACTAAGCCTATTTATAGAGTTACCCACATGCATGTATGATTTAACCTCTATAAAGTGAGGGTTCCCTATCCTTATTATATCAGCAAACTCCTTTGCTAATGCTAATGAGTAGTTGTAACTCCTAATAAGGGTTATCCTAACAACTGTTCTAGTATTAACCCTACTTAAGAACTTTAAACTCTCTAACCATCTATCCCATGCATCCCTTAACCTAGGCTTATTTATTATGTAGAATAGCCTCTTGTTTGGTGCATTTGTAGATAAGTATAACTGTGTAGGCAGTGCATCTTCATGCTCAAGTCTATAAAGCATCTCAGGCTCTTGACCATTGGTTACAAGGAATATCGATCTAGTACTCTTTAAACCCTTAAGGTACTTTATTAGCTCTGGTAGCCTAGGATACATGGTAGGCTCTCCAGATAATGATATAGCATAGTGTGTTGGTATTAAAGCCTCCTTTAACTTGGCCTTATCTGCATCTGGGTTACCAAAGTATCCACTCATAAGCCTGTACCTCTCAGCAAGAAGGTTCTCAACTATATCCTTTGGATCATCAACGGCATGCTCTGGCATCTCTATATGCTCATAGAACTCCATTGGTCTCCAGCAGTATATACACCTATTCTCACAGAACATCCCTGCTGGTGAGAACTCCATACATCTATGAGTATCTATACCATAGAACTTATGCTTATAGCATGAACCTTCATTAAGGAAGGACTTCTTTGTCCAATGGCATAGTTCTACTGTTGAGTGGTTGTATACTCCATACTTTGCCTTGGTTAACTGCTCCCTTATCCTTGGTCTTATCTGTATCAGCCCATTGCTAGCATAGCATTCATCAGAGCAGCTCATACACTAATCTTCTCTCTTATTGAATATTAACCTTTACAACTGAAAGCCTCGTCCTTCAGAGCATGGAGGAAGTCATAGTGAATGGGATTAAATAAATAATAATAATATACAATCAATTACATAAGTCTAACTATGTGGAGGCTATTTAAGCACAATGAGAGAAGGGATAGCAGTATCAAGCAAGGTATAACCTCTAGACCATCGTTACACTTTACACTAATGCTTGAACCTATGGTAGCATCATGTGTATGCTCAAATAATCTTATCTATGCATCAACTATGCAAGGCAATATATATGCAATTGATCATACAAAGGCAAGGATATCATGGGTACATGGATGCTCATTACCTATAGTATCTACTCCAGCAGTCAGTGATAACATGATTGTTATAGCAACATTCTGCTCATGGTTCCATGATACAGATTATAGCAATTACAAGGATAAGGGTAACAACTTGGTATTTGCTTTAGATCCATGCAATGGTAGCATGCTATGGGAGTTTAAGGTTGATGGAGATGTATTCTCATCCCCTTGCATAGTTGATGGTAGTACAATAGTTCTAGGCTCATTAGATTACTGTATATATGCAATTGATAGCAATGGCTCTCTGCTATGGAAGTATATGACAGATGGTGAGGTATGGTGCTCTCCAGCATATGATAGAATAGATAAGAGTATTATAATAGGCTCAGATGACAATAACTTGTACTCCATTGAGTTAGCAACAGGTAATATAATATGGAAGCAGAGGCTTAATGGCAAGGTTAGATCATCTACACCATGCATTACAGATGAGTATATATTCATAGGCACCTACTCTGGCTATATATACTGCTTAAGGAGGAGTGATGGTAGCATAGTATGGTATAAGACTTTAGGTGCACCAATACTATCATCACCAGCGTACTCTTATGCTAATAGCATGGTATACTTCGGGTGCTCTGATAATAATGTTTATGGTATGCATTGTAATGGTAGCATAGCATGGAGGTTTAATACACAGGATAAGGTATGGTCATCCCCATCCATAGTAGAGGATAGCAATACTCTCTTCATCTGCTCATTAGACTCTAGGATATACTCCATAGATATGCTAAAGGGCATATTGAACTGGTTATTCCCTACCATGGATGCTATAGATGCCTCTCCATGCTTAGCATACTCAAAGATGTTCATAGGCTCTAGGGATGGTGTATTGTATGTATTCTCTAATGCACCAGATTATATACAATGATATTATTTATATACTCATTGTAATTATCTTATTTATTGCAAGGTAAGATATTAGCCATACAGAATATAGAGTGTGAGCATCTAGGCATACTTAAGCCATTCTTTGAGCATGATGGATTCTCTATAGATACAGTTCTTGCTAGTAAAGAGAGGTTACCTGATTCACCCCAAGGTTATAATGCATTAATAGTGTTAGGAGGACCGATGTCTGTAAATGATCCATATGATTATCTAAGGGAAGAGGAGAGGCTTATACTCCAAGCACTTAACTCTAGGATGCCTATGCTTGGTATATGTCTAGGCTCACAGTTACTTGCCAAGGTTATAAATGGTAGAGTTTACAAGGGGCATGTTAAAGAGATAGGCTGGTATACGGTTAACCTAACAGAGTATGCACTAAGAACAGTATTTAGGGGTTTGGATGATAGGCTCCTTGTATTCCAATGGCATAACGATACATATGATCTACCAGATGATGCTAACATCTCTAGGCTTGCTTACTCTAGCAACTACAGTAATCAGGCATTCATTGTTAACAATGCTATAGGCTTACAGTTCCATGTTGAGGTCGATGAGCATATGATACAGGATTGGCTTGAAGAGTACTCATACGAGTTAGATTCTAGCATGAAGGATGCTATACTGAATGAGGTTAAGCATAAGCAGAGCATGCTAGAGCATACTGCTAGAGTTCTTTACAGAAACTTCTCTAATATGATAAAATATAAATAAATAAATAAATATATAAATAAGTATAAGGATAACTTGCCTTAATGGTGTAATATGAGTGTAATTGAGCAGGTTGTAAAGGAGGTTATAGCAAATAAGCATAAGGTGATAACTGAGGAGCAGGCAAAGCAGATACTTGAGTCCTATGGGATAAGGGTTCCACCATATGCTTTGGTTAAGAGCGAGGAAGAGGCTGTTAGAGAGGCTAAGAGGATAGGCTTCCCTCTTGTTATGAAGGTAGTATCTCCAGAGATACTCCATAAGACAGATGTTGGAGGGGTTAAGGTTGGTATAAAGAGTGAGCAAGAGGTTATAGAGACATTTAGAAGCATGTATGATAGGTTAGCAGGGAAGTATGATGTTAAAGGTATACTGCTGGAGAAGATGGTCCCTCAAGGCATAGAGCTTATAGTAGGGCTACAGTATGATGAGCAGTTTGGTCCAGTTATAATGGTAGGTCTGGGAGGTATATTCACAGAGATATATAGGGATGTATCATTCAGGATGCTCCCAATAAACAAGCAGGATGCCCTTGATATGCTTAATGAACTGAATGGTAAGAAGGTGTTAGAAGGATTCAGGGGCTCAAAGCCTATAAACAAGGATATGCTTGCAGAGGCTCTAGTAAGTATAGGTAAGCTAGGCATAGATATGGCTGCATACTACGATAGCGTAGACTTTAATCCAATAGTTGTATATCCAGATGATTATGCTGTAGTTGATGCAAAGATAATACTAAGGGAGAAGCCATTGGATAACCCAATATCAACTGCTGAGCCAAATATAAAGCATATGGAGAAGTTCTTCTATCCTAAATCCGTTGCTGTAGTTGGTGCATCTGCTACACCTGGAAAGGTAGGATACTCTGTACTTGATAGCATAGCAAAGCATGAGTTCAAGGGCGAGGTTTACCCTATAAACCCTACTAGGAGTGAGATAATGGGCTTAAAGGCATACAAGTCTCTTGAGGATATAGGCAAACCAGTTGATCTGGTAGTTGTTGTAGTAGATGTCCTACAGACCCCAGCAATAATGGAGCAGGCTGCAAAGCTAGGTATACACAATATACTGATAATCTCTGGTGGGGGTAAAGAACTTGGTGGAGAGAGGGCTGAGGCTGAGAGGAGGATAAAGGAGTTGGCAGAGAAGTATGATATGAGGGTTATAGGACCAAACTGCATAGGTATGTTCAATGCAGAGAATAGGTTTGATGCTGCATTCCAAGGACATGCTAGAATGATAAGACCTCCTCTAGGTCCAGTATCCTTCTTAACACAGAGTGGTACGATAGGGATAAGCTTCATGGAGAGTGCAGAGTCATTTGGTATGAGTAAGATGATAAGTTATGGGAATAGGGCAGATGTTGATGAGGCTGATATGATATGGTACCTTGCACACGATCCAAATACTAAGGTTATAGGCTTGTACGTTGAGGGCTTTGGTGATGGTAGGAAGTTTGTTAATACTGCAAGGAGGGTTATAAAGGAGTTAGGTAAGCCAATAGTGATATGGAAGAGCGGGAGGACACAGAGAGGTGCAAAGCAGGCAGTATCGCATACAGGCTCTATGGGTGGTAGTTATGCTGTCGTTAAAGGCGCATTGAAGCAGGCAGGGGTTATACTTGTAGATAGTTACCAAGAGTTGGTAGGTACACTAAAGGCATTGGCATGGCAACCAGCAGCAAAGGGTAATAGGGTTGCATTAGTATCAAATGGTATAGGACCTGTTATATCTGCTATAGACCACTTTGAGAGGCTAGGGTTAGAGGTTGCACAGATAAGCGAGTCTACTCTAAAGGCATTCAAGGAGCATTATCCACCTACATTCGTTATTGGCAATCCAATGGATGTAACAGGCTCTGCTACATCTAACGATTACAAGTTTGCTATAGAGAAGTTCATGGAAGACCCTAACGTTGATATAATAATGCCTTGGTTTGTATTCCAAGATGATCCATTAGATGAGGGTATAGTTGATGTTCTAGCAGAGTTGAACAAGGAGAAGAGGAAGCCTATACTTGCTGGTGCCATAGGAGGGCAATATACAGCAAAGATGGTTAAGGCTATAGAGAGCAAGGGCATACCATTCTATAATGAGATAATCCCATGGGTTAGGGCCGCAGCAGCATTGGTAGAGTGGGGAAGAGTAAAGGGTTAACACAATTATTTATTTGTTATTATCATTAACATATCTTTTGTTACTCTATTGTAAAGGTATATTACCAAGTGTATTATACCCTTAACTATGAATGATGCTATGTATGAATCATTATTGAATAGATTGTATAGCAAGATACAATCTGTAACAAGCAAAGATGCATTTAGGCTAGAGCTCCCACAGCCAGATGTTATATGGTCTGGTAATAGGACTGTGTTAAGGAACTTTAGTGATTATCCAAAGTTGTTAAGGCGAGACCCAGAGAAGTTGCTGCTCTTCTTAGCAAAGGAGCTAGGCTCATCTGCCAATATAGTAAATGAGAGGGCATTCTTCATAGGCAAGTGGGAGCAGGATGTATTCAAGACACTATTACAAAGGTATCTTAAGGAGTATGTATTATGCCCAATATGTGGTTCTCCAGATACCAAGGTTGAGAAGGTGAAGAGGTTAACATTCCTAGTATGTGAGGCTTGTGGTGCAAGATCATCACTTAAAGGTAAGTTTGTGTAGTTAAGGTTAGATAGTTTAGTTTAATATTGATTATATTATATAGATGCATCAATCTTATTGTTATAGTAGACATGGATAAAAAGAACTCTTACTATTCTAGAAGGATCAACTACGAGGGTTCACTAATGATAAACATATGTGATGCTGAACTTATAGATAGCAAGATAAAGGATGGTGAGTTGGAGATAGTTATAAGCAAGGAGTATTTCAATGAGTGCATAGATGAGCAAGAGGCAGTAAGGCTATTGAAGGCATGTTCTATAGCAAACCTAGTAGGTAAGAGCATAGTAGGCAAGGCTCTTGAACTAAGGTTAGCCTCACCATACAGCGTAAGATATATTGCAGGAATACCATTCCTAATGATATTCAAATTTGTTCATAATTACTAATAATTTTAGAAATACTAATATGTATTGTTTGATTAGTAGTAACATGGGTAAGAGAAAGGTACTCAGTGAGGCAGAGTTAAAAGAGTTAGTGCTCCCAGCAGAGGGAGAGATACTTGGTAGGGTTATAAAGTTACTTGGTAGCGATCATATACTTGTAAAGTGCGTTGATGGTAAGAATAGAATAGCAAGAATAAGGGGTAAGTTAAAGAGGAAGATATGGGTAAGAGATAACGATGTTGTTCTAGTGGCACCATGGGATTTCAAGAGTGATGAGAGAGGAGATATAGTATGGAGGTATACTCTTGCACAGGTTGATTGGTTAAAGGCAAACGGTTACTTGCCTCCAGACTTTTAAGGTATGGATAATGATATATACTGATAGGATAGACAAGAAGGTACTCAGGGAACTTATAAGGATAGATAGAGAGCAGAGGACAAAGATAAAGGATGAGTCATTGATCAAGGTTAAAGAGGAGGTATTTGATACAAAGACACTATTAACCCTCTACTCCTTAATGAATGAAGGATACCTTAGCCATCTGAATGGTGTAGTGGCAAGTGGTAAGGAATCAAGAGTATACTGGGGTATAGCAGAGGATGGTAGCAGTATAGCAGTTAAGATATACCTAGTTGCTACAGCTGAGTTTAGGCATAGGTTACAGTATATAGTAGGGGACCCTAGGTTCAAGAAGGTTAAGAGGGGTATAAGTAATATAGTTACTCTATGGGCTAGGAAGGAGTTTAAGAACTTAAGCAGGGCATACAATGCATCTGTAAGGGTACCAAAGCCTATACATGTTAAAGGTAATATACTTCTTATGGAGTTCATAGGAGATGATGGTGTACCAGCACCAACGCTTAACAACTACAGTTATGTTAGCAAGGAGCACTATATGCAGATTATTGATTCTATAAAGAGGTTGTATGTTGATGCTGAGTTAGTTCATGCTGATCTATCAGAGTTTAATATATTCTTGTATAAGGATAGCATAGTTATATTCGATTTTGGTTCAGCGGTTGATATAAGGCATCCTAATGCTGACCTCTTCCTGCAGAGGGATATAGCTAATGTTAATAGGTTCTTCAGTAAGAGAGGCATAGATATTATAGATGAGCAGAGAATCATAGATGAGATAAAGAGTTCAAAGATGAATAATATAGGGGATATAAGTAAGAATGACTGCTAGGGTGTAAGCATAATGAGCTTCACTCAGATTGTAAAGGTTCCAAGGGATAGGATAGGCGTGCTTATAGGTAAAGGAGGCAAGGTAAAGGAGATGATAGAGCAAGAGTTCAATGTAAGATTGGATATAGATGGAGAGAGCGGGGATGTTAGGGTTAGCATGAATCCTAACAGCAGTTTAGAGGATACAAGGGTATTTAAGGCTATAGAGTTCATAAATGCAATAGCAAGAGGGTTCTCACCAGAGAGGGCTAAGAGGTTACTTGCTACGGATGAGGATACCATGCTTAACATCATAGATATAAAGGATTATGTTGGTAGATCACATAACTCACTAGAAAGGGTTAAGGGTAGGATAATAGGCAAGGATGGTAAGGCTAGGAGGACTATAGAAGAGCTTACTAACACATACATATCTGTACATGGGCATTACGTGAGCATAATAGGCAAGCCTGAGGATGTGAAACTTGCAAGTGATGCTGTGATGATGCTTATAACTGGTAGCATGCATTCTACTGTATATAAGATGCTAGAGAAGGCAAGGAGGAAGGCAAAGTTAGAGAGACTAAAACTATGGGAGGATAAGTTATGAGTAGATCAAATGCAAGAGTACCAGTAACAAATAACTCTATAGCAGATTCATCATCAACAAAAACAAAATCAAGCATATTCTCTGAGATAAGCCCATCTGAGTTCTTCTACAGGAATAGGGACCTTGCTGGGTTCACAAACCCAAGTAGAGCACTATACATGACTGTTAGAGAACTTGTTGAGAACTCTTTAGATGCATGTGATCTAGCAAGAATACTACCAGAGATATGTGTATCTATAAAGGCTGTAGATGCTTATGCACCTGAGCCAAAGCAGTATACCGTTACAGTTAAGGATAACGGCCCTGGTATAGAGCCAGAGTATGTACCATTAGCCTTTGGTAAAGTACTCTTTGGTACAAAGTTCACATTAAGGCAGAGTAGGGGTATGTTTGGCTTAGGAGCAACGATGGCAATACTCTATGGTCAGATAACTACCAATAAGCCATCTGTAATAAGGACCATAAAGGATGGTATAGTATATGAGTACACCCTTATGCTTGATATTCATGCTAATAAACCTGTAATAGTTAGTAAGAGCATATACAATAGCAATAATGCTGAGAATAAGAATGGTGATAAAGCAATTAAGCATGGACTAGAGGTTAGTATAACCCTAGTTGGAGATTACGCAAAGGCTCAACAGAAGATAAGGGATTACATAGTGCAGACTGCGCTTATAACACCTTATGCAGATATAACATTTGAGGAGCCTAATGGTAGTATACTAACATTCAAGAGGATCATGGATAGTATGCCAGACCCACCAACAGAGGTTATGCCACACCCAGCGGGTATAGATGTGGAGACGCTTAGAAGGTTAATAATCAAGGATCTAAGCATGATAAGCCTTGCTCCAAAGGAGAAGGTTATGAGGGAGCTTAACATAAGAGATACTAACATAGATTTAAAAGATATAATAGATACTGCTAAAGTTAAATGGGATAACCTAACAAATTCTGTTAAGACAACCGTATCACTAATAGCTATGCTTAAGATACCTCTAGATGATGTGGATAAGATTAGGATAGATACAATAGATGTATTAAAGGGAGAGATACATTACACTAAACTATTAACAGATGAGTCTTATGTAGCAAAGATAAGCAGTATTGAGCCATTCAAGGGGCATATAGTATCTATAGCAAAGGGGGAGAGGCTTGATACATTCTTAGCAAGGAACTTCCAGAGGGTTGGCTTGAGTATAGCAAAGAGGTTCCTAGAGTTTGCTGGTATAGATGCTAGCAAGAGCATAGGTATGCTTAGCAATGATGATATAGTTAAGTTGGTTGATGCTATGCATAGATACAATGGATTCTTGCCTCCAGATGCTACATGCTTATCTCCAATAGGAGAGAAGGCATTGGAGTCAAGCATAAGGAGCATGTTTAAACCAG